>Ga0209829_10000133_pt1 | contig 63643 bp, 29 predicted proteins | sample C_140205_EF_Meta_FD_187311 | JGI IMG/M metagenome (GOLD analysis project Ga0209829, IMG submission 187311) | Freshwater microbial communities from Lake Croche, Canada to study carbon cycling - C_140205_EF_MetaG (SPAdes) (version 2) | ecosystem: Environmental > Aquatic > Freshwater > Lake...
CGTGACCGTCTCGGAATACGTGCCCCCCAGCATGGAGACGCCCCAGGCCGGATCCGTCACCCCCGGCAGGCTGGTCGCAAAGGTCAGCGTAATCGCGCGCTTCACCGGCCAGCTTTCCATCCCAGCCGCCAGTTTGGTGCCGAACAGCGGGTCGAGATTGTCGTGGTCCGGGTGATAACGGTGCACAAAGGGATTCGTATCGTCATCATAGCCCAGCAAGACGGTGAAGGAGAGCGTGCCGGTGGGGGCGAGGGAGCCCGTGCCCGTGACGACAAAACCGGACGGGAACTGCGCCGCACTGAGGCGCTTCGTGGGCTTCAGCGTGGCGGGAAACAACGTTTCCGCCGACGCCGCCGTGGTGGTGGTGCCATCGCTGCCGAGGTAAACCTGCTGGACGAGTGTCACCGTACCATTGGCGGCACGGTGCAAGAGCAGCCGCATCGGAAAAGCGACCGCCGTCGCGCGCGGATCAAGGGCCCCGCCCGAGAAGGAAATCGTGGGGGCCGAGGTGTAACCGGTGCCGCCCGCAGTGACCGTCACCCGGGCGAGAAAGGTCTTCTCGATCACGGCGGTAGCCGCCGCTCCGGTGCCGCCGCCCCCGGTGAACACGACCGTGGGCGCACTAGAGAACTGGGCGGCCAGCGAATTCACCTCGACGCCCGTGACCGCTCCCGCCGCCACGATCGCGGTAGTCTGCGCCGGCCCCGGGGCCGCCGCCACGGCGTTACCCTCAATCTGGTCCACCTGAGAAAGCGCCACCGCACCGGCCCACAGCCCGGTGAAATCGCTCGCCACGGCACTCACGCCGAGGTCGATCTTCGAATAATTAAGGGAATCCGTAATGCGCAGCAGGCTGCCGTACAGCGCGCCCGCCGCCGCCGTCATCACCGAGCGGTTAACCACGACGGTGACTTCAGTCTCCTGACCGGGAGCGAGGGACAGGGTGTAGGGTGCCGCCGTCGTCAGATCCGTGTAGGCGTAGGCACTCGTGAGCGGGTTGAGGGCACCGCGAATCCTCAAGGGCACCGCCGCAGTGAGCGTCGGGGTGACGGTCACGGTCGGGGTGGTGGCGCCGTAGCCGGCGCCGACATTCGTGACCACGAAGCCGACGATGCGGCCGGTGGCGTCGAGCGTGGCGGTGGCCGTGGCGGGGGTGCCGGCGGAGGGTGCCGAGAGCGTCACGGTGGGCGGGGTGGCGTAGGTGAGCGCGGTATTTTGGTTGGCGAGAATGAGGGCGACTTTGCCCGCCGTAGTGCCGGAGCCCATACTGGCGGTGCCCGCCGGAATCGCGACCGGCGTTTCCGAGGCGACGGTGGCCAGCGTGACGGTGAGGGTCTGGGCCTTGCTCAGGACCGTGGCGTTTTTGAGGCGCACCGAGAGTGCGACCAGGTCGCGCCCGTAGTTGAGCCCCGTGCGCTGGGCCGTCGAGACCGCCAGCGGGCCGTAATATTGAGTATAGGCCGTGGCCTGCACCCAGTAGGCCTTATTGCGCGCCACAACCTCGGACGTATTGACGATAGTGACGGGGTTTTTCGGCGCGACGTTGCTCAAAGCACCGCCGGGATAAGCGAGCACCGTGGGATCGGTGGCGAAGGCTGCGCCGTAGGAGAGAAATTGCGTAAAGGTGGCCGGACTCGAACCCATGGCGAAACCCACGAAATTGACGCCGGTGGTGCTCCAATTGTATTCGGGCCGCAACGGGCGCCCCTTCAGGGTGAAGGCCACCGTCGCGCCGCTATCGACTTTGATCAGATAGCCAGCGTTACCGGTGAATTGAAACAAGGTGGACTGCGTGGGCAGGCCGCGCTTCCACACGCTCCACTTCGTATCGGGCTGCACGGGGGTATCCGGATTGGCGACGAACTGCGGGCCACTCGGCGGATTCCAACGCCAGACTTCCGTAATGGTCGTCTGGCCGGCGAGCGCCTCGTCAATCGTGGTGTGGCTCAAATCAAGCCCCACCCAGATCGCGCTATACCCCAGCGGCGCGCTATAGCTCTCGGTGACCCATTGGGCGCGGGCCACGCCCGGCAGCCACAGCGACGCGAAGAGGCCCACGGCCAAGACGCGCCAAACTTCCTTTACAGAATGCAACATGAGTGGATTGGTTGGGCTCGGGTCGTCAGGCGCGTGATCCGCGCCCGTGAGAGGTAATTATTGAGGCTGCACGAGCTGGCGGGAGGTGATCCCGCCGCGCTCCATCGTCACCAGGGCGGTGAGGGCCGGAGCCCCGCTCCAGCCCGGGGGAGGTAAGACGCTATAACGCAGGCGGAGGGGGCTGGTCGGCGCTTCCAACCATGACCATTCGATCACTTCGGTGGCCCCGGCCGCCGGACGACGATGGGCACCGGCGCTCTCGCTGCCGACGAGGAGCCAACCGGGCGGCAGGAGCGCCGCGAAATCCACCCGGCTTGGCGCGCCCGCGAAGCTCACTTCGGCGCGGATTTCCACCGGCTCGCCCGGACGGGTATCGGCGGAGCAGGTTTGCGTGGCCGTGATCCCCGTCCCGGCCTCCGCTGCAGTCACGGTGATGGTTTCACTATCGAGACTCTTCACGCCGTCGGACAAGCGGACCCAAAATGTCGCCGTCCGGGACACGGCAGGGAGGGTGTAAGTCGCTTTGCGCGCGCCGGCGAGCGGCCTAGAGGTATCCCCTTTGGCTCCGGCATACCATTGATAGGCAAATCCCGCACCGGCAGCCTTGACCGACAGCGTCGCCGGCTCGCCGGCCACCACGGCAAAATCAGCGACCTGCCCGAGCAGGCGCAGTTCCCCGGTGAAGGCGGGAGCCGATTGCAGATCCCTGCCCCCGTGTAAGCGTTCGCCGAGCACCGCGATGGTGCCCGCGTCGGTCGTGTCGAACCAGTCGGGCAAACGGGCGGTTCCTCCGGTCGCGCGGCGCCAGGCGGGATTGGTGAGCAAAATCCACTCCGTCCCCACGCGGGGAACGCGCGTGTTGGCGCCCCACACATAATACTGCTCACCATCGTTGGCGGCGCCAGCCGGCCCGCTCGTGCTCGAAAGGGAGAAAAGGGTACTGCTGCCATCCCGATACCACGTAGTGACCGCGGCCGTGGCCACGCTCGGACGCAGGGCCGTCCACGCGGCCGACCACGTCGCGGGTGCCTCTTTCGCCGGGTCAAATCCCGCCGGGAAGAATCCGGCCTCAAAGGTAAAACCGCCCGTGGTCGGCCACGCCGTGCCATCGGCGAAGCGCCCGGTACCGCCGGCGCCCGCAGCGCTGGTCACGACCACCGTCTGTTGCGCCGACAGTGAGGCGACGCAAAATGCGCTGAGCGCACCGACCAAGAAAAGGGAGCGCATGGGTTTAAAGACTGAAGGGGATCGGCTGGCGCGAGGTGGCGGCGGCGGCCGGCGAGCGCAGCAGCAAGAGGCTGGCACCGCGGGCCGACAAAATCGCCGTAGTCGAGTAATCGACCAGACCGGTCGAAGCATTGCGCCATTGGGGCACCTGACCCTCCCGCAGGTAGTAGACGCTAAAGGCATTCGTCTCCCACGACAGGAGCTGGTCGGAATTACTGGGACTCGTGCCCGGCGTGAGCCCGGGACCCGGCGTGAGGCCCGGGCCGGCCGCGAGCTTCAAATCCGCCGGGCTGGAATCGATCGGAAAACCTCCGGCGATGATTTGCGAACCGGTCAAGGCGGGCCGCACAAACACGTTCGTCCGCACTTCGCCGGGGATCGCAAACGCGAGTGCCCCCGCCTGTCGGCGCAAAAAGAGTCCGGCGCCCGGCGGCAAAATCGCCCCATCCTGGTTGGCGGCCCCGGTGGCGGTGTTGCGCCATTGGGGGACATCCCCGCTTCGCACGTAAAACACGGAGAAACCCGCCCCATTCCACGCCAGCACCTGGTCGGCGCTGGCGGCCGACGTGGCCGCGTTGAGCTTCACCTTGGCGCCCGTGCCGAGCAACGCCGCGAGCGTCCAGTGGGGGCGCACCGCCACCCGGTAATTGGCCAAGCCCGCCAGCGATGCGGCCGGCGAAGTGTTCAGGGCCGACGCTAGATCCAGACTGAGCTGCCCACTCGAACCGGCGAGCGTCTCGGCTTCATCCACCTCAAAACGCTGCCCAACGAGAGTGGCCGTCGTCCCATCCACGTTGCCGATCACTTCGAGAAAATACGATTCACCCGCCACCAACGGCAGCACGGAGCCCGCCGCGGGACCGGTCAGGGTCAACTTCGCGCCCACCACCGCACTGACCGCGCCGGTGTACACCGCCGGTCGCAGCAGCGGTACGCCCAGACTGATCGTGGAATTTTCCGCCGCAGCGTACGACATGACCCCGACCGGCGCGCTGCCCGTCTGGGCCAGGACCGCGCCGGAGGCGAGCGCCACTACCCCCAGCCACCACTTCGCCGCGGCGACGGGCATGGACGGACGTAAAACGGCGGGATTGATTGGGTGGTTCATGAAAAAAATATCCGATCGAGGAGTCCTCTTTTATTAAGAGCACCTGAAAATTTTCTTAATACAGCAATTTACGGCGCCAGTTTTTACCCTTCGATCTAGGGTATTCGTTCCACGGTGACCGGCGGGCGCCGCGGGAGGGATCGGCTAAACTCGGCGGATGGAATCAGCCAACCCAGACGGGGATTCGACCGGTCGCGGTTGCGGCAGCGGCGAGGGTCTGCGCGTGCTTCCGGCGTTAGCACCCCTCGCCCTCACGTCCGAGTCCCCATGGAACGTTGGCCGTTATTCGACATAGAGCTTGAAAAAGCCGGTGCCACCGATCGGGAGGGGCGCCCAAACCTCGACCAAGGTCACCTCCCGACCGGAATACGACCGCTGGTTTCCGTCACCGGCGACGCTCAGGGCAAAGACCTGGGGACTCCACTCGTTCAGGTTGGCGGACGAGCGCAGCGTGTAGACCCGCCCGGGCACCGTGGTGAAACGCAGCCGGGCGCGGCCGTTTTCCACCGCCAAGACTTCCAGCGCCAAACCGTCGAGGCGGTCGAGGGCGTAGGTACCAATCAGATACTCCTGGAGATTCGTGAGGCCGTCTCCGTCAAGATCATCGCCGGGCTTGACATCGGCCAATGTGCGCAGTCGACCGGTGGTGTCGCGCTCGATCAGGGCCCGCTCCCACGCATCCGGCAGGCCGTCGTTGTCACTGTCCACGCCCAAGGTGAGATCAAGCCGGGTGCGTTTTCCTGGCTGGCCGAGCGTCGGCCCCACCCGGGAAACTTCGATCGGCAGATAGGAGACGCCTCCCATGACGACGCGGATGGTAAACGGACTGGTGGGCAACAGCGCGGTGGGCTTGTAGACCGTGCCCAAACTGCCGAGGTCCACGGGCAGCCGGACGTGGTAATTCGCGCCGGACTCGGACCCCCACGCGATCGGGGTGCGGGCAATCTCCCCGGCGGCGGTGCTCACGATCACATTCGCGGTGCCGGCCGCGAGGGGGCGGCCCAGTTCGTCCCGCACCGTGCCGTAGAGCACATGGTCAGGCGCTGGCGGATACGCCTGCGCCGTCGCGCCCAACAGGACGGCAGTGAAAAACAAGCAGGTGCGGGAAGAAGTCATGGTCAGTTGCCGGCGGTGGAGTAGGTCTCGAAGTGGATTTTGATATTCTTCACCGTATCGATAAAGACCTGCATGCCCTTCTTGGGGTCGGCCAGGAGCGTCTGGGCGGGAATCACCAGCTTCCAACGGCTGTTCCACACCGAGCGACCGATCAGGCGGCCGTTGGTGAAGCCCGGATCAGCCGAGAAAATCGTACCGTCGGAGACGGCCCGGAAGGCCTGATGCTGACGCAGAATATAGTTTTCGGTCAGCGAGTCGCTGGAGGTCCAGGACTTGGCCGAGGCATAGTTGCGCTGGCTGATATTGATCGGCAACGGAATCGCCTGATCGGCAATCGTCCACGTGCGGACTTCACTGGTCTTACCCATCGGCGAGCGCAGGGAATCCGCACCGGCCGGGATCAGGTACACATAGGGCGTGCCGCTCAGCGCGGTGCCATCCGTGTAGGCGGTATACGGATCGGACGGTGAGGTCGCCCCCACCGACGAAGTCGCCTGCGCCGTGCCCGTCGGATCGACCATCCCGATATAGCCGGTGAAGGCGACGCCCGAGGCGCGGATCTTGGTCGCGAAGGAGGTGGCGCTAAAGGATGAGTCGCCACCGGCCAACGGCTGGCCGAAGAAGTTCAGACCGGGCGTGATCGTGGTCGCAAATTCCAACACAAACCCCGGGACCGTCGCACCGGCATCCAAGCCGAGGTTGAGACAGTAGCGCGCCGCATCGGGATCATCCATGAGGTTGTCCCGCTTGGCCGCCAGAAGGACTTGGCGCCAAGCCTCATCCCCGGAGGTGTCGTTGAGGATCCGGTATTTTTCCGTCCGCAGCGAGAAGGTGGTGCGGTAGCGATCGGGGTTGTTAAACCCGAGTCGCGACTTCGCCACGCTCCAGTCGGAGTTGAGCCCGGCGAGCGCGCCGGCCAACCCCGGATCGCCGGCGGCGGCGCCGCCAAACTGCGGCACGCCATCGGTCATGACGCCGGGAGAACGGGCCTTGACGATCTTGTCGAGGAAGGTGGCGGCGGCCGTGTTGCCGGCCGGATTGAGCAAGCCGGTTTCGTAATCATAGGCCGTCGCCGCCAAGTAGGCGTACCGGGCCGAGAGATCGTAGAGCTGCTTGTATTTTTCCAAGGCCTCGTCCCGGAAGGCCCGGAAGGCGTAATCCTTGGTCCGGTAGCCTTGAATCAGCGCCGAGGAACGCTGGCGGAAACTCTGCCGCTCCGCCTGGACGCGATCGCCGGAGGCCAACAGCGAGCGCAGGTTGCGCTGCGCCTGGTCGTACTGCCGCATCGCCGCATCCACCGACGACTGTTTATCCACGAGGCCCCCCAGGGATTCCCGCAGATCGTAAATCAACTGCTGGTACTCAGCCGCCCACGCCGCTTCCATGTCGGACACTTCCCGGATCCGCTCGAGGACCGATTTGGACTGCTCCGCGATGCGCTGGCTCACCTTCAGGCCGGCGATCTGGGATTCCGCCATCATGACCGAAAGGACGGCCGCCAACTTTGCCGCACCACGGGCGGGCGCGGTCGCGTCGGTGGCCAATCCCACGACCGAGGGCAGCGATTCCGCCACCCCATCGGCGGTCGCCTTCAGCGACTCCATTCCCGCCTCCAGGACATCCTGGGTATTACCAAGTACCTGCTGAATCGTCTCGATCACCAGGATACTGGTGTTGAAACCGACCGCGATGCCCAACTCGGCCGCGTGGCGATTGACGTTGGCCTTGAAAATGGTGACCGACTGCTCAACCGAGTCCTTCAGTCCGCTGTACTCGCCCAAGGCCTGCGAGAGCGCAAGTCGCGCCAGCAACACATCGGACACGGCAGTCTGGACCTGACCGGGGCTGGCTCGGCGCCCGGTCCACGCATCCGGCTTCCGGAAGGCCCCATTGCTATCGATCGAATAGGTGATCTTTTGGCCGGAGTTGTAATTGATGACGCCCGGATTGGACTCGTTGAACTGCGGGTTCAGCAGGAGACTGAAGCTCTGAGCGTCCTGCGAGACGAGCCCCTCGGGGATGTCCACATACATGTAGTGCAGGAGATCGGGCCCCGCGTAATCCTGCGCGTAGGTCTTGCCCGGGCCGATATCGTCGGTGTAGGCGGTCCCATACAGCTCGATTAGCTGGTTCGTATAGGCCTGCTCCTGCTGGTTGATCGCGTCGCGGGCCGCGGTGAGACTGTCCTCCTGCTGGCGCAGGAACTGGGTCGAGCTCTTGGCGTTCGCGAAAGCCGTGATGGTATTCTGCAACGCCTGGGTCGCGCGGCCGTAAATCTGCTCAAAATGCGTCGTGCCCCCATCCACCGCGCTGGGCGAAATATCAAACGCCAGCGCACCGCTCGCCAGCCCGAGCGGATTGAGCCGCCCTTCGGCATTGCTCAGCGATTGCTGGATGGCCGTCGCCTGAGTGACCAACTGGTTCAACTCGGTGACGGTCGAGCGATCAATCTTCTGAATCCCCTCGTGCGAGGGATCGGGGTCGACGGCGGGCAACATGGAGTTGCCGGTCATCCAGTTGAAGTAGGCGCCCTGCCAGCCGCGCACGGACCAATCGTCCACGCCCCAGCGGCGGGTGACGCCATTGGTCGTCTTGCCGTCCTTGAGGTTGGCCCAGGTCCCGGTGGCTCCGGCCGAGAAGGCCTGGCGGTAGGTCAAATCGACGATCTGGCCGGCGGAACGCGCCAGCGCGACCGCCGAGGTCACAAACTTGCGCTCGTCCAGATAGTCGACCGACACCGGCTTGCCGAGCACCGTGACGGCCTCGGTCCGGGGCTGCCAGGAGAAGTTCGGATTCGCCAGCAGCGTGTAGTAACCCGACAACGCCGTCAGATAATGACCATAGGCGTCGCCGTGGCCCTGCGGATAAAGAATCGCGGCATCCGCGGCACCCACCACGCCGTCTCCATCCATGTCCTTGATGTTATAATTGAGGGCATAGATGGCTTCGCCCGAGTCGATCCCGCGGGTGTAATTCCACACCAGCCGGTTGTAGACCGGGTTCACCTGCGTGCCGGGGGCGAGCGAGTTGTCCCGCCCGCGCAAGAGCGTCAGCTCTTCGTCGAGCACGGAGGCCAGCTGGCCCTTGAAGGCGAAGAGCGAGGTGCTGACGTCGCCGTACGTGCTGCCATTATCGGTGGCAAAGGCGATCGTCGGGTTCGCGGCATCGGCATAGGCCTCGTTGCCCAAGATCATGTAGAGGTCGGAGAGATAACCGGCCGCGAGCAGCAGCGCATCGTTGGCGGCCCCGTAGTTGATGGCCGGCGTCCCTTCGATGCTCAGCGCCTTGCCGCGCCGCAGGATCGTCTCATAGATTTCGATCAGCCCGACTTTGTTGATATTGGAAAGGTTGAGCGCGATGTCGCCCTCCCACCTGCGGCCGGCCTGCTGGACCAAGCTTACGTCCAGATTCACCGAGTTGCTGAACAGATTGGTCACCCGCTGCTGGAACGGATTGATCCCGGCGAGCGCCCGCTTGATCCAGCCCTCCGCCAGTTGGGGCTCCACCCAGGTGGACCAGCCGCCATTGGCCACGTACGCGGCGTTGGCCGAGTCCCGGGCGCGATAGCGCATGGTAAAGTAATTATCCGTCAGGGTGAGCAGGCTGTTGCCCTGAATCACATGCTGGAACTTGCCCTGGATGGTCCCCGCGATCTGGCCGGACGTCTCGCCGGTCCCGAGGCCGAGCGAAACCCAACCGGTGCGGTTTTCGGTCTGCATCTGGCCTTCCAAACGGACATTGATCGAGGATGCGGCGTCGGTGTCCGCATCCGTGTAGAGCTCGACCGAGATCACGTTGTCCATGGTCTTGAGAATCGAGGCGGGAATTTCGTAGACGAGCCGCAGGGGGGAATAATCCGAGCCCGGGGCGCTCGAGGTCGGCGTATTGCTCCCGCTCGCGCGGTTGATGACGGCCACCTTCGCCTGGTTGAGGTAAACCTCCGCGCTGTCGCGGCTCCCCAGGTCAAGACTGAGGAAGGCGCGCAGCGGCAGGGTCGCGATATCGAATTCCTTGCGCAGCACGGCCTGGGGCAGGGTCACGCCGTGGGCGGGCAGGTCCTTGCTATCCCGCACCGCGATCGTAACCGGCGTCGTGGCGTCCATGGCGCCGGTGTAGGGCGCGGGTTTGGGGGACGTGTTGGGATAGGTTTCCGGCAGGCGGAGTCCATCGTAGGCCGTGGGCGGCTGGTCGTACCGCTGCCAGCCGGCGGAATTGCCGAGCAGGAGGGCGCGGGTGTAGGTGAACAACGCGGGCGCCAGGCCGTTGACCGGCGGAGCGTACATCCACTCGAAATCATAACCTTCGGGCGTCCCGGCAAAATCCGCCGAGTGCCGCATGGTGAGCTTCTCATCGAGCGGGTTGCTCGACTGGACGATCTTGAGCTCGCCGCGATAGAGCGGGGGCACCACCCGGAAGACATAGACCGAAACGGGCTCGTCCACCGGGGTGAAGGCCCGGCCGTTGCCCACGGTCATGACCACGTAACCCCGGCCGCCGCCCACCGCGCTGATCGCATAGGAATCGACGGCGGTATCGTCGTTCGTCACCGCCGCCAGGGCGGCGGGCCCGACGACCTGGTCCTTGGTGGTATCAACAATGTAGGTACCGCGCTTGGTTTCGTCCTCCTTGAAGGTCTGGACCGTCGTGGTCAGGCCGTCGATCGCGGCGTCCCACTTGGCCTTGTCGAGGTCGGAGGCGTCCACGAGGCCCTTGAGGGCCGCGACATCCGCCGCACCGAGGCGGTTAAGGAGCAGATAATCCTCGCCGAGGGCGGCCTGCTTGAATTCGCCCTTGAAATACAGCGTCCCGAGCGGACCCGCGTTCGGATCGAGATAGAAGCGCTGGGACAGGTGGGGCGGCAGCCGCGTGAAGTAGGTCTTGCCGATATAGATATCGGTCGCGGCGCTGGCCGGAATCTTGGCCAGGCCGGCCGTCGACAGGGCGTAGGTTTTGGCCCGGGTCGGATCGAAGAGCGTGACGCTGCTCAGGACGCCGGAGGCATCCTGGGCGATGGATTGCTGGTAGAGAATTTCCGCGCTGGTCTGTCCGCGCACGGCGGGGAGGCCGTACTTGGTGCGCGCGAGGGTCTCGCCCACCCGCAGTTCCGGCGCCGCCGAAGGCCAGACCGGCTTGAACTTGATTTCGAGCGGTTCCCCGAGCACCGGGCTCTGCGTGTTGTCCTTGCGCAGGTACGGCACGATCGTGCCCACCGCCGGCTGGTTTTCCAAGGAGGGGAACCAGAAACCGACCTGCGTGGGGTAGAAATAACGCATGCCGAACGTGACGGTCTGGCTGACCCCGTCGTGCATGCCGCGATAAACCCACGTCGTGCCCTTGCGGTCGACCCAGGTGAACTGGCCGTAACGGGGCGCCTCGTCGTTCACCTGATTGTCGGTCAGGGCCGCCTTGGCCGGCGGGTTGAGGCTGCTCGTCAGGGGAATTTCGTGATTGGCCACCGTTTGGCCCTGCTTGCTGTCCGGGAACCACGTCGGGGAGGCGTTGAAGTAACTCCGCCAGTTCCAGGTATTGGAGATCCCGGCCGGCCGCATGGGCAGCGGGAGGAGCGGCAGCGGCATCGGCGCCTGCAGCACCTTGCCCGCCTCGGCCGTATATTGAAATTGAATACCCTCGGTCAGCTTTTCCCGCAGCACCTTGAAGACCGCCATGGCGGGCCGGTCGTCCGCCTCGACATAGTCGATCAAAACATACGGGGAGGAGGAGGTGGCGAGGTTGAGATCATCCCGGAGCGCCCACGCCCGGCCGTTCAGCATCAGCGCGTGTTCCTCGTTGGGATTATAGCCCGGCAACTTCGAGTCGTTCTGGTAGTAAATACTGCCCTTCGCCTGCAGGCTGGGCAGGTCGTTGGAACCCGCATTGCTCGCGAGCACGATTTCCGGCGGCGTCGTCGGCCAGACCAATTGGTACTTGCGCACGTAGGACGGCCAGTAGGTCGGCTGGATCTTGGTCGAGTCCGGCGCACTGGCCTTGAACCACCAGACTTCCAGCTGATCTTTGCCCGGCAGGGCATTCACGCCGATGATGGCGCCCCGCTTCGCTTCGGCAAAACCCACCACGAAGGGATCGAGGTAGGCCTTGGGATTATAGGCGGTGCCACTGGCCGGGCGAATGTACCCGACGTAATCGATGCCCGCGACGGGCGGCAAAATCCGCGCCCCCACGTTGACCTGGATCGGCGTGCCGGAGTAATCGGAGAATGTCGTGTCCAACTGCGAATAAACGCGTTCAAACCAGATGTCGCCGCCGTTGGTGTAACGAATCAGGGAGCGGCCGACGGGGCTGGCCGTCGTGACCGTCGTGCTGAATTGAAACGTGTTGGAAAGCTGGGCGTGTTTCTGCGTCGGATCGTCCTGATATATCAGCGCCGGGCCGTCCGCCGAGTTCAGCTGGACCGCCGTGGCCGCCGACGCATCGGTCGCACGGCTATAAATGGAGTAGCTGTCCAGACTCGTCGGCCAGTCCTGGATATAGCCGACATAATATTTCGGCCACTGGAGGCTCAATTCCCCCGACTCCATCCAATAGACCAGCACTTCATTGCTGGGAATTTCGGTTCCGCCGGAGTAGAGCGGTGTCGTCTTCGCGATCGCAAACAGGCGGGTGTTCGTCGTACCGGCCACGGCGTGTTGATACAGGAAGGCGCTCTGCGTCCCCACGGGGGTCAAACCCGCGACGACGCGTTGCGTCAGCCCGGCTTCACCGTTGGGGGCCAACAACTCGGCCCCCAGGGCCACGCGCTCCACCCTGATATCGGGCTCCTTGACGACCTCGATGATTTCGGTGCCCAGCTGGACCCGGGACAGGCCGTCGCTTTTCAGCGCGCCGAGTAACTCGATAAAGACCCGGCCCTCGTAATTGTACGCGTGGATGCCCCCGTCGAGGGAGCTATACCAGCATGTGCGGGTTTCCGGCGGGCTGTCCTTCGTCAGCGGATTGGCCACCTCGCCCGGCCGCACATACACATTGGCCGCGGCGACGGATTGCGGAAACAGGGTGTTGTAAACCACCGTGACGGTGGACACGCGGGAAGAGGGAACCTGCACGACCGGCCCTGAGAAGCCGTTTTCCGTCCAATACATGCGCTTCACCGGTTTGACGGGCGAGGCCGCCACCACATACTGCTTGCTGATCTGGGCGCCGGAAACCCGCTCCACCCACGTTACGTCGACCACGCCGGGCTGGGTGGCATACACCTTCAGCGCGTGCGGGCTGTAATAAAAGCGGTCGCTGGTGTAGTTCGCCGGCCGCTCGAGGTAAAAAGTCGCCTTTTCAGCATCCGTCAGCGCCCGGCCATCGACGGCAAACACGGGCGGGGCAATCACGGCCCCCAAGGAGTAGGATACTTGGCGCGCCGCCATGGGGCGGGACATGATGACGGACTCGAGCTGGGCGCCCTGGCCGGTGAGCGGCGCCCCGGAGCTATTGGTCGGAAAACCCTTCGGGAGCAGGAGCGTGGTTACCCCGGTCGTCGTGCTGGCGCTGCCCGCCACATAGTTCGCCGCGCCCCCAGTCTGGACCATCGCCACGTCGTCGATGGCGGTGGCATTGTCACCCGCCGATTCGGTGCCGGCAAACTTAAGCTGGTAAACACCGGCCGCCGCCACGGTCACCGCCGGGGTGGAATAGGTTTGCCAGATATCTTGGGAAAACTGCGTTTTCGCGAACGTCTGCACCAAGACGTTGTTGAACCAGACCTGGATGCCATTGACGGTGGTTTCCTTGCGCCCCACGGCCTTGAAGGAAATCACGTAGTTGCCGGGTGAAACGGATACGTTCTGCGTGATCGCCGCTGAACTATTTTGGAGATAAGCAGCCTGCACGCCCGCCGGGGCTCCCGGCACAAACCAGGGGCTGCCATTCCGGGCGACGCCCGCCTGGCCCGAAAACGTCCAGACATTTTCGGCGGGGACATACTGATAATTCCCCGCGGAAAGAGCCGGCAGCTCAAAGCCCGCGTTGCCGATCGCCACGGCCTTGCTGGCAATCCGGGTGGTCTGCCAGCCGCCAAACGCGGTCCCGGCATTGAACTGATTCGGGGTGACGGTGCGGGGGTCCACCGTGAGCGAGGGCGGCGGCGGCGGCCACGCCGTTTTCGGCTGCTGGCTGAAAATATTACGGACATCGTTTTCCAACGACGGCTGGAGCTGGGCCAGGGCGGCCCGCCCCAAGCAGGCCAAGATCAGGCCGACCTTGGTGTGGAAGCGAAGAGAAATTTTCATACCGCAGCGTGCAAAAACAAAACCCCGGACCTCAGAGCTTGATGATATAGTTGACCGACATATTTTCCGGCCGCGTCTCGGTCGAACCAGCCGGGCTCGTCGTGCTGCTGAAGGAGAAGCTATGGGTGTGATCCCCGGACCACGGAATGGCTTGGGGGGGGAGGTACACGTTCGGCTCGTCGCCACGCCCACCACCGTCCGAGCCATTGGGTGTAGGGTCGCCACTGCCACCACGGGTGCGCTGACTGAGACCCCAATTATCAGGGCCCCAATAATTGTTGTCGTGCCAATTGCCGTTCACCCCGTGGTTGTGATTGCCGGCCCCACCCGTGGTGCCCGAGGCGCTGAAGGCATGCGAGTGGCTTTGCCCCGACATCGCCTCATAGCTGCCGACCGAGTCGCCGGTGGCCGAACCCGTGTAGATGGCGTACCGTGAGTTACGATCATCATCGACACCTCGGTTGGCGTCTTTCCCGCGCAAGAACATGCCCCGCAAGTCGGGCAGGTTGAAACGGGTGGCGTCGGGCGTGCCCCACACCGTGCCGATGGCCGTGTAGAGTTCGACATAGTTGGTGTCGGTGCGGGACTGCGCGGCACCGTTACACCACGCCCAACCCGGAGGGGGCGTGTCGCCGTTCGAGCCGTAGGCCGCGATCGTGCCCGGAGGCGTGCGGTCGCGGGTATCGCCGATGATCCACCAGTCGTTGCCGCCGGTATTCTGGATCACCACGCCCTCCCCGCGCACCTTGAGGCGCACGGTGCCGTTGGTCACGCCGTTGAGCGAGCCGCCCGAAGGGACCTGCACGGTGACGGTCGCGAAGAAGTTGTCTTTTTTCATCACCGAGTATTCCCGCCGGCTGGTGATCGCGCCGGGGAGATTCACCACGAGATGCGTGGCACTCGAGGGATTCACGAGGTAGGTGCGGGCCTGGTCGGTCAGCGTCGTGGCATTGGCCGTGATCTCCGTCGTGACGTAATTGATCTGGCTCAGGCTGAGCGCCGACGCCGGCGCGGTGCTGCTGGGATTGAGCAGCAGGCGTTCGGCCGAGAGGCTCTTGCTGGCCACGTACGCGTAGGGACTGGCCAAAAACGCCAGCCGGGGCAAAATTTCCGCGGGGGTCTGGCCCGCGATGACAATCGTCACGCCGAGGAAGCGGGCTTTATCCGCAAACGCGTCCGCGAGCGCATTCTGGGCGACCGTGCCCTCGACCGGCGCGAGCGCGGTGCCCTCACCCAGCCGGACCGAGAACAGGCCCTTGCTCACCGTCACGATCTGCTTCTCCGACCAAATGACATTGCCGCCTTCCTGGGCATCATAAATGCGGAAGCGCATTTCGTAATTCGTCGGCGAGGAGTTGGCCAACGGACTGCCGCTGGAATCCAGCGCCTTACCCTGGTAGTCGATCGTGCCCGGCGCGCCCGCGACGGTCTGGGCCTGCACGAGGGGAACGCAACCAAGGAGAACAACGGCGAAGACGGCAAGAAGCCGGTGGTGATGTTTCATGGGAGGAATAGCTCTGAGTTTAAAATCAAGGAGTGAGCAGGGTGCTGACGTCGGAGACACGGTTCAGAATGAAAGTGCCATTGACGGTGATCGGGACGGACCGGAGGCCCGTCACCGTTTCGGTGTAGGTCCCGCCCAACATCGTGACGCCCCACGCCGGATCCGTGATGCCGGGCAGGCTGGGCAAAAACGTGAAGCTGACGGCCCGGCTCACCGTGAACGACTCGCGGCCCGCCGGCAGCAGCGTGGTGAACCGCGCATCCAGATTGTCGTGGTCGGGATGGTAGCGGTGGACGAACGGATTGGCGTCGGAATTGTAATCGAGCAGGACCTGGAACGACACGGTCCCGGAGAGCCCGAGTTGCCCGGTCCCGAGCACGACAAGATTATTGGGCAACGAAGCCACACTGAGCCGGGCGCCCGGGGTGGCCCCGGACGGAAACAAATTCTCCGCCGTCGCCGCCCGCGTGGTGGTACCGTCGGACCCGAGATAAACCTGCTGCAGCAGACGCGTATCACCGGTCGTCGTACGATGGACCAACAGCGGGACCGGGAAGGAGGACGTCGTCATGTTGGGCGTGCCGAGCGGCGCGCTGAAGGTCACGGACGGCGCCGCGGTATAGCCGGAACCCTGATTGGTGATCGTCACCTCCTGGAGCACGCCGTTGAGCACCGTGACCGTGGCCGCGGCACCCGTTCCGCCTCCGCCTGAAAACGAAATGGTCGGCGGCGCGGTGTAGAACGAGCCGGTGTTGGACATGGCCAAGGCCGTCACCTTGTTCGCCACCACGGTGGCGGTCGCGACCGCGGTGGTCGCAGCGACGGGCGTGGCGCCGACAATCTGCGTGACATCGTTGACCATCGCGACGCCCGACCACAGGCCGTTGAAATCACCCGCCAGGGCGGTGACCGGCACGGTGATGGCAGTCTGGTTGAGCGAGTCGGTCACGCGCAACAAGCTGCCGAAAAGCTGCCCGGTCGTGCCGCCCATCGCCACGCGGTCGGCCAGCAAAACAACCTCGGTCGACGCGCCCGCGGCCAAGGTGATCGTAGCGGGCGAGGTGGCGGTCGTTAAATTCGTGTAGGTGTATTCAGCCGTGCTGGTATTCAAAGCGCCCCGCACGCGCAGGGGCACGGGCCCGGTGACGACCGGGGTGACCGTGACCGTCGGCGCCGCCGTGCCGTAGCCCGCACCGGCCCCGGTTACGTTAAAGGAGGTGATCTTGCCGACCGCATCCAGAACGGCCGTGGCCGTCGCGCGCGTCCCCGCCGACGGGGCGGAAAGGGTGACCGTCGGCGGAGTCGTGTAGACCATGCCGGTATTCAAATCGGGATTGATGCTGGCGACCTTGCCGGCCGTGGTCCCCGATCCGAGGATGGCCGTCCCCGCGACAATCGCCGGCGGAGCTTCGCTCGCGACGGCCGTCAGGGAATAGGTCACGGACTGACTGGCGGTCGCGTTCTTCAGGGTCAGCTTCAGCAGCAGAACATTGCGCCCGTAGTTGAGGCCCTTCGGATCCACGAGGGAGACGTAGGTCGGGCCGTAGAAATTGGTGTACGCGGTCGACTTCACCCACCACGCCACACCGCGGGTCGCCGGCTCCGTCACCAGGCTGATCGACCGCGGGTTCTTCGCGGTTTCCGGAATGGTGCCGCCGGAGTAGCCGTCGCCGACACTCGAGCCGACCAGCGGGCCGCCGACATATTTCAGCACCGGCGGATTGTTCGCCAAGCCGGTGCTGTTGGCAAAGAATTGGGAGAAGGTCGGCGGCACGGCCACCGTCGGAAACCCGACGAGATTCACGCCCGTGGTCGTCCAGGGGTAGTTGGGCTGAACCGGCCGGCCCTTCAGCGAAAACGAGACGGTCGCGGCCCCGTCCTTCACTTTGACCAGATAGGCGGCGTTGGGCGTGAACTGAAACAGCGTGGACTGCAGCGGCAGGCCGCGCTTCCACACGCTCCAGTTGGGATCGCTCTGCACCGGGGTCTTCGGGTCGGTGACAAATTGGGGACCCGAGGGCGGGTTCCAGCGCCAGATTTCTTCGATATCGTTTTTGCCCGCCAGCGCCTCGTCGATGGTGGTGTGCGAGAGATCGAGCGGAACCCAGATGGCGGTCCAACCGGCCTGCGCCGAGTAGGTTTCGGACATCCATTGGGCGCGGGCGGAAGGCAGGACCGCGACGCAGAGCAGCACCGCGTAAACCCAGCAGGCCGCCCGGGCGCGCACGCGCCGGAAGCCGTCAAGGCGGGTAGAGCAAAAGGTGAGTGGTGGCATCGGGAGCAACATCAAGTTTAGGGAGTGGCCGGCGTGAAGCCGTCCTCGGTATCACCCCGCGGGAGATAGGCTCCGGTGCGGACATTGGTGGCGGCGACACGCTGGTTGTATAATTCGATGACGCGGAGCAGTTCGTTGAGCCCGATCTGGCCGTCGCGGTCGGTATCGGCCGAGTGCCAGGCCACCAGGGCGGGCCGGGTGCCGCCGGGGCGGTCGGGCGCGGGCGCAAAACCGTCCTCACTGTTGGCCTGCACACTGTAACCGCCGCTGCGCACGGTGCCGTAGCGGGTGGCGTAAAGCTCGATCAGGCGGGTAAGTTCGAGCAGACTGAGCTGGCGATCACGGTTGGTATCAGCCGAGTGATAGGAGGGTCCGGCGGGCACGTTTAAGGGATCCGGCAACACCAGACCTTGGTATTCAATGCCCCCGATCACGTGGGCGACCAAGCCGGCCAGAGGCTGGACCCCGGTGGTGCCGGCCGGCACCGAGAGGGTGTAGGTAAGGGCCGAGGTGCCCGCCGGCACATTGGACCAAGACCAATCGACCACCTCCCGCGTCCCGGCCGCCGGGCGCCGCGTGGCACCGAGGCCCGTATCACTCAAAACCGCCCAACCGGCGGGCAGCAAAACCGCCAAGTCCAGTCGGCTCAGCAAGACCTCACTGGTAAAGGTCACGGTGATCGCCACGCGGTCGCCCGCCACATAACCGGGACCAGGCAGCGTCTGCGCCGCCGTCACCGCCGCCGGCCCGCTCGCCAAGGCCACCCGGGCGGCCGGACTGTTCACGGTCGCGGTGCCGTCGCTGATGCGAACCCAATAGGAAGTCGCCGTGACCAGACTGCCGATCACCAAGGTAGCGGTATTAGCTCCGGGAACCGGTGCAGAGACATCCCCGGACAACCCCTGGTACCATTGGTAGGTTAACCCAGTGCCCACCGCGGAAACCTTCAAGGTCGCCGCCTGCCCGGCCGCCACCCTCACATCACCGGTGAAAGCGAGGAGATCGAGCGCCGCCACCGTCTTGACCGATTGCAGGTCGCGGCCGCCGTTACTGAGCGTACCCAGCACCGCGACCGTGCCGGGATCTTTGGTATCAAAAAAAACGGGGATTTGCGGCGTGGTGCCGGCCACGACGATCCAGGCCGGATTAGTGAGCAAGATCCACTCCGAGGTCGTGGCCACGGTGCGGGAGGTGGCACCCCAAATGTAATATTGGCCGCCGGCATTCGGCGCGGACGCCAAGGCCGCGGAGGAACCTTGAATCGAAAAATAAGTGGCCGTTCCATCGAGGAACCACGTATCGACGTCATTGGCCAAACGGGCTCCCCGGGCCGAAATCCAAGCCCCGGCCCACGCCGCCTTGGGCTGGACCGCCGGATCAAAACCGGAGGTAAAGACCCCGAGTTCGAACGCCATCCCCGGGGTCCCAGCGACCGGCCACGGCTGCCCGGTGGAAAAGCGCCCCAAGCCACCCACACCGCCCGAGCTCGTCGCGCTCACCGACTGCTGCGCCCTTCCGGAGACCGCCACCAAGCCAAGGAGCAGGAAGGACAGCACCCGGGCGCGCAGCCTTTGGCCCCCAGCGACGGCACCCAGCCGCCACGACGTGGCAAACCATTCGCGCCATGCCACTAATTCGATACAGCCGTTTGTGCTCATGGATCCGTTGGTTGCTCGATTAAGGACCGGGCTCGTAACCGTCGTCGCTGCCCGTGGGCACGACCCGATATTGACCGGTGCGCACCTGATCCGCGGTGCGAAAATTGAAAATTTGGATTACCCGCAGCAGTTCGTCCAAGCTCAGGCTGCCGTCGCGGTCAAAGTCCGCCGAATGGTAACGGGACAACAAATTCGCGGCCGGCCCCTTGATCCGCTCTCCCTCTGCCGTGAACCCATCCTCCGTCCCGCTGGCGACCCGGTACGCGCCGGTACGGACCGTGCCATTACGCGTATTGTAAAGTTCAATCACCCGGGTCAGTTCCAAGAGTGAAAGCCGGAAATCGCCGTTAAGGTCAGCCGTGTGCGGATGGGCACCCAGTGCAATCAGCAAGGGAGCCGGCGTCACCGCCATGAGCCCCGCCACCGCTCCTTGGGTGACTTGCAGCACCGCCGTGAGCGCCTGCGGGTCCTTCGCATTGCTGGGTACCGCGAGGGTGTAAGTGAACGTGAGCGGGCTCCCCGCCGGCAAGGCGGACCAGCGCCACTCGGCCAAACCCGCCGCTCCGTTCACCGGGCGCAGCTCAGCGCCGTTGCCGCTGTCGGCCACAAAGGTCCAGCCCGCCGGCAAGAGAACCTGCAAGCCAACGCCACCCAGCCCGTCACCATAGGCCAGCGTCGTGCTGACGGTGAGCGTGGCGCCCGGCTCATAAGTCGCGGTGGCACTCGGGACGAGCGCCTGAGTCGCCCGCAGATTTACGACGGCGACCCTGGCTTGGCGGCTGGAGGCGGTGCCCACGCCGTTGGTCACCTCGACTTGGTAGTCGCCGGCATTCGCCAGCGTAGTATTGGCGAGCGAAAGGCTCGGGCCATTCGCTCCGCCGATCACGGTTCCATTGCAGGTCCAGCGATAGGTGAGTTGCCCCCCGCTCGCCGCCACCGTCAAGGTGGTCGTGCCCCCGACCCCGATCAAGCGATCGGCCGGTTGGAGGGAAATTATGGGCGCTGCGACCACCGCCGCAGAGCCGAGTACAACGGCGTCGAGGCTCATCCGAAACGACACCAGGCCCACGGTACCGCCGCCGAGCGACCAACCGGTAATTTGGGAAGCATCAAAATTTACGGCGGCCGGCCAAACGCCGAGGGGAAATTGCACCGCTGTCATCACGCCCAGCGCGAATTGCGCGGTCGGCACGGCGACCGTGTGGGTCCGCAGCGCGGCATCCTCTAATTGGAAAACCAGGGAAGCGGCCAGATTCCCGGCATCGCATTGGGCCACAATCGTGACGTAGTTCATGGCCCGCGCATCCACCATCAAACTACTCGCACCCCACCCGTTGTCATCGCGTGCGGTCCCTGCCACTACAATGCTGTCGGGCAGGCGCCGCACATTGCCCGTGGGAGCCCAGGAACTGGTGGGCACGACCGAGCCTTGCGCGCCGGGTTGGGCGAACGACTCCAATTCAATCGTTTGGGCTAGACCTAAGCTCATCAGGGAAAAAAATAACGCTCCGTAGGCGTAGAGGTGGGCCATGGTCGGCGGGTGGACAGCAGGGTCATACGCGGCCTACCCGCCGGACGGGGGAAACACGAGGGTGCGCTCGGCGAGACCACTGGCAGCCGTGCGACGTTGGACCCAGAGAGGCGTGCCGGCATTGATCACAAAAGCATCCCGGTTGCCGGTCGGCTCTCCCACGCGCTGCCAATGCCCGACTTGGTCGTTGTAGTAAAAACTAAACCACGTCGCTCCGCTCCAAATCGCGAGCAGATCGGCTTGGGCCGCATCAGCCGACGCGCGCCAACCGGGGGCGCGGTCGGAATTTTGCAGCGCGAGTGCGCCCAGCGTCACGTCACCGGTCTGCATGGTGGCCAGAAACGTGCGTCCATTTTCGGTACGCAAATGCATCGCGCGCTGGGGCACGGCCAGCACCCGGCCCACCACGGCCAAGTCGAGCGAGGTATTGCCGCGCCGGGTGATCAACAGCCCGCGGTCCGCGCGCAACACCACCGGATCGCGTGGCGCATCCGTGATCGTATCGGTGTCGAGCGACCACCGGTGCCAGGTCGTGTTAAAATAATAGTGCAGCCAGACCGTGCCGTTCCAAATTTGGATGAGATCGGCGGCATGGGGATCCGTTCCTCCCTGCACCACGAGCTCACTTCCCACGACGTCCGAGCCAAAAAAAGTCGCCAAAGTGTCCCCGGGAATAATCTCAAAACTCGCCCCGAGCACGCCGAGTTCAAGCCCGAGGGTCGTCAGATCCACTCCTTCGGTGTCGAGCAAAAGCCGGGTGGCCGTGTTGGGCATCGTCGTCACCGCATAGACCCGACCCGCCTGTGCACCCGAGGTGAGGCGAACAAAATAGGGCGATGCAGCGACGGAAAATGCGCCCGGCACCCAATGGGCCCCCGCACATTCCAACCACGTGGCACCGACCGCCGACAAACGGCCAACGGTGTCTTTTTGACTGGAGACATCGGCATCAAACGGCACTGAAAACGACCGGGTTTGGCCGGCCGGAATCGTCTGCATCAAAAAGCCCACCGGCCGCGACTTCACTTCCTGCGCCGAGCCCGCCACGGGGAAGGCAGCCGCGCTCACGAGGGCCGCCCACACCAGCGCCGTGCTCAGGCCACGCTGCGGCCGAGCTGCGCGTGGCGACGAGTTGATCAAAGACCGCAAGGACGAGGAGGAAGTGCTCATGGATCAATTGCCGGCGTGGGAATAGGTGCGAAGGAACAGTTTGATATCCGTGAGGCTCGCCGTGAGCCGGTTCAGCCCTTCCTGTTCGTTCGAATACAGCGTGTAGGCCGGGATCACGATTTTCCATCCGCTGTTCCACGCGCTGCGGCCGACGAGGCGCGAGTTGGTGAATTCGGCGGGGACCGTACTGTAGAAGAACGCGGGATCGCTCACCGGCCGGAAAGCCTGGTGCTTGCGCAACACCCACGGCGTCTCGCTGAGCGAGCCGCTCGCGGAAACATAGCTCCCCGAGGAAAACGCGGTCGCCCCGAGGTTGAACGGGAGCGGCAGCGCCTGATCCGCCACCTTCCAGCCGCGGATGAGGTCGGTCTCGCCGAGCGGCGGGGCCCGCATGTAGTCGGTGCCGGTGGGGATGAGGTAGACGTAGGGCGTCGCGCTCAGGGCATTGGCGGTCGTGCCGAAGGTCACCGACGGCACCGTGCTGCCGTTCAGGTTCGGATCCATCCCCACGTAGCCGGCCAACACCACTCCGACGGAATAAATCTTGGTGGAGAAATTCGAGGCGGAGAAGGCGTGGTCGCCGTCGGCCAGCTGCAGCCCGAAGAAGTTCTGGCCGTGCTGCACCGCGGTGCGGAACGGGATGATGATCCCGGGGACGGCGCTGCCGTCGGGTTTCTGGAGGTTGCGGCACAACGCGGCGACGTCGGGGTCGGCCAACAGGTTGGGCACGATGCTTTGCTCCAGTTGCTGGCGCCACGCCGTGTCGTCCGTCGTGATCGCCGGGTCGTCGCGGATACGGAATAATTCGCGGCGCATCGAGAAGAGCGTGCCGTTTTGATCGGGGTTATTGATGCCGAGCCGCGACTTGGCCACGGACCAATCGGTCTGCATGCGCGCCATGGCTCCGGCCAGGCCGGCATCGCCGGTGCCGCCGGCGGTGGATTGCGGCACGCCGCCGGTGAGGTCGCCCAGGGCCCGGGAGGCCACGATGTTGTCCAGCACCGCCTGGCCGGCCGTGGAGCCGAGCAGGCCGGTCTCGTAATCGTAGCTCTTGGCCGAGAGGTAGGTGTAGCGGCTGGCGAGGTCGAAGAGCGAACGGTACTGCTCCAGCGCCTCGTTGCGGAAGGTGCGGAAGACCACGTCCCGGGTGCGGTAACCCTGCACAATCGCGGCGGCCCGCTGACGGAAGACCTCACGCTCGGCGAGCAGGCGGGTGCCGTTGTCGATCTGCTTGTTCACCTGCTCGGAGGCCCGCTGGAACTTGAGGGCCGCGGCGGCGATGTCGAAGTGGCTCTGCACCAGCTCCCGGTACAGCAGCTCGTATTCGTACACGATCTGGGCGTCCTCGTAGGTCGCGTTGATGGCCGCGAGCGCCTGCTCCATGTCGGTTTGCGCCTGTTCTTGGTCGACGGATACGCGGTCGGCCGCGATCGAGATGGCACCCGAGGCGATATTCAAAACGATCTTGGATACCGCGCCGATGGTTTCGATCGCCGCCGAGGCCGGGCGGAGCACGTCCATCGAGAACCCGACGAACCGCGGGATATAGTCGGACGTCGCCGTCATGATGTCGTCGATGGCGGTGGCCGCCAAGGCGAGCGACTGGGCCGACGAGTTCAAGTTCGCCGCCAGGTAACGTTTGGCCTTGATCTGCGCCAGGTAGGACGACTCGGTCGCGCCGGCGATGTCGCCGACGCGGACCATTTCCGCGTACAAATCGTAGCGGCGTTTGAAGATTTCCTTCCGGGCCTTGTAGCGCTCGACCAGCCCCATCAACTCCACCTGCGCCTGCTGGGTGTCGAGGAGCGCCTGCTGCAGGGTGCCGGTCACCGACCGGGTGCCGAGCGTGCCGGCCCCGTTGGCCCAGAGATCGGCATACTGCACGAAGCGGTTTTGCTGGATGACGACCGAGCGGCTTGTGGTGTCGGTGTTGTCATAGGACGCCTTGATATCATCCATGTTGAAGCCCGTGAATTGGCGGAAGTTCTTCGGCACCGTGATGGTCGCGCTGGTCGTCGCGGTCGTGTCCACCAGGAGGCCGGACGGACGATCGACGATGAACCACTCCAAGGTGTCGGGGCCGTCGTAGCCTTGGGCGTAAACCTTACCCGGTCCGACTTCGCCGCTGTAGGGCTTGCCGTAGATATCCACCAACTGCCGGACGTACGCCGCTTCCTGCGACGCAATCGTCGCCGCGTAGCTGTCGACCGAGATCGCCTGGGTCCGGAGCATACGGGCCATCTTGGCCGCCTGGTCGAATGCCCCCTTGGCATTGTTGGCCGCGCGCAGCGCGCGTTCGTAGATCTGCTCGTAGTGCGACTTGCCCGCCTTCAGGTCCGCAGGCGAGATGTCGAACGCGATCGCCCCGGGGCTGAGCCCCAGCGGATTCAAACGGGAGTTCGCGCTGTCGAGGGTGGTCTGGAGGCTGCCGCCGGCGAGGGCGATCTCCTGCAGGGAAGGCACCGTGCGCCGGTCGATGACGGAGATGCCCGAGTGCTGCGGGTTGTTATCCTTGTCCGGCAGCAGCGCATTGCCCACCACCCAGTTGAAGTAACTACCTTGGATCGAGCGGGCCGCCCATTCATCCACGCCCCAATTGCGCGTGACACCGGTGCTCGCGTTGATTTTGCCGTCGCGCAATTGCGACCAGCCGGCTGAAGCGTCGTCCTTGTACGACTGCCGATAGGTGAGATTGAGGACTTGCTGGGCCGTCCGCGCCAGCGCGCTGCCGGCATCGGCGAACTTGCGTTCGTCGTAGTAATCGACCGCCACCGGCTGGCCCAAAACCGTCACGGCCTCGATCCGCGGCGTCCAGGTGAACTTGGGATTTTGGAGCAGCTTGTAGTAGCCTTTAACCGCCGAGAGATAATGTCCGTAGGCATCGCCGTGGCCCTGCGGGAACATCCGCTGGGCATCGGCGGCATCCACCACGCCGTTGGCCGTGCTGGTGCCCGGTTTGTCGGTGATGTTGTAATTGAGGGCATACAGCGCCTCACCCGAGTTGATGCCGCGGGTATAGTTCCAGATCAGGCGATTGTAGACCGGGCTGACGCGCACGCCGGGGGCCTGCGAGTCATCGCGCCCGCGCAACAGCATCAACTCCTCTTCCAGCACGTTCGCCGCCTGCCCTTCGAAGGCAAAGCGCGTGGTGTTGACCTCGGTGGCCACGCCACCGGAATCCAGCGAGATCGTCGGATCGGCGGCGTCGGCATACGCCTCGTTGCCCAAGATCACATAGAGGTCGTTGAGATAACCCGCCGCCAACAAGAGGGCATCGTTGGCCGCGCCATAATCGTAACCGGCATCAATGCTGATGGTCTTCGCCCGGTTCATCAGGGTCTCATAGATCTCGATCAGCCCGAAATCGTTGATGCTGGAGAGACTGAGCGCCACGTTCCCCTCCCATCGTTTGCCCGCCTGCGTCAGCACACTCACGTCGGTGCTCACCGCGTTGCTGCCCAGGTCGGTCATGCGCTGGTTGAACGGATTGATGCCCGCGAGCACCCGCTTGACCCAGCCTTCGATCAACTTCGCATCCGTCCACCGCGACCAGGCGATGGTCGACTGCGTGGAACCGGGAGCGAGGATGTTGCCCTTGCCGATTTTCGGCCGGTAGCGCATCGTGAAATAGTTGTCCGACATCACGAGGAGCGGGCTGCCCAGGGGACTCGTCGGGGAGCCGCCCACCGTGATGATGTTGCTCAGGGTCCCGTTGGGGAGCGTCCACGGCGAACCGGTGACGGCCACCTGGTCGGTTTCCTGCGAGGCATGCAGGGCGAAATTCACCGAACTCATCGCCCCCACATCGGCGGTGGTGTAGAGCGCAATTTCGATTTTGTTGACCGCTTTCCGGAAATAATTCTCGTCCAGGACAAATTGCTTTTTCAGGCCGCCCTGCGCCGTCGTGACCAGCCCGGAGGTCGGGGTGGCCGACGCCGTGGTGCCAGGCACCTTGTAGGAGATGGCGGTGATGTCGTTGATGGAGACGGCAAAACCGGCGTAGTCATCAATGTCGGCACTGAAGACGATCATGGAGGGGACGCCAGTCGTGCTGAAATCAACGCCGCTACCGGAGCGCAGAATGATTCCCGGCGGCGCCGCCGCGCTCGCGTAGCTGCTGTTCTTGATGGTCACCTGGCGGGCCAGATCCACCGTCAAAGCCGTCGCCATTTCCGTCACCGACGGGCGCGCGCTACTGGGGTTCTGCAACTGCTTCCAACCGGTACTCGCGAGGCGCGAGGTCATCGCGTAGGTGTACACCGGCGGCGCCATGCCGTTCTGCGGCGGAGCATAGCGCCACTCGAATTCGTAGTCCTCCGGCTTGGCGGCAAAATCCGCGGTGTGCCGGAGAGTGACCTGCTCATCCAGCGGATTGGCCGCCGTGATCACCTTGACCTCGCCCGGATAAAGCTGCGGCGAGACGCGGAAGAGCTGGAGGGTCACAGCCTCGCCTTCCGGCGTGAACGCCCGGCCGTTGCCAAACACCATCGTCACCCAGCCGCTCCCGAGTCCGGTGCTGGTCAACGCGTAATTCGACACCGCGGTATCGGAACTCTTCACCGTGGCCGACGTGGCCGACGGCACCGTGACCGTGAGGGAATTATCGGGCGTGTAGGAGCCCTTCTTCAGCGGATCCGCCACGTAGGTTTGCACCGTGGTGGAGAGCGCATCGATGGCGCTCGTCCAGAGGGTGAGGTTGGCGTCGCCAACGGCCACCAAGTCGACCAAGCGCTGCTTGTCGGCGGCCGAAAGTACATTCAAGCCCACGTAATCCTCGCCCAAGGTTTCGGCGAAGAACTTACCGAGGAACACCAGCGTGCCGCTCGCCCCGCGCATCGGATCAAGATAAACGTAGGGCTGCAGATGCGGCGCCAAACGCTGGAAGTAGAGCTTGCCGTTGCTCTGCGTCGTCAAAATCGAGGTCGGCAGAACCTGCAGCCCGCCCGGCGTCCCCAGCGCGTAGGTTTTTTCGCGGAACGGATCGTGCAACACGACGCTCGAGCCGGAAGTCGAGGTGCCCGCCGAAGCCGACCAACCGGCCAGCGATTGCTGATAGAGCACCTGGGCGCTCGTCTGACCATAGACGCCGGGCAAACCAAACTTGGCGCGCGTGAGGGTTTCACCAACCCGGAGCTCGGGCGCACCGGACGGCCACGTGGGGGCGTAGGTGATCGTCAGCGGATCCCCGGTGACCGCATCACCCTGGGGCGTCGAGCCGTTCAACGGACGCAAGTACGGCAACGGCGTGCCCACCGCCGGCTGGTTCGCGAGACCCGGGAAGTAAAAATCATCCCGCATCGGGTACCAGAACTTCATGCCGAATGTCGGCGTCTTGGTCGTGTCGTGCGGGCCGCGATACACCCAGTGATAACCCTTGCGATCGCGGAAGAGGAATCCGGCGTAGGCCGTTTTCACGTCCGCCGCCGCCGACGCGACGATCTGGGCGGAATCCGTGGTCAGCGTTACCTCCGTGTTCTTGGGCAGGCCGCTCACCGGATCCAGCGCCAGCGGCAACAAGGGGATCGGCATCGGCGCGGGCACCTTGGCGCCGGCAATGATCGGATAGTTGAAGATGGCAGGGCTGAGCTCCCGCTGCACCTTGAAGACGTGCATCGCCGGGCGACCATCGGTCGGCGAGGTATAGGCCACCAGCACCGCCGGCTCGGACGTATACGTGGCGGCATTCGAGCCGATGACATTCAGGTCGTCGCGCAAGGCATAGGCCCGGCCGTTGAGCATCAGGGCGTGCTCCTCGTTGGGATTATAGCCGGGCAGGTTCCGGTCGTTTTGGACGTAGAGCTGGCCGGCCACCTCCGCCGGACTCAAGTCCCCCGAACCCGAATTCGAAGCGAGGATGATATTATCCGCCGACAGGGGGTACGTCGTGGTATAGACGCCCTTCTTGGCCGGGAGGTAGAAGGGCTGAAAATCAGAACTGGGCGCAGGCACCGCCTTCAGCCACCAGACGGAGAGCGTCGATGCGCCCGGCAGGGCGTTGACCGGAATGATCGCACCCTGCGCGGCGGTGGTGACCCCAACGGCGAGGGGATTGCGGTAAGCGGACAACTGGTAGTTGCTCCCCGACTCGATATAACCCGCCGTCTCATATCCGACCGGCGCGACCAGGCGCTGGCCAACCAAGGCCGAGCCCGTGAGCGCCGCGGCCCCGTCACTCTCCTCAAATCCCGTCCGGCTGACCGACTGCGTATAGAGCCGGACGTACCAGACCTTCGTACCATTCGTAAATTTCAGGAGCGTGCGGTTCAGGCCGTCCGCGCCGGTGAAGCTAACGAGCAGGCGCTGGGAGTTCAGGTCGATCCTGGCTTCGCCCTGGGCCGGATCGTCCTGATACACCACCGTGGGCAACGCGCCGGTGGCAAACTGCACGCCCGAGGTCCCGTTGCTCCCGGCCGCGGGCACAATATTGTGGGCATAGCTGGCGAGCGTCGTCGGCCATTTTTGGGTGTACGCGTTTTTCAACTCCGGCCAGTTGATGCTGGGCATCATCGGGCCGCCCGGCTCCGGAAAGGTGATACCGACCTGCTTGCTCGCCAACCAGTAGAAGACCACGCGGTCGGGGCTGTCGTTTTCGCGCTCGGCATAGTAGTCCAGCCGTCCGTCACCCCGCAGCACGCTGCTGTAATACGTCAACGAATCCGACGCGGCGCCGTTCACCGGCGAAGCGAGCCACTCCACACTCAAATCCAGCGGTTGGCGGACGCCGGCGGCATCGCGCGGCACGATCTTTTCGCCCAACAGGGTTTCCGCGTTGGTCGTCGGCATGGTGCGGACCACATCGATGATGTCGGCCCCTAGGAAAACGCGGCTGACCGCGGCGCCCGGTTTCAACGCCCCCAGGTACTCGACCATGATGCGGCCTTCGAGGTTGTAGGCGCGCAATTCCGAGACCGAGGACACCTTGGAAAACCACAGTGTCCGCAACTCGGCCCCCGCGACCGGCATCGTCAGCGAGATCGGTCCGGTGACCGCGATGCTGCCGTTGTTCGAACCCTGCGAAATTCCCGCCGGCACATACTCGGAGGTAACCTGCTCGGGAAAGTTGGTGCTGTACATCGGGTTCACCCCTTCGACCGCGCCGGCCAGAATGCCGACCGCAGGCGCCGTAAAGGTCTTTTCCGTCCAATAGATTTTTCGCGTCGGCACGGCCGAGGCCGAGGAAACCGAAAAATTCTCCTGCCGGAACATATAGCGCTGCACCGGCGTGCCGTTGACCGTCACGGTCTGGGGCGTGCTCGTGACCCACGTGACGGTCGCCCGGCCCGCCTGATGGGCGAACACACGCTCGGCGTGGGGACTGTAATACACCGAGGCCAAGGCCGGAGCCTCCATCGCCGCCGTCGCCACGGCCGGCGTGCTCGCGCCGCTGGCGGAAAACGCCACCGTGGGCGCCGCGGTGTAGCCCGTGCCGACCGCCGTGACCGTCAGCGCGGTGACGACACCGCCGGAGACCGTCGCCGTGGCGGTCGCCCCGGAACCGCCGCCGCCGGCCAACGTGACCGTCGGGGCGGAGGTATAGCCGACCCCGCCGTAGGCGAGGGTGAACCCGGTCAACTTGCTCTCGGAGACAACGAGTTCCTCCATCGTCGCCACCGCGGCGGCCGTGCCGCTCGAGAAGGCCACCGTCGGGGGCGAGGTGTAGCCAAACCCCGCATTCGTGATGGTCAGGCCGGTGACCGCACCACCCGAGATCGCGGCGGTCGCTGTCGCACCATAGCCGCCGCCGCCCGAGAGCGTGACCGTCGGCGCCGTCGCGTAGCTCCCGCCCGCCGTGACCGTCAGCCCCGCGATCCGCCGCGGGGTCCCGGCCACCGTCGAACCGGGCTGCGAAAAGGTTTCACCCCGTTTGACCGGCTCCTTCCGCCAGTAGCCCGCATCGGCCACGTCGGTGCTCATCTCCTTGGTGGTCGGCGTCGGGATCACATCGCCCAGCACAAAACGCGGCACGCCCATGGCGAAGCCGTGGCCGAGTTGGCCGCGGATCAACACCAAGGCCACGCCGGTGCTGCCGTAAATTTGGGAGCGGTACTGCGCCGACAGCGCGCCGGTGATGGCCCGGGGTCCGGCGGTGGTGGCAGAGGCCTGCACGCCGCGGAACTGGGGCGTGGTCGGGGTCGCCCCGCCCGGCACCGTGCCGGCGGCGGAGAAGAGCAGATTGAACGTACCTTGCTTCAGCTCATACTGGGCATGGGCCTGCGTGATTGCGGCCCCGCAGAACAAACTGCCCAGCAGGCAAAGGCGCAGAGCATTGGCACGAGCTTTCATCAAAGCAGAAAAACTTACGTTGAGAGGGGAAATGGGCTTGAGGGCCGGGGCAGGAGCACGCCGCGAGACTTAATTGTCATACACCACGACCGAGGCGGATACATCCGGGTGCACGGCAACCCAGATCATGAACTTATTGAACGTGGGCTGATAGGTTACCGTGCTGCTGCCTGAAACTGGGTAAGTCGTATCGGGACCGGTTGAATTAAACTGAAAGGTCATACCCGTGCGGGCGGTGACGGTACGCGCCCCGTCAACGACACCAGTGACCCCGGCAAGGGTCACCGAATTGCCGACCTGAATCACATGCGCGGAGGTGGTCGTAACCGTAACGACGTTTCCACCACTCCGGACCGACGCCAGCGTGATGGTTTGCGGGGGGCCATTACCGTTGGCGTTACTGGCGTTATGATTCTGATTGGCGTTCCACGGCGCCGGCCATCCGGTCGCCAAGCTGCCCGGATAAAACGTATAGATGATGGCCCATGAATCCTGCATGTATCCGATTTCATTCCAGCCGTCCGAGACCGCGGTTAGATTGAGCTTCCAATGCCAGTTTCCGTAGCTGCCATCGCGGCGCCAAGTGGAGCGGCCGTAGATGATATTGGGGAAGTTTGCATTTTCCGACGCCATCCCGGGTTGCTCTAGATTAATCTGACCTTCCATCTGCCGTCCGTCGTAGATGGAGACACGGTGTTGGGCACTCATCCGAATGCGGCAGCCATCGATGTCGTTGCCCAATTCTTGGAGATCCACCGGAAAAATTCTCCAACCTTTGGCCCTCGACGCACTCACGGTTCCTTCGGCGTTAACGCCCTGATAATAATACGCCGCCGGCTTCGGCAGACTCGAGAGCACGGCGGCAGAAAGCTGGTCGCGACCGATGGAGGAAGGGACAATCTTGGAGGCATCCACCGAGTTTGCGGCCAAGTCCACCAAGGCCACCGAGCCGTCGACGATTTTTTCACTGTTCACCGAGTTCGCGCCCAATTTCGAAAGGTAAACCTGGCCATCAATAATTCGGTTACTATCGATCGTTGCCCAGGCGAGGTCGTTGATCGTGATCGAGCCATCCACAATCTTGCTGCCGTCGACGGAATTGGGGGCGAGATCCGCCAATGCGACGGACCCGTCGGCAATCTTGGCGCTGGTGACCGCGTTATCCGCGAGCTTCGCCGTGGTGATGCTACCATCGGCCAGTTTGCTGGCGTCGATACTCCCGGCGAGCTTGGCCGCGGTGATGGCGCCATCCGCAATCTTGGTGGTGGTGATCGTGCTATCGGCGATCTTGGCGCCGAGCACGGCAAGGTCGGCCAGTTTGGTGGAGGACACGGCCGCATCGGCCAGCTGGCTGGACGCGACGGCGGCGTTGGCCACCATCGCATTGGTGATGGCCCCGCTCGCGACCGATTCCGCGACCTTGGCGCGGAAGGCGAACGCGGTGGTGACGATCTGCTGGCGCGGGGACATCTCGGGATCCGCGGCGGCGGTGCCATCGTCGACGGTGATGCCGAGGAACCGGGTGCTGCCGGCAAAGGCATCGGCCACCGTCGTGATGCCGGCGGCGTTGGGCTCACCGCTCACCGCCGAGCCCGCCCCGATCAGCACGCTGAACTCACCGTTCGAGATCGAGACCGTCTGCTGTTCGGAATAGAGCCGGTTCGCGCTGGCCGTGGCCGTGGCGTTGTCCCAGATCCGGAAAGTGATCGTGCGCTGGGCCGTCAGGCCGTTGCCCGAGGCGTCAACCACTTTGCCACTGTAGCTGATGAGGGTGGGAACTTGCGACTGCGCCCAACCGGCAGGGGCGGCGGCGGCGAGGGCAAGCGCGAGGGCGAGAATGACTCGTTTCATAGGAGAAAAAGAGGAGGAATCGGCGAAAACGGGAGCGGGCATGGGCGGGACGTAGAGTCGGGCGGCAGTTTAATTGATCACCAGTTCGCCGATCTCATTGAGCCGGCGGAGTTCGAAAGGCCCCGAGACCGTCAGGGTCTGGCGGTGGAGCCCGGTGATGGACTCGGTGAAAGCGCCGACCATGCGACTTCCACCCCAGGTGGACGCGGTCGAATCGGTGCCCAGCACGGTGGCGCCGCTACTAAAGGTAAAGCGCATCGTCCGAGTCACGGTATAGCTCTCGGTCCCCGCCGCAGTGAAGGGGACGAAGCGGGCATCCAGATTATCGTGGTCCGGATGATAGGTGTGGACGAACGGATTGGTCGGATCGTTAAACGCCAGCGGGACCACCACCTCCAGATAAGAGCCCAAGGCAAAGGAACCGCTCGAGGAGCGCGCGACGAGGTCGAGCGGCAAGTGACCGGCGCTCAACCGCACTGCATATTGCTTCTGATCAGCCTGCAACGCGGGCTCGCGGGTGCAGAGGCCAAGGGCATCGGCCGACCCGGTGAGTTTCCCCATGTAGACCTGGGAAAGCAAACGCGCCACTCCCGTATTATCCACATGGATGATAATCCGAAGGGGGAAAGGCCGAGGCGTCGTTGAACCGGTGCTTCCCGCTGCAGTCGGGGCGACCCCAGAGACCTGCACATCACCGACCCACAAACCGGCCAAGTCCGCCACGCGCGACGTGCAGGGGATCAAAATATTGGTCAGGCCTCCGCTGTCGGTGAAGCGCAGGAACGAGGCGTAAGCGGTTCCGGCCGCGGCGGTCATCTTGGAACGGTCGACCCCCACCGTGAGTTGGACCTCGGAAAAGGCAGGGATCACCTCGGTGTAGGCGCCCGTGATGGCCGTATCCGTGTTGGTCGCGGTGGCCGCGTTGAAGGTACGGCGAAGCATCGGCACCGGTGCCAACGCGGTCAGGTTTCCGGCGGTTACCGGGGGAGTGGTTGAAGGGGTCGTTGGCGCCGTGGGGCTTCCCGATGAGCTGGTACCCGTGGTCGTCGAATTCGAAAGCGTCGAGTTACCCGAGGTTGGTGTCGTTGTGGTGGGCGCGACCGTCGTCGTGGAAACGGTGGTCGACGGCGCAGCCGGTTCGGCCACGGAGTCGACGGGCGCAATCGTCACGGTGACGGCGGCGCTCGTGCGATTGCGGGCCCGCACGGTCATGAATGAGCCGGTCCGGCCAAAGGACAGACCGTCGGAGGCCGCGGGGGTAACTTCGAGAGGCGCGGAGAAGTCGCCTACCACGGTGGCCTCAAACCAATAGGCCTGGGTCCGGTCGATTTTTTCGGTCGAGGGCGAATAGATCTGCACCGGATTGCCCGGGCCGATCTCGCCGCCGACGTATTTATAAACCCGGGCGTTCGAAGCGATCGCCGCCGGAAAGGTGGCAAAGTAGTTGGCAAGGGTCGGGGCGTTGGTGCCCTCAAGCGCCGGAAAGCCCAGAAAATTGGCGCCGTTGCGCACCCATGTGGAGCGCGGGGGCAGGATGCGCTGGGTGATCGCCACGGTGTAGGTGTCGGCCGCCAGGCCAGTGCAGCGAACAAGGTAGGCCGACTGGCCGGTGAGCGACGTCAGCGTGGTTTGGGTCACGTCGCCCTTCACCCACACACTCCACTCGGGCGTGCTGGCCGAGGGCAGCATGGACGAGGCCTTGAACTGGGCGGGATTGGGATTGGGATTCCAGCGCCACACGGAGATCACGCTGGTCGTACCCGCGAAGAGATTATCGATCGTCGTGTGGGTGGCATCGCCCTGGAGGTAGATCGCATTCCAGCCGCCGTGCAGCGAGTAGGTGATCGTCTGCCACTGCGCCCGACCAGCCGGGACCAACGCGAAAAGACCGATGAAGAGGAAGAGGATTTTTTTCATCGGACGCTGAGTCGATAAAAGCGAGAGGTGGCGACCGGGGAATCCACCGTGGCATTTACGATGTCGACCGCCGGGGCCTGATACCGGAGTGCGCCGGTGGTGGCGGGGCCGACCCGGAAAACGATTGGCACCCACGTTTTCAGGTCGGAGCTCTCTTCGATCGAGTAGAGTTTTCCTGTGATGGCAAAAAATTCAAATTTGATCCCGGTCGGGACTTTCGTGATGATCCGCAGTTCAAAGCGCTCCGCGGCATCGCCCGCGAAGGTACCGGCGATGTACTCGTCGTAGTTGCTGATGCCATCGCCGTCAAAATCACCGTTGCGCGTAATCAGACTGAGGTCCCAACCCTTGGGTCCGGGGCGGAGACCGGCTTGGTACATTTGCCATTCTTCCCAAGCATCGGGCAGACCATCATGATCGGAGTCGACGCCGAGATTGAGGTCGAGGCGGACCCGCTCGCCGCCACCGCCGGCCTGCAAATTGCCGCTGGCGTTGATCGGGTAAAATTTCTCCCCGTTCATTTCGACCACAATGGAGTAAAGCCCGTTGGCGGGCACGGCCTTCTCCGAATACGTCCGGGTGGAAGGACGATTTTGATCGATATGAATTTTCAGCTCGTAATTGAAATCGCCCTTCAGCTGCGAAAACACCGGGGTGCGACCGATTTCAATCCCGTTGCGCAGGAGGACGAGTTCGGCGCCCTCGACCAGCAAGGTCGCACCGACCTGATCGCGCACGAGCCCGTAGATCACATAATGCGGCGCCGGCGGAAATGCGTGCCCAGCGAACGGCAGTGCCAGCCCGAGCAAACACCACCCAGACCAACGCACGGCACTAAACATACGTATGATCTTGGCAAGGAGGCTGATCCGATAGAAGACGACGTTCACAGTTAAACGATCAAAAAAGTGCGCATTAGGCAAAGACCATACGGCTTTGGACGAAAAACGGCCACGGTTGAGGTTGCTCATTTTAAGGTACAATGGTTGCACGGGATGAGGTGTTAAAAACCCCAGAAGGTAGGGTAAAATGTCTACCGCTGGCTCTGCCGGACGTTCCTGCTGCCACCGCCCCAACCTGTCCCCTCACTCCGTCGGCGCTCGACTTGGCCGGGACGCCGGGAAAATCAAAAGCCGGTCGAGTGAACGGATAAAAGAAGCCAAGGCCGGGGAAACCGCGGCGGAGCGGAAGACCGAAAGGAAACGGGCGGGCGATGAGCGGGCGCGGTTGGTCGAGGAGCATCACCGGATGCGGCGAGACGCTGGCCGGGTTCGCGCGCGAGTGCAGAATCAAGATGGCCATACTGCGTCAGGGCAGGTGATGGCATCGGGGGAGTCCCGCACCGCCATCCGCCTGATTTGGTTGGCCGGCGGCAGCGCGACGCGCACCGATCCGGTGACCGATCCGACCACCCACCCTTCAATTGAGTGAATACCCCCGGTTTATGGTACATTTATTACCACCCTCAGAGATTGCATCGAAAAAGAATTCTGTAGCTATGCAGAAATGGCTTCAATCAGCGGGAACGTGTTTTGCGACATCCCGCCCTCTGCTGGATTATTAAACCATGCTCAATGGGCTCCGGGGTCGGTTGGGCGGGAAGCGGTGGTGCGTGTGACGAGGTCGCCGTTTCCAGCGAAACCGCCGATGGACCCTGCGCCGCAACGTTCGATGCTTACCCGAAATCTGGAGGATCTGCTGATCCGCGAGGCGCACCTGCGGATGAGCCGCGCGATCCTGGCGCCGGCGCTCGGGGAGCACGAGGCGGCAAAAAAGAAAATCCTCAAGGCCCGTCCGATGTTGCTGATATTTCAAGCGAAGCAGAAGCGGGTGGCCTACCATGCACAGCTCGCGAAGGTCCGCGACACGGTGCAGCTGCTGCGTGACGGCATCTCGCAGTTGAACCGGGCGGAGCCGGCCATTCAGGGGTTGCTGCGCGATGAGATCGAGGACCTGTTGCGCACGGGATGTCCGGAATACGTGCAGGCACTGACGGCACGGAAAAAGAATGATGAGTGGAAACGAAGTGTGAGCCGCTGTGCGCAGCAAGTGCACCGTTTTCTGAAGGTTTTGGGCAACGCTCAGACCATGGCGTGCACGGGCTACGCGAGTGATCCTCCGGTTTTTTCGCCGGCGGCGGTGCGGGGCTTCGTGCTCGCGCTCCAGGCTGCGGAGCAAGTGGAGCTCGAGATGAAATGCACGAACGGCATTGCCGAATTACAGAGCCGGATGTTTCGGGACTCGGGGTTGGAGGCACCGGCGCTGCCGCACTTGCAGCCGCCCGCGTTTGCGCAAGCAATGGAGAGGATCGGGTCCGGGTCACTAGCCGAAGCGCAACGGCTGTTTGCGGTGACGATCACGGCGGTGCGGGCGCTCCATGAAAAGAGCATTCCGGCGTTGGCGGCGCAAGCGGAGTCGGCCGATCTGGAGCATGGGTCGTTAATCGCTAATTTCCTCAATTTGGCGTGGGAGCAATTGCGCGAAGAAATTGCGCCCTTGGTCCGACCGGAGGAGACGGAACGGAGCGCAGCGACTACCGGGCTGATGTTGGGCGCCCTGAGCAGCCTCGGCCAGCGGGCGTGAGGCAAAAAATCTGGCTCACCCCGAGCGCGGCAGCCCGGGCAAAAGCAGGGAAGCAACGGAGGGCCAGCGGATGATTGCGTAGCCTGCTGGGGTCATCACCGAGTTCATGCCCTTTTTTCCAGTTGGTTAACCGGGTGCCCGCCGCCCGCCTCTCATTACTTGCGCCCGAAGTCCACCGGAGCGGGCTCCAGGGTCACCAGTTTGCCGTTGGCGCGAATGAGCACGGTCGCCGCGGCCTTCGCCGCAGTGGCGCCAGCGGGATAACGGACCACCAGCTTAAACTCGGCGCGATTGGCAGGAATGGTGAAGTAGGCAAACTCGAGCGTCCCTGAGTTGCCGGCTTCCGGCGCAATGCCGGGAATATTGGCTCCGGCCACACTGACGAGCGACCAGTCCGCGGGCAGCGCGATGGACCAGCCCAAGGCTCCCGGCTGATCACCGTACGTGACCGTCGCGGTCAGGGCAACACTGCCACCGCCGGGCACGAGTGCCGTATCCTCGGCAGTGAAGGACGCAGCCGACTGGGAAAAGCCGAGGGTCGCCGCACCCGAGAGGAGGGCGAGGACGAGGACGGCGTGGACGCGGAGCAGGGAGGCGTTTTTCATGGGTTTTTGAGACTGAAGCAGGACCGTAGGAATGGAGGGAATATTGCCGTAAAACAGGGGTGCTGGCGGAGAGAAAAAACAGCGTCGTGCGGGGCAGGGAAGGCTCAGGGGAGCTCGTAGACTTCGACCAACGCCACACCGGTGGTTTGGTTCACACCGGAGACCTGGGCGGTGTAGGCGCCGGGCTGGAGCGACACGAGGAGCGCGGCGTCTTTCGATGCTGCGGGGAGACCGAAGGCACCGGTCTGGGTGAACGCCGCGCCATTGGCGGCCGCCAGGGCCGGGGTGCTCGCCCAGTCGTCGTTCGTATCGGTGGCGGTGCCGGCGGCATTGAAAAGGCGGAGTTGCGGATCGGCCAAGACGGCGCCGACGCCAAACTGGGTGAGGCCCGGGCCGACGGCGCGGATCAGCACCGTCTTCGGTCCGGTGCCCGTGATGACGAAGCCGATGACGAGGATGTTTTCGCCGGTGCCGACCTGGGTGCGGGCGGAGACGTTCAGGAAGCGCGCGGCGGTGACCGCGGCATCGGAATCATAGGCCTCGAGGAGGGCGACGCCGGCGACGCCGGTGCCGGTGACCTGCGCGGTGTAGGTGCCGGTGGCGAGGGCCACGAAGAGCGCGGCATCCCTAGAGGCGACCGGGAGCGAGAAGGCGCCGACGGCGGTGAAGGCGCCGGAGAGGGTCGCACCCCCACCCCAGTCATCGTTGACGTTGGTCTGGACCCCGGCGGCGTTGAAGAGCCGGAGCTGGGGATCGGCGAGCGCGCCCGTGACGCCGAACGGCGTGAGGCCGGGGCCGATACCGCGGACGAGGACCTGCTTCGTACCGGTGCCGCCGACAGCGAGACCGACGATCAGCGTCTGGTCGCCGGTGCCGGCGACGCTGCGCACAGAGACGTTGGCGAGGCGGGCGGCCGGAACGGAGAGGGTGGCGGCGTGGGAGGTGACCGCGCCGGCGGAGCTCGTGATGGTGACGCTGTAGGCGCCCGAATCGGAGCTCTGGGCGTTGGTCAACGTGAGCGTGGCCGCGGTGGCGCCAGCGAGGGCGACGCCGTCCTTCTTCCATTGATAGGCGAGCGGGGCGGTGCCGGTGGCGGCGACCGAGAACGTGACGGTGCCACCGACGCGGGCCGCCTGGGCGAGCGGTTGCGTGGAGATGGCGGGGGCGACCGCGCCAGATTCGACGAGCAAGGTGGCCGCCGAGCTCGTGGCGGAGCCGAGGGCGTTGGTGACGACCACGGTGTAGGTGCCGTTGTCGGCGAGTTGGGCGCCTGCGAGGGTGAAGGTCGCGGCGGTGGCACCGGAGATGGCCGTGCCGTTTTTGCGCCACTGGTAGGCGAGCGGCGAGGTGCCGGTGACCACGATGGCAAAGGTCGCGACGTTGCCCGGCGGGACGGTGAGGCTGATCGGCTGGGTCGTGATGCTCGGCGGGGTAGTCAGCGCCGTGACCGAAAGCTGGGCCGGAACACTGGCGGTGGCGCCGAGTGAATTCGAAACGAGGACGGAGTAGGCACCGGCGTCGGCGGACTTCACGCCCGTGAGCGTGAGGGTGGCGGAGGTGGCGCCGGAAACGGCGACGAGGTCTCGGCGCCATTGGTAGGTGAGCGGCGAGGTGCCGGAGGCGACAACGGCAAAGCTCGCCGTGCCACCTTCGTCTACGACTTGGTCGGCGGGCTGCGTCGCGACCGTCGGAGCGGAGCCGAAGAAGCCGCCACCGCCGCCACCACCACCACCGCCGCCGCCGCTAATCGGTGCGGCCGCGATGGTAACCGTGAGGGTCGTGGCGCTGCCGGTGCCGAAGGCGTTGGTCGCGGTCAGGCTGACCGCGAAGGAGCCGGCGACGGTCGGCGTGCCGCTGATGAGGCCGGTGCCGGTATTGACCGCGAGGCCGCCGGGGAGGCCGGAGGCCGCGAAGGCGGTGAGCGGTCCGTTATTGGCGGCGAGGTTGTAGAGGAAGGCCGAACCGACGGTGCCGGAGGCCGTGGCGACGCTCGTGATGGCAGGGCGGGTGCCGACGGTGAGGGTGAGAACCGAGACGGGACCGGTGCCGGTGGCATTGTTGGCGCTGAGCGAAACGGAGTAGCTGCCGGCGGTCGTCGGCGTGCCGGTGATCGCACCGGAGGCGGTATCGGCCGTGAGGCCGGCCGCCAGGCCGCTGACGTTGAAGCTGGTGACCGCGGGGGCGACGACCGTGGAGGTGACGGTGTAGGTGAAGGCAGCGCCGACCGCCGCGGTGGCGGTGGTCGCGCTCGCAATGGAGGACAGGGCGCCCACGGTGAGGCTCAAGGCCAGCGGGGCGCTGGTGCCCGTGGCGTTGGTGGCCGTCAGCGAGACGATATAGGAACCGGCGAGGGTGGGTGTGCCGGTGATCGCACCGGTGGACGGATCCAACGCAAGGCCGAGCGGGAGGCCGGAGGCAGCGTAGGAAGAGGGCGAATTACTGGCGGCCAGCGTGTAGCTGAACGCGGCATTCACGGCGACGCTGGCCGTGGCAGCACTGCTGATGACCGGGGCTCCGGCCGCAGCGGCGATGGTGAGCGTGAGCGTGATAGGCGCGCCCGTGCCCGCGGCATTATTCGCGCTGAGGGTGATCGACGAGGTGCCGACAGCGGCGGGCGAACCGGTGATGGCGCCGGTGGTGGGGTTGGCCGAGAGGCCGGAGGGCAGACCGGTGATATTAAAACTCGTCGGGCTGTTCGAGCCGGCCGCCGTGTAGGTGAACGGGGAGGCGACCGTGCCGCTGGCGGTGGTCGGGCTGGTGATCGCCGAGGCGGCGGCCGAGGCGGCGATCGTAATGCTGAGCGTCGCGTTGTTGGTGTTGCCACCCGAAGTCACCGACACCGGGCCGGAGAACGTCCCGGCAGTCGTCGGCGTGCCCGAAATCAGGCCGGTGGCTGCATTAATCGCGAGCCCGCCGGGCAGGCCGGACGCACCGTAGGTCAGGGGTGCCGCGGCGCTCGAGTTGACCTGATAAGCGTAGCTCACGCCGACTTGGCCGGCGGTCGCGGTGATCGTTTGCTGGGCCTGCAACGCAAGGGATGCGAGCAAGAAGCCGGCGAATCCGGTCAAAAAGCGAAACAGCGAGGTGCGCGAAAATTTCATGGGAAGGGCGGAAATGGTTGACGAAGGCGGGTGGGTGGGCGCGGGCGATCAGGGGCCAAAGGTCACGTTGGGCTTGATCGTCAGCGTAAGGGCGGCCGGGGCACCGACGCCGATGGCATTGGACGGCGTGAGCACGACCGTGAAGCTGCCCGACACGTTCGGGGCGCCGGTAATGGCACCGCTCGTGAAATTAAAGCTGAGACCACCGGGCAAGCCGGACACGGTGTAACTGGTCGCGACCTGCGTCGCGACCGGCGTGTAGGTGAAGGCCGAGCCGACCGTGCCTTCCGCCGTCCGCGTGCTGGTGACGAACGGGGTGTTGGCGGCCGGCGAGATGAACAGGTCGAGACCGGCGGGACTGCTCGTGCCGGAGGCGTTGGTGGCGGTCAGCTTCACCGACACGGTGCCGGGCGCGGTCGGCGTGCCGGTCACGGCACCACTGGAAGAATCGAGCCCGATCCAAGCCGGACCGCCGAGGACTTCGTAGGAAGTCGGCGCGTTCGAGGCGACGATCTGGTAGGTGAACGGCTGATTGACCTGCCCGATGACGATCGTGGCGCCGCCGACGACCGGAGCGGCCAGAGCAGGCTTCACGTTGATGGTGAAATCGCGGGCCGGACCCGTGCCCGAGGCATTGGTGGCGATCAGCGTCGCGAGCACGCTGCCCACCGTGGTCGGCCGCCCCTCAATGGTGCCCGTGGCGGGATTGACGGCCAGGCCGGAGGGCAGACCGATGGCTTCGAAAATAATCGGGGGGGCATACGGCGCGGAGCCGGTGAGATTCGAAGCGGTGATCGTGAGCGAGAAGCCGGAACCGACGGTCGCGTCGACGTAGAGCGGCGTCGAAACCACGGGAACGCCGAGGGCCGGAGCGAGGGTGAGGTTCAGCACCTGCGGCAGGCTGGTGCCGCCGGCATTGGTCGCCGTAAGTGCAATCGGGTAAATCCGAGGATCGTCCGACGGCGTGCCGGAGAGCACGCCGGTGGCGGTGTTCAGCGCCAAGCCGATGGGGAGCTGTTTGGCGTCGGCCGCAAAGCTGACGATCGGACCATTCGTGGCGACGATCTGATAGCTGAAGGCGACGCCGACCTGGGCGGCGGCGGACGGCGCGCTGGTGATGGCCGGGGCCGAGAGCCCGGGCGCGATCTCCACGACGAGCGTGGCCGGAGCACCGAGTCCGCCAACGTTGGCCGCGCGAAGCGCGACAGTGAAGGTGTTCGCGACCGTGGGCGAACCCGTGATCTCGCCGGTGGCCGAGTTAAGCAACAGACCGGGAGGAAGACCCGTGGCGACGAACGACGTGGGGGTCTGGCTCGCACTAATCTGGTAGGTAAACGCGGTGCCGGCGCGGCCGGACACGGTGAGCGCACTCATGATGACGGGAGTCGCGGGGGCGGGCGCCACCGAAAGAGCGAGATTCTTGGGATTGCCGGCGCCACCGAGATTGGTCGCCGTCAGCGCGATCACGATCGGCGTGCTGGTGGCTTCCGTCGGAATTCCCGCAAGGACGCCGGTGTTCGCGTCCAGAGCGAGCCAGGCGGGCCGGTTGGTGGCGGCGAACGCGGTCAGGGGACCGTTGGTCGCTTTGATGGCATATTGGAAAAACTGGCCCACTTGCGCGACGGCCGAACCGTTGCTGGTGACCACCGGCGTGGAGGCGGCGGGCGCGATGGAGAAAAGAACTTCCATCGCGAGTCCGCTGCCGGAGACATTCGTGCCTGCGAACCAGACCCGGGTCTGGCCGAGTGCGGCGACCAGCGGCGTACCGGTGATGGCTCCGCTGGCGGCGTTGAGCGCGAGTCCGGCGGGCAGTGTGCCACTGGTGACGGCGAAGGTAACGGCGGCGGGGCTGGCCGTCAGCGTGAAGCTGAAGGGCTGGCCCACCTGACCATGGTTGACCACGGGCGAGCTGGTGATCACCGGAGCCGACGCCGCAGGAGCGAGGGAGAGGGTGAGAATCGCGGCCGGGCCGGTGCCAACGGAGTTCGTGGCCGAGACCGAGATATCGAAGCTGCCGAAGACCGTCGGCGTGCCCGTGATCAGGCCGGTGCCCGCCGCCAGGCTGAGGCCGGCCGGCAAGGTGCTCGCACCGTAACTGGTGGCAGCCGGCGTGCCCGCCGCGGTGAGTTGGAAGCTGAAGGCCATGCCGACCCGCGCGCCGGGAACGATGCTGGAACTGGTGATGACCGGAGCCGTGGCCGCAGCGTTGACGACGAAGGTCAGGTTGACGGCGGTGGTGCCGCCGGCGTTCGTGGCCGAGAGCACGACCGGGAACGAACCCGTCTGGGTCGGCGTACCGGCGACGACACCGGTGGCGGCGGTGAACGTCAGGCCGGTCGGCAGCGTGCCCGCGAGTGCATAGGGCGCGGTGACGGTGCCGAAGGCCGGCGTGAAGCTGAACGCGGTGCCCTGCGTGCCCGAAGGACTGAGGGTGCCGGCGTACACCGGAGCGTTGAGCGGCGGATTGATGACGATGACGAGCGGCTGGGAAACCGAGCCGGAACTATTGGTCGCGGTGAGCTGCACCGTCGCGGTGCCGGCGGCGGTCGGCGTGCCGGTGATCGCACCGGTGCCGGAATTGATCGCAAGGCCGGCCGGGAGGTTGGTGGCGGCGTAGCTCGTCGGGGAATTGGTGGCGACGACATTGAAACTGAACGCCGTGCCCACGCGACCGGAGACGGAGGCGGGACTGGTGATCACCGGAGGCGGAGCCTGCACGGTCAGGCTGATCGTGCGCGAGTCGCTGCCGGTGATGTTGGTGGCCGTCAAAACAAGGGAGAACGTTCCCGTGTTGACGGGAGTGCCGGCGATCGAGCCCAGCACGCTGCTGACAGCGAGGCCGTCGGGCGTGCCCGCCCCGGTGAGGCCGGTGGCGGTGAACGTCGCCGGCGTGTTATTGAGGGTGATCGGCCCGAACAGGAAGCTGCGGCCCTGCACCGCGGTCACGGCGAGCGGCGGCGCGCTGAGGATGACCGGAGCGATGGGGTTGACGGTGAGGACGGCCGCCGGTGCGCTCGTCACCGAGCCACCGAAGGCGCCGGAAACGTTGGTCACGTCGACCGTGATATTGCCGCCGCCGGTGAGAGCGACGCCGGGGAGATTCAGGGTGGCGTTGATCGCCCCGGAGAGGGCGTTGCCGTTGCGGCGCCACTGGTAGGTGGGGGCGGGCTTGCCGGTGGCGACCACGGTAAAGGTCGCGTTGCCCCCGGCGAGAATCGTCTGCGCGGCCGGTTGGGTCGTGATGGCGGGCAGGACAAAAACGGTGAGTGTCGCCGCGGGCGTGCTGGTGCCGGTGCCGGAGGCGTTGGTCACGACCACGGTGTAAGCGGCTTCGTCGGTCAGCTGGGCATTGGCGAGCGTGAGCGTGGCGGTCGTGGCGGAAGCGCTGCCGGTGATATCGCTGCCGGCCTTCTTCCACTGGTAGGTCGGGGCGGGGAAACCGGTGGCCACAACCGAGAAGGTGGCGGTGCCGTTCAGGTTCACACTCGCGCTGACCGGCTGGGTCGTGATGACCGGAGCGGTGTTGACGCCGAGGGTGAACGACTGGTTCGCGGTTGCGCCCACGGCGTCGGTAACCGTGACGGTGAAGGTCGTCGTGGCGAAGGTCACGGTCGGTGTGCCAGAAATCGCGCCGGTGGCGGCGGCGAGGGACAGGCCGGCGGGAAGCGTCGGCGCGATCGTGTAGACGAAGGCCGAGGTGCCGCCGGCGAACGTCACCGGAGTGAAGGCGGTGGCGACGACGTTGGTGATGAGAACCTTGGTGGCGAGCGCCTGCGTGGCGACGAGGGCGGGATTGACGGTGAGCGTCAGCGCCTGGGTGACCTGGGCACCGGCGGCGTCGGAGCCGGTAACGGTGTAGACGGCCGAAGCAGTCGCGGCCGTCGGGGTGCCGGTGATGACGCCCGTGGTGGGGCTCAACGCGAGGCCGGCCGGCAGCGGAGGATTCACCGCGAAACCGTAAGGAGTGGTGCCGCCGCCAAGCGGCAGCGGCGTGAAGGCGACCACGGCGGTCGTTGCGGTGAGTGTCTTGGTCGCGACCGGGCCGGCGCCGGCGACGAGCGCCGAGTTTACGGTCAGCGCGAGGACCTTGCTCGAGGTTGCACCGACCGTGTCGGTGACCGTGAGGGTGTAGTTGGCCGTCGCGGCGGCCGCAGTCGGCGTGCCGGAGATTTCACCGGTCGTTGAGCTGAGGCCAAGCCCGGCAGGAAGCGCGGGAGCCACACTGAACGTGTAGGCCGGCGTGCCGGCGACGGCGGTGACCGGCGCGAACGGCAAGGCCGCCGTGCCGACCGAAAGGGCCTTGGTGCCGACCGCCAGCGTGGTCGTGATCGCAGAATTGAGCAGGAGGCCGAAGCTCGCGTTGACGGAGCCGGACGCAGCGTCCGTGATGGTGACGGTGTAGGGCGTCGACCCCGCAGCCGCGCCGGGGATGCCGGTAATCGCGCCCGATATGGCGCTGAAGACGAGGGTGGACGGAAGTGCGGGGCTGATCGAGTAAGCATAGGGCACTGTGCCACCGCCACCGGTGACGGGAATGAAGGCGGTCGCGGCGGTGCCGGCGGTGAGCGCCTTGGCCGGGATGGCTACGTTGGCGGCAAGCGGGCCGTTGACGGTGAGGCTGAAGGTCTTGCTCGACGTCGCACCCGCGGCGTCGGTCGCGGTCACTGTGTAGGTCGTCGCGGACGAGGCGGCGGTGGGCGTGCCCGTGATCGCACCGGTCGCGGTGTTCAAGGACAGACTGGCGGGCAACGGGGGCGAAACGCCAAACGTATAGGGCGAGGTGCCGCCGAAGGCGATGACCGGAGTGACCGAACCGGTGATCGCCGTGCCGGCGCTGAGCGGACCGACGGACGCGACGGTCTGTGTCGTGGTGATCGCGGTGTTGACGACGAGCGTGAATATCTGCGAAACGCGCGCACCGGCGCCATCGGTGATGGTCACGGTGTAATCGGCGGTGGCGGCGGCCGTCGGCGTGCCGGAAACCGAACCGTCGGCGGAGTTCAACGTGAGACCAGCGGGCAGCGGGGGGCTTACGGCAAAGGCATACGGTGACGTGCCGCCCGATTTGGTGACCGGCGTAAAGGCGGCGACGGCGCTGTTGCAGGTGGAGCTCTTGCTCGCGACCGCCACCGCGGAGGTGAGCGCGGCGTTGACGGCGAGGGTGAAGGTGTTGGTCGCGGAGGCAAACCCGCTGTCGCCCACGAGGACCGTGTAGGTCGCGGCAGCGGACGCCGCGGCGGCGGTGCCGGTGATCGCGCCCGTCGCGGGATCAAACGTCAGGCTCGCGGGCAACCGGGGATTGACCCCGTAGTTGTAGGGCGCCGTGCCGGCGGCACCGGTCACGGGAATAAACGAGATCGCCGCACTGCCGGCGGTGAGCGCGCGGGCGGCGATGACCTTGGTCGCGGAAAGCGCGGGATTGATCGTGAGGGTCACGGCGCAGCTGGCCGTCGCCGCCGTCGCATCCGTGACGGTGACGGTGAAGTTCGCGGCCGCAACGGCGGTCGTGGGCGAACCGGAGACCTCGCCGGTGGCGCCATTGAGGCTGAGGCCGGCGGGCATCGCCGGCGCAACCGCATACGTGTAAGGTCCGGTGCCACCGCCGCCGACCACGGGAATGACCGCCGGGACGAGTCCGCCGACGGTGAGGGTGTAGGTCGCAAAGGCGGCGGTGGCCGAGAGCGGGCCGTTGACGTTCAATGCGAACGAGGCGCTCGAGGTTGCGCCGGCCGCATCGGTGACGGTCACCGTATAGGTGGCGAGCGTGGCGGCCGCGGTGGGATTGCCGGAGATCGCACCCGAAGCCGCGTTGATCGACAGGCCGGAAGGAAGCGCGGGCGCGACGCTAAAGGCCCACGGCGCAGTGCCGCCCGCCGCCGTGACCGGCGTGAAGGCGACGATCGCCGCACCCGCCGTGACAACGCGCGCGGCGGTGATCTGGCTGGCGATGAGGGCCGCGTTGACCGTGAGATTAAAAGCCTTGTTGGTCGTCGCACCCGCCCCATCGGTGATGGTCACGGTGTAATCGGCGGCGACGGCGGCGGCCGTCGGCGTGCCGGAAACCGAACCGTCGGCGCTGTTCAACGTAAGACCGGTGGGCAGCGCGGGGCTGACCGAAAAGGAATAGGGCGACGTGCCGCCCGCTTTCATGACCGGGGTAAAGGCAGCGACGGCGCTGGTGCGGGTGAGGCTCTTGATCGCGACCGCCACCGTGGAGGTGAGCGCGGAGTTGACGGTGAGGTTGAAAGCATTGGTGGCCGGCGCACCGTTCACGTCGGTGACGGTAACACTGTAATTGGCTGCGGCCGCGGCGACGGAGGGCGTGCCGGAAAGCAGACCGGTGGCGGAGGCGAGCGAGAGGCCCGTGGGCAAGGCGGGGGCCACCGTGTGCGTATAGGGCGAGGTGCCGCCCGAAACGGTGACCGGCGTGAAGGCGACTGCGGCGGTGCCGAGGGTCAGGCCCTTGGTGGCGACCGTTTGTGCGGCGGCGATGGCACCATTGATCGTCAGGCTAAAACTATTACGCGCGACGGCGCCGGCGGCGTCGGTCACGGTCACGGTGTAGGAGCCCGCCCCGGCGGCGGCGGCAGGCGTGCCGGAGACCGCGCCGGTCGTTGGGTTGAACCCCAGCGCCGTCGGCAGCGCGGGCGAAATGCTGTAGGTGTAGGCCGTCGTGCCGCCGGAACCAGCGACCGGGACAAACGCGGCGGCCGCGCCGCTGCCGGCAGTCAGCGTCCGGGTCGCGACCGCCTGGGTCGCGACGAGGGCGGAATTGACCACGAGGGTGAAGGTCTTGCCGGATGTCGCACCGGCCGCATCCGTCGCCGTGACCGTGTAGGTCGTCGAAGCCGACGTCACCGTCGGGGTTCCGGAGATCGCACCGGTGTTGGCATTGATCGAGAGTCCGGTGGGGAGCACCGCCGAGCCGGTGATCGCGTAAGTGTAGGGAGAAGTGCCCGCGGAGGTGGTGACCGGCGTGAACGCGGCGGCGGCGGTGCCAATGGTGAGCGCCGTGCTGCCGACGCCGACCGTCGTGACGAGAGCGGAGTTGATGGTCAGGCTAAACGTAGTGCGCGCCGTCGTCGTGGTCGCGTCGGTGATCGCCACTGTGTAGGTGGCGGCGGCGGCCGTGACGGCGGGGGTGCCGGTGATGGCGCCGGTCGCGGGGTTGAGCGAGAGGCCCGAGGGCAACGCCGGGGTGATGGCGTAGGCATACGGAGCGGAACCGTTCTGCGCGGTTACGGGGATAAACGAAGGCGCCAGAGAGCCGGCCGTGAGCGACTGGCTGGCGATAGACTGGATCGCAGAGAGGCCGGGCGCGATCGTGATATTGGCAACATTCACGACACTGACTGCGCCGGTGGCTTCGTCGGTAAAATTCGCCTGGATCGCCGTGATCGCTTTGCCGCCCGTCATCCCCGCGGGATAGCTGAGCGTGAATGAAAACGTCGCCGGGCTCGTCGGGAACGCGGAATAAGCGAAGCCGAGACCAAAAGCTCCTAGGTCGTCGGCGAGCGGCGCCGTCTGGGGCACGCTTGTGCCGGCAGAGGACAAATACTTCCATCCCGTTGGCGTCGTGACCGTAAAGTCCAGACCCGCGATGGCGGCCGTGTAGCCGAGGGTGACGGAAAAGGAGATATTGCCGCCGGCGGCGGAATAATTGGTCACGGAAGGCGTGACCGAGGCGGTGTTGGCCGCGAAGGCCGACAGCACCATGCCGGCGAGAAAGAGTGCAAAGAACAAGCGGGCTCCGCGGACGAATGGATTCATGGCGATCATAGAGGACTGAAATTTAGCGAGTGCGGCGATGGCTCAAGGGGCGTGGGTCGGGTCCGTGGTGTAGGCGTCCACGGTGGCAATCCCCACCGCCACCTTATAATAACCGGTCCGGACCTTGCCCGCGCCGGTGTCATAACGGGTATTGTAGAGCGTGATGACGCGGGTAAGTTCGGACAGGTCGATCTTGCCGTTATGATTGTAGTCGGCGGCGTGATAGGTCGGCAGCGTGACAACGGCGGAGGGATCGCGCGCGACGTCGGTCGAAAAGCCGTCGACGGTGCCCGCTTGGATCTTGTAACAACCGGTGCGAACCTTGCCCGCGCCAGTGTCAAAGCGGGTATTGTAGAGGGTGATCACGCGGGTGAGTTCGGAAAGGTCGATTTTGTAATTTCCGTTCGTATCCGCCGTGTGGAAGAAGATCTGGTTGATCGGCAAAGGATCGGGATTCGCAACCATCTGAATCGGCGTCACGCCGACGGTGAACTCTATCAGCGACGTCAGGCTCTGGTTGCCCGACGCATTGGCCGGAATGTTCAGGGTGTAGGTGAAAGTCGAACCCGTCGGCGGAGCCGCGGCCCAGGCCCAATCCAACACCAAAATATCATTCACGGCCGGCTGGATCGAAGGGTTGCCGGCGTTGACCGCGGAAGCGAAACTCCAGCCCGCCGGCAGCAACACGCTCCACGACAGGCTCGCCAGTTCCCCGGGGTAGTTGATCGTGTTGGTGACCGTCACCGGGCCACCGGGCGTGTAGCCGGCGCCGCTCGCCGTATGGGTACCGCTGTATCCCGCCGCGACCAAAGTGATGTTCGCCGTCGCAGAGGTGGCATTTGGGGCGATGGTGTTGCTCACCACCACGCTATAGCCGCCCTCGTCACCCGGCTGAGCGGTCGCGATCGTTAGCGTGGAAGTCGTCGCGCCCGAGATCCGGCCGCCATCGGTGAGATTCGTGCCGCCTTTCTTCCACTGATAAGTTGGCAGCGGGAAGCCGCTCGCAATCACCGTCAAGACGAGATTGCTCCCGGTGGCAACCGCTTGGGACTTCGGTTGGACGGAGATCGTGGGCGCGAAATTCACGGACAGCGTCGCGGCCGTCGAGGTCGCGTCGGACGGCACGCCGTTGGTGGCGATCGCCCGGAACCTGAGGCCGTTCATCGCCGGTGTGGTCGCCGCGATCGACAACGTCCCGGTCGCGACTCCGGAATAGGTCGAATCGCCGGCGAGATCCGCGAACGTCGTGCCGTTGTCGGTCGAGCGCTGCCATTTGATCGTGGGCACGGGGAAGCCGCTGGCGGCCACGGTGAAGGAGGCAGCGGCGCCGGCGGCGACCGTGGCGTTGGTCGGCTGCGTCGTAATCGCCAGCGCTGCTGCCGCCTCGACAAAGGTCAGGCTGGGAACCCCAGTCAAGGGCACTGCACCCGGACGGTAGGCTGACTGCAGCGGATCGACCGAAACAACCTGACTGCCGCTCAAACCCGGCGGATAGGAAACATCAAAGGTCCAGCGCAACTGGCTCGCCGGGAACGCAGAAAAAGCCCACTCCAGCACAGTGTCCGTGGTCGCAGGCGAACTCGAAGTGGAGGCGCCGATCGGCAGCGTTTGGCCGACAAACCCCCAACCGGTTGGCAATTTGACCGTAAATCCAATCGAGGCCGGCAGGGTGGCCGTCGCATTGGCCGTCGCCGCAACCGTAGCACCGCCACCCGTCACCCCCACCACCGGCGGGCTAACGTATCCAGAACCCGGACTGATCAGCGTCACGGCGGTCACTACGCCGCCACTGACTGCGGCCATGGCGGTCGCACCCGTACCTCCACCGCCCGTGAACGTCACGACCGGTGCCGACGTATAGCCTGCGCCGCCGGCAATCAAGGTCACGCCACTGATGGTATTCGCGGACGCCGGATAGACCACCGTGGCGGTCAGGCTCACCGTGCCTCCTGTCGCCACATAGCTGCCACTTGCTGCGGTCAAAGCCGCCGTCTGAGCCGAAGCCACGGAGCCGAGCAAGAGCCAGACGGATACCGTACGGAAAAAATCCACACTTAATTTTGCCGACACGGCAGGAAGAAAAAACCCAAGCGGCGATCGAAGGACACGCATCTCAGTTTATTCTAGTCGATGCATCAGCGAAACAAATCGATTGTGATCCAAAGATCGGACTATCGCATAGGGTGTATCGCCCAAACGACTGTCCCTTTAAGGGCCAGATCGCTTACGCAAACGACCCTTTGAAAATGAATAATACCGCCGCGAGCAGGTCATCGATCTGGCGTGGAACGACCGGATTTGAAGTGTTGCTGCCCGGAAATTAAAATTCCCCCGAGGGTGTTTTCCCAGGTGCTGGCGGGGTCGGATGGGAAAGAAATCGCCCGCGTCACTGTACTGAATCTGATGCCGCGGGCTTCGCGCGCGCCCAGTGCCTAAGATCATTTTTCGGCCATGGTGTTCGCCCAACTGACCTATCGCGAGAGCCTGCAAAACGGGAAAAACGCGTTTTAGAGTTCTGCGACCTGCGTGTCTACCCATTCCACCATCCGGGCACCGAGCGGAGGCTCACGAGACACGCGCAACCCGCCCCCGGACCAGAACTAAAACTTCGGCACCGTCAGCCCAACCTGGCGCCCACTCAGCCGCGCAATCGTGCTTTGATCGTCTTCACCCGCGCCAGCGTTTCGCGGACGTTTTGCTCGATCGCCGCCCAGTCCTTTTGGGCCAACATATCCTTAGTCACAAGATTGCTGCCCATGCCCATCGCCGCGACGCCCGCTCCGAGCCATGCAGTCAACGATTCCTCGGTGGATTCCACTCCGCCGGTCGGCATCAACTTAGTCCACGGCATCGGCCCGAGCACGTTCTTCACGAAGCCGGGGCCGCCCACTTCCTTGCCCGGAAATACTTTGACGATCTCACAGCCAAGCTCTTGCGCATCCGAAATCTCGGACGCACTACCGCAACCCGGCGAATAAGGGATCATCCGTCGATTGCACAGCTTCGCGACCTCAACATTAAGCGACGGCCCGACCACAAAATTCGCCCCACAGTTGAGGTAGAGCGCCGCCGTGTGGGGCTCGACGATCGAGCCCACGCCCAAGATCAGCGACGGATCCGCTTTCATGAAATGCCGCTCCAACTCACTGAATACCTGCCAAGCATGGTCACCGCGGTTGACGAATTCAACGAGCTTGCAGCCGCCGCGGCTGATGGCCGCCACAACATTCTTCGCCGTCTCGAAATCCGGGTGATAAAAAACTGGCACGACGCTAATGTCGTAGATTGCGGTGAGCACCTGCATGCGCGAATAGCGAGCCATAGGAAAAATGCGGAATGATGTTGGGCGAATGAAAAACGAAACACGAATTGTTCGCCACCCGACGCGCGTCGCAAGCGGAAAGCCGGAGCGGTCCCTTCGCCGTCGCAGGCATTGCGCCCGCTCGCACCATCGGACAACCTAACGTCGACCGATGGAATCCACCCCTACCCGTTCAAAACCGCCCGCCGGTGTCGCCCTCGTCGCCCGCACCCATGGTCTCGTCGGACTAACCGCCCTCGCCTCACTTTTGCTCCTTCACTTACTCACGCACCGCCTCCCGCAGGTCGAGTTCGGGGCCCGCACCTATGCCATCGCGCTGGGCATCGGGCTGGGCTACTCGATCACGGGCCTCATGGTCTGGTTTGGCACGCCGGCCGGACGCTTCATGAGCCGAATTTGCGGCCTGCTCTATCTCGCCCGACCCCAATTCGGCTCGCACCTCTGGCGCATCATGGATTCGGCTGAATACCAAAATTACTTCACGCCCGCCCGCCAACATCCGCCGACGCCGTGAAGCCTACAGATAGTGCCGAATATCCGGGAGGCGTTTCACGCGCCGATGCGCGGCGTCCCGGGCGAAATAGGGTTCCTCTTCACGGGTCGCTTCGACCTCCTCGTCGCCCTCGGTCTCCTGATCTTCGTCGATGATTTCGCCTTCGGTCGTCTTGAAAATCCAGTCCTGCTCGTCGTCGAACACATGCGACATCCGGCGTGCCTGCGGATCCAACACCAGCGCTGGGTTCTTGATGTGCCCGTCCTTTACGAACTCAAACAAGCACGGCACAAACTGCTTCTTAAAGTGGGTCTGAAAATCGCTCATCCACTTGTTGGCGACCCCTTCGCGCTTGTTGAGTAGCACGATATCAGAGAAATGCACGCAGGCGTCATACCACAACATCAGTGCCGCATTTTTCTCGGCCAACTGGCAATTGATGACCGTCAAAACCCGCGCAATTTGCCCGCCTTGGGCCTCCAGCCAGGCGACGAACACCTCGATCTGTTCCACCGGATTCTCCCGGCCATCGCTGATGAAAAACGTATGCGTTGCTCCGACCGGCAAGGACCCGACAATTTGGCCATCCGTCCACGACCAACGCGTGAGCGCCGGCAGTTTTGCGTCGGCCTCGTCGGCCGTTTCACCTGCAGCCAACATCACCGCTGGGCGATCACCGGCCACCAACCCATCCTCCAGCAAATCGGTTAGCACCTTGCGGCGCCCGGAACCGGCGGCCCCAAGAATCAAATACACGAGCGGTTTTTCGGGAGCAGCCATTTAAAATTTGAACATCTGATTCTGGGCCCCGTGGCGCATCCAGTGATCCAGCAGCACCAGCGAGGTCATCGCCTCGACGATCGGCACCGCCCGGGGCACCACACAGGGGTCGTGCCGACCGCGCCCCATCAATTCGGTCGCAGCTCCTTGCAAATCCACCGTGGCCTGACGCTGTAAAATCGTGGCCGTCGGCTTAAAGGCCACCCGGAACACGAGCTCCTCGCCGTTGCTGATGCCCCCCTGCGTGCCACCACTGCGGTTGGTCGCCGTGCGGACCCGTCCGTCGCGCGACTCAAACACGTCATTGTGCTCGCTTCCGCGTTGCTGAGCGCCCGCGAAGCCGCTGCCGATTTCGAAGCCTTTCGTCGCGGGCAACGAGAGCATCGCTTTCGCCAAATCTGCCTCCAGTCGATCAAACACCGGCTCGCCCCACCCCACCGGCACACCGCGCACGCGACATTCGATGACGCCGCCTACCGAGTCACCTTCGCTGCGCACAGCCTTGATCCGCTCGATCATTTTCTCCGCCGTTGGCAAATGCGGGCACCGCACCGCAGTCGCCTCTACCTCTGCGAGACTGGGAAACGCAGCCAGTGCGCCGGCCGGCACTGCGATATCATGCACGTGCGTCAAGAACGCCCGCATTTCAACCCCACCTGATAAGGCGAGGATTTTCTTCGCGATCGCCCCGGCGGCGACGCGTCCAACCGTTTCCCGCGCGGAGCTGCGCCCGCCTCCGCGATGATCACGAATCCCAAACTTCGTCTGATAGGTGAAATCCGCATGCGACGGCCGAAACTTATCCTTCATCTCATCGTAGGCGCTCGAACGTTGATCGGCATTGCGCACCAACAGCGAAATCGGCGTGCCGGTTGTGCGCCCTTCGAAAACCCCGGAAAGGATCTCAACGCGGTCATCCTCCTTGCGCGGCGTCACAATGTCACTTTGCCCCGGCCGGCGGCGGTCGAGTTCGAATTGGATTTCTTCGGCCGTGATCGGCAGACGCGGCGGACAGCCATCCACGACCACACCTACGGCGGGCCCATGGCTCTCGCCCCAGGTGGTGATTTGGAAAAGTTTTCCGAAAGAATTCGGCATCGGGAGTCGGAGCGTTGGCAGCCCGCTACAACCCCGCAAGCGGCAAATCCCGCTCCTGCCCCCGCACCGCGAAACTCCGGCAACCTTTCCGCGAAAACGCCGTCTCAAATTTCCTATGCACAAGACCGTTTACAAGCCAGGCCCTTTGACCTCTCATCCCGCCCTCGCCGCCTAAGCCGGCCCAACCTCACTGAATTTTCCTGCATGACCTTGCGTCTCGCTCGCCCGCTTCTCGCCATTTTTCTCGCCGCAGTTCCTGTCGTGAGATCCCAACCTCCTGCCCCAACCGCCCCGCCGCCGGCTGCTGGCGCTAAGCCCAAAGAAGAACTTTTTACCATCAAGCTGCCCGACGCCGACATCGACGCCATCCTCGGCGCACTCGAAACTTACACCGGAAAGATCATTTTGCGTCCCAACGCCCTCCCGACCGCTACCTACAACCTGAAGGTCGAGAATAAGCCGAAGGCCGAAATCATTGGCTATATTCTGACGATTCTCTCGCTGAACCGCATCGGCGTCGCCCCGCTCGGAGACAACGCCCTCAAGGTCGTCGATCTCACCATGACGCGCACCGAGGCGCCCGAGATGATCAGCGGTTCCGCTTTCGATCAGCCTCCCAGCGGCAAAATCGCTACCAAAATCTTCCAACTCGATTTCATGCGCGTGGCGGAATTCGCCGCCATGGTGCAGACGATGCTCAACCCCAATCTCCAGGGCCTCGTCCAACTCCAAAACGCCAACGCCGCGATCATCACCGACAGCGTCAGCAACCTCCAACGCATCGAGCTCCTCCTCCGCGATCTCGACCGGCCGTCCGCCGGGATGAAGCCCAAGTTCTACACTCTTAAGTCCGCCAAAGCCTCCGACCTCGTCGGCAAGATTCGCACCATCATCACCGGCCCCCTGCAACTGCAACTCGGCCAAGCCACCACGTTCAGCGCAGACGACCGCACCAACCAAATCATCGTCGTGACAGACCCGCGCCAGCACGCCTTTTTCGACGACCTCATCAACAAACTCGACGGCAAGTCGGACCCGAATACCCGCAACGAGGTCATTTATCTCAAACACGCGGAAGCCGCGAAGGTTTCCACCCTGCTCACCCAACTCGTCTCCGGTCAGACCGCCGCCTCCCAGCGCGCCAATGGGCAATCCGTCCGTCCGGGCCAGACCGCTCAACCCACCGCCCCGATGGCCCCCGGCCAACCCGCCGCTCCGGTCCCCGCAGCCGCCACCGGCATCGCCGGCATCGACTCTCTCCTCGGCACAGGCTCTAACGAATTTAGCGGCCTCACCACCATCTTCCCCGACGAACGTTCCAATGCCGTTATTGTCTCCGGCACCGTCGACGATATCCGATTGCTCTCCGCACTCATTGAAAAGGTCGACGTTATCCTCGCCCAAGTCCGCATCGAAGTCGTCATCGCCGAAGTCACCCTCGACGACAACCAGACCTCTGGGATCAGCGCTCTTGGCCTCAAGATCGACGGCGACAAACTCATCGGATTCTCCGGCGCCACCCCCGGCCTCAGTATTACGAACGGCACGGTGACTCGCCGCGGTGGCACCGCCTCAGTCTCAGGTCCCTTCGACCTGGCCGGCGAGATCGGCATCGGCGTCACACCGCGCAAGAACAACACCAGCATCCTCTCCGTCCCGAGCATCACCACCTCGCACGCCAAGGAGGCCACTTTTTTCTCCGGCGAGACGCGTCCGATTATCAGCGGCTCGACTTCGACCCCCGTCGGCACGACTGGCGCGTCGAACGGGTTCTCCACCAATTCCTCCGTCACCCAACAGGAAATCGGCATCACCCTTACCGTGAAGCCCCTCATCGGCAACGATGGTTCCGTCCAGCTTGAAATCACCCAGAAAGTCGACGACGTCGCCGGCACGGTGCGCATCGACAACAACGACCAGCCCATCATCGCCCGCCGCAACACCAAGTCCTTCGTCACCGCGCAGACCGGCAGCATCTACGTGCTCGGCGGCATCCAACGCAGTAAGCAGTCCAAGCAATCCAACCGCCTCGGCCCGATCCCGATCATCGGCGATCTGTTCGGCTCGCGTACCAACACCACCACCCGCACTGATCTGATCTTTTTCCTCCGGCCCACGGTCCTCACCAACACCGTCGCCGACAATGCCGCCGCCCTACGCCGGGTCGAAAACCTACCGCAGCGGGATGAGATCAAAAAGGAACTCGACCCTCACTTCGTTCCACCGAAAGAGACTCTCCGCGACAAGTTTTTCAAATAATCGCGCGTCCCGCGTCCCCACCCGACCATGACCGCGCCCGAACAGGAACTCCTTCCCGCGTCGCTCGCCGAACGCCTCACCGACGAACAGCGTCAGGCCGTCGCCGAAGCTCCCCGCGAAAAACGGCTTGAGGCACTCGCCGCCGCCCTCGGCCGCCCCGAATCCGAAGTCCTCGAGAAACTCGCCGCCGCCGCCAAGCTCACACTCGCGAGCAATCTTGAGACCGACCCTGATGCCCGCGGCCTGCTCCCGGCGCGCCTCGTACACGAATACCAAATCATCCCGATCAAGTTCGGCCCTCCCCGCCCCGACGGCGCGCCCGAACTCCCCGCGCACACGGTCCCACTCCATCTCGCCACCGCGTGGCTCCCCGATGCGTTGATGACTGATTGGCTGCGCACGTTTACCCCCCGCCCGCTCGTGTGGCACCTCGCCGTCCCCGAGCGCGTCCACCAACTCATCATTGAAAACTTCGGCGTCGGCGCCGGCTCCCTCGACGACGGCGACGACAGTTATACCGCGCCGGAAGCACAGAAACAGGAAGAGGAAGTCGTCGACGAAGATGCCGCGGTCGTGCGCTTTGTGACCGACGTCATTTCACAAGCCATCGCCGATCAGGCGACGGATATTCACTTCGAACCGCAAGAAGGAGCCCTCCGCATCCGCTACCGCGTCGACGGACTGCTCGTGCCGGTGCCGCTCCCGGAAAATCTCCTCCGCTTCCAAGACGCCATTATTTCGCGCCTCAAAATCATGGCGCGGATGAACATTTCCGAAAAACGTCTCCCGCAAGACGGGCGCATCAACTTCAAAGCCGCCGGCGTCGTTCTCGACATTCGCGTCTCCACGGTCCCGACGATCTACGCCGAATCCATTTCGCTCCGCCTGCTGAATCAGAAGAAAGAAGCCTACACCATGGATCGGCTCGGCATGAGCCCCGAAGAGCAGGCACAAATCGTCAGCATCCTCGACTACCCGCATGGCATCATTCTCGTTACCGGACCCACCGGCTCCGGCAAATCGACCTCACTCAACGCGTTTCTCCGGAAGATCAATTCCACGGATCTGCGCATCATCACCATCGAAGACCCGATCGAATACGAAGTCCCGGGAGTGAACCAAATGCAGGTGCGCCCCGAGATCGGCCTCACCTTCGCCGACGCGCTCCGCCACGTCCTCCGCCAAGATCCCGACGTGATTATGGTCGGTGAAATCCGCGACAAGGACACCGCCGAGATCGCCATCCGCGCCTCGCTCACCGGTCACTTGGTGTTCTCCACGCTCCACACCAACGACGCCCCCGGTGCTATCACGCGTCTCGTCGACATGGGCATCGAACCCTTCCTCGTCGCATCGGCGATCGAACTCGTCATCGCCCAACGTCTCGTGCGCCGCCTCTGCGTCGAATGCTCCCGCCCGCAGCCCGTCAACAAGATCAAGCTCCGCGAAAATCTCGCCATTCTGGGCGCCGATCCCGCCGAAGCCGAACTCATCGAAAGGTTGAAATCGCCCGTCGGTTGCGACCGCTGCCGCGGCACCGGCTACCGTGGACGCGTCGGTATCTTTGAAATTTTCCGGCTGAATGACGAGATGCACGAACTTGTATTGAAGCGCGAAAGCACGCGCAGCCTCTCGGACTGCGCCCGCAAAAACGGCATGCGCACCCTCGGCCATAGCGGTTGGGAAAAAATTAAGCTTGGCTACACGACCTTCGAAGAAGTCCTGCGTGTCGTCACGATGACGGACGCCTGACCATGCCTCGTTTCGCTTACACCGCCCGCGACCGCGCCGGCAAATCAGTCTCGTCTGATCTCGACGCACCCAGCCGCAAAGATGCGCTGCGGCTGCTCACTGCGCGCGGCCTGCAGGCCTCAGCCGTCACCGAGCTCGCCGCCGGGCCGGCGGGCAAGAAGGGCGCCGCCAAAGTCTCCAAGCCCACCGCCGCCGAGAACCGCATCGCCCGCCGCTCGGCCGCTGTCGTGCCCGGACAGAAAGAGTGCCTCTCCTTTCTCGAAGCACTCTACGACCTGATGACCAGCGGCCTGTCCGCCGGTGAAGCCGTCCGTCTCCTCTCCGTCCGCATCAAGGAGCCGCGCCTCCGCTCCCTCTGCGCCGGCCTCTGGGAACGCATCAGCGAAGGCGCCCCGCTCTCCCGTGCGATGGCGGAGTATCCGCAGGTTTTTGATTCTTCGATCACCAATCTCATCCAAGCCGGCGAGGCCACCGGTTCGCTCAACGAGACGGTCCAGCGGCTGATCACCCACCTCACCGAGCAACGCGAACTCCGTCGCGAGCTGCTCACCGCCCTCGCCTACCCCGTCTTCATGGTCGTCGTCGCCGGCGGCGTCATTTTGTTTTTCCTCTTCTTCCTCCTGCCCCGTCTGCAATCGCTGCTCACCTCGCTCGGCGGAAAAATGCCGACCTCCACCAAGCTCCTCATCGGCCTCTCCGAATTTGCAATTCACTACGGCGTATTTGTCCTGATCGCCGCGATTTTGGGTTCCATTTCGTTTTGGCGCTGGCGCGTCAGCGACGCCGGCCGAATCGTGACCGACGCCTGGTTGCTCAAGCTCCCGCTCATCGGCCCTTTTGTCGTTTCCCAGACGGTCCTCGCCTTCAGCCAGACACTCTCCGTCCTCCTCGAAAACGGCATCACTGCGGCCGAAGCGCTGCGCATGACGGAAAAACAGATCGCCAATCTCGTCCACCGCGCCGCGTTCAACATCGCCACCGCCCGCGTGCTCGAAGGCGAAGCCCTCTCCGTCGCCCTCACCCGCACGGGCTGCTTTCCCGATCTTGTGATCGACCGTCTCTCTGTTGGAGAAAATACCGGCAACGTCGTCCCTAGTCTTAAACAGGTTGCGACGGCTTATCAGAAGCTGATTTCGAATCAGCTCAGCCTGTTCACGAAAGTGATCTCCAGCGGCGTACTGATGATGGTGTTTATTTTCGTCGGCTTTATCGCCTTCGCCATGGTGAGCGCGATCTTCAACGTCAGCGCCAGCTTTAAGATGGGCGGTTGAGATTTTTCACCCTCATGACTTCGCCGAAGCTCGTCCTCATCACCGGCTCCGCCGGAAATGTCGGCTCGACCGTCTTTAACTCACTGAAGGCGCACTTCGCGCTCCGCGCTTTTGACCTACGGCCCACGCCCGGCGCGACCGACATGCACGTCGGCGATGTCGCCGACCGCTCAGCCGTTGATCGGGCGGTGGCCGGCGTCGATACGATTATTCACTTTGGCGGCTGCCCGCGCATGGAGGCGGATTTCATGCGCGATCTCGTGAAGCCCAACGTCGAAGGCCTGTGGCAGATCTTGGACGCCGCCCGCTTGGCCGGGGTGAAGCGTTTCATCTTCGCCAGCTCGACCAACGTTGCTTTCGGGGCCACGGAGAAAACGCAGCTCACGCCGGACACGGTGCACGTCTTTAATCCCTACGGCGCGACGAAGGCGTTCGGCGAGAATCTCGGCCGTTGGTTTCACGACGCTTATGGCCTGGAGTTTCTCGCCGTGCGCATCGGCTATTTTCGCGGGCATTACGACGATCCCGCGTTGCGTGAAGCCTGGCTCCATCGCATCTGGCTGGGACCGCGCGACTGCGCGGAGTTTTTCCGTCTGGCCGTCGTGGCACCCCAGTTCGGCTACGGCGTCGTCTACGCCTGCTCGCGTTGTCCGGAAAACTACCTCGATCTCACCAGCGCGCGGGAGCTCATCGGCTACGAGCCACAGGAGCACGTGCCCGACGCCCCCGCTCAGGGCACATCGTAAACTTCCACAAGTGCAGCGCCGCCGGGGCCCACGCCACGCACTTCAGCCGAATAATTTCCGGGAGAAAGTGTGATGAGCAGCATGGCGTCGGCGCTCTTGGAATCATCAATTTTGAAGGCGCCGACCCGCGCACCCGCTGCCAAGAGTTGCGGATCGCCCCCCCAGTTGTCGTTGGTGGCGATGGAAACCGAGCTGCTGTTGAACAACTCCAACCGCGGATCAGGCATCACCCCGGGCACGCCAAACACCCCGAGCCCCGGCCCGATCGCCCGCACGAGCACGGTCTTCGCCGTTGAGCCAGCAATCACGAAGCCGGCGGTGAGCGTGGCGCCTTGATCGATCTGCTTGCGCACGGAGACGTTGATCAACCGCGGGGTCGACGGAGGAAAGGCGGTGATCGCCGTCGAATCGTAGAGTTCCGCGATCACGCGACCAACCGCGCCCGGCGCTCCGGTCACACGCACGGTGTAGCCGCCAGCGCGCGGGGCCAGCGGCGCAAAAATGGCCGCGTCTTTCGAAGTGTCGTCCGTGAAGGAAAAGGCCCCGACCTGCGCGAACACGTTCTTAAGCACCGCTGCGCCGGCCCAATCGTCGTTACTCCCGACGACGGTCTGTCCCGCATAAAGCTCCAATTTGGGATCGCTCAGTGCGCCGGTTACGCCGAGTTGGACGAGGGACGGCCCGACCGCACGGATGAGCAGTGGTTTGTTCGCCGTCGTGGTATTGGCTCCGCCGATGACGGTGCCCATCGTAAAATCCGTGGTGGTGGCGGTGAGGTCGGTCAGAATCGATAGATTTCCCAGCCGGCCAAAGTCATTCCCGACGGCGATATTTAGATTTGCCGGAATACTGGCGGTGCTACCCGCCGCGTTGCTCGCTACGACCGAATAGGTGCCGGCATCGTCACGCGTCGCGCCAAAAATCACGAGCGCCGCGGCAGTCGCATCCGGAATGGGCACACTCCCCTTTCTCCACTGGTAGCTGGTGGCGCCGGGTGCAATGACACTAAACACCACCGTGCTGTTGACCGAGATTTGCTGGGTCGAAGGTTGTTGCGTGATCGCGGGCTGCGCGACTGCCACCAGTGGAAACAGACCTACCGCAAAAATCCGGCGAAAATACAGCGAAGGCGACATAGTGAATGGAGTTTTGGCGGTCCAAGGTTCGCATCCATCCCATCGGCTAGCAATGCGCAACCGGGCAACCAGCGCTCGCCTCGAGGCTACCACCGATCGGTCAAGGCACCTCGTAGACTTCCACGATGGCGGTGCCACCGATCCCCCCGACTCCACTGAGGCGGGCGCTGTAGGCACCGGGCGGTAGCGTCACGAGCAGGACGGCATCTTTGGAATCGGCAGCGGCGAGCGCGAAGGCGCCGACGGAGGTCGCGACGGCCACGACTTGGTCGTCACCGCCCCAGTTGTCGTTTTCGCCGAGTTTCTTGCCGCCGTTATCATTGTCGAAGAGTTCGATTTTCGGATCGGCCATCGTGCCGGTCACGCCCAGCGCACCAAGCGACGGGCCGACCGCGCGAATGAGCACGGTGCGCGCGGAGAGGCCCCGGAGCACAAAGCCGACGCGGAGCTCGCCGCCGAGATCGATTTGCGCACGGGTCGAGAGATTGACGAGGCGCGGAGTGGCCGCAGTGCGGGCACTACCAGACGCATCGTAAATTTCCGCAATCACGGTGCCGCTCGCGTTGCCCTTGCCCGCAACTTGCACCGTGTAGCCACCGACACCGAGCCCGGGATTGAGCGAGGCAAAGGCACTGTCCAAACTTCCCGCTGAGAGCGGAAAAGCGCCGACCGAGGTGAACGCGGCGGTGAGAGCAGCGGCATCCGCGCTGCCCCAATTGTCATTGGTAGCGATGGCGGTGGCGTTGCCGGCGGCAAATACGCTAAGCGTCGGATCGGCGAGAGCTCCACTGATGCCAAAAAATTCCGACAAACCGGGGCCGACACCGCGCACGACGAGCGGCAGCTTGTTGGTAAAACTCAACGGTCCAACCGATGCACCCACCGTGAGAATCTTCGCACCCGTGCCGGCAGTGGTGAGAATCGAGAGGTTTACCAGGCGACCGACTTCAGTGGCCGTCGCGGTGTTGACCACGAGGAGGACCGAGTTGCTCGTCGCGGAGCCCGAAGCATTCTGGACAGTAACAGCGTAGGTGCCCGCCTGGGCCATGGTCGCTCCAGAAATTACCAGGGTCGCGGAGGTCGCAGAGAGGATCGGCGTGCCATTGCGACTCCATTGATAGGTCGGAGAGCCGAGCGCGCTGGCATTGAAGACGACGGTGCTGCCACTCGCGGCGGTCTGCGCGACGGGCTGGGTGACAAACGTCGGCGTCGGCAAGGCGGCACTATTCGTAACCAAAAATGTATTTTCGGCCGTGTTCCCGTTTACGTCGCTGGCCCGGACGGTGAGCGTGACGCTGCCGCCGCCACCGGGCGTCAGCGTCAGCGTAGAGCCAGCGACCGTCGCAGTGGCGATCGTGGGCTGGGGATTGATGACGCTGAACGACAACGCAGCCGTGTCACCGACTGCAGCGGGGTACACTGGGATCACCTTGATGCTATTAACTAGGATCAACGTCTGCGCGCTGAGCGTATTGGTCGTCAGCGGGAGGGCGGTAAAATCCCCCCCGAGGGTGGCGCTGACGTCAAACAAAGGAAGGGCCGCAATATTGTCAGGCACCGTCATGCCGGTGCCGAGAACGCGGGCGAAGACCGTGAAGCCGCCGTTCTGGTTATCGAGGTTGCTGCGATTATCCGCGAGGTTAACGAACCACTGATTCGTCGCGGTATTGGGACCGGCGGCAGTTTTGGCCATGGCGAGCGTGCCGCGAGTATTGGGAATCTTGAACTCATTGACCACCGAAGGATCAGCAGGAATCGTGGCGATATTGTTGCTGCCCTCGGGCAGGGTGAAGCCACCAGCTTGGATGACGAAGCCGGGGACCGATCGGTGAAACAACGTGCGATTGTAGGCGCCTCGATTCACGTAGTTGAGAAAATTCGTGACTGACTTCGGTGCGTCGTTAGCGAGGAGCTCGATGTTGAACTTGCCGCGCACGGTATCGATCTGCGCGATCTGACCGGTGACGTTGGACAACGTGAAATAGTTCTTCAGATCGATGGTGAGCGCACCAGCTCCGGCCGCAAAGGAACGAGCGGGTAAGGCCTGTGTCGTGGCCGGTAGCGTGCTCTGGGCGCGAAGACCCACGGCAACCAACACGATAAGGACGAGGAGGAGGTTTTTGGCCGATGGGCGGACACAGGTCATGTTGGAGAGGGTGACCGAGGCTGGACGCTCGCGCCAAGCCGATTGTTCCATCCAATCCGCTGTCCCGCCAAGGCAGTCAGGGCACTTCGTAAACTTCGACGAGCGCGACCCCGCCTCCACCGATGCCACCGATCTGAGACCAGACAAAAAACGTCAGACCAGACAAAGAACGACCAGACAAAACACGTCGACCAGACAAAACACGTCACGACCAGACAAAACACGACCAGACAAAACACGTCAGGTCTTGACACTTGACATTAGTGATCGGGACCAGACAAAACACGTCAGGTCTTGACATTTGACATCAGTGATCGGGACCAGACAAAACACGTCGACCAGACAAAACACGTCAGGTCTTGACATTTGACATCAATGATCGTTTTCCGCCATTGCTGCGGGTATGCCAAGGCCATTGAGAATCGAATATGCGGGAGCATGCTTTCACGTAATCAACCGGGGAAACTACCGGCGGAATCTCTTTACCGGGTCCGGCGCGGCGGCGACATTCGAGCGGACGCTGGCCGAAGCCGCGGAACGCTTCCACTGGCGCATCCACGCCTATGTCGTGATGAGCAACCACTTTCATCTGGCCGTGCAGATCGCC
>Ga0209829_10000134_pt1 | contig 63629 bp, 95 predicted proteins | sample C_140205_EF_Meta_FD_187311 | JGI IMG/M metagenome (GOLD analysis project Ga0209829, IMG submission 187311) | Freshwater microbial communities from Lake Croche, Canada to study carbon cycling - C_140205_EF_MetaG (SPAdes) (version 2) | ecosystem: Environmental > Aquatic > Freshwater > Lake...
AGGGCGCTGGGCTTACCGCCAAAGGTCGTGCTAAATATAATGCGGCTACTGGCTCTAATCTAAAGGCTCCGCAACCTGAAGGCGGGCCACGTAAGAAGTCTTTTTGTGCTCGTATGTCTGGTATGCCAGGCCCAATGAAAGATGAAAACGGCAAACCAACTCGTAAAGCGGCTAGTTTAAAACGATGGAAGTGTTAAAATGAGCGACATTAACCCAATTGAAACAGCTAGAGAATTAGCAACACACGCTAACGATATTCAACACTTGCAGGCTGATATGGATAAACTTGTACAAGACATGGAAGAAGTTAAAAAATCCTTAGCTACAATTCAGCAAATGCTTGGTGAGCAAAGTGCTAGCAAAAAGACTTTGCATGGTGTTTTAACTGTATGCGCTGGTTTAGCTGGTGGTATTATTGTTTGGATACTTGATAGGTGGATTAAATAATGCCTAGCGTATCTAAAAAGCAACACAACTTTATGGAAATGGTTGCCAATAACCCAAAGATGGCTAAGAAAGTTGGTGTCCCACAATCTGTTGGTAAGGACTTTGCTAAAGCAGATAAGGGTAAAAAGTTTGGTACTGGCGGAGATGTTAAGTATACTTTTGGCGGTAAGAACCAAGTTAATAAACAGCGTACTCGTGGTGGGTCTACTTTTGGATATCAAAAAGAAGTTCCCGATGTAAATAATAACAAGTATGCGGGTTTAAAAATTGGCGGTTCAGTACGTACAGACCTACAAAAAGCCAACGTAAAAAAGACCGACCACGGAAATGCGGCGTTATTTAAAAAAGGTGGAATTATGAAAAGCGATATGAAAGAAGATATGGCGGCGGATAAGAAGCAAGATGTTGCTATGATTAAGAAAGCTTTTAAAGAGCATGATGCTCAAGAACATAAAGGTGGTAAGGGTACTAAACTAACTCTTAAAAAAGGCGGCGCTATTAAAGAAGCTCGTTTAGAACCTGCTAGAATGGAAGCTGTAAAAACTAGTCCAAGCCGCGATGGTGTAGCTCAGCGAGGTCGTACTAAAGGTCGTGTTTGTTAATTAAGGAGAAGTAAAATGGCAACAGAAAAAATGGGCCCAAAATCAATGAGCCAAGACGTAGAAAAATTTCCGCAATTTGAATCTCATGATGCAGCAATGAAAAAACATGCTGGTGCGCACAAGCCACAGCACGAAATGATTGCTGAGCATAAAGCCAGTCATGATGCACACCATGAAGCAGTTGCTAAGATGTGTGGCGGCGGTATGGCTAAAGCTAAGAAGAAATAATCATGCCATTTACAGAGACTGGCAAAGAAAAAGCCAAGCGTGAAGCCTATATGAAGGCTAATAAGGAGCGTGGTGTTCGTCAAGAACAAGAGCGTGACTATAAAATGTTTGGCACTACTGAACAAAATATTCCTAAAGTAGATACTATGGGTAATGTAACTGGAATGAAAAAAGGCGGAAAAGTTATGAGCAAAAAAGCAAAACGCTACGATGAAGGTGGCGATGTTGAGACAGGTACTACACAAGGTCAAAACGCACGTATTGATGACGACGTTCGTGCTAAAGCGTTGGAGTATGCTAACTCTCGTATTGAAGATGAGCCGATGATTGATATGCGTCCAGCTCCAAAAGCAAAACCTAAGTCCGCTTCGTTTAAAGAAAAAGCTAAGTCTACTGGGTTTACTTCTGCTGAAACAGGTGGTGGTGCAGCTCTTATGACTCGCAAAGATAGCAGCGGCTCTAAACCTGCTCCTAAAGCAAGCCCTTCTAAAAAGAAAGATACTTCGAGCATTGACTATTCAGTCGGTAATGCAATGAAAAAAGGCGGCTCAGTTAAGAAGGTTGCTGGTAAGTTAGCTACTCGTGGGTACGGTAAAGCGCGATGAAATCTTCTAGAGGCATGGGCGCAGTTAGCCCATCTAAGCTTCCTAAAGGTTCTGAATCTGCTGTCCTTGCTAAAGGTGGCAAAGTTAATGCTGCCGGTAACTATACAAAACCAAGTCTTCGCAAGAAGATTGTTTCTCAAGTTAAAGCTGCTGCTACTCAGGGAACTGGGGCGGGTAAATGGTCAGCCCGTAAAGCACAGCTAGTAGCAAAGAAGTACAAGGCTGCAGGTGGTGGATATAAATGAGTGGGTTGGCAAAATCGCAACAGTCTTTAAAGGCTTGGGGTGAGCAGAAATGGACAACCAAATCTGGAAAGAAATCATCTGAAACAGGCGAACGGTATTTGCCAAAGAAAGCTATTGATGCATTAAGCCCGCAAGAGTACGCTGCAACAACACGCGCTAAACGTGCTGGTAAAGCAAAAGGTAAGCAGTTTGTAGCACAGCCTAAAGCAATTAAAGAAAAAGTCAAACCATATAGAAAAGTAAAATAATGACAACATCTGGTACCGCAACGTTTAACCTAGACTTATCTGAGATAGTTGAAGAGGCTTTTGAGCGCTGTGGCGCTGAGCTTCGTACTGGCTATGATTTGCGTACTGCACGTCGTTCTTTGAACCTACTTACTATTGAGTGGGCTAATCGTGGCATTAACCTATGGACTATTGAACAGGGCGTAATACCCTTAATTCAAGGAGTAAATACATATGACCTACCGACAGATACTATTGACCTATTGGAACACCAGATTCGTACAAATGCCGGTCAACAAAATAACCAGACTGATATCACCATCAGTCGCATCAGTGTATCTACCTACTCTACAATCCCTAATAAATTAGCTCAGGGACGCCCTATACAGGTCTGGATTAACCGCCAAAGCGGAGCAGACTACCCTACAGGTAATACTCCTGATAGAAAGCCTCAAATCACTGTTTGGCCTACCCCAGACCAAGGCACTGCCCAAGTACCTTATTACAACTTTGTTTACTGGCGTATGCGCCGTATCCAAGATGCTGGCACAGGTGTTAATACCCAAGATATTCCTTTCCGTTTTATTAACTGTATGGTGGCAGGATTGGCTTGGTATTTAGCTGCTAAGATACCTACAGTTACTATGGAGCGTGCACAAGCCTTAAAAGCTGAGTATGAACAGCAATTTGATTTGGCAGCGCAAGAAGATAGAGAAAAGGCTCCAATTAGATTTGTACCAAGACAGCAATTTTTGGGGAATGGATAATGTCGGACTATGAGCGTATTAAAGCTTGGAGACTAGCTAATCCAGAAAAAGTCAAAGAGCAAAATAAACGGTATGCAGAAAAACACCCTGAAGTACTAAGGGCTAAAGCTTTACGTCATAAAGTTAAAAATATTGAAACTATTCGTGTTAAAGATAGAGAGTCTTCTAAAGCCTACAGAGAAGCCAATAAAGAAAAAGTAGCCGCCAGTAAGCTTAAATACGCCCAAGAAAATAAATATATTATTAATGCGGCTGTAGCTCGTAGAAAAGCGGCTAAGTTAGAACGTACCCCAGGCTGGTTAACTGAATTTGACAAATTAAAAATCAAGTGCTTATACTCTATTGCAGCTATGCTTACCCATGAGAATAAAGAACCCTGGCATGTAGACCATATTATTCCATTACAGGGTAAATTAGTGTCTGGTTTACATGCACCTAGCAACATGCAAGTTCTACGGGGTATAGAAAATGTTAGTAAAAAGAATACGTTTAAGGTAGTATAATGGCTACACAGTTTGCTTCTGGTGTACATTCAATTGCAGAATGCGATAGGTGCGGATTTAGGTATAAACTTAAAGAGTTAAAAAAGTTAACTATTAAGACTAAAAACGTTAGTATTAAGGTGTGCCATGAATGTTTTGAAATGGACCAACCACAGTTGCAGCTTGGGATGTTCCCAGTTTTTGACCCACAGGCCGTACGGGAACCAAGACGGGACAATAGTTATTACCAATCAGGCAATACTGGACTAGAAACAAACCCGTATACTGGTGGAACAACTCTTGCAGGTAATGGAACTCCATCGGGTGGTAGTAGGGTAATTCAGTGGGGGTGGTTTCCTGTAGGTATGAAATATGATTTTAATGAAACACCAAACACTTTAGTAGGAACAACTGCTGTAGGGCAAGTAACAATTAATTAGGAGTAGAAAAATGGCAAGAGATACTGGCATCGAATCAAAAGGTAGAACTAAGGGTAAAAATCTTGGTGATAGTGGACCAACCGCAAAAATTATGAAGGCAAATAAAAGTCTTGGCGTATCTAATGAAGAACGCAAAGCTGATGGTATGAACCGTGCTAAGCTAATTAATCAGTTTGGTTCTACTGGTCTTAAAGGCAAAGGATTCTAATCATGGTTGCTCAAGTTAAACCAACTACTAAAAATAGTCCTGCTATCAAAGTTGGCAATAAAAAGAATGACTTACCAGCTGAAAAGTACGCTACTCCGCACGATATGAGTGGCAACCCAGTTAGCGGTGGGTTACCTGCCATGTCTACAGAGACTGGTGCTCAATATATGAACCGCATGAATATCTCTACTGGTACAGTTAGCAAGGGCAATTACCCAGCTACTAAAACTGAAGGTGTTACAACTCGTGGTAACGGTGCTGCAGAGCGTGGTACAAAAGCCCGTGGGCCAATGGCTTAAGGGTAAACCCTAATGAACTATGTCCAGTTGTATCAAGCGATACAAGACTACAGCGAGAATACTGAACCGTTGTTTGTAACTAATATTCCACGCTTTGTTCAAGAGGCAGAAGATAGGATTTACAACAGTGTTCAGATTCCATCGCTGCGTAAAAACGTAACAGGTAACTGTAGCGCTGGAAACCAATATTTGTCTTTACCACAAGACTATTTAGCTACGTATTCTATTGCTGTAGTGGATGCTAATGGCAACTATAATTACTTGCTTAATAAAGACGTTAACTTCTTGCGCGAGGCATACCCAACAACTGTTTTAACTAGTGGTTCTTATCAGGGCACTCCACAGTCTATTCCTAAGTACTACGCGCTATTTGGTAATCAATATGGCAATTTAGACGCTTTGTCTTTGATTATGGCCCCTACTCCTGATGCTAGCTACCCAGTAGAGATGCACTATTTTTACTATCCTGTATCTATTGTGCAAGGTCAAATTGCTACCCTCAATACCCTTGTTGGCGGTACTGGATATACTAATGGTAACTACCAAGATATTGCTTTAACTGGCGGAAATGGCTCAGATGCAACAGCTACAATCACTGTTTCTGGTGGTGTTGTAACTTCCGTAGTTCTTAATAACCCAGGAAGTTTTTATATTGTTGGCGACGTACTAAGCGCAGCTACTAGTGACTTAGGTGGTACAGGCTCAGGGTTTACCACTACCATTGCTACAGCAAATAACCCTAATGGCGTTAGCTGGCTTGGTGATAATTATGATGCGGTCTTGCTCTATGGCTCTTTAAGAGAAGCCATTTTGTTTATGAAGGGTGAGCAAGATATGGTTAGCTACTACGAGAAGATGTACGCAGAAGCTCTTGCACAACTTAAACGCCTTGGTGATGGTCTGGAACGCAACGATGCCTACAGAAGGGGGCAGACGAGTCTGCCTTATAATCAGCTATGATTTCTCAAGGCCAGTGCAATATCTTTAAAAAGAACTGCTTAAGCGGGTTAGAGAACTTTGCCGCCGGTACTTCTTATGTGTATAAGATTGCTCTCTATACCTCATTAGCTAACTTAACCCCAGATACTGACGCGTATACAACCACAGGCGAAATTACGGGTACAGGATATACAGCTGGGGGTAAGACTTTAACAGTTAGCCAAGTGCCTGTTTATGACGCTTCTAACGATACTGCTTATGTGTCTTTTGCCAACGTAGTTTGGAGCCCAGCTTCCTTTACTGCTAGGGCAGCTTTGATATATAATTCAACAACTGGAGCCGCTGTAGCCGTGTTGGATTTTGGTTCAGATAAAACAAATACAGCAGCAGGTACTTTTACTGTAACTTTTCCAACAGCAACATCGACAACTTCTATTTTAAGGATATCTTAACATGCACAATGAATTATCAAACTTTGGCGATGCAGCTAGCGCTGCTGTAACTCGTGGTGCGCCACACGAAGAAATTTTCGGTATCCAAGGATACTACAACGTCAAGTGCTATGATGCAGATGGCAACCTAAAGTGGGAAGACATTGCTCCTAACTTAGTTACTGCTGTTGGTAAGCAAGACTTGTTTAACTACTACTTTGGCGCAACGTCAAACGGCGGTACAGCTTCCGGTGCTAACTATTTAGGTTTGCTAGGCGGTACTACTACTTACACAGCCGCAGATACTATGGGTTCACACGCATGGACAGAAGTTGGTGGTACAAATGCTCCAGCTTACACAGGTAACCGCCAAGCTCCAACATGGACAACTGCTACTAGCACAGGCTCTACACCGTCTAACGTAACTTCCAAAACTGCTCCAGCATTGACATTCTCAATGACTTCTTCTGGTACTGTTGCAGGTTGCTTTATTAACTCTGGTTCTGGAGCTTCTGCTACTAAAGATACAACTACTGGTGTTTTGTATTCTGCTGGTTCATTTACTGGTGGTAGCAAGACTGTAGCCAACGGTGACTCTTTAGCGGTCACATATACTACTACAGCTACTAGTTAATTAGGAGCCTAACATGGCTCTTGTTCTAGCTGATAGAGTACAGCAAACTGGAACAGCCAATACAACCGTAAGTTTTACACTAAGCGGCTCTGTAACTGGCTTCCAGTCTTTTGCTGTTGTTGGAAATACAAACACCACATATTACTCAGCTACAGATGCTTCTGGAAACTGGGAAGTTGGTATTGGTACGTATTCAACTACGGGGCCTACTTTAACTCGCACCACAATTCTATCCTCAAGCAATTCAGGTAGTGCAGTTACCTTTAGTGGAACTGTTGCGGTTCTTCTTACCTACCCGTCATCGTATTCCGTAAGAGCTGCAGCATCTGGGTCTAATAGTGAATTTGTTTCTAGCACCGCATTGTTGTTTTACCAAGCTACCGCACCTACTGGCTGGACTAAATCAACAACCAATAATGATAAAGCATTGCGGGTTGTATCAGGTGCTACTGGTGGTTCAGCTGGCGGTAGCGTGGCGTTTACTACAGCTTTTGCATCTCAAGCGGTAACTGGTAGTGTAGCTGCAACTGGTTCTACAACTGCGGGGGGTACTGTTGGTACATCAGGCTCAACAACGGCATCAGGCACTGTTGGAAATACAACCCTTTCTTTATCACAAATTCCAAGTCATGCTCACTACGTTAGGGGTGTTGCTAGACCCGATTCAGTAGGAATAAGATTTGGCGATATGGGTGGTGGTTCTACTAATATGTGTCCTAGTGGTGACCCCGTTAACTCAGACACATACACTGGAGGTTTGTATGGATGGTATGAGGGAGGAGACGGTTCACATAACCATACTTTTACTGGAGATGCGCACAACCACGCAGGGGGTACATTTACTGGAACGTCTCACAATCACACCAGTGGGGCGTTTACTGGAACAGCCATTAATTTAGCCGTTCAATATGTAGATGTTATTATTTGCACCAAAGACTAAAAGATAAAAATGAAAATAACAGTAATTCCAACAAATGGTTCAATTTCTATTGATGGCGAAGTTCATCACAAGATAGATTTATCTAGTTTAGACCCAACTATTCATGCTATTCAATGGTATGACACCGAGGGCGAAGTAGAGATTAAAGATGCCCGTGGTCGCATAGTTGAAAACCGTAAGATTACTTCTTTTGATGAGTTTGCGTTTGTAATTCCTTTATGGGAATCTGTTAAGTTAAAGTCTGAACAAGATGAACAAGCATTAAAGGATGCACAAGCGCAATATGAGCAATCATTGGCTGATGCAAAAGCGCAAGCTCAACAAACACCATGAAAATAGAACCTAAAGCCAATTGCCCACTAGACGGATTTAATCCATGCCGCCAGATGGAATGTGCTTGGTTTATGAAGGTTGTTGGTAAAAACCCCAATACTGGAGCTGACATTGAAGATTGGGGCTGTGCCATGACATGGCTTCCAGTTATGATGATTGAAAATAGTCAAATGCAAAGACAAACTGGTGCAGCCGTAGAATCGTTTAGAAATGAAATGGTTAAGAATAATGAAATAGGGCAACGGGTTTTATTAGCAGCGGTTGGAACTCCACAGCAGACTCAAAAAATGATTTTAGAGGGCTAAATGTTTGGATACGCTGCCTTTGCTCAACCTACTTTTGCTAGTTTAGGTAGCCAGCTATATATTGGTGACAGACTAGAGAATTTTACGGCAGCGGATTCAAGTTCGGTTGTAGCATCGTTTGTAACTGTAAGGCTAGAGCCAATTACCAATGCGGATTCTAGTTCTGCTTTGGCTAGTTTTGTTTCTTTGGTTTCTGAAAATTCTGGGTACGCAGATACGCCATTAGCCATTAAAACGATGTATGTGGACATTACAGAGCCACAGACTATTACAGATGCAGCTACTGGATTAGCTAGATTTTTAGGGGCTGTTTCAGAAAGCATTGTTTCGCAAGATATTATTATTGCTGTATCTGCTAAATTTATTACTTACATTACAGAATCCTTAACTATAGCAAATGCTCAAACAGCACTAGTTAGTTTTATAAGTTCAACAACTGAAAATCTAACAGCAAACGACATAAACGATGTAGCCGCCACATTTAAGTATGCAGCGATAGAAAACATCAACTTAGCAGAAGCCCCATTAGGCTTTGCTTGGGTTAAAATAGACAATTTCGAGAGTACCCAGTGGGTGCTGATAGATAATCGACAATAAGGAGTATGTATGTCAAATTGCGCTGTTGTAAACGCTGATGGCGTAGTAGTAAATATTATTGTTGCTGAACCTACCGACATTCCCCCTGAAGGATGTACTTTGGTGCTACTTCCTTTTTGTGACATTGGCTACACATGGGATGGTAAAAACTTTAAGCCACAGGCTGACTAATGGCAATTTCATTTGTCGGTGCGGGTTCAGTAGGCACAGGTACTTCAGCGGTAGTTACAGTTCCGACTGGGTACCAAGCCAATGACATATTATTAATAATAACAACGTCAGGCTCTACTGCTAGTACACCATCTGGTTGGACATCCCAACAAACATCAGGGGCAAATGCTAGGCTTTGTGTATTTTCTAAAGTTGCAACAGCTTCAGAATCATCCGTAACTGTAACTGGTATGCAAGCCAACGGTTCTGCCGTTATGGTGGCTTATCGTGGTAGTATCACGTTTAATACGTTTCCAACACAGACAACTGGTAATGGAACATCTGCTACTAGCCCAACAATTACAACTACTTATGATAATTCTCTTGTAATTAGTGTTTATTCTGATTCTACTACTGCTGCTACATGGACACCAGATGGCGCAACTACTTCAAGAGTAAATAGTGCATCTACCGCTTCAAACTATGGCATATTAATTGCGGATGAAACTAAAGCCGTTGCTGGAGGAACAACTGCTAGAACAGCAACAATAAGCGCCTCAAGAATTTGGAGTTCAACAACGATTGGTTTGGCAAATGTAAGAACACTTTATTGGGTCGGAGGTTCTGCCACTTGGGATGCTACTACTGGCTCTAAATGGGCATTAAGTTCAGGCGGTCCAAGCGGTGAAACCGCACCAACTTCTGTTGATACCGTTATATTTGATGCTAACTCTGGTGCAAGCACAGTAACTATTGGTTCAGGCACATCAGTATGCTCAACCTTAACAATGACAGGGTTCACAGGAGTCCTTGCGTTTGGCACAAATTCAATTACAGCATCAGGCACTAACACAACAATTTTTACTGGAGCTACAACTTATTCAGTATCAGGAACACCTTTAATTCTGTGTAATGGTGCTGGAACATCAGGACAAACTAGAACAATAAATGCAACAGCAGTAACAGAAGCAAACTCTATTAGTTTTGAAATTAGTGCAGGGGCTGACAACATAGCAACTACAGCCAGCACAAACTATAGAAGTATCACCTTTAGTGGAACTTTTACAGGTAATTTAACAAATACTATACGAACGCTTTACGGAAGTCTTACCCTTAAAACAGGTATGACATTGTCCGCTGGAACAAACACGACAACTTTTGCCGCTACAAGTGGAACACAAACAATTACTACTGCGGCTTTAACTTTAGATTTTCCATTAACAATTAATGGAGTTGGTGGCACAGTTCAATTAGTAGATGCACTAACAATGGGTGCTACAAGAACTTTAACCCTAACCAACGGCACATTTAATGCTAACAATCAAAACGTAACTGTTGGTTTGTTTAGCAGCTCAAACTCTAATACTAGAACTCTTACAATGGGTTCAGGCACTTGGACATTAAGTGGTACTGGTACAGTTTGGACTACAGCCACAACAACAAACCTTACATTTAATGTCAATACAGCCAATATTGTTTTAAGTGATACATCAACAACTGCAAGAACATTTACTGGTGGTGCTTTAACTTATAACACCATTACCATTGGTGGCACTACAGGAATATCTACTACAACTTTTGGCGCAACCGCTGGTACTGTAATTGGAACATTAGCCAGCACAAAAACAGTAGCACATACTATTCAATTTTCTGCGGCACAAACAGTAAATAATTGGACTGTAACTGGAACAAGCGGAAATATAGTAACTGTAAACTCATCTAATTCAGGACAACAAAGAGCAATAACTTATACAGGTAGCGGAACAGTATCTATGGACTATATGTCCATTACGGATATTAACTTTTCCTATACTTTAGGTGCATCAAACCCTTATCTTGTTTATGGTGGAGCAAACTCTACCAATGGCGGTAATAACGCTGGCATATTGTTTCAACCCACTACAGTTAAAGCGTATTTATTAACTACAAGCGGTAGTTGGACTGTTCCATCTGATTGGAATAATAGCAATAACGCAATCCACATGATTGGTGCTGGCGGTGGCGGGTCAACTACTGCAATATCAGGAAATAACCGAGCAGGCGGTGGCGGTGGCGGTGGCGGTGGATATACAGTTTTAACAAATCAAACATTAAGTGGTTCTATATCTTATGTAATTGGTGCTGGAACAGCTAATGCCAACGGAGGTAGTACTACATTTAATACAGTTAATATTGCTGGTGGTGGCTTAAAAGGCAATGCGACTACAGTACCTTTATCTACTGGCGGTACTGGCGGTACTGGCACTACTTACAATGGCGGTACAGGTGGTGCTGGTTCTACTTCAACAGTAGCCGCAACAGGAGATGGCGGTGGCGGTGGCGGCGGTGCTGGCGGCCCTAATGGAGTGGGTGGTAATGGTGGTAATGGTTTTGCTTCTACAACCACGGCAAATATATCAGGCGGTGGCGGTGGTGGTAATGGTGGTGGTTCTGCTGGTGGTAATGCTTCTTCTGCTTTGGGAGGTACTGGTGGTAATAACTTTGGCGGTACAGGTGGTGGTGCTGGCGGTATAAGCGGTGCAACTGGCGGTACTGGAACATTTGGTGGCGGTGGCGGCGGTAATGCGGGTGTAGGCGGTGCTGGTATAGATATTGCCAATACTGTTGGTGGTGCTGGCGGTAAAGGCGGTGCTTCAGTTGTTATTGGCACATCCCCAGTCGGTTATGGTGCTGGTGGTGCTGGTGGTGCTGTAACAACTGGCGGTTCTGGTGCTGTAGGCGGCACAGGCTCACAAGGTGTAATCTTTATTGTATATACACCCGGCGGAACAGCTTATACGGGAGCTATTACAGAGGCGTTTACTATTGCAGATTTAATGTCTGTATTAGCTAGTTTTTCAAGCAACATTTCTGAATCAAATACCCTAGCAGATAGTGAATCAGCAATTGCTTCTTTTGCATCGTCCATATCGGAAGACAACACCCTAGCCGATACCCCAACTACAACCGCATCGTTTAACTCAAACATATCGGAAGACAACAATATAGCGGACAGCAACGTAGGTAACGCTACATTTAACAACTCAATTTCAGAAAACACAACCCTAGCTGACACTGAATCCGTTTTAGCTACCTTTGCTTATGCCGTATCTGAGGCTTTAACCGTTGCTGATGCGCAGTCTGTTGTAACTGCCTTTGCTAGCGCCATATCTGAAAACATAAGCCCAGCCGATACCCCATCAGCTGTAGCCAGCTTTATTACCGCTATTTCTGAAAATATTGATGTTGTAACAGATATTGAGTCTTTAATTGCTACATTCTCAGCGGCTATTACTGAAGCAATTAGTTCTATAGCTGATGCAGAGTCTTCCGTAGCCCCCCTAACAGCTGCAATAACTGAAGCTTTATCTGTAGCCGATTTAGAAACCGTAATAGCTTTATTTGCTAGCGTAATTGCCGAAAATATTAATTTAGCTGATACTCAAACAACAACTGCGGCTTTTAATAGCTCTGCTACAGAAAATACTACTTTAGCCGACTCTGAAACTGTAGTTGCCAGCTTTGCTGCCGTAATTAGTGAAGCTACTCAAATTGCTGATACCGAGTCTGCAGTAGCTGCCTTTGCTGCTTTAATTACCGAAGCTGCCACTTTAGCCGATGCGCAGTTGGCAACCCTTATTTTTAACACCAATATTTCAGAAAACATAACCCTAGCCAACTCCCAGACAGTTGTAGCTAACTTTGCCAGCTTGGTGCTTGAAGGCGTAAGCGTAGCCGATTCTGAGTCTATAGTAGCTAGCTTTGCGGCTGTAATTAGTGAAAATACTAGTATCCAAAATCTACAGTCTGTTTTAGCCAGCTTTGCGTCCAGTATTTCTGAAGCTTTAACAGCAGCTGATTCTAGCGTAGTAGTCAAAATCTACAACTCAGCTATTACTGAAAATTTAAGCCCAGCGGACGCAGCTACAGCCATACGTATCCAAAACGCCTTAATAGCAGAAAATCTAGCCCCAGCCGATTCTATTACAGTAATTGCCTCATTTAATAGCCAGATAGTAGAAAATTTGGTATTATTAGACAGCCAATTCCCTCGTGGCTGGTATGCTATTAATGACGGGCAGACTGCTGGATGGGCGGGGGTAAATAATTCAGGAACAAGTACTTGGACAAGCATTAATGATGGACAAACGATAACTTGGGTACCAGTTAATAATAGTTACCCATAAAGGATAAAACATGGCATCTTCATACACCCCCTCGCTACGCGCCGAACTTATCGGTGCTGGTGACCAATCTGGTACTTGGGGAAGCACCACAAACAATAACTTCCAATATATCTTTGAAGCCGCTATTGCTGGTTTTCAAACTGTAGCTATTGCCCCAACTTCAAACAACCAAGTACTAACCTATACAAACGGACCAACTTCTACATCAACGGCTGACCAGTCTGTTTATGCGATTTTAAAGCTTAATGCTAGTGCCGTATCAGCTAACTTTAACATCTTTGCCCCACCTGCTAGCAAGACCTATATTATTTGGAACAATACTAGCTATACAGCTACTTTCTATAATTCCTCTGTTATCGGCAACACAACTGCAGCAGGTTCTGGGGTAGTTATCCCTTCTGGCGCTAAAGTATTTATATGGTCTGACGGCACAAACTTTTGGGGTAACGACACTGTTGCGGGTAATCTTACTGTTGCTGGAAACTTGGCTGTATCTGGGACTTTAACAGGTACAACAGGTACATTTAGCGGTGCTATATCTTCTGTATCCCCATCATTTACTGGATTTCCTTCTAGCCCCACCGCTTCTGTTAATGCAAATAATACACAAATAGCTAATACAGCGTATGTAGACAGAGCAGTAGCTAACGCATTCCCATCAGGTACTCGTTTGGTATTTGCTCAAGCTTCTGCGCCTACTGGTTGGACTCAAGATACTTCTGATACGGCTAATAATCGTATGATGCGTGTAGTTGCATCTGCTGGTGGTGGTTTGGGCGGTTCTGCAAGTCCTATTTTAATGGATGTAGTGCCAAGCCATACTCACGGTGTTTCTGGTTCTGGTACTACTAGTGATATAAGTAACGGGCATAACCACACATTTAGCGGGTCTAACAATACAGACGTAGGATACGCTAACATTGCAGACCCGGGGCATGGGCATAATTTAAATGTAGCAGTTGGCTCTGTAGGTACTGGTGGTGGCTTTGGAGTTGCAGATAGACAATCAGATGAAAACCCAACAGGAAGAGGAATAACTGCTGGTGCAAATACAGGTGTTTATGACTCAGGTCACCAGCATGGCTTTTCAGTTTCTGGTACTACTGCCGCCCAAAATACAGGGCATACTCATACATATTCATTTTCTAGCACTACCGACAACGGTTCTAGCCAAACAAACTGGACGCCACGTTATAACAATGTAATTATTTGTCAGAAAAACTAATGGAACTCAAAACAGTCTTAACCTGCCCACTAGGGGCTAAATGCGAAGAAATTAAAGACAACGCAATTCATCGTTGTATGTGGTTTCAAACCTTTGCTGGTACAAACCCTAGTACGGGAGAAACTGTAGATGAAAAAGGTTGCGCTATGGCATGGCTCCCCATACTGATGATTGAGAATTCTAAACAACAATTAAGCACTAGCGCAGCAGTGGAGTCTTTTCGAAATGAAATGGTTAAAGCGCAAGAAGCCAGCCAGAATCTTTTAATCAATACCGTATTTAACCGACCAGCGGCACAAACTTTAAAATATGTAGAGGAAGAATAATGGACTTTAAATTTGGAATCACTTGGTTGTTTGACAAGCTTGGCTACATGCCAAAAATTGATATGGAAGTTGGTAAGGTAAATCTGGACGTAAAACCGCCAGAGTTTCAGATGTGGCCTTTCCCTGGAGTTAGCGAAGACTTTGACCCGCGCCCTAAGAAAAAACAGGTAAAAAAACCAGCTATAGTAAAGAAAAGAATAGCACTTAAAAAAGCTACAACACGCAAGCCTAAAGCAAAATGAATTGGCTTGAACAAATAGCCCCTACTATTGCTACTTGCCTTGGCGGTCCCTTGGCTGGTCTGGCTGTTACTGCGCTTAGTAAGTTATTTGGTGTTGCGCCCGATGACGTAAAGGGCATGATTGAAGATGGCAAATTATCTGCTGAGCAGATTGAAGCAGTTAAAGTAGAAGAGATTCGGTTTAAAGAACAGACCCAAGCGCTTGGTTTGAACTTTGAGCAGCTAGCAGTAGAGGATAGAAAGTCCGCCCGTAGTATGCAGTCTGAAACTAAGTCTAATGTGCCTGCTATTTTATCTTATGCTATTACTATTGGGTTCTTTGGAATCTTAGGCGCCATTATGCTAGACTATGCTAAAGATAATAATCAGCCACTTTTAATTATGCTTGGCTCTTTGGGCACAGCGTGGGTATCAGTAGTTTCCTTTTGGTTTGGTTCTACAAACGCAAGTCATGTTAAAGACGATATGTTGTATCACTCTACACCCACAAAATGAGTCCAAATTTAAAAGCATTTCTTGATATGATTGCGGTGTCGGAAGGTACTAAAGGAAAGGGTAACGATGGTTATAACGTCATTGTTGGTGGGTCTTTGTTTACTAATTATTCGGACCATCCAAAAAAGTTGGTTTGGATTCGTGACGGTTTAGCTTCTACAGCCGCTGGTAGATATCAGTTATTAGGTAGATACTGGGACGTATATAAAAAACAACTGGGCCTAAAAGACTTTTCACCAGCATCGCAAGATGCAGTAGCAGTACAGCAAATTAAAGAGCGTAAAGCGCTAGATGATATTGAAAAAGGCTATGTTAGCGTAGCTATTGATAAGTGTAAAAATATTTGGGCATCTCTTCCCGGAGCTGGCTATGGACAGCGTGAAAATAAAATTGAGACCCTACTAACAGCCTATAAAGCTGCTGGTGGTACAGTAGCTTAAGGATAAAAAATGCCATTACAAAAACTACAATTTCGCCCAGGTATTAATAAAGAAGGCACAACACTTGCTAACGAAGGCGGCTGGTTTGCTGGTGACAAGGTACGTTTTCGTTCTGGGCAAGTTGAAAAGATTGGTGGCTGGACACTAGATACTGGCGCTGTTAGTACTGGTGGTTCTTACGTTGGTGTATGCCGTGATTTATGGAACTGGATTGGACTATCTGGATACAACTACCTATCTGTTGCTACTAATCAAAAATTTTATATACAAAATGGTACCGGCGGCAATATTTATGACATAACCCCAATACGCGCAACAATTTCTTCTCCATCCGCAACTTTTGCTGCCACTACTGGCTCGACTACTATTACAGTTACGCAAGTTGGGCATGGTGCTCAAACTGGTGACTTTGTTGTTTTTTCTGGTGCTACTAGTCTTGGCGGTAACATTACAGCTACCCTTTTAAACCAAGTACAGGGCTATCAGATAACATATATCTCGTCTTCACAATACTCAATTACTACTTCTGTCGCTGCAAATGCAAGCGATACAGGTACAGGAGGCGGTGCAGTTACTGGGGCATATCAAATCACTTCTGGTAATGCTGTTTATACGAGTAACGTTGGTTGGGGCGCTGGTGGATGGTCTGGTGTAAATACTGGCGCTTCCTCTACTGGTTGGGGTTCAGCAGCCCCTGCGTCACAAGGTATCGGGCAACAGCTTCGTCTATGGAGTCAATCTAATTTTGGACAGAATTTAATTTTTAACCCTCGCGGTGGCGCTATATACTACTGGGTTGTTGATGCAGTTGTATCTACTTTTGATAGAGGGCAAGTACTTTCTTCTACTAACTCAAATACCCAAAATGGAACGGCTTATTGGCAAGCAGATACAAGCTGCCCAAGCGTATGTAATTTTGTAATGGTCTCAGATGCTAGCCGGTTTGTTATTGGGTTTGGCGTTAACGATTACGGTACTGCCACACAAAACCCCATGCTTATTCGCTGGTCAGACCAAGAAAGCGTATTGACTTGGGCGCCTTCTGTAACAAACCAAGCCGGTAGTTATCAGTTAAGTCACGGTTCTAATATTATTTGCGCTGTACAGTCTCGTCAAGAGATTTTAGTATATACAGATGCCGCCATATATTCTATGCAGTATTTAGGTGCTCCGTATGTTTGGGGCTTTCAGATTCTTGCAGATAACATATCTATTGTTGGTCCAAACGCAGTAGCAGTAGTAAATAACGTTGCTTACTGGATGGGTCAAGATAAGTTCTATATGTATTCTGGACGGGTTGAAACACTGCCTTGTACCTTGCGTGAGTATGTGTACCAAGATATTAATTTAACCCAGTCTTATCAGTTTTTTGCTGGTACAAATGAAGGCTTTAATGAAGTCTGGTTCTACTACTGCTCAGCAAACTCAAATGTAATTGACCGCTATGTAATCTATAACTACCTAGAGCGTATTTGGTATTATGGCAATTTAACTCGTAGTGCTTGGCTAGATAGTCCGCTACGTAGTTACCCTATGGCTGCTGGTTATGCAAATAGCGCAGTAAGTCCACAATATAATGGTGTTAACCCAGGGATTATTTACCATGAGTCTACGGTTGATGATGGCACGACTAACCCACCTACTGCTATTTCTGCGTATATCCAATCTTCTGACTTTGATATCGGTGACGGGCATAACTTTGGGTTTGTATGGAGAATTATTCCAGACGTGTCGTTTAACGGCTCTACAAGTAATAACCCAGTTGTAAACTTTACTGTACTGCCCCGCCAAAACCCCGGAGCTGCTTATGGACCAGACGATAATCCAGCCGTAGTAAGTAAGCAAAACTACCAAAACCAACGCACCTATGAAGTACAGCAGTTTAGTGAATATGCTTACGTACGGATGCGTGGTCGTCAAATGGCTTTTAAACTTACATCAAATCAGTTAGGTACACAGTGGCAGTTAGGCACTCCTAGGCTTGATGTCAAACCTGATGGACGCAGATAATGTCATCACAAAACTCAATAGCACCACGGCTACCAATAGCTCCAATAGAATATGACCAAAGGTTTATGGATGAGTTTATCCGTATTTTGCGCTTATATTTTGCCCAGTTAGACAATCCTGGACCTTTGCAGGGGACTACGTTAAATTTATCTAGTATTAACCAAACTACGGGTCAAGCGTCTATAATACTACCTACACAGGCAAGTTTGTCAACTTTGAGACGTGGCGACGTTTATTACGATACTACAGCAGGCAACGTGCTGAAAATTAAGACTTAAAGGTTAATATGGCAGGAATCTTAGGAAATGATGATAGTCTAGCGAGCAAGGCAGCGCAACTTGCTCAATCCGTCGTGGGCGATGATGAGTCTACAGGGGTACCAACCGTTCAAATTCTTTTACATGACTTCCATTTACGTGGTATTCCACCTAAAGCTGGTATTGCTGGAGCTATGCAAGAATTAAAAACTGGGTTAAAAATGTATCGCCAGCATAACACAATTATGGCTATTAAAAAACTTAGCCCTGTAGTAGCACAAGCACATTTTTTTACAATGGACCCAGAACCTGTATTTGGTAAACTAGTTACAGAATGGGTAGACAAGCTACGCCAAGCTGGTGGCAAAGTAATTTATGATACTGTAGCAGACCCCCATATTATTAGGGCACTGCAAAAAGCAGGGGCTCAGATTCAACAACCAGATAGCCCTAAGTTTAAATTAAAGGCTCTAATATGAGCCAAGTTATTGAATCTATTACACAAAAAGTAGAAACCCTACTTCCTGAGCTAAAGGCAATGCCTCAAGTAGACTGCCAAGAAAAGCATTACTTTGGACCTAGTATATACATTAAAGAAGTAACTATGCCAGCTGGCTCCGTTATCATTGGCAAGCCTCATAAAGTAGAGCATATGTGCGTGATGCTGCAGGGCAAAATGATTTTAGTAGCAGAAGATGGGTCAAAGAAAGAAGTAAAAGCACCTTTAACTTTTGTTGGTACTCCTGGTCGGAAAGTGGCGTACATACTAGAAACGGTTGTTTTTCAGAATATCTATGCAACTGATGAGACCGATGTTGAGAAATTAGAGAATATGTTTATTGAGCAGCCTAGGCTGGAAGGGAAATAATATGGCTTTTGTTGATGTAGCTTTGGCTGTTGGTACAGCTATTGGGGCTGATGCACTAGGAGCAGGTGCTGCTACTATGATTGGTGGCGGTCTTATGGGCGCTGGTATCGGTGGTCTAGGCGCTGCGCTTACTGGTGGTAATATTGGTCAAGGTATGCTTCTCGGTGGTGGCCTCGGTGCTGGTGGCGCTGGATTACTAGGCGCTGGTACAGCCGCTGCCCCTGCAGTAGCTGAAGCCCTTCCTGGTGTTGGTGTTGGTGGCGCTGCTCCTATTGCTGGTAGTGTTGCTACTTATGATGCTGGATTAGCTGGAACTGCGGCTACCCCTGCAGTTACTGTATTGCCTAACGTTTCCGAAGCTGCTTTTACTCCTGCACAATACGCAGACCAGTATGCAGCGCAAGATTTAGAAAACGGTATTAATGCTGGAACTGGTACAGGTGTTACCTCTACTGCCGCTGGTGCAGGTGCTGGACTTTTTGACAGTATTCCTACTTGGGCTAAATACGGTGCTGGTGCTTTAGGTCTTGGTGCTTTAATGCAACACGATAATAAAAAATATGGCACCATTTCCAACCCTGCATCAAACCCACTACCTTATAAATCAAACTTTGGTACTTACCAACCTTTAGATACAACTGTTATGCGCCCTATGGGTCCTGCAGCTGGGTATACTGGCACTCCTTATGGTGCTCCTGGATATATAGGCAGTCGTGTTGGTTATGCTGCTGGTGGTATTACTAACTCAGATAATGGCGCTACTCCTCCAAACCCACCCCCCGGCGGTCCTGTAGAGCAGATGTCTAGGGACAACGCACTTGGGCAAAACCAAATGTTCCCACAGTCTAACCTACAAACCAATGCGTTTTCTAGCCCTACTAATACCCCTATGGGTAGCAATATGATTGCTGCGGCTGGAGATACAAATGTTGACCCATATACTGGCGCTGAGAAGTTTGCTGTAGGTGGTGAAGTAGGGCATACCCTAGGTGGCTACGCAGCTGGTGGTAATCCCCGTTTACTTAAAGGTCCAGGCGATGGCATGTCAGATAATATCCCAGCTACGATTGGTGGCAAACAACCTGCACGTTTGGCAGATGGCGAGTTTGTGGTGCCTGCTGATGTTGTTTCTCATTTGGGTAATGGTTCTACTGATGCAGGCGCTAAGCACCTTTACAATATGATGGATAAAGTTCGTAAAGCCCGTACAGGTAATAAGAAACAAGGCAAACAAATTAAACCAGATAAGTTTTTACCTAAATGAGTTTAACTGTGCAGCAAATAGGACCTAAATGTATGCCTAGGGTATTTCCTCAGGTTAGAAATCTTATTGCTAGTGGCCTAGAAGATACAGATGATTGCACTGCAGAAGATGCAAAAGAGTATTTAGAGCGAGGCGATTGGCAGTTATATGCAGCATTTAATACAAATAATGAGATTAAAGGGGTCTATGTTACTACCATTAATTACTCACCTACTGGTAAAATTGCAGTAATTATATCCGCTGCGGGTAAAGGGTTGGCTAGTATGGATGTATTTAACCAGCTATGCGATAAGGTTAAAGAATTAGGCGCTGTAAAGATTCGAGCATTAGCCAAGGAGTCTGCAGCCAGATTATATAAACGTGTTGGCTTTGTAGAAAAAGCTATATTAGTGGAGAAGAAATTATGGGTGGAGTAGTCGATGCAATTTTTGGTGGTGGCGGTTCTAGCGGCGGTGGTAGCCAACCTGCTCCAACTTCTCAAAATCAAACAGTATCTAACATTGCGCCTTGGGCACAACCGGGGGTAGCTAACCTTATTAACGCTGCATCTGGTCAGATATTTACAGACGCTAATCAAACCCAACTAAAAGGTTACACGCCTTTTAATGCCAATACTCCTGCAGGTCAAGAGTGGGTACAAGGTGCGGCGGGTAGTGTGGCTGGGTTCTCTCCACTTCAGCAACAAGCCCAACAAAATATTGCGAATATGCAAGTGCCAGGCCAATATGGTACAGCCATGAACGCTGCGCAGCAAGCAGGTCAAGGGTATTTAGATACTACTGGACAAGCTGCTAACTATGGCGCAATGGGTTCAGGATATGGCTCATCTGCTGCGGGTCTTGCGCCTCAAGCACAATTATACGGACAAAATGCAGCTGGTATTGGTATTGCAGGTGGCTTAGGCTATGGAGCACAGGGCGCACAAGCAGGGCAAACTGGTGCTGGCTACGGCGCAATAGGCGCACAACAAGGTGCAAGCTATGGGCAAAATGCTACTAACCCTAATGCGGTTCAAGCATATATGAACCCATACTTACAAGCTACTTTAAACCCAGCACTACAATTACAAAACCAACAATTTGGTCAGCTTAATGCGCAAAACCAAGGACAGGCTACTCAGCAAGGCGCATTTGGTGGTGGTCGTCAAGCCGTTATGCAAGGGTTAAACCAGCAAAATCAAATGCTTGCGCAGAACCAGCTCGTCGGTAATGCCTATAACCAAGCCTATAATACTGCTAATCAAAATATGCAACAAGCTGCGGCTCTGGGTATGCAGGGTGCTGGCTTAGGTATTCAAGGACAAAATGCGGCTATGCAAGGTGCTGGTATAGGCTTACAAGGTGTTAATGCCGCTATGCAAGGTCAACAAACTGGGCTACAAGGGTTGCAACAAGCAGGTAGTCTATACGGTCAAGGTATGCAAGGCGCCCAAATTGGGTTGCAAGGCGTTGGTGCGCAACAGGCTGGATATGGTGGTGCTGGTTCACAGGCTACTAATCTTGCTAATATTGCTGGCGCGCAAACTCAAACTGGGCTTAATATTAATGCTGCACAAAACCAAGCTGGTGCCCTGCAACAACAGAACCAACAGAACATTCTTAACCAAGCAATGGCTAATTACAATACTGCTCAGACTTATCCGATGACGCAGTTGGCACAGTTAGAGTCTTTGTATACAGGTGCTCCACAAAACATTACTTCTTCTACCTATTCCGCTGCGCCGTCTACTGTTTCTCAGCTAGCAAACTTAGGGGCTGGTGCTTATGCCGCTTCCAAATTAGCTGCTAAAGGCGGCTTAATGAAGACTAAAAAAATGGCAGCTGGTGGTATTGCTAGTTTTGATGTTGGAGGCGCTGTAGGGAAAGTTGATTACTCTCTTGAGAATATGGATGCTGAACAATTAGAAGATACAATTAGGACTAGTACTAGCCCGTATATTCGCCAAAAAGCTAAAGAACTTTTGCCTATGGCTATGCAACGTAGTGCTGGTGTAACTGGTGCAGGTAGTGGCAAAGGTTTTGCAGCTGGTGGTGGCATCGTAGCTTTTGCTAATGGCGGTTCAGCTTTTACTGATGAAGAAATGTACGCTGGTTCAAATCGCCAAACCCCATTGCCTCCTATAGCAACACAATCCCCAGTAAGTGGCGGCCTTAAAAATGTAATGAGTTATTTAGACCAACTTAAGTCTATGGGCTATGGTACTTCTAGTGAAGAAGGAAAAGCACTTCGGGAAGAAATTAAACAAGAACGTGCTGAACTAAAAGCAGGTAAAGAAAAGAATTTTTATAGAGCCTTGTTACAGGGTGCTGGTGAAGGGTTACAAGTAACCTCCCCATTTGCAAATCCGGGTATTGGTAAGTTAATTAGTGGTACTTCACAAGCATATGCGGCTGGTGAAAAAGACTATGCTGACCAACTTGCTAAGCTACGTTCAGGCGAGCTTGACCTTTCTAAGATGGATGCCACCGATAGAAACAACTTGCTACACTATGCGATGACTGGCGCTACAAGCGAATCTAATACCGAAATGCGTACTAGAGAACTATTGGAAGCTGCTAAATTACGTGCATCTCAAGTTGGTGCTGCTAACGCCGATAGACAATTTAATGCTAAGGTAAGTGCGTACAACAACGCTTATGGTAAGCTACTACAAGCTAGAAAAGATGTGCTTGGTGTAAATCCATTAACAGCACAAGACTATGCAGATATTGAAAACCAAGCTGCCCACGCTGCAGAAAGATTTATCCAAGGCGCTAGCGCTAAAGGTAAAGACGATAAAGGTAGCAAAGGTCCTAAAGTAGGTGCTGAAAATGCCCCAAGTAATGTAGTAGACTTTAACGATTTTAACAAACCTAAAGGCTAATTATGCCAGTAGATGTTCGGATGCCTGATGGGACTATTGTAAAAAATGTTCCAGACGATATGCCACAAAGTGAGCTATTAGCTAAGTATAAATCTTACGCTACACCTGAAACTGCACCTAAAGAAAAAGAAGCTACTATTCTTAGTCAGCTAAAAGGTGGGGCTAAGCAGTCTATTGAGGACTACAAAACATACCTCCAAACAATTGGTGCGCCTACAGAAGAGATTAGCCGTCTAGCTGCTGAAGCTGCTGCTACTAAAGAAAAAATCGGTAAAGAAGTAGGCACTACTCGTGGACTTAAAGAAGTAAGTGAGGCTTACGACAAGAGTGGTATCTTAGGTGCTGCTAAAGAAGTTGCATCCCAAGCCCCAGGGTTTATTGCAGGTAGTCTACCGCAAGCCGCTGAGATGGCTGCTGGTGCGGGTGCTGGAGCCCTTGCGGGTTCTGTAGTTCCTGGCATAGGTACAGGTATTGGTGCTCTTGCTGGTAGCTTCATGGCTCTTTACCCACAGTTCTTTAGCCAAAATATTGCTGAGCAATCTGCAGAAATGCAAAGAACTAATGTACCTAAAGAAATTGACACTACAAAAGCTGCTTTTGCTGGAGCAGGGCAAGCTGCACTTGAATCTGCTGGTAAAGGTTTTGCTATTGGTAAAAACTTACTTACTTCTATTCTAGGCAAAATTCCTACTGAAAAAGCAGCTAAAGCTCTTGCTACTAAAGAACTTGTTACCGCCGCAGAATCTACACTTAAGAACGTAGGTAAAGGCATAGCTCGTGGTTCTGTTGAAGAAGCGTTTGTTAATCCAGCGCAAGATATTATGGAGCGCTGGCAAGCTGGAGAAGATTTATTCTCTAAAGAAGCTCTAAAGCAGTATGGCGAATCCATGTATCAAGGAGCTGTTGCTGGTGCTGCAATGGGCCCTGCCGCTGGCGTACTAGAAACTAAAGTTGCACGTAATGAATTAGCTAAGCAAGGTCTAGATATTACTGGCGCTCCAATACCGCCCACAGAAGCTAAAACGGAAATTGATTCGGGAAATACAAAATTTATTACTAATGAGCAAGGTGCCTTAGTACCTAACCCGCTGTATAAAGAAACTGGCGTTCCACCTTCTACAGAAACAGAGTCTAAAGGAGTAGCCCCACTTACAGCTCCAATTGAAACAAGCCAGCAGCAAGGTTTATTTGCGCCTGAAGAACTACCAGCAAGCACTGCTACGCTTTCGCCTGATGTTCGTGCTGGTCAAACTGAAGCTGGAACTTCTGTAGAAACTAATGCGCTGCAAGCACCTGAACGTGCCCAAGCTGAAATCGAGCGTAACATTTTTGCATTAGAACAACAAGAACAAACACCTGAAGTTAAAGCACAGATTGATACTTTAAAAGAACAGCTAACTAAAGGTCCTGGTGAGACGCTTGATATTCTAAAACAAGAGCATACAGTCCTTGCTAACAAGGGTCAAGCTATTCAAACAATCATCCAAGACCTAACCCAAAAGCGAGATGCTACTCCTAATATGGATGGCAAGCTAGCTCTTACGGAACAAATTAAACCACTACAAGCTCAGCTCGATACTATTATTAATCGCCAACAAGAGCTTTTACAAGAAGGTGCTAAAGTAGCTAAAGGTTTAGAAACCCCAGAAGTAATTAAAGAAGAAGCTGCGCCTTTAAATCTTCAAGGTAAAATTACTGAAGACGACTTTAAAACAATGAAGATTAACAAGTCTAACGTAAAGTTACGTGAGGCTATTTTAGGTAAAGATTTATCTGACCCTGCACAACGCCAAGAAGTTATTGATGTACTAAATGATTATGCTGGTGCTCCTAATCGCAGCGCAGCAATGTCTACTAGGATTGGCGATTTTATTAATAAGATTTCACAGGAGACAGCAAATGATGAACGTACTGGAGTTGGAGCTGTCAACGGAGCAGCTGAGCGAGGCGTTCAATTGCCTAGCATTGGGTTACAAACCCCCCCAAGAACTACACCACCTGAAGCTACGGGAGTGGGAAGCCCTGTCGGAACTACTACACCAGCTGATGGAGGAACGGGAGTTAGTGGAGCAAATGGGAATGTTGCATTAGACCAAACCACAACCCCTGCAACGGGCCAAACTAACGCCCAACTATTTAAAGCCGCTGGTGGTAAGAAAAAGCCTGCTGGGATTTTAACTAGGTTAGTAGCAGCTGCTTTTGGTAAGTTTAAAGAAACAGAAGATGCTTATGAGAAAAACCAATTACTCAGCACACAAGTATTTGGTAAGCTACAAAACTTGTTTTCTTTTGATGATGCCTTTAGTAATCGTATGCGTGCTGGATTTATGGAGCTTGCTAATAAAGGCGATATTACCCTTAAACAAGCAACTGATGCTTTACTAAGGTCTTCCTTAACACAAGCGCTTTTCCGTTCCGAACTAGCCCATAAGTTTATGTCTATGGGTAACTTGTCTTATGATGCCTTGACTAACCGCTGGACTGCGGTATCTGATGAAGTGAACATGGGTAAGTTTGAAGAACTAGCTAAGGCTTTTGCAGCTCGCACTGGTGTTGATATAGATACTGCCCTCGAGCATATGTCCAAAGCATACGAAGCTAACAGGGTTATGGAATTTTATAATAGTTTAGTTAAAGCCCGTACAGAGATTACCCGTGTTACTAAACAGATTAAAGCTTTATCTAGTAATAAGAAACGTACAAAAGCTGAAGACAAAGAACTTAATACTAAGCATGCCTATCTAAAAGAACAAAAGAAAATAGCTGATGACTTAGAGCATAAGACTATGCACATGACCCGCCAAGAAGCATTGGTAGGTATGAAGCTATACAACTCTAACCCTGAAATCCAAGCAGGTACTGCAGTTTTTAACACTATGCGAGAGCGTGCTATTGGCTGGCTAGTAAAGACGGGTGCTAAGACCCAAGAAGAAGCGGATAGATGGCTTAGCTCTATAGCGTATATACCATTCCAACGTGTAATGGAAGACAAAGAATTTTCAGGTTTAGCTGTGTCTACTAAAGGTATACGTGAAATTATGAAAGACCCCCGCATGAAAGGGTCTATGCTCGAGGTTGATAATACTGTAGGTAATATGTATCAGTGGATGCAGTGGGCTATTTCTCGTGCGATTAGCAATCAACAGTTAAATGTTATGCTGGATTCGTACAAAACTGTAGCTCCTGAAGAGGTACGTGAAGGTAAAGGTAAAGATGGGAATACGTTTACAGTATTCCAAAATGGGGTTAAGCGTGAATATAATGTGGCTAATCCTGCAGTTGCCCAAGCTTTTATTGGCGCACAATCTATTATGTTTCCTAGTATTGGGGCATTACGTAGCTTTAAATCTGCGTTTACTCATGCGTTTACTCGTTTACCATTGTTCCCTACTGCGCAGCTAATATTTAAAGATACATGGGAAGCTATGTTTACTTCGGGGCTTAAACATCCTTGGATGCTATTAAAGCAAATCCCCGCCGAGATTCTTAAAACTGCAAAAGGTACTAGTGAAGCTCGTCAAGCTATGTTCGCCGCAGGTGTGTTATCTACGCACGATACTCCGTTTATGGGTGATGCCAACGATACCGCTACTAAGCTAAACCTAAAGAACCCAAGCGCCTACCGCAAAGTAATGCGTGGGCTAGATAAATGGGCCGCACTTAATGATAATATGCTACGTCAAGCAGTATACGCACAGACTAAAGCTGAAGGCGGTACACATGAACAAGCTATGGAAAAAGCTGTAGAAATATTTAACTTCCGCCGTCAAAGTGGAAACGTAGGTATGCAGATAGCTAGCCAGATTGTTCCATTTATGAACGCCTTTGGTCAAATGCAACGTATTACAGTTAAGACACTTTCAGGTTCAGGTATCTCACCACAAACAAGAGCCGCTGGGTTATCCACATTAGCTACTACTACCGCAGTATTAGGTATGCTATCTTTTGCTTATGCTGCTAGCGTATCAGATGACGACGACTATAAGAAGATGAATCGTACCCAACGTGATTCTTCGTTTGTTATTCCTGGCTCAGGGGGTTTACGTATTCCTGTGCGTATGGGCTTGCTTACTATGCCTAAGTTAGTTGGTGAGTATCTTTACCATATGATTGCTGATAAAGGCTATACAGACCCGCAAATGTTTAAGAGTGCTATGAAACGCGCTATTGAACAGCAAATTACACCTCCAGTTACTTCTGCTGTATCCCCAATAGTTGGGCTTATAGCTAATCACGACTTCTTTTATGACCGTGAAATTGTTAACGCCACACAACGTAAGCTAGCACCTGAAATGCAGTTTAATAAAAATACAACAGAGCTTTCAAAAGTCATGGGTAAAACAACTGGTATATCCCCATTAAAACTAGACTACTTCTTTAAGTCTTACTTAGGGCAGTATGCGACCCTTATTGCGCTATCAAACAATAGCTTAGCAGAAAGTCGTGGGGTATCCCGCCCAACTCCTGAACACCCAACTAAAGAGTTTTTATTGAACCTGCCAGGGGTTGGTAGCTTTGTAACTAAAGATGCTGCTACTGGTGCGCTATCTGATTTCTATGAAGCGGCTAGAGATGTAGACGTAATTATTGCTACTACCAGAGCTATGGCTAAATCTAACCCTGCGGAAGCAAAAGCCTATTTAGAAAAAAATGGGGAAAAGACAATGAATGTTGCAGGTATTGAACGTGCATTAGGTGGGTTAAATACACGAGAAAATATCATTCGTGAGATGCCTGATACTAGAATGTCTCCTGAAGAAAAAGCCGCAAGGATTAAAGAGATTGAACGGCAACGAGAGAGCTTATCTAGCTCAATTATTAAGATAAGACAAAAACTCTACAATAAATAAAAAAGACCCCGCTGTTTAGGCGGGGTTCAATCACAAGAGGAGTAAACGAGGAAACATTTACATTTCCGAATATACACAAGTATTATCGTTTACGCCAGAACCTTATACCAATTTTTTCGTTTTCAATTACCTCTTTATATACAAGCCTTATACGACGTTTTTTAGCTTCGTTTAAAATTTCTTCTATAAGAGGCTCAGTATCTAATGCAGGTATAAAAAAAGAGGAGCCCAGCACCATTGCGTGCCATTCAATAATGACTGGGACCCCTTCGTTAAAAATCATTCTTCCGTAGGCTCTTCGGGTGTTATATTAAACTTTAGCTTGGCTTTCTCAACGCTAAACCCTAGTGCATTTACTTGAAAAGTATCTAGTTCAGAACCTTTAGCCATACCCTTTTTCTTAATCACTGCATTAGGGTCAAGAGCTTTTACGCCGTTAATAATTCCTGAATAGCCAATCTGTTTCTTAGTGCACCATAGGCGTAGCTCGTCAACAGCAATCCATAGCAAGCCAGTATCAGGCTCATAACGAGTCATCAAAGGACCATATGGAATCTTCAATGGTGCTTTAGTCAAGCCAGTACGCTTGTCGTTTGCATCATCTACTACCAAAAGGTTGCGGTTATGTTCATTTAGGAACGCACCCAAACTAGCCAATGGGTCAGCCCCTCCAGACTTAACGCTTTCACGCAACTCGCTAAAGTATTTAACAGCCCATACCCAAATCTTATCAACATCAACATTAATAAGTCCAAGCTTGTTAGCAAGAATCCCAGCAGTAAATGCCATAGCTGCACCAGCAGAATAGAAGCGTTGTTTCTGACTTAGCTTAGCGTCTTTATCAAACCTTATCTGTGTTTCCTGCAATAGCTTTTTAACAGTATCTAAATTAGCAAGCATATGCTGAACTAAAACTGGTCCAATATGTCCGTAGTTATCCGTCAAGACGTGCTCAAATAACGCATCGCTTTCTTCTTTAGTCATAGAGGTATCTTGGGGGACTTCCATCTCTACAATACGCAACTGTTCTGATTCAGGTGTAGCCTTTAAGGTAGCCATCTTGTCGTGCATACTGGCATTACCTGAAAAGATAGCTGGCAACGCCCAACGAGTATTGTTCAGACGCATCTCATTAGAGTTAGCTTTCATGCGGTTATTAGACCGACCCTGTGATACCCCATAGGCAATGTTACTAACTGCTTCCTCAGACATTTCAGTTACTTCATCAGTGCAAATAGCAATGTTATTGAATACACCAAACTGGTGGAACTGTGACTTCAAAGTATCTTTTGCTATGAGCATCGTATCTGTAGGGTGACCCCAAATACTGTTAATCATCCGCTGTATAGAAGTTTTGCCAGTAGCTGATTCGTTTGACACTAAAGAAAAGATTAAACCCTTTTGATTAGTAAATTTAAGCAAGGGTGCGCCTAGTCCTACCATTAGCATAAAGGCTCTCATCTCTTGCCCTTCCCTACTGTATACATCCGCTACACGCTTCCACTCGTCCATACTGCCTTTAGGTTTGAACCAAGATACAAATGGTAGGGTTGTGTTAGATGGTGGTGAGTATTGAACTCCAGTAGCAGATATTTCTTTATCGGCAAGAATAAACTTGGTATCGTTATCGCACCAGCCAAACTGTGTACGCATCTTTTCAGTTGTTTCACGCTCTTGTAAATCTTTTGCAAATGTAGTTATATAGTTCATAATCTCTGCCATTTCTTTAGCATTACCAATAACCCCATGCGGAGCTACAGTATCTTTAAACCTATCAGTAACCATTAGTGATTGATTAGAACACGCAAACTCACGCACGCCATCCTTAGGCATATGCACTCGCATCCATACCATATCACCAAGCTCAGGGTCTTCCATCCGTTTAACAATATAAAAGTCATGCTTAAAGATTAGCTTATCTTTCTCTGCTTCTTCGCCATCATCATCAACGTAACCCTGCTTATAAATGCCGCCGTTCTTACCCCTAAAGTATGGATAAGGTAATTCAGGAATCTTATAGACAACCTCAGTTTCAATCTCTGCGCTCTTTAAAACTAATACGTTATCTTCTCCAGTAGCTTTAGCAATCTTTGAGTTAATAGAAATAGGGCTTGTAATCTTTCCTTTATGGATGCACCCATCACATTTTCCTGGGTTATTACGTTCAAGAGTTGTGCAATGATAAGGACCGCCAATGTCGTTAGCTTTATATTCAGTATCTTGTGGAGAATACTCAGGGTGCTTTTCAGACAGTTTATGTATAGCCATATCCCTATCTTCACAAAACTGTGCAATAGATAGTGCCCCACGCCATTGGTTGTAATCAATAGTAGGTTGATTTAAGTAGGCGTATTTAAGTTGAGCGCACTCTCCACTCTTCATAATATCGCTAAAGTTACTAACCTTATTACCCAATAATTTACGGGTAGTCTCATCCATAGGGCGGCGAGGTGCTTTGCTAAGGTCAAGTTCAATCTCAATCCCTTGCATTACCTTTGCACGAAAATCCTCGTACTCCATGGGTGGGAATTTCTTAAGCCATTCTACCTTTAACGGGGGGTCAGACTTAAAGTTGTGTGTATCGGGTACACGCAATACCGCCGCAACATCAGTAATCTTCGTAGCATCTGCAATAATATTTAGACGCTTAAGTTGTGCTCTCCAGTATTCACAAGTCTTAACCCACTCTTCTTTCTCAATAGCATTTTCCATTACCCAATGTACATGAAGCCCATTACCTGAGCTAATGACGTTCGGTTTAGGTAACTTTAATTCTTTGCATAGACGAGCAACATCTACTAAAGCTTCTATTTGACTAAGGTATCCAGTACCAGCATCAGCATACGACTGACCACAATCTAAGTCTAACCAAAAAGACTTCTGCCATCCTGCGTTAATTGCCTTCCTATTTTCATTTGTAATATATTTCGAGCACCCGAAATAAACATCTTTCTTATCATCTAGTAGTTGCTGAATACGCTCCTCAGCTTCTGCAATAGTCCTAGTAAAATATTGTTTCGGTGTGGTCTTTTTCTTGTATGTTCCTATGCAATACCAGCCCAAACCTTCTTCGGGTAGTATCGTAGAGAGAAAATTATTCCACGAGGTCATTGACATCCTCAAATTGCGCCGACAATAATCCTATCAAGGTGGATGGCACCCACCCTAATAGTTGGCTTACGCCTTCTTTTTTAAATACTTATAAATCTTTGTTTCGTGAATCTTATTTGGCTGACTTTTACCTAAGAACCAAGCGTATATAGCAGTGCGAGATACACTAAAATAATTAGCTACTTCTATTACAGAAATATCTTTATCAATACATAGTTTACCTAGCATTACACCTACTAGGTCTTGGTTGGCTTTGGCAACTGCCTTAGCAAATTTTAAAGAGTATCCAGTCATATTATTCTTATTAGGTGGGGCTAGCGGTCGTTTATTTCGCTATTCAAGCAATCATGCACCCCGTTACTATTATGCCCAGTCGTCTAGGACAGCGTTAATATCTTTAGGCGTTTCCGCTTCAGCTTTCTTAGTACGCTTTACTGGTTCAGGTGTGTCTTCCTCCACCACAGCTGGTTCTACTTTAGCCACTGGCTTAGGGGCTGCGATAGCAACTGCGCTGTCAATAGCACCCGCTGTTAAGCCAATAGCTTGTTTAGCCTCAGGGGTCTTACCTTTAGCCAATGAGTTAGCAAACTCGTCTTCTTCCAAATAACGTACTGCTTTGAAAGTAAGTTTTGGTGTAGCGCTACTTGTGTCAAAACGCATCTCTGTAACTACTGAAGTCACTGAAACATTGTTTGTACCTAATAGGCGTACATAGGCTTCAAGTGGTAACTTACCATCAACACCCTTACCAAAAATAGACTGGGCTGGTAGTGTCAGTTGGAATACATCACCACGCTGGTCATTCTCTAATACAACCGCAAGGCGGCGGCTAAAACGACACGCACGACCTTTACCACTTGGTGCTGACCCATCTACGTTCTGTGGGCAGTCTTTGCAACTAGAAGCTTGTGGTGCTGTGCTTTTAGCGTTTGGGGTGATACCATTGTCAGAGAAGCAGTCAGGCATCTTAGCTCCTTGACCTTCGGCAAACGTAGCCTCATAGAAAGTACGAGAGTTATATTGAGCCGCACCTACGATAACTACATTCATCGCACGCTCTTCGTTCTTGGCTACTTCTTTACCAGCTACTACCATACGGAATACAGAACCCTTAATAGAAATACGCTTAATGCTAGGACCTGCTTCAGGGGTATTGCCCATAAGAGCACGAGTTGTTTCATCTACACCGCCACGTAAGTGAGCTGGTAGGTTTCCATTTAATAAACTAAGTTCATTAGCCATTTGATACTACTCCTTGTGTGTTAGTTAATACATCAATATCTGCTTTTTTAAACCGCAGTTTTGTACCTACTTTAAAGTGAGGTAACTTCCCTTCCCTACATAAAACATAAATCGTTTGGCGAGAGACACGTAGTATCTTCGCTACTTCATCAACTGTCAATGGCAAGTTCTCCATTCTTACTTCCTCCTTACTGTAACTGTATACTTATTATTAATATTTAACCCAATAGGCATCAGCGTTGGATTTTCATCCAAAAACTGCTTCATATTTGTTGGGCTAATACGACGTTGTAATACTTGTGGAATATCATGTTCTTTAATAAAAGCGTACATATTCTCCCAATCGGTTGTTTCGTATGAAGTCCTAACTGACCTAAACACAAGACCTGCTGATGTTTTAATGCTATCAGCACCAATATTTTTACATAGCTTTAGTAATTCTTCGGCTACCATTTCCATCTGTTCTTCTATTGCTCTATCTTTTGCATCAAATTCTTTTTGCAACTCACTGCGCTTGTCACGCATTTTTATATACACGCTAGCTAGCTTATCAGCTTGCACTTGGTCAGTCATTTTATTTCCTCTCTGCTCTTGCATACCACTGTGTTATTAGGTCTTTTAGACTCTCTTTAGTATCTCCCCACTCTATCCAACCCTTATGTGGATTGAACAACTGCACCTTACTTACTTCCATGCCATCATCGGTATTGCCTTCAATTAGCACTACTAAAAACCCCGACTTCTTAGCTAAGTTTTCTAAGAGGATTTCTTGACCACGACTAATACTTTCGTTAGGGCGTTTCCATTCCCCCACTAGGAACGAGCCTTTGCGCTCTAATACCATGTCTAGGTTAGATGGTAAAAATCTAGGATTACTTGGTATTACCCCAACAAGCTCAGCAAAGTCAATGTGCTTGGCATCAGGGTTACGCATTGCAGTCATTTAGTTTCCTCTTTTTTATAATTGTACATCAACTCTTAACAATGTCAACTAAGTAGGTCATTATACAACGCCATAATACTTCCTTGAATATCCTGCTTGTTTTGCAACGCATCATATAGTTTTTTCTCTACACTTGAGCCCTTTAACCTAATAACTGTACAAGGGTTCTTTTGACCACTACGATGCACTCGAGCATTTGCCTGTGCATATGTTTCATAGGATGTTATCGGACCCCACCATACAATCGTGTTAGCCGCATGAAGTGTTACGCCATGACTTGCCGCCTGTGGTTGGATGATAAGCACTCGAGGTTCAGGTGTAGTTTGGAACTTTTTAAATATTTCTGTACGTTTGTTTACAGGAACACCTCCATGTATAACTTCTACTGAGTACCCGTCTTTCTCTAGGCTATCTCGTATAACTTCAATGGCGTGCCTAAAAGGTGCAAACACAAGTACCTTATGGCTTGATTCATCAATAACTTCTTTTAAAACCCTTAATCTATTGCTAGCATCAAACTCCACAATCTCGCCAGTATCCGAATAGACTGCACCACTAGAAAGCTGAAGTAACTTATTTAAGTTAGCCGCCGCATTGATGGTGGTAATCTCCTCACCAGCCGCATGAACTAGCATCTGCTTGCGGAGCATATCGTAATACTTCTGTTGCTGTGAGGTTAGAGGGACTTCACGCGTTTGGTATGTAATCTCAGGTAAGTCAAGACATTGTTCTTTAGTAAATCGTATGGCAGGTTGTAATACCTTATGAACAATATCTTCTGAGTTAGCTTTAGGTATCCACTTAAACATTGTAATCTTCTGCATTACTTGGTCTCGGAAATGAGAGTAAAACTTAGGCACTCCTGATGGGTTAACTAGCTTAGCTATACCATAAGCATCCACAGGCGACTGAGCCGCTGGTGTACCAGTCATCATCCATAGCCAAGTATGTGGTTTAATTAGCGAGTTAAATACTTTCCAGCGATTTGTAGTAGGGTTCTTATAGGCATTGGCTTCATCTACAATAATTAAATCAAAGTCTGCATTAGCGATTGTTTCAGAGACAATCTCAATACCATCAAAGTTAATGATAATAAATTCAGCGCCACTCTCAATAATCTTTTTTCGTTTATCCCTGTGTCCATAGGCGGTGTCTACTGTACGGTGAATAGCAAATGTAAACAAGTCTGCACGCCACGCCGCATCCATGATAGACAGGGGGCATACAATTAACACCCGCTTAATAACACCCAACTTCATTAGGTAGTCAGCCGCCCATATAGCTGAAGCAGTCTTGCCAGTACCTTGTTCGTTAAACACAAAGGCTCGGCGATGTAAGGTAAGGAATGATGCGGTGGTTTTTTGGTGGTCAAATGGTTTGAACTGCCCAGGCCAAATATATTGCCCTTCGATGGGGGATGGCACATTACGTACCTTAAGATTTTTTAGGACTTGCATTTCTTCTAAGCCCCAATGCACTAGAACTTCATGGTAGTTCTCGCCCTCTGAACGGATTAACTTGCTCTTAGGAATGACTGACGTAATGCGGTCAGGGTCACGCACCTTCAGCAATACTGCCTTGTTATTAACGATTTCCATCAGAACAAACCCTTTTCCCAAGCCTTCATTAGATGCTTAATCGCCTTATGGTTTGTTTTTTCCCAGTTAGTAACACCTAGGGTAAATTGCATACGTTGTGTTTCCCCCGAAAGAGGTGGTAGTGTACTAAGTAGTCTTCTACGCTTCAAAAGTTCTACTGGCATATCTACCCATTCCCATACGACTGCCCTAAAATAAGTATTAGATTTATTTCTGTATGTTGGATGAAACCGACCCGCAGGGGTACTTAGCCCTACCTTTATAAACTTACCCTCGACAGCTAATACAGCCTCAAATTCTTCCCTAGTCATTTCTCTCTCCGATGCAAGTTAGCCTGAAAGCGGTCTCCGCTTCAAGCTTTTATAATTTATCTAGTCTTTCCCAGTGTCCGTTAGCTCATGCAGTTGAAAGGTTTTTAGCACGTGAGCACTAAATACAAAGACCGCTTACTAACTGATATGGTTTACCATGAAAGGGGTCATCCCCCCGAGCCAGCTAGGTACTCATACCTTAACCTGTGACTCTTTCCAAACAACTAGAATTACTTTTTCTTACGTTCTTTAGTGCTTACTTCAGATACTAAATTACTTTTTGAATCTCTTTTAAATGAACGATTGGTGCTAGCTTTCTCAATCTTGTAGCCGTCTTTAATTGAGCCGCCCTTGTCCATAGCTTTCTTGTGGGCTACATCCATACCATCACCCTTATGCACCTTACCTTCTTTAAGAAGCTTACGACGAATGCGATTGCGCTCTACTCGATGCGCTACTTGCTCAGGGGTATCTTCGTATCTAATTGATGATGCGTAGTTTCGTTTAGTTGCCATATTTAACCTCTTCCATTATGTGTGCAGGATAGCACAGGGCAGTGTTTAGGGCAAGTGAAATTCCTTTTTGGATTCCATACCCCATTCTCAATGCACGCATCTAACTGATTTACAAGGGGTTTAAATTGTTCAAAATAAGCCAATCTATGATGCGTTGTATATTCTTCTTTGATAAACTCTTTAGATACTACAAATAGCAAGCCAGCCTTGATAATTTTAATCTCAGGGTAGTGTGTAAATACACAAGCGGCTAGTAGCTTTAGCTGTTTAGTATCCGCATACTTTGCCGATTTGCCTGTCTTGTAATCAATAATGCGGGCTTCTTGGTTCTCTCGGTCTAGGATAATTAGGTCGGCAATACCCCGATACCATACGTTCTTATCAAAAAAATCACAGGGGGCTAACTTGCCACCATCTACAATCTTAACTGCAAGTTTGTTTTCACAAAGCTTTTCCCCTTTAATAAGATTTAGCTTATCCAAGAGTTCTTTAATATAAATGTATTTTTCGGGTAGGGGCTTACCATCCCTTATGTATTCTTCAGCCGCAAGGTGTAGGTCTTTACCATAGTTCATTGCTTCGGATTCAGGCTCTTTAATATCCTTAGCCACCCGTAGGTGGTAATATTTTTTAGGGCATTGCTCGAATAGGGTGATACTAGAGTAAGACCATGCAGTCATGATTTGTTCCTGTGGTATGCGTCTTTTGGGTTAGCCAGCATAGATTTTAACAGGTCATCAATGGTGCTGAACCACTGAATTACTTTCATGCCATCATGCTGCATGATTGTAAAACTCATTTCTTTTTCGCTTTCTTCTCAGCTTTTTCAGCTTTATCTGCCGCTTCTCTAATACCTTTTAAAAACTCAGCACGATAGGCTAAGGCTTCAGGTGTAGCATAAGCATCTAATTGAAACTTCTTGCAGTAGGCATCCCATAACTTTTCACAGCGTAGGTCAAGGACACTAGCTATCCCAGCTAAATGATTCCATACTTCATCCTCGGTCATGGGAGCAGGGTGGTCTACAAAGCGCCAAATCAATAACTCTATGTCGTTTTTAACAGCCCATACACTACTAATTGCGTCTTCTAAATCTATCTTATCGTTCATTTTGTTCCTTTAACTGTTTATTAAACTCATCAACTTCTTTCCACCAAGCGTCTGTGTACTTTGCTGGTTTTGGTTCTTGTAACTCCATTGCCTTGTTAAACTTCTCTTTCCAATACTCTATTTCAGCTTGTTGCTGACGAAGTACTGATTCAAGTTTTAAGAAAAACTTATGGTCGTCTGTTTCTCTCAAACACTCTCCAATTAAAGCAGTAAGTTCATTTGCGTTCATTTCTCTTCCTCTGTTGGTCTAGCTTCGTATTCCATGTAATGCTTTGAGCATAAAACTCCGTAAGCAATAGCTGGTTCACACTCCCTTGTTTCTGTATCCCACTCGCAAAAGATTCCCCAGCCTTGGCTCTCTACTTTGCAACCACAAGTTAGTGTGAAGCTCATTTCTCTTGTGCCTTTCTTAGTATTGCTCTAGCAAAATCTAAATCGTTTCCCATGGCTACAAGGTTTGCTTGCCATACTTGTTTTATTTCATCATCTGTTAGTGTCTTTGCTGGATGGGTGTTTCTTTCTTTCAATATCTTTTCAACCTTTTGCAGCCTAAACTCATCATTAGTGATTGTTGCTATTTCTTCGGCAGTTAATCCTTGCCATGTCTTTGCTGGATGGGTATAGAGTGGAATATGAAATATCCAAGTTTCTTTTTTATTAAAACTTCCACTTGCGCTCATCCACGCTACTGGTTCATTGTTCATTTTGACTCCTCGGTGGCTAAATATACTTTAGCTATTACTTTTAAAACATATTGCATATCGTTAGGGGTCAACTGCCCCATCAACTGAAGTATCTTCATCACTGCAACATCGTTATCTAACGTTTGTGGTTTAACTATTGTTTCAATCATTATTCCTCCACAGGTATCCAGCTTTTAACATTTACACTCATCAACCTAATCTCTGCTTGTGCGTTAAGGCAGTGGTCATGAGCTTCTTGAAAGTCTCTTTTAATTAAGCAGTCGTGTGCTGCTTTGATTTCTTTTAGTGCTTCTAAATAGTATGTTGAGTAATCCATTAACAATCTCCGTAACTTTCTCCATAACCAGCTTCACAACTTACTGGTAAACCTTTTGCCCAATCGGGTGTCCATCGCATACATTCCTGCACATACGCCATAGCTTTCTCGACTTCCTCTTTAGGTGCTATACAAGCCACCGCATCATGCACAGTTAATACAGGCTTATATTTCTTAGCTATCCTCAACATCTGCTCACCAATAATACAGCGAGCTAATGCTTGGCATATGTTCTCTACTAGCTTGCCACCATATATTTTAACAGAGCCACGCCTTGCATCGTACACATACTGCTCACCATCTTCAGTACGAATCTTTCTCAAATTAGGGTAGCGTTGATATAAGCCATTAGGTAATAACAATCCATCCTTTCCACATACTTCTACACAGCCATTACCAAACGGGGTGTTTTGGTTCTTAACCATTGCTTCGATTGCGTGGCGACCCGCTGTCCAGAGTAACGGGATTTGTGAATAAGTTTGACGGTAGGTTTGAACGATATGGATAGCTTCCGATTCTTCAATTTCCGTACCAAAGGTTTTGAGCTGTACCCCAAATTTCTTAGCCCCCATGCCATACCCAGCTCCAAGAATCGTGGTTTTCCCGACAAACCTCTCGTTAGGCAAAACTTCACCAACGTCTTTTGCATAGATGGCGCTAGCCATGATTTTATATACATCTTCTCCATTTTTAAAAGCCTCCGTTAAATCATCCTGCCCTGATAGCCAAGCCAATACCCGAGCCTCAATCTGTGAAGAGTCGCTATCAATTAAATAGTAACCCTCAGGTGCTTTGATTGAGAACTTAAGCTTGTTGGCATTGTTCCCACGACTAGGAAGATTCTGTAAGTTAATCTTATCTGCACCGCCCCAACGCCCTGTATGAGCCGCATAGTATTGCAAGGGTACGGGCATAGTCCCACGCTGGGATATACCTATAAACCTCTCTGTGCGTGTCTCCTCAAGGGTAGACTTGTTCCCCAACCTAGCGGCAACCAATGCTTGCACTCGTAAGTCTTCATGCTCTAGTAAGGCTTTGAACTCCTCGTCTGACTTAGCCATAGCCAGCGTTTCTTTACCTGTCATTAAAGATATTTTGGTAGGAGGTTCAACTCCAAGGTCCCGTAACATCTCGGCAAACTTAAGGTTAGACATCAGGTCATCACGAGTCTCAACGCCCGCTTCCTCAAGCAATAGTTCCTTGCGATACTTTACCTCTGCGAGGTGTTGCTTTAAAAGATTTTGGTCTAGGACTAAGCTAGGTTCTGAAAACATTCTTATGGTTAAGTCTATAAGTTTAAGTTCGCTTTGCTTGAAGTGCGGCACTAGTTTCCTAAAGAGTTTTTGTGTTAGCTCCACATCGTTACGGCAATACCCACCATAAGCATCAAGCTCCGCCTTAGTAAAATCCTCAAGCCGTTTACCCCGAGCATCTACAACCTCTGTGCCTTTGACACCTAGCTCATAGAACAAAGATAGCTTAGCCAACGAGTTACCAACTTCTGTGCCATGAATAGCACGAGCCATACTCAACGTGTCTAGTATCGCTTTAGGAGTAATGTTATAACGCCAACTAAGAATCGCAGCATCAAATAAAGCGTTATGGGCAAGAAGAGCACTACTGCCCCAGTCAAAATTACCCAAAAAGCTAGCAACTCCAGCATCATCTCCAGTGTACCAAATGGTTTCATCCTCATTTACCTTTACTCCTACCCCAATGGTTTGAAACAATGGGCTTCGTATATATTCTTCTGTTGTTATCTTACTAAGTGAAAACTGCTGGTCATAATATGTTTCAAAATCAAGTGAGATTATGTTCATGCTTACTGTATTCTTCCTTGAATATGTTATTCATTATTGCTAACGCTTCGTCTACTATTTTTTGGCTTGTGATAATTTTTGTAGGTCTTTCGTAATATACAGGGTCTGTTGCCCAAACTAATTGCCTCCATGCACGATACCCTTCCACATAACTTTCAGGCTGGACAACATCCCCATAAGTTTCTTTAACCCATTTATAATACTTATCCCTAGCCCTTGAAGGCCACTTCTTTAGCGGATACCTGAGTATCTTTTGTCTTATTGTTTTAGGTGTGCGACTCATACTGTACTCCCGTATATCCCTCGTGCATCTGTCCAACCCCAATTATGTTGTCTTTCGGGTTCTTCTTGTTTTATATCCATTACCGCACGATAGCCATTTACATGGATAAACCCTTTTAAAAATTCATCATCTCCATAAGTTTCTTTAACCCACTTGAAATAATCGTTTAATCTAAGGTCATCCCAATCGACAATGCTTTTATTCCAATCTCTCACAACTTATCTCCATTGTGGTGGTATTTGTGGAAAAGTAATAATTTGCCCTACGATTTCGTTGTTCGGTCCGAGTATGATTGATTGTGTCTGTGCAAACACATCAAGGGCAAGCCCTAACACAAACACTATTATAAAAAAGCCTAGCATCCATTTAATCATTTAGCATCTCCCATCCATATCAAATTCTTCACGTTGATTAGTCTTAGCCATCAAAAGTTCGTATCGGCGTTCTAACTCCACAATAATGTCCTGCAAAGCATCGGCTTGTAACACCCAATGAGCGTGCTCAAAACCATTACTAAACAGAACCTTAGCTTCGTCACCGTTCCATACTGCTGTCAATAGTTTCACTTTTCTTTCTCCTCTTAACTGCGGTTATACCTACCTCTTCTTTTGGTTTGCGTGCTTCAAGCATGGCGTCTGCAATGGTGTAAGCTCTTTTTGATAATTCTGCTTCTTCGTGGTTATCTTTATACGCCATCACCAACCCAACCATACTAAACATAGCAAAACAATCTCTCAGGTCTTGTTCGTTCATAACCCATCCAACCCATCATGCCACTTCCAGCCTAGCAATACACCATGAGTAAAGCGTTTCCACAATGTAGGCTTCTCATCTGCTGGGTGTTTAACTATGCCACCATGCGCCGACCAGTACCCAATAGGTTTAGGCACTTTAAAGGTAGTATATTTCTGCCCTGTCGCTCCACTAATAACCTCATCTTTCATTTTGCCACCTCATCACAACGCTCAATCAAAGCGGCATAGCCACACACATCAACTAAGTTATCACGATGACTTGGGTCATTGGCAAAGCGTGCAACCTTAACCAACATCATCATGGCGGCTACATCTTTAGCGGTGATAGTGAAGTTGCCATCATCCATGTTGTTCATGTATGCGTTCCACATATTAGCGATGGTCTTAAGGTTCTTAGCGGGGTGTCCGTAAGTCTTTTCCCTGTCACCATAAATAATGTTTTGCGCTTCCTCAAGCACAGATGTCTTAGGCTTAACGGCTTTTAACTTCTTAGGCTTAGCGGTAGTGATGTCATGCACCATCTCTGATAAATCTTCTTTACCGATACTTACACCAACTGCGGCTGTTTCCTCTACTGTTACATTTGTTTCCTCGATTTGAGTCCAACTCATTTTATTTCTCCTGTTTTAATTAACAAATCAAATGTTGCCCCTTGTATAGGCAATCCAACTTCTAACAACAACTGCAACTGCTCTAAACCATTTTCATTTACTATTACTGCTATACCGCCCGCATCCATAATCTGTGCTAGGTTCTTATCTTGTAATGCTGTTGTCTTACCTTTACCTGCCTTTGCTTCAATGCCTATGAATTTGCCCTTAATACAAGCAACAAAATCAGGCACACCACTAGACCCAAAACCACTCGTAACTGGTGTAAAATAATACGCCCCATGTTTCTTGAGTAGTTCAGTAATCTTTTTCTTTACTACAACCTCAGGTTTTACTGCCATATACCTCTCCTATTTCAGGCGTTTCTACGATATAGAAAATAGAGTCGCTTATTTTCTTACCAAGCCCCTCAATCGTCACGCCTTGGTCTACAATCATGAGTACGGATAGTGAATCTTGTACCCAAAGGGGCAAATCTTCCTGCTTAAAAGTATCCCTCATTTTACCCGTACTAGTTGGCAATGTAAAGTCATTTAATTCAACCAAACCATTATTTAAAACATGAACCCGCCATACATTCTGCAAGGGTAGATTGAACTGCTCTTGAACCATCTTTATAGCCACGCTTTCTACACCACTCTCAAGACGACCTGAAAAATACTTATGACCCCCACCAAACAGCACATCGTCTAAGTGCATCCAACCCCAATTATTTGTTTCTTCTGCGCTATGAGCGTATAGCTTCCCATAAAGAGTTTTCATTTTCCCCATTACCTCTCCTCAAAGTAGCACCCAGTAGATGCCTGTATCTTGTTTCATCCCAACATCCTCAACAAACGTATTCTTGTCCGTAATATCTAATACAAACAACTTTTCACGCAAGTTTTCAGGTAGCTCGGCAGTGGTGTTGACTTGGTTAATTACCTTATCAATCTCATACACTACACTGTTAGGTCTAACCCATATCATACACTTCTTAGGTTTGTAATCATAGTATTTTTCAAGTTCTTCTTTATTTTCGACAGCATATGCAATAGCTTGCGCCATCTTGGGAGTGGTTGGGGTATACCCTGTGTTGCGCATATGTAACAGTTCCGAAAAGACATCAGAAAAGTTCATCTTCATAGCCACATCTGCTTTAGCAACGACTGTTCTACTGCGCTGGATAATAGCCCGTTCAATGTTGCCTTCATGTTCTTCTTTAACTTCCTCATAGCTCAAAGGTTTTAGATACTTACCCGCTTCCTTGACTATGTTCTTCATATGTTTAGAAGATTTAGATTGGTGCTGACTGGTGTTCCAACGACCAAATTTCTCGTTACGAATCAATCTACTACGCACGAAGTATTTATCGTCAGAATCAAACCCAACACCACCGATAGGTTTATCAGGGTCGCCTACATCGAACACAACTAAAGATGTTTTAGTTTCAACCCTACCATTTGCCCCTAGTGGGTCATTTATATACAACCTATTACCTCCCACCTTGAAAGATAACATCGGGTTTTTAAGTTTGATTGCTTCCATTAGGTCTAGGACTTGAACTAATACCTTCTCACCTAAAAATTCTTTGAACTCATACGCCATCTTGTTTCTCCTTATTTTGTTTAAGGTTATCCTCTATTTGCTTGATTAACTTATCCGCTAGCTTATTTTTCTTCCCAAAGATAGCATCAAAATTAGCATCAAACTGCTCCAAACTTACACCTAGTGGGCGTGGTGCATCGCCTTTACCGCCATCATGCTTAGTCATCATTTAGCTCCTCATCTTCACGACACGACTCGGTCACGATATATCCATCTCTGCCAGCAAAATCTTCCAATGCGGGCAAACACGCCATATACAATTCTTCACTAGCAAACTGCGCTACTACCTCGGAAGCCCTACCATTCTCAAAGTAAACAACAATCTTCATCATCTTCTCCTTATATCCAAGATTTATATGAATCGTGTGACATCTCACCCAACGGCACAACCTCTACATCAAACGGCTTCTCTTGACGATAGGCTTCCTTTTGAATCTTAGGAATCAACCCAGCTTCGCTATACTCATATGTTCTTGTAGTCCAATTCCAACGATTTAGTTTTTGCTTATAGTTAGCAACTGCGGTTAGCCATGACTCAGGAATCTCATCGGGATTCTTTAGCGTTACAAAGTCTTTCCAATGCGTATCTAATACCGAACCCCACGAGTTACCTTTAGGCTCAACTAACGGAAACATTACCTTAGCGTAGTCAATGAAAGTCTTGAGCTTCTCACGAATCTCTTTAGTCTTGGTGCGGTTTAACTTATGCTTGACCTCACGATACACATGAAGCGGTGTCCATGTTGTTCCACCCTTAGGTCGATAGAAAGTAACATCGCCTTTATCTAGCGTGTAATAGTTACAAGCATGGGGGTTAATTTCGGTAGGGGCTTTTACAACTAAGTAGGTAGTCCCACGATGTTTAGTTAAGCACATTCCTACTGGCACATTGTAGTCGTAGAAATAATAAACCGATGGGCTCATAAACCCAAAGCGGTTGCGGTGAATGATGATAGACTCTACCTCACCTTCTTGCTTGAGAGTGATTGCTCGAGGTCTATAATCGCTCTCGTTTTTATCCTGCATAATCTGTGCATCATTCCAGTTCCAATGTGTGCATGATAAATAATACTCAGTATCGCTAACCTTAACGATGCGTTCATGCGCTCTGTTGCGGTCATGCACACCAAGGGGTCTGACATCTAACGCTTTGCGTTTACCAATCAAGGGCTTGATACTCTCGTATCGTTCGACTGCCTTAGCAAAGTCTGTTCTCTTACCATTCTGACGTTGAATATCTTCAGGGGTTCTTGCGTTCCAATTTCCATAACTCATGATTTACTTCCTTTCAGTTTGTATTCGTTACATGTAACGATTAGGTTTCTACTGCGTTTAAAATATCTGCTACTGCTGGTTCTACTGGGGTAAGGGTATCTTTTCTTCGCATACTAGCCATAGGCATATCTTTAAACTTAACCAGTGAGTAGTCCTTCATAAAGTTATACAAAGTTATATACCCTACCTCCCCATCAATACTAATTACCCAATCCTTTTTCATGCCCAGTCCACTATTACTTGCCTACTAATCTGCACCATCTCGTAAGGGTCGTTACCAAAGTATCTTTCCACATTGTCATCTGACTCCTCACCTACACGACAATACGCACCATCTACTTCAATACCCTCATCATCCCTAGTTTCTGCCTTATCCCATAGTGCTTCATGGCATTTGACTTCGGGGTATTCGTCATACCACTTCCAATTCTCTGCAAGGAAACGAATCTCATACTTCTCCTCGTCTACTTCAAAGCACTCGGGGTTTTCCTTGTCGTTAAAACATAGGGCTGTGTCAGGGTCTAACTTGGCTTCCGCTATGAATCCCCAAAAGTCCTCCTTCATGTTGAACGCTATCTTGTATGCAACTGTTGACCTATAACCCATCATCATCCTCCAATAAAGTAACTACTACATCATTAGGAAACTCGGGATTTATATACTCCTTATACTCAAAGACTAAATCGTCATCCGTATAATTGTTATATCCCATAAACCCCTCAGCAATAATTAACAAAAGATAATCAGGGTTCATTTCTAAATCATCAAACATCGACTGACTAAGATGTTCAATCATTTCTCCTCTAGTAATACTTATATACTCTACCATTTAATCCTCCATATGAATTGATTGACCTACGCTTGGTATTGCCTTACAACCACCTACGATGCACCACAACACAGGGCTAGTCCAATGCCCACCCCAATCGTCACCTACATAACCATCTGTAAGCACGACCACACACTCGGGGACAATGTTCTTATCTTTCAGATACTTAGTTATACAGCTTGGGCTTGTGCCACCACCACCCTTAACTTTAGTAGAAGTCATAAGCCTATCGCCCTCGCCCTGACCATATACCTCATGCCCTGCAACCTCGCTATCCCAGTAAAGCAAGTCCACTAGCTCGGGATTCACATTGTTCATGATACCCACCACCTCGGACAGAAAACGATTAACTGATTGCTGGTCAATAGAGCCTGATGTATCTACTGCTACAACTAACCTACCCATTGTTTCGCTGATGGTGCTAGGTAAATACAGGTCATGTTGCAACCACTTACGATTAGGTTTACGCCATGTAGAATCATCTTTACCTGCACAGGTAGCCGATACAAACTCACGCAACGCCTCACGCCAATCAACCTTAGCACTCATCAAGTCAGTAAAGCATCGGTCTAGGTCACCGCCTACCTTACCCGCTAGGATTGCACCCTGACGAATAGCTTGGTCTATCTGCTTACCCAACTCTTGCTTTTCTTCCTCGGACATAGACTCGGCATCTTCCCAACCATGCTCGTCAAGACTACCGCCCTCGCCCCCCTCATCGTCATCATCGAGTAACGCAAATACTTCTCCCGAGTTAAGCCCACGATACTTCTCGTCATATAGTCCGCACTTAGGTAGCTGAATAAATCCATTTGATTTCTTGCCTTCATCGACAATCTCCAAGTTAATAACATAATCACAAGCACGATTAGCCTTGCTAGCATTTTGTTTCCATAGATGTTTCCATGTAGCGATATGCCTATACATCTTGTGCTTGTTCTCGTGCAAGATAACTGCACGCAACTCGGGGTCTGACAACTTAGCGATAAAGTCACGACCATAAACTACATCACGCCCATTGGTATAAGCAGTCGGACATTTGCTTGGGTCTGACTCGACCCTAACGCTACCGACCATGAGCACACCGCTATATGCAACGAAAGCTGGTGTTTTCATTAAGTCAATATGACTGCGTTCAACACGCTGTTCCTGTGTAAGATTCTTTACTGTTGTTAAAGACATACATCCTCCTTATTGTGCAAACAAATAGTTATTAGCAGTAGCCCACTTCACAAACTCTGTGCTAGTACCTACAACCGATTTCTTTTGGGTTCTCATTACGCTAGTAGCGAACAAGCCCTGTGCTTCCTTGCTGATACGCCCCATATACTTAATCCACTTGTTGATGGTATCTTTCTCGACACGCTGAACTGCGGAATACACAAGCATACAAATCGCCGCTGGACTCTCGGGTATCTGCGCTTTCATTGGGTCAGCCATGATAGAGTCCCATGACGGCAAGTCAGAAGCGAGCTTAACTACATTGAGCATATCGTAACAAGCACGAGCACCAATAGTCCCCTTGATAGCACAACCAATAACATCCTCAGGCATACCACGAGTTTTCTTGATGATGTTACTTGCCTTCTCTAACGAACGAGGAGTAACGAAAGCGGGTCTAGGTGTGCGAGGGTCATTGATATACTCATTATCCTTGGGGTCTGTGTAGTCCTCGAATGATGCAAGCATCTGCGGAAACTCTTTGACTGTAAGGATAACCTCAGGTGCGATGTCAGCATCTAACGCCCATTCAATCCACTCATCAGCCGATGGCTTACGAATCTTCACTACCGACACACGATTGCGACCATGTGGAGGAAGCAAGTCACCAATACCCTCGGAGGCTAGGTTAGTAGTGGCGAATATCTTAGAGCCTTGTGGAAACTCATATACACCCAATGCAAACTCCTGCATGATACGCAAGGAAGCATTGAACACCGCCTTACCTACCTTACCAATCTCGTCAAGCATCACGATGACTGGCTTGCCAGTATGAAAGCCGAACTCCTCATTCGGGATAAAACTACATACATCTACGCCATTGATGGTGCGAATCTTCGGGATAAGAAAATCACCGACATCCTTAGTAGTCATATCGACATAACAGATGTGGTGGTCAGGGTTCATCTTGGCTAACATCTTGAGCATTGATGACTTACCAATACCCATCTCGCCTTGAAACAATACTGTATCGTCATCACCGATACGATGAACTAACTCTGCACCTTCTTTAAGGCTGATTGATTTATATAATTCCATGATATTTACTACCTTTCTTTGTGGTTTGTATTCGTTACAGGTAACGATTGGTTTAGATACTGAACTTCTTTAACATCTCATTTACTGCATCTCTTGTATTGATACGCAAGCCCTCATCTTCTCGGAAGTCATCGGCATCACACCCGCCAAGTAGCCCCTCCAACTTTTTACGCATCGCTTCCATCTGCATATCTCCTGTTATGTTTAGGTGTTTAAGTAAGCCCGTTAATTCTTGGGCATTTTCGATAAGGCTATCTCTAAATATCTTTTTGGTTTCGCCCTCCTCATAATCAAATCGTTCGGACATCTTGGACAAGGCATCGTGCAATCTCTCCCATACATCTTTCATTGATGCTTCGATACGGGATTTATACGCTGACTGATACTGCTCACGCAATTCGGACATACCCGCATTACCAATATCAACCCTGAAATCGCCCGCTTCAGGAACAGGGCTGAATGTATAGTGCAAGCCAAATTTACTTTGTATCTTTTCTACAACAGGGTAATCTTCCCTGTTAAATAGGTCGCCTAGCTGAAAAGCTGCTTTAGAAACAAGGACATCGTATTCAGCTAAAAATTCTGTAACCTTATCGCTAAACATCTTTTCGTATTCTGCGAGTTTGGCTTTGTAGTCAAAGAATAAAGTAGATGGCAACAACCGAGTCCCCGCATCTGACCAAGGCGATGTTTGGGAATAGCTCCAGTTACGGATGGCTGATGACAGTTTGCCTATCTCCGCAAGTTTCTCCGAGCCCGCTAACAGATTCTTGTGGTAATTACCCGCCTTGCCTTTGGTATTCTTACTTGCATCTACCTCGGCACTAACAGTCTTATCTAGCTTGCGACCAGTCCATACTGACAAGGACAAATCTACTAGCATGGCACTACTACTGATTTTTGAGTAAGCATAGTCTTGTGTGTCTAGAACTAACTCGATTTGGTTTGGGTGTGCTTGAATCATGGTGAACCTTTCAAATAAAATAAAAAGAAAAAAGGTAATCGTTACCAGTAACGAATACCCCTGAACAACTACAACTAATACTATATTATAACAGCTTATAGACTCCAATGCAAGCCATCGTAAATACTCCGACCCACAATGCACCAATCAACGCACCGCCTATAAATTCCAGCGTTAGTTTGGCATCACTCTTAAATGTCTGAATTGCACAGGCATACTTAGCATCACGCAATGATTCGCTTAATGTTCGTGCTACTGGCTGTAAGTTTTTTTCCATTGGTGTTCTCATTTCATTTCTCCCAAAGATGTTTTGGTGCGGTGACAAGACTAGGGATTACCCGCATATCGTCAATCCTATGTTGTTGCGGGTGTGGTGCTGGCTTGTATAGCTTGTCTGTAAACACAGGCACAGTTGCTTTAGTTTTCTTCATTTGATTCTCCCAATGTAGTTGCGGTTAATAAAATCTTCATACGACTCGTCATACTTCCTTACTCTTAGATACTCTCCAAACATATAGTGCAACGGATTGCGCTCCGTTACCAAGTCCACCTTCTCTTGCCTTGTGGCTAAGGTTTTGATTAGCGTGGTAATACTGTTCTCATTAACCTTAGCGTTTTCTTTTACAGTCATACGCTTGCGGTCATCTTTTAGTATATGAATACTCATTTTGATTCCTTATGGGCTGGTGATTTTATTCCGAGTCGTTTGTGCATTGCATACACTCGCTTGACGAAATCGACATATTGTTTTTCGGTTTTAGGTGTCCAAGGCACTAGCTTTTTGCTTGGGTCAAATATATACGGGTTCATTTCGATTCTTCCTTTAATTTATACTGCTCCACAATATGTTCTAAAATGCCTGACCTTGCACCACCATGCCATTGCAAATCTAAGATAGCATCTTCAATTTCTAGTATGTCTTGTTTAGTTAGGGTTACTTGTATTGTTATCATTTTGATTCCTTTACATAGCAAGCTAAACCTTGCTCGTTGCGATACTCATGCCCAAACTCATCAAGCACTTTCCCATTTTCATCAACAGTTAAACCTCGTTCTAATACCTCATCTATACTCACTTTACTATCCCGCCTTTCTGATTGACGCCGATTAAGTCGGCTTGGTTTGTCACCAGCATATAGTTCGACTTGTGCATAGGCACAACGCAACGAACCACTCGATTGGCAATCTCGTCACCACAAGGCAAACATACCTTATAGCCCAAGTCCCAACGCTTCTTTGCTACCTTATCATCACACTTTCTGCATCGCATCATCTATTAACCTCCATATAAAGTTACCTACACAAATACCCGCCAAGAATGACATGACGTGCCAAAACCAATACTCAAACTTATCCATCTTTTTCTCCTTGTAGTGCAGTTAATTTTGCTTTAGCGATTGTTATCGTGGTGTATGCTTGGGCTAAGTCAGGGGACACCCCCGCAATACCTAAGTTATCTAGCTTTTTCTCCATATTTGCAATGATGTTTAACAGCTCGGTGATGCGTTCACCCTTGTAATGTGTTGCCATGTGTTCTCCTTAATAAACTCAGTTAGGCACTCGTTACCTGTAACGAATAGCAAGTGCCTTGTGAATCTACTATATGCTGGGTTATTAAATTATTTCGACCTCTGCTATTTTCTCGCAGTCCTGTTCGGGGTTAAGGTCAGGGCAGTAAATATATAAGTGGCATAAAGATACGAGGCGATGGTGCATAGCGCATCACATCAACCTGAAAAAATCTCCATATATAAATACTGCGTAGGGCTACTGTTCGGTTTTCGTAGTTTTAGTTTGTTGGCTCTAACACGCTTGCTGTTTTTATGGCGACTCGCAGTTTTGAGTCTTTCTCGTGCTTCTTACTTGTAGTGGTCTGTTATCCCACAGCCTTAGCTTGGAAACTACTGCAACCTATGCCTACCCTACACCTAGTGCATTGTTACTAGGCATTTTGCAAATTGTAAAAGAGGAGTGGCTAATTGTGTCGGGGAGGGTACTGTTACTTTCAGGATGCAATCGTTACTTGTAACGAATACCCTAGCCCTATACATACTTCTACCACTTATAACTACATTATACTCTCTTATACTATGTTTGTCAAGTCATCTTTTGGTGTGCGCTTATAGGTTTTCTGGCTAGGTCTTATCAGCAAGCGACCCCTGTTGCCTACCCTGTATCTCGCTTCTACTGTTTTTACTTGTAAGTTATATTTCTCCGCAATTTCTTTGAGTGACAGACATACCCCCTCAATCTCTATTCGCATCGGCTCACGCTTTGGCTTGGCTGGTTTAGATGGCTTAGTTTCTTTGAGTTTTATATCAGGCAGTTTCACCACTATGCGCTTTGGTTTACGCTTTAATTGGTTGCGTAGTTCTTTGATTGCTTTGATGATGTTGAGTTCCATGATTAACCCCATGCCTCGTTATAGTCATCTTCTATTTTCTTACGCTGTGCAGGGGACATGGCTTGGAGCTCTTGGTCGTATGCACTTAATACTTTGCCCCTTGCTTGGGGTTGTGGTGTGCTACCTAATAATGCGTTGGGTGCTTCGTCAATAAGATACTGTGCAAGGACATTTCTAGCCATTGTTGAAACCCCCATGTATTTGGACTGGGCTAGGGCATTTAGTTGGTCAAGCAGTTTTTTGGGTAGGCGAATTGCGAGGATTTCCTCGTTTTTTGGCTTATTTGTGTTAGACATTGTATATCCTATGTTAGTTAAAAAGAGTAACGAGATGATGTGTTTCGTTGGTATAGAGTATACACGATGTTATACAGGTTTTGGGTAGTTTTTTGATTGGTGCAATCGTTACGGGTAACGAATAGGGTTGGTGTCATACAATGTAATACATAGAAATGCAGGGAAATGGGCTTAAAAGTGTTAATCCGAATATGTTCGCTATAAGTGCGTAATTAGCACAACTTCCTTGTATTTGCATATACTTTTCCAGAGGCTATCGCCCTGCGAGCCTTACTGGGCGGTATTTAGACAATTATCCAGCTCCGAGAGAGAAAAAGTAAGCGTGGACAAAAGCAAGAAAAAAGATGTATATACAAAGTAATACACTCAAAACTAAAACACTCTATATATATTTCTATTATTATTAGATAATTAGGATAAATACAAAAAAAGTCAATAAGTATATGGCTTGCGTGTCACCCCCCTTGCTGGATAAATATACGCAAATTGTGCAAATTATGCAAATATACTAAGTTACACTAAGTCACATCTTCTTGACTTCTCCGCTTCTCCCCTGCTCGGCACTCCTCTCCCCTACCGATGATGACAGACATGATAGTCATGTCAAAAAAAATGGGCGTAAAAAAACCCCACCTGATTCGGTGGGGTTGATTCGTTACTGGTAACGATTAGGCTTCTAAACATTCCTCTGCTACTAGGATAGCTTTAATCTCTGCCTGTGTTGCTTCACTAAGCGATTCGAATTCACTATGGTTATATAAGGCGACTAGAACATTAGCGAATAAAACTTCTGCCTTTTCGCCTTGCGCCTTGTCTGCCTTGTTACCCTTGCGCCCATCTTTAGACTTATTCATTCCCTTAGCTTTCTCGCCTGTGTTTACTACCTTGCGGAAAATCTCATAGTAGGCTTGCTTGGTAGTATCTGCCAATTCGCCCAATGAATCTAAAAACGCCTGTTTAATCGCCTTTGTATTGGCGTCTTGCTTGCGCCCGTCTGCCAATACATAGCTACTAGCTTTAATGCTTAATGCTTTAGCGTTAAAGTTTTCCAATGCTTTCTTTTTTAATTCGATAGCACTTTCAATCATCGAATCTTGCTTACCAATAGTCAGGGCACTTGCGCCCGCTTCAGTAGCGAACCCGATAATATCTAGCAGAGTTACTACTGAAGTCTGCTTAACCTTAGCACCTGTGCTAGTAGTAGTTACTGTTGTTTTGGTTGATGTAGTCATGATGTATTACCTTTCGTTTTATATGGCGGGCGGAATTGCCCAATCCATAAGTAATACTATACTCCCGTATTCTAGGTTTGTCAAATGATACTTACATTTATTTTGACCCTTATCCTATATAGCTTAGCGGGCAGGTTATCCCTATCCATTCCCCTATTCGTTACGGGTAACGATTACAAAGCCCGATTAAATGCGCCAAAACATATTTTGGTGTAATTGAGAACCATTCGCATTTGGCGTGACAGACACCCCCCGCCCCCCAAAATTCAAAGTGGGACTCCGACCCTTTTACTATTACTCGAAAATGCACGTTGGATATGCAAATTTCTAGCCGATGCCCCCCTTATGTTTTTAAATCCAATATCGAAAAAAATTTTTGCAAAATTTCTAGTATAATTGCTGCATTGCAACATAACTTAAGGAGAACGCAATGTTTGGATTTGATGAGCAATACAAAAAGTTTGAAGAAGTATTAGATAGAACAAAACAGATGTACGAGTTTTGGTCAAATGCAGTAATGGATACTTGGAAAGATTTATACAAGTTTAAAAAATAAGCAATAAAATCAGGGGGCTACGGCCCCCAAGTGCATGAAACTTTAATAAAAAATCATGCAAACTGATGCTTATAGGTATCAAAACCAGCATCAAACTTATATCCATAGGTATAAAAAACGCAAAAAAATAGACACGTTTTAAAAATGTGTATACAATACGTTCATATCGGAGTGCCCCCAAACTTTCCTCCTATGACAAAACAGATTCGTGTAGTACCAGAAGTGACAATACCTATTCCCGTGGATTTAACGCCACAGGAAGCCAAGACTTTGCATGAAAGAGCCAAAGCTGCTTTTAAAACCATGGAGTTTTTGGCTGCAATGGGCTTAGAGCCCAAAAAAGAAAATATGCAAGCTGCAAAACGCGAGGCAGAACGCCAATTTGCGGGAAGTCCTGCAGCTGGACGCCGCCCATTTAACGCAGAAACAACTCTATGGTTAGACAAGCTGTTGTCAGATTACAACAATGCCATAGTAGACGACACAATACGCCTTAAAACGTACGTAACTACCAAGTTAGTCGAAGAATCTAACGGAGAAAAGGCTGCAGACCGCTTAAGAGCGCTAGAATCGCTGGGTAGATTGACCCAACTGGGCATGTTTGCAGATAAAGTAGAGATTTCTGTCAATAATAAGTCCACAGATGAGCTAAAAGAAGAGCTTTCTAAGAAATTATCGCGTTATATGGGCGTAGCGGAGGAAGTACAGGCTGAAAAAATCAAAGAAACGGTGCAAGTTATTGATTTAGATGCAGAATTGGGAAGGCGTAAAGATATAAACCCCATGGAAGGTGAAGATTTAGATGACTGACCCCATCGAGATTCTTAAAAACCTGCCTGAAAAAGAGCGTAACGAGTTCTTAGACACCCTGCCTAAAGATGAGGCAGCTGAGATACTAGAGATTTTAGAAGAATTAAAGACAAGAGACGACCGAGAGTTAGTAAAAACTGACTTTATGGCATTTACTAATCAGGTTTGGCCTGAGTTTATTCATGGAAGACATCATGCAAAGATGGCTAAGGCGTTTGAGGACGTTGCTAGTGGGGCGTGTAAAAGACTTATTATTAATATGCCGCCGCGTCATACTAAGTCCGAGTTCGCATCTTACCTTTTACCTGCTTGGTTCCTCGGAAAATTCCCTGGAAAGAAAGTTATACAAACTTCGCATACGGCTGAGCTTGCTGTGGGTTTTGGTAGAAAGGTACGTAACCTTGTCGACAACCCATTATATAAACGCCTATTTCCGGCAATTGAACTACAGTCAGATTCTAAAGCAGCTGGTCGTTGGAATACTAATTTCGGTGGTGACTATTTCGCTATTGGTGTCGGCGGTGCAGTCACTGGTAAGGGCGCAGACCTCCTTATCATTGATGACCCACATTCAGAGCAGGAAGCTGCATTAGCTGCGTTCAACCCAGAAGTCTACGACAAAGTCTACGAGTGGTTTACATCTGGACCACGTCAGCGTCTACAACCAGGTGGAGCTATCGTTATTGTTATGACCCGTTGGTCCTTACGGGATTTAACGGCTCAAGTAATGAAATCCGCAGCTCAGCGCGGAGGCGATGAGTGGAGGGTCATCGAATTCCCAGCCATCCTTCCTAGTGGCAAACCCCTTTGGCCCGAGTTCTGGAGCCTTAAAGAATTAGAAGCCTTACATGTTGAACTTCCAAACAGTAAGTGGCAAGCGCAGTATATGCAGCAGCCCACATCGGACTCGTCTGCTATTGTTAAACGGGAGTGGTGGAAGATATGGGAGGCGGACCACCCGCCAATGTGTGAGTATATAATTCAGTCATGGGATACGGCGCACGAGAAAAAGACAGTAAATGACTTCTCTACTTGTACAACGTGGGGTGTCTTCTATAATGAAGAGGATTACGACCTACCGAATATCATCCTCCTGGACTCCTACAAAGAACGCCTGGAGTTTCCGGAACTCAAACAAAAAGCGTTCGAGAAGTACCAAGAGTATGAACCGGACTCACTTATTGTTGAAAAAAAAGCGGCGGGGGCCCCTCTTATTCAGGAACTACGTCGCATGGGTATCCCCGTTGGTGAGTTCTCACCTGGCAAGGGGCAGGACAAGATTTCGAGATTAAATTCAGTTGCGGATTTCTTTGCATCTGGTAAAGTATGGGCTCCAGCTACACGCTGGGCTGAAGAATTGATAGATGAGGTTGCCGCGTTCCCTTCAGGCGAACATGACGATTTGGTGGACTCAATGACATTAGCGTTAATGCGGTTTAGGTCGGGGGGCTTTTTACGGCTTCCAAGTGATGAACCAGAAGAGATTCGGTACTTTAAATCTAAACGCAACGCTGGGTATTATAACGTTTAAGGAACGATTATGGCAATGGACAAAGGTTTATATCAGGCCCCGACAGGGATTATGGCTACAGAAGAGCCAGCATTAGAGATTGAGATTCTTAATCCTGATGAAGAAATTGGTGAAACTGCTGACGGCATTGAGAATGAAAGTGAAGGCTCTGATGAGTTTAACGAGAACCTTGCCGAGTCGATGGATGAACGTGACCTGCAATCTATTGCTAATGAACTAATTGGATTACTGGATGCAGATATCTCTGCACGTAAAGATTGGGCAGATACCTATGTCGAAGGTCTTAAACTACTTGGCCTTAAGTACGAAGAAACCACAGAACCCTGGGCGGGCGCATGTGGCGTTTACCACCCGATGCTTGCAGAAGCTGTGGTCAAGTTCCAATCCGAGGCTATTATGGAGACCTTCCCTGCTATGGGTCCGGTCAAAACTAAGATTATCGGTAAAGAAACCAAGAATAAAAAAGAAGCGTCTATCCGCGTTTCGGAGGATATGAATTACCGCTTGACTGAGCAGATGAGCGAGTATCGCCCTGAGCATGAAAAGCTTTTGTGGAATCTACCACTAGCAGGTTCTGCATTTAAGAAAATCTATTTTGACCCAAGCTTAGGTCGCCAAGTAGCAATGTTTATACCAGCAGAAGATTTGGTTGTTCCTTACGGCGCATCAAACTTAGAAAATGCCGAGCGTATCTCACATGTAATGCGTAAGACCAAAAACGACGTTAAGAAATTACAAGCCGCAGGATTTTGGCGTGACATCGACTTAGGCGAGCCAATGAACGTCATGGACGACATTGAGAAACGCAAAGCTGAAGAGCAAGGTTTTACAGCAACAACAGACAATCGTTTCAGAATTATTGAAATGCACGTTGACTATGACTTGCCTGGGTACGAAGATGAGGCAGGAATTGCACTACCTTACATCATTACTCTAGAAAAGAGCACCGGAAAAGTGCTCGCAGTCCGCCGTAACTGGTACGAAGGCGATACACTTAAATTGAAACGTACACACTTCGTGCACTACCAATACGTACCGGGATTTGGATTTTATGGATATGGACTCATTCACCTCATTGGCGGTTATGCTCGTTCTGCTACTACTATTGTTCGCCAGCTTGTCGACGCGGGGACACTCAGCAATTTACCGGGCGGCCTCAAAGCACGAGGCTTACGGGTCAAGGGAGACGACACACCAATCTCCCCTGGAGAATTTAGAGACGTAGATGTACCATCTGGCACAATCAAAGACAACATTATGTTGTTGCCATATAAAGAGCCTAGTCAGACTCTTATGGCGTTGTTCAACCAAATCGTACAAGAAGGTCGTTCATTCGTATCTGCTGGTGACCTCCAAGTATCCGACATGGGTGGCAATGCGCCTGTTGGAACTACTCTGGCTATTCTCGAGCGCACTCTTAAGGTAATGTCGGCAATTCAAGCTCGTTTGCACTACTCAATGAAAGTTGAGTTTAATCTTCTTAAAACTATTATTGCGGATTACACAGATGAAGACTATGAGTATGAACCTGAAGAAGGCCTTTCATCAGCTAAGAAATCGGATTACGATGATGTTGAGGTTTTACCGGTTAGCGACCCTAACGCGAGCACGATGGCGCAGAAAATCGTACAGTATCAAGCTGTGCTCCAGCTGGCTCAATCGGCACCACAACTCTACAACCTCCCACTCCTCCACAGACAGATGATTGAAGTTCTTGGTATCAAGAACGCACAAAAACTGGTACCAATGGCGGATGACCAGAAACCCCAAGACCCAGTCACAGAAAATCAAAACGTTCTGATGCTCAAACCTGTGAAAGCATTTAGCTATCAAGACCACCAAGCTCATATCATGGTCCACATGGCGGCAATGCAAGACCCACATATTAACCAGTTGTTACAAGGTAACCCACAAGCTCAGCAAATTGCGCAAGCAATGTATGCACATATTAACGAGCATATTGGATTTGAATATCGTGTGAAAATTGGTGAGCAAATGGGTATGCCTATGCCTCCACAAGATGTTAACGAGGCGGGTGAGGAAGAAGATACAAACATGACTCCAGAGATGGAAGCTCAGTTGGCTCCAATGTTAGCTCAAGCTGCTCAGAAGATGCTGGCTCAGCACCAAGGCGAACAGAAACAGCAACAAGCTGCGCAGCAAGCCCAAGACCCACTGATTCAGATTCAACAGCAAGAACTCCAGCTTAAAGCTCAAGCTCAGAAAGCTAAAGAGCAAAAAGACGCAGCCGAGCTACAGCTTAAGAATCGTCAGTTAGATATTGAGCAGCAGCGCATTCAGTCTCAAGCTGCGATTGCAACACAAAATACCAAAGCTCAAGTTGTTATGAATCAACAGAAGATTAAGACTCAGAACAAACATAAAGCTGCGGACATTATGGCTAATGCAATGCACAAAGAGCATGACACCAAGCACCAACAAACTACGCAAGCTCGTGACCAGTTTCATCAGTTAATGTCTAGTGAGCACCAAACTGGTTTGCAACCAGAAACACAACCTATAAAGGAAACTAAAGAGTGACCGAGTATGAATACCTAGTCAAAGAGTTGGAAACAATGATTGAAACTAGAGCCCAATCCGTTGCCGCAGGCAACTGCCAGAGTATTGAAGAGTATCGAAACACAACAGGGATTATCCGTGGTCTTGCCCTTGCTGTGGATTTTATCAAAGACCGCGAGCAAAAACTAAAGGACTCAGATGAGTGATATATTAGTACCTGATAATGGTGGCTTACTACTTACCGACGCATTAGGTAATGTACTTAAAGTTCCAGAAAAGGCAGAAGAAAAAGCAAAACAGCTTCCTAAACCAGCGGGATATCATATTTTATGTATGGTTCCAGAAGTTGAAGCAGAGTATGAGGGCGGCTTACTTAAAGCTAGCGATACCATGAAGTACGAGGAAGTTTTAACCCCCGTATTGTTTGTTATGGATATTGGACCCGATGCCTACGCCGATAAAGAACGTTTCCCTAGCGGACCGCTTTGTAAGGTTGGTGACTTTGTATTGATTCGTCCAAGTTCGGGTTCACGTCTTAAGATTCATGGTCGTGAGTTCCGTATCATTAATGATGATTCAGTCGAAGCTGTTGTTGAAGACCCCCGCGGGATTACGCGTGCATAAGGAGACCTAAATGGCTAATGAAGAATTTGGAGCCGTAACTTTTGGTAAGGGCGGTGAAGTTATTCCGCTAGATGGTGGTAATTCTACATTTGAATTCCCCGACGAAGTTGCAGCCCGTGAAGAAGTAGAAGTAGAAACAAAGGTTAAAGCTAAGCCAGAACCTGAAGTGGATATTGAGATTGTTGATGATACCCCTGAAGAAGACCGCAACCGCAAGCCTATGGATGAAGCAAAAGCCTTAGAAGCTGCTGATGAGGAAGACGATGAACTTCAGTCTTATGACAAAAAAGTTCAAAAACGCATCAAAAAGTTAACTAAAGGCTACCATGACATCCGTCGTGAGAAAGAAGAAGCAGTTAAAGCACGTGAAGAAGCTATTCGTGCAGCTCAGTTTATGGCAGATGAAAACCGTAAATTACAAGCTACCCTCCATGAAGGTAGTAAGAGCTACATTGAACAAGGTAAACAAAGTGCTGAAGTTGAACTTTCTATGGCTAAAAAAGCATATAAAGATGCTTATGAAGCTGGCGATGGGGAAGCGTTAGTAGAAGCACAACAAGCAATGGCAGAAGCAACGCTAAAGCTCGACCGTGTTAAAAACTTGCAGCCAATCCAAGTAAAGGAACAGGAATTTAAGATTCCTCAATCAACTCCAGAAGCTCCTGCACAAGACCCAAAGCTTACTCAATGGTTAGACAATAACGATTGGTATGGCGGCGAAACTGCAGAAGAAGATGAGATGACTGGGCTTGCAATTACAATTCATAATCGCCTTGCGAGAGAATTTGGTGAAAAATATGTTGGAACTGATGAGTATTATTCAAAAATCAGTGATACAATTCGCAAAAGATTCCCCGATTATTTCGGAGCCGATGAAGAATCAGAAGTTAACGAAGCACCCGTCGTAGAGACAAAACCGGTTAAAACCCGAGCCAAACCCGCTGCAGCAGTCGTAGCTCCCGCTACACGCTCAGTTGCCCCCAAAAAAGTACAATTAACGCCTACTCAGGTACAGATTGCTAAGCGCTTAGGTGTGCCTCTAGAACTGTATGCCAAGAAGGTTGCCGAACAAATGAATGGAGATAGATAATGGTTAAGAAAGTTACTCGTGATGCAGAAGTACGTGATGCGGAAGCCCGCCCAGTAGAAATGTGGCAGCCTCCTCAATTACTACCAAGCCCAGATGAGCGCCCAGGTTGGGTACATCGTTGGGTAAGAACTTCAACAATGGGTGCATCTGACCCAATGAATGTCTCTTCTAAGCGTAGGGAAGGTTTTGAGCCTGTTAAGGCTGAGGATTATCCTGAACTTATGACCCACGCGTCCATTGATGGACAGTTTAAAGGTTCTATTGAAATTGGTGGTTTAGTTTTATGTCGTGCTCCAAAAGAGTTTATGGAACAAAGAGCTGCACATTACAGCAAATTGAACAGCTCTCAGATGGAGTCAGTAGACAATAACTTCATGTCCCAAAATGACCCACGTATGCCGATGTTTAAAGAACGGTCTACTAAAGTTACTTTTGGTAAGGGAAGTTAATTTTTAATTTAATTTAAGGAGCTTTTTATGAGCACAGTATCGGCCCCGTACGGGCTTAAACCAATCAGTTTGATTGGCGGTCAATCCTTTACTGGCGGAACAATCCGTGAGTATTTGTTGACCTCGAACAACAGCGCCGCAATTTATACCGGCGATTTAGTTCAGTTAGGAGCATCAGCCGCTGGACAACCTACCGTTGTTACTAGCACACCTACAACCAGCTCTGTTGGTCTAGTCGGTGTTTGTGTTGGTGTACGTTATCAATTATCTGGTCAACAGTTGGGCTATCCTTTATACGCTCAATATTTGCCAGCTGGCGCAGTAAACGCTGGTTACACCAACATATTTATTCGTGTTGTTGAAGACCCAGACCAGTTATATCAAGTTCAGTCTTTAGGCTCTATTGGCTATGGCTCTATTGGTAAAACAGCTGCTTTAGGCAACTTTACTGCTGGTACAAGTAGCTCGACTGGTAATACAACTACTGGTAACTCAGTTGTTGCTATGGCTTCTTCTGCTGCAAATACAAGCGCGTTGGCTGTTAAGATTGTTGACTTGGTTAACTCCAGCTCTACATTCGGCGGCAACTTCCCATCTAACCCTGGTGATGCGTACACTGATGTGATTGTCAAATTAAACTTTGGCGTTCATTCATACTACCAATCAGCCGGTACAACTAACTAATAAAGGAGCTATAACATGGCTATTTCACGTTCACAACTCCTAAAAGAGTTACTCCCGGGTCTAAACGCATTGTTCGGATTAGAATATGCACGTTACGGTGAAGAGCACAAAGAGCTCTACGAAACCGAATCTTCTGAGCGTTCATTCGAAGAAGAAACTAAGTTGTCAGGCTTCTCGGCTGCTCCAGTCAAGAACGAAGGCGGCGCAATTTCTTATGACAATGCGCAAGAAGCATGGACCACACGCTACTCACACGAAACCATCGCTTTAGGTTTCTCAATCACTGAAGAAGCGATTGAAGATAACTTGTATGACTCTTTGTCTGCTCGTTACACTAAAGCATTGGCTCGTGCTATGGCTTACACCAAGCAAGTTAAAGCTGCTTCTGTATTGAACAACGGTTTCTCCAGCTCTTATACTGGTGGCGACGGCGTTGCTTTATATAGCACAGCTCACCCATTGGTTTCTGGCGGTACAAACAGCAATACATTCGCAACCCAAACCGACTTGAATGAGACTTCTTTGGAAGCCGCTGTAATTCAAATCGCTGCTTGGACTGACGAGCGTGGTCTGTTGATTGCTGCTAAGCCTAAGAAATTAGTAGTTCCACCTGCATTGATGTTCGTTGCGACTCGTTTGCTCGAAACTAAATTGCGTGTTGGTACAACTAATAACGATATTAGCGCTATTAACAACAATGGTACAATCCCTGAAGGTTACTGTGTTAACCACTTCTTGACCGACACAAACGCATGGTTCTTGTTGACCGACGTTCCAAACGGTTTGAAGCACTTCGAGCGTACACCACTCCAGAATTCTATGGACGGTGACTTCGATACAGGTAACGTACGTTACAAATCCCGTGAGCGTTACAGCTTCGGCTGGTCTGACCCATTGGGAACATTTGGTTCTTCTGGTTCGTTCTAATCTGAACTTACCTAATAAAAAACCCAGCTCACGAGGCTGGGTTTTTTTCATCATGGTGATGGATTCTATGGCAGTTAGCGCATAGTACTACGCACTTTTTTATTTCTTCGTAGGCTCTTTTAAACCGCCCATCGCTTATTAAACGATTGACGTTGTGCTCTTTTAGACTTGGGTCTTCGTGGTGAAAATCTAAAGCTGCATGGTGGTTAAAACCGCATTTTGTACATTTAAGTGTACGTTTATATACATCCCATTCTTTTTTTAACTCACGCCGTCTGATGTTTATTTCTTCTCGTCTTTTAGCATAATTTGCTAAGTAGTGATTACGGCTGTACTCCTTGTGCTTGGCGGCTCTTACGCTCTTGTCTTTGTATGGCATCCTGATTGACCTTATATTTCCAATAAATTGCATTACGGAAGGACCACTTGTTAGCAGGAGTATATATCTTAAAACCAGCATTGATTAAAGAGTTGGCAGACGCAGGGTTATTTGTTGTATCTGTGATACACCAGTTCCAACCTAATCGTTTTGCTTGGGCTAACCTAGCTTTGATTAAGCGTAGCTGTAAGCCGTTACCAGTAAAGCCACCAAGTACACCAGCCCTACATAAGTAACCTGTATCTGTCCATTTTATCGAGCGTACCAGACCCGCAAAAGCGACTGGCTTCCCATCTTCTGTATAGGCTATCCACCAATGCCCCCATGTTGGTTCGTAAGGTTGGTCCGCTGGCAATATCTGCTTCTGAAGATAAAGCAACAGATTCTGAATTGCTGGGTTTCTGATATCGACTTTTTTTATTGTGAATTGCATTGCCCATTCTCCGCCCAATTAATTGCCTAGATGCACTCATTTTACCTAAAAATAGTGTTGCAAATATTAAAAAAGATGTATACTACGGCTATCTGGGTAATTTACCGTACTTGACTGCCCCAGCAGACGATGCAACGATTTGTACGGTTAACTTTTGCATAGGAAATATATCATGGCACGTTCCACCTTTGAAGGCCCAATTTTAGCTGGCGACAACCGTTTTGGCGCATTACGTAACACAGGCTCAGCCCGTTTATCACAAAATTCTTTTGTAGACTATTCTGTAACTACAGGAAATGGTACTCCAGGATATCCTGGCGCAGCTAGTCAATTCGTTAACTCCAATCAATTATCTTCTGATGCCAACGTAAACGCTACTGTTTATACACCATCTTCTTCTACATACCCATCTGTAGCTGCTTCTATACCTGCTGATAGCGGAACAAATATTTATCGTGGTGCTGTAATGTATATTCCAGCTAACTCACAAATTGAGTCAATCGTAGTTGACTATTTGACAGCTATTACTGTTGGTAATGCTAGTTTAAGCGCTGTTAATATCTATGCTTCTAACGGCTACACAGCAGCTGCAGGCACACCAACTTACGCTACTATTACTTTAGGTACAACAACTGTTGGTACTGCAGGTCGTCAAACAACTACTTATTCCGCAACTAACTTGTTGAATATGGCTGCTACATCAACTGATATTTTACCAGGCGGCGGTGTTAACCCAATGTCACAAGTTGTGTTCACATTATCTATTGTTGGTACTACGCTTACTACTTTAACTGCCGGTAAATTTAATATTACCCTCAATTACATACAAGCTGACGGCTCGTTAGGTACTAAGACTGTATACCCATATGGTAATGCTGACTAATTAATCCCGGGGGTCTACGGACCCCTTTTTAAAATTTAGGAGATTAATTATGACAATGCAATATGATGTAAAAGGCTCGCATTTTAGTGGCTCTGGTTTAGCTGTTTCTGGACGCACACGCCTTAAAAACTTGATTTATCTTGGTACTGGTACTGCTGGTAGCATTGATGTTTTTGATACAACAACTGCCCCTGTTTCGGCTACTTATGCTCGTTCTGGCTATACAGTAACGGTTACAAAAACAGCGCACGGATTAACTACCGGGCAAAATATCGGTATAACTTATGCTGCTGCTTCTGGCGTAGCTGCTGTAGCTGGCAATTATGTCATTACTGTTTTAACTGCGGATACTTTTAGTATTACAGACCTTAATACTGGAACTATTGCTGGCGGCACAGCTTGTGTATATTCAACTGGTAAATTTTTAACTAGCTACAATACAGGTACAGCCGTTCAGCCTTTCCAAGCTATTTTTTCTGGTGAAGGTATTTTGGCTCAAAACGGCATATATGTTGTTGTTACAAACATCAGCTTCCAGACAATTCAATATGGCTAAGAAAAAAGGCGTTTCGCTTGCAGTTGGTCGTGGTGAGAAGTTGCCTGTGGCTAAGGGCGCTGGGCTTACCGCCAAAGGTCGTGCTAAGTATAATGCGGCTACTGGCTCTAATCTAAAGGCTCCGCAACCTGAAGGCGGG
>Ga0209829_10000135_pt1 | contig 63460 bp, 71 predicted proteins | sample C_140205_EF_Meta_FD_187311 | JGI IMG/M metagenome (GOLD analysis project Ga0209829, IMG submission 187311) | Freshwater microbial communities from Lake Croche, Canada to study carbon cycling - C_140205_EF_MetaG (SPAdes) (version 2) | ecosystem: Environmental > Aquatic > Freshwater > Lake...
TTTATCATTATTGGATATTCGTTTTGCAAGAACAATTAATAGAATTCAAAAATCTGCAATTTCTGAAATGAATAAAATTGCAATCATCCATTTATATTTAATGGGTTTTGAAGATGAATTATCAAATTTCACATTACAACTTACAAACCCTTCAAAACAAGCAGATCTTTTAATGATTGATGTTTGGAAAGAAAAAGTAACATTGTATAAAGATATGGTTAGTGAAATCGCTAAATCAATTCAACCAACATCAGCAACTTGGGCCAAAAAACACATTTTTGGGTTCTCTGATGATGAAATTAAAAATGAATTGTTGCAAATTAGAATGGAAAGAGCGGTTTCTGCTGAACTTGATAATACGGCAACAATCATTACTAAAACAGGTATTTTCAGTACCGTAGATAGACTTTATCAACCAGTGACAGGAGGAACACCTTCTGGTGGCGGAGCACCTCCTGCTGGCGGTGAAGCGGGTGGTGGAGCTCCTCCTCCCCCTGCAGGACCTGAAGGTGGTGAGGCAGGACCACCAATTCCTGAGTCATTCAAAAAAGATAAAAATAAATTGATTTTAGAGTCAATGGAAGATGATTTTGATGAGGATGAGTTTTTAGATTTTCAAAAAGTTAATAGTTCTTTAGGTGATTTAGACGATCAGTTGTCAAAACTTCTTGGTGACTAATATTTATAGATATGAGTAAATTAGAAAAATTACCAGAAAAAAATTTTAAATTCATTCTAAAACGAATGTATGACGATATTGATCGATTTGGTCGAAATGGAGATTTAATTTCGCATGCTAATCAAAAAATAATAAGAGATATTTTTGATGATATTGGTATATCAATCGATCAAGATGATTTAGGATTTATTTTGGCATTATACAAGTTAAACCCTAATTTTGCTACTGAAAAAATAAAAATTCCAGAACTTCACACATATGAAGTAATAACTAAAAGATATGCTAACGTTAGTATTAGAGAATATTGGAAAAATGAAGTTAATAGTTATTTTGAAGACGAAGATGATGTTAATGATTTTATTTCTTGGTTTGGTGATGATTGGTGGGAAGGTGAAATGATTGATAGAGAAGAGTATGATGAAGAAACAACAGATACCGATATTGATGAAATAAATAAATTAACTTGATATTTATTATAAAAACAAAAAAATGAAAGTCGGAGAATTAAAATCAAAAATAGAAAATCAACTTGTTGAGTCATATAAAAAAAATTCATTCAAAGAAAATATTTTTATTTTCGAAGAATTGGTTTTGAAAAATAAAAACATCTCAAAACTTTTTTTCTTATATGATCAGTTGTCAAATAAAAAAGGACTTTCAGAAAACGTTGCATATGAATTTATAAATGAATCAATTGTTGCGTATGAAAATTTGATCAACAAAGTTAACCCACTACACTTAAGAGAATTAAATGCGTGGGTTGGTCATCAAAAATGTGAAAACAATTATGAAAAAATTGATAATTTATTTTCCACAAGTGTTCTAACTTTAGAAAACAAAATCAAAAGTAAAAAAATAATTTTAGAAAGTTTAAAAAAACCTGAAATAGAAAAAAAAGATATTATTAAAGTTCCCTTGAAGTCTATGGTGTCTGTTGCTAATAAAACAATATCAAACTTTATTTCTACTTTGAGTGAATCTGAAAGAAAAGAATTAAAAAAGATTTTGAACACCCCAAAAGACACTTTGGTTGAGAATTATAATGAAACTAAAGATTTAGTAATTGAAAAATTAACAAATCAAAAAGATAATGAAAAAGATTCTGATACAATCAAAACTATTAATCAAGTTTTAGAAAAAATTCAAACAGAATCTTTTACAGAATTAAATTTTTACAAGTTAAAACAACTTAACGAAAGTCTTTAATCTTTATTAGATTTTAATTTCTGAATATAGACCGCTTTCTTTTTACCTTCCCGTATTTTAACCGATGGTTTAACAAATTCTTTTCTGTCAAATAAAATAGCATTTTGTTTGGTACGAATTATTTTTCCCTTTAAATTTTTTAAAGATTTTTCGATGTTCCCATTTTTAACTTCAACAATTAACATAATTTTTTTTCTTGTTTGATATAAATATAATAATTGATTACAATTATAACAAAATAAACAATTAGCATATGGAAAAAATATATGAAAAAAGGAAAAACTACCAAATTAACTGGTTACCGAACATTTAAATCTAATTATGGGACAATAGACTCTCAAAATCTAAAATCGATTTTTATAAACATACAAACATGGGTTGAACCAAAAGACGAGGTAGAAAATTGGAATCGAGTTGTGTTAAATATGTCAAGATCAGTCAAACACACAGTTTTAGATAAAATAAACAAAGAAGTATTCGACACAAAATTTATAGTTGATCTAGATCTTAGAACAAGCGGACTTCAACCAAAAAAGAAATCTTTTATGAATTTAGAAATTAATCTATTTTTATTAGAATCTATGGATTTCAAATCACCAAAATTAAAAAAATATGTAAAAAGTTTAATCAAAAATGTATATGGTGATGTGTTGGCAAAAAACAAATATTTCAAATGTTATCTAACAAAAAATGGTAATCAAAAACCAATAAAAAAAGAAATTGAAACTATTTAATATTTATATATAAAAATACTTAATGGAAAATTATAAAATTTTAGGACCAAGAGAATCAGGAAAAGGAATTCTTGTTGAATATGACGCTGGATATATCGATCCAAACGAAAGAAGAAATCTTCAAATGATTAGAGAAAGTAAAAATATGTTGGATCATTCAAAACCATTTGAGTTTTATGCGGTTCTTCAAAAATATAACACCCCAAATAGAAACGGAAGAATATATCCCGAAAAAATTCTTAAAAGAGAATCTGAGAATTATAAAAAAATAATTGATAAAGGAACTTCTCTTTCTGAGTTGAATCACCCTGAATCATCTTTAATCGACCTTGATAGAGTTTCTCATCTTATTACCGAAATATGGTGGGAAGGTCCAGTTCTTTTAGGTAAGTTAAAATTATTAACAAGTCCAGGTTTTCACGAAAGAGGTATTGTATCAACCAAAGGTGATTTGGCAGCAAACTATTTAAGACAAGGTGTAACGTTGGGTATATCTTCTCGTGGTGTGGGATCACTTAAAAAGGTTGGAGAACAAAATGAGGTTCAAGATGATTTTGAATTAATCTGTTTTGACTTAGTATCTTCACCATCAACGCCAGGAGCATATCTTTTTAGTGACCCAAAAGAAAGATTAAACTTTGAAGAAAATCTTGACGAAGAAAAAAGAATTAACGCCGAAAGACAAATTGGTGAAACAGGATCAAAATCGCTTGACTTAATGAATAGATTGTCCGATTATTTGAATAAATAATAAATTATGGACGAAAAATATTTTATCGCAAAGATTACAACCGATATGGTTGATACTGAAACTGGAAAAGTTAAAAAAATGAGAGAAGAAAAATTGGTTAGAGGATACTCACCTACCGATGTTGAGGCCAAAGTAACCAAAGTTTATGAAAATTACACGATGGATTGGAGAATCACTTCAATTTCTGAAAGTAAAATTGATGAGGTTATCGAATCATAAAAAATCATTTAAATTAGTTTAAAAATTGGGAAGAGACAATAGTCTTTTCCCTTTTTTTTTGTTTTATTGTGTCAAAAAAACAATTTTTTACTTTTTGATGATATTTATTAGAAAAATATTTTATAAAAAGTATGACAAACAACAAAAATGTAGTAGAAGACGCTCTTTTCCAAATCAAGAATTTGGAGGAGACTCTACAAGAAAATGCAAAAGGAATACTTCATTCTACGATGAGTGAAGAAATCAGACAACTAGTAAAAGAATCTCTTAGAGAACAAGATGAAGAAGAGGTTGACACAGATGAACTTGACACTGAAACTGAAGTTGAGGACGAAAACATGGATGACGACATGGAAATGGAAGATGAAATGGAAATGGACGATGAGGACATGGAAATGGATGATGAAATGGAAATGGATGATGAAATGGGTTCTGACGATATGGAAGATGAGGAAGAAACTATCGATATGACGGGAGCGTCAGATGCGGAAGTTTTAAGAGTTTTTAAAGCTATGGGTGATCAAGACGGAATCGTTGTGAAAAAAGAAGGTGAAAATATTCATTTTACTGATGGAGATAACGAATACATGATCCATTTGGGTGAATCAGAAGAAGATTCAATGATGGAAATGGATGATGAGTTTATGGAAGGTTTTGATAACGAAACACTCTATGAGATCGAAATGGATGATGAAATGGGTTCTGAAGTTTCTGAATTTAATTGGGGCGGAGCTGCAATGGGAGCAATCACAGGTGGTTTAGGTCTTGGTGAAGAAGAAACTATATATGAACTTGAAATGGACGACATGGAAATGATGGAAATGGACGACATGGAAATGGATGATATGGAAATGGATGATATGGAAATGATGGAAATGGATGATATGGAAATGATGGAAATGGATGATATGGAAATGATGGAAATGGATGATGAAGATTTTGACTCAGTTATGGAATCCGTTAAAAAAGCCATTAAAACTAAAGGTGTTGGTATTGGAAAAGGTCCTAAGTTTAGTTACGACAAAAAACCTAATATGAATGGAGGTTTTAACTCCAAAAGAAAAGAAGCTTTTGGAAAAGGAACTAAAGCGATGGGAACAGGAAAAGCCAAATTCGAATATAAAGAAGGCGAAAACATGAAAAAAGGATCTATGAAAAAAGTTGAGACCAAAGAAGCGTCAAGAACTTATGGTAATGGATCTAAAAATGGTAGCCGTGGTTTAAGAAAGGCAAGAACAAACAACAGAAATTATGAATACAATCCATTTAAAATTTCGGAATCTAATGAAGTAAACTCGTTAAGAGAGAAAAATGAAGAATACAGAAAAGCTCTTGATGTGTTTAGAACGAAATTGAATGAAGTTGCAGTTTTTAATTCTAACTTGGCTTATTCTACAAGATTGTTTACTGAACATTCAACCACAAAACAAGAAAAAATAAACATCTTAAGAAGATTTGATAATGTTGAATCTTTGAAAGAATCGAAAAATCTATACAGAGCCATTAAAAATGAATTAGGAAATGGTGTAAGTAAAGAAAACTCAATAAACGAATCAATTGAAAGAACTGTGAATAAATCTGTTTCAACAGGGTCATCAGCAAATTTAATTGAATCAAAAACTTACGAAAATCCACAATTCTTAAGAATGAAGGATTTGATGACAAAAATAAAATAAACAATAAATAATAAAAACCAAAAAAAATGGGAGCATTATTAGAATCAGGTCTTGTAGGTAACATCGGGTTAAAACACCTTAAAGTTATCAAAGAAGACACAATTAACAAATGGGACAAATTAGGGTTCCTTGAAGGTCTTAAAGGCCACCTAAAAGAAAACGTAGCTCAATTATATGAGAACCAAGCATCTTTCTTGATTAACGAAGCAACTTCAGATGGTTCTTCTAACGGAGCATTTGAAACAGTTGTTTTCCCAATCGTAAGACGTGTATTCTCTAAATTGTTGGCTAACGACATCGTATCTGTACAAGCAATGAACTTACCTATCGGTAAATTGTTCTTCTTTGTACCAAGAATACAAGGATATTCAAACGCATCTTCTGAATTGGCAAACGCATATCCTCAAACAGGAGTTGGAACTGCTGGTGGTCAACACTACGCACCAATAGGATCACCTAACGGACCAACTGACGTTAACTCAGGTTATCCAGGTGGAACTGCACCTAACTATCCTTACAAAAAAGACTTGTATGACTTGTTCTATGAAGGAAATGAAGCTTCTTTAGATCCTCCAGGATTGTTTGATTACTCTAAAGGTAAGTGGACTGCTGTTACAGCAAACACTACTGTTCAAGCATGGGCAGGTTCTTCACTTGTTAATACCTCATTAGATACTTACTCTGGTAACACAAGAAAAGTTATTATGAAACTTTGTGGTTTTGCTAACGCTGGTACAGGAAAACTTATTGGTCCTGATGGAAATGAAATGGATACTGAATCTTTCCTTTCTGATTTAAGAATCTATGGAACTTCAGTAATTTCTGCAGCAACTACACCTTGTAATGTGTTTACAAGTACTTATAACGGTCAAACTGTATTTGTTCCTCTATTGTTTAGAGTTGTAACTCAAATTTACGGACAAGGAATTGTTACACCTACAAGTACTAACACGTCAACTGTATTTGGAAACAGTGGTAATGCAACTGGTACTAATACTGGTGATGGTGGTAACTACAACAATATTTGTTCTCAAGACGGATGTATCTATCTTGAAGTAGATTTATCTTGTCCAGTATGTGCTGATTGTGACGCAACATCATTAGATGGTTACACAGGAACTACTATCTATTCAGGTACTTCTGGTGGTTCATTCTTGGCTTGGTATAGAAGATATGCTGAAATGGAATTTGAAGATCAAATTGGTGAGGTTTCTTTTGACCTTGAGTCAGTAACTGTATCTGTTACAGAAAGAAAACTAAGAGCACAATGGTCTCCTGAATTAGCACAAGACGTTGCTGCATTCCATAACATCGATGCTGAAGCTGAATTGACAGCGTTGTTGTCAGAACAAGTTGCTGCTGAAATTGACCGTGAGATCTTACGTGACCTACGTAAAGGTGCAGCATGGCAATTACGTTGGGACTACAACGGATGGAGAAGAATTAACGCTACTACATCTTACACTCAAAAAGACTGGAACCAAACTTTGATTACAGCAATTAACCAATTGTCAGCACAAATCCACAAATCTACTTTGAGAGGTGGTGCTAACTGGATCGTTGTTTCTTCTGAGGTTTCTGCTATCTTTGACGATTTAGAATACTTCCACGTATCTAACGCGGCTCCTGATCAAGACCAATACAACATGGGTATTGAAAGAGTTGGTACATTGTCTGGACGTTACCAAGTTTATCGTGATCCTTACTTCCCAGCAAACCAAGTTTTGATTGGACACAAAGGAACATCATTGTTAGACACAGGTTACATCTACGCACCGTATGTACCTCTACAATTGACACCTACAATGTATAACCCATTCAACTTCACGCCAATCAAAGGTATTATGACCAGATACGCGAAGAAGATGGTGAACAACAGATTTTACGGAAGAATTACCGTAGATGGTGTTAGAACATTCGACTTAAGAGAATTGAGATAATCAAAATCTTAAAAATAACATTAAAGGGACAAGAAATTGTCCCTTTTTTTATATATTAATTTTAATAGTTGATTTTTTGGTTTACTTTAATAAAGTTCTAATTGATTTTGAAATCACTTCGGTTTCTCCAATAGAAAAAGCTCCTTTTCTATGTGCGGATTTAACGGCTTCAATTAAATAGTATAGAGAGTGTTCGTTATCCATTGTGGTTAAAATTAACTCTAAATGGTCTTCATTTAGTAACTCTATTGTGTTGAATAAATTGCCAAAATTTTTATTTTCTTCTTCCATAACTAAATTATATGATATTTATAATAATAATAAAATGAACAGATTAAATCAAATCATTAGAAAAGTAATTAGAGAAGCATCTGGCGACAGTAGTGGTGGGAGGGGAAGTTATATCGCTCCAATTCAACCAGGATTAAGACCTTGGTCAGGAGAGTCTTTACAACCGTTTACACAGGCGGTTTCAAAATATAAAAGTCCATTAGTCCAATATGATAGTTATGATCAAAGTTGGGATTTAAGACGAAATCAAATTCGTGAATTAGAAAGAACTGCCGCTAAAATACAAGATTATATTAAACATAACCCATATTCAACATTTTCTGATGATGATGGAAATATTATCAATCAATACTTTGAAAATAGTAAAGAAGCATCCTTTAAAGAAAGGATGGAACCTTATACTGAAAAAGTTCCATTTAATGAGTGGGTTGAAGTTGCCGATAAAGGTGTTTTAAATGAAGATTTAGCCGTTTGGTTTGGGACAAAGAAGAAACCTAAAGGATCTTCTCAACCAAAAGGGCCATGGGTTAACATTTGTCGTAAAGTCGACGGAAAACACCCCCCTTGTGGTAGAACGGATACAAGTAAGGGTGCTTATCCTAAATGTCGTGCTTCAGGTGTTGCATCTAAGATGAGTGATTCACAAAAAAGATCTGCTTGTCAACAAAAAAGAAGTGCTGAAAAGAAAGATACTCAAACAGGAAAAGGTCAAAAACCTGTAATGACAAGTTACAAACCAAGAAAAAAATAATTATTTTTTATTAATATTTTCTGTTAGTCTTTCTAACACCGTCTCAAGAGAATTTTTAATATTTGATTTTACTTCTTTCTCGGTGTTTACCCTTCTTTTTTCGGTTTCTGTGTCATAGATATATATTAATCTTTCATAATCACGAATACTTAATTTAACATCGTAATGAAAAATATGATTTGTTATCTCAACACGTCCATAATCAATGATTATAAAAATGTTCAATTTTTCATTAACAATAAATCTTTTTTGAGACATCGGAGCGATCATAAAATCAGAATCTTTATCCGATATTAATTTAATACAAATTTTAAATCCAGTTTTTTCATGCGGCTCAACTTCTTCATAAGTTTTCATATTGTTTCTCATGTATCGAGCCATTTTGACTTTAAATCGTTTGTAGAACCTGTTGAATAATTTTTTCATACGTTTGTTTTATTGTTCTACAAATATATGAAACTATTTTTTATTAAACAATATATTTAAAAAATTTTCCCAAGTTTCTTGATCATTTTCATTTCTACCAATATTTGCAGAGTAACAACATAAAACAACGTTATCTTTGGTATATCCTTTATTTCTATCTAACCTATCTAACGACGGTTGTTGGGGATGTTTTGTTTTATCAGAGGGTATGAGTGGTATTTTAAACCAATAACATAAACCATTTTGGTTATCAAACATTTCATTAACATCATCAACTGATAAAGTATGTTCTTTATTTCTTTTAGAATCGTGAATTAACGTGTTTTGCCATAGTCTAACTCTTCTTTCTTTTTGTTTTAAACTTTCAGTTTTTTTAAATTCAGGATTTAGTCTATATCTTCTTTTATGTTCTCTAGTAACTTTTAAGATACATTCTTTACATCTATTTCCTCTTTGTGAAATATAAAAATCTGATTCAGGTTTTAACATTTTACATTTACTACATTGTTTTTCCATACATGTAAATATATGGGAAAACATTAAAAACTAAAAAAAGAGGAATTAATTCCTCTTTTTAATTTTTTAACAGAAAGGGGGGGAACACCTTTTTTTACCATCAAGTCCTTTTATTTTACCTTTACATACTTGAACAGCGTGGCCATTACTATAAGCTGAGGGGTACACGTCATATTTTGCTTTAGCCGATGCCTTTCCTCTAGCACATAACTTTGTTCCTGTTTTTTTTCTACCTTCCATCATAACCATATCTCTATCGTCAATATTCATAGAGAGTTCCATACCATCTTTTTTTGATTCATTCATTAAAAAATCAAAAACTTGATCCATATTGTTTTTGGCTTCTGCAATGTGATCCTGAGCCCAATCGTGACCATTTTCTAAAATGTCCTCAATCATAGATTGGTCAAAATCTAATAATATATCACATTGTCTTCTCATTTGTTCTAAATTTGAAAAGAACATATACCTTGAAGATTCTTTATCGTTACTTTCTTTTAAAATTCTTTTAATAATTCTATCTAACTTATCCATATTTTTATTTTTATTTTTTAACTATATAATCCGTTTTGTCCTCCTAATTGAACTGCATTTCCTTGAATAACATCATTTCCGTATAAACCAGTCCATACAGGGTGGGGAACTGCAGTTGCGGTTGCTGTTCCTCCCGATAAACACGGATCACAGATAACACAACTTTCATAAATTGTATTTGCTGTTACTGGTATACTTTGAAAACATGAAGAACAAGAATCAAAAAGAGTTCCTAAATCATATACAGGTCCTGATGGTGATCCACTAACTAAGGTTGCGCAATATGTTGTTCCCGATAAAGTGATAGAATAAGTTTCACCTGTGGTTGGAGCAGGAGTTACTCCAAGATCATTTACCGCAACAAAAACACCTGGTTGGGAACATAATTCAAAATTTACTAATGCCATAATATTTTATTTTATAAATATCTCTTTATTCTGATTTAACATTCACAATAAAGAAATTAATTTGTTGTTTATAAACATTTATTTGACCTGATGTTGTTACTTTAATATCCACAAAGTATTCATTTGGTATTTTATCTCTTGTGTCAAATATGAAATAATATTCATTTGGTGTTCTATTTAAAGTAGTCCAATCTTGAACAATCACCTCAGTAGTCCCTTCTTTAACATAAACTCTATATTGACCATCAACGTTTGGTAATTGTTTGTTTGTGGTATAAGCTTGTTTAATAATAACCCCAACTTTTCTAACATCTGTGTTTAATATTTTCTCATTTTGTTTTAATCCATAATAAGAAAAACCATATTGTGCAGGATCATTTGTATTTGTTCCAATTTGAATGGATTTTTTAAATGGGTACACGGTAAATTCATTAATTTGGTTTGGTAAATTAAAACCATTTAATTCTATATTAGACCAAGTGTCTGTAAACATACATGGTGTGTGATACCCTATTAGTGGTGGTAATGTAACTTCATAAACCCCCCTTGTTCTTAAACATGTTTGAAGATTTTGAAGACCTTGTATTGGAGTTCCTTGTGAATCCGAAATTGAAACCAAAGGAGTGTGATCCAAATTAATAAAATCACCGTTTTCGTATATATATAAATATAATTTATTTGATCTACCCATAGAAAAATTATTTCTATCATCTTCAATTAAATCGTTGTATGTTGTTAGAAGGTATGGTTCATAAAAAGTTTGAGTATGACGAGTAAAAAACCCAACTGAATATGATCCAGTTGTACCTGATAAATTCTCTACTTGTGGTAAATAAGCAATTCCCCACCCTGTTGGATTTTGAATAACCCCATTTAACACATCATTAATTTCTTGTGTCATGTCAAATTCAATATCTTCATTTCCAAATTCAAAGTGCTGAATGTCAACAATGGTAATTGCTGAAAACGGAACTAAACCAACATTTCTATTATTATAAATCCCTGCTTGTTCCCAATTATTGATTGTTGTTGTTTGAAACCAATTTGAAGGTCTGTCAGAATAAGCCCTGTTTGGTCCTAAAACATCAGGAACATCATAAAAATCATAACCAACACCTTCATCCCAATATTGTGGAAAAGCCGGATCAAAATTTACTGGTGGTATTCTAAAAAGTATTAAATCAAAAGATGTTGCCCTCATACTTCCATCGGGCATAGATGTATTAAGTAATTCCTCATTAAATGACGATGTGTTTGTCATCTTCAAAACGTGAGTTATTTCACTATTTTGACAATTTGTTGAAATTGTTCCGTTTGCGATTTTTTCTTTTAATAAATCTAAATTTAAATCAAATATAAATCTTGAATATCCAACAGGGTTAGCAATTCCCCCATCACCATAATAGAGTTGCATTACAGGGTTTCTTCCCGTATTCACATAACTATTATATACTATTGTGTTGTTTCTACTAAAGTAGGAGTTAATAATTGACATTTATTTTTTCTTTATAAATATCAATTAATTCTAATATTTTGATTTAATATTGAATTATCTGCGTCTTGTAGGATTTTGTTGATTTCATCTAATTGAGTTCCATCAACTCCGATTGGAATTGGAGCTTCATTTATATTATGAACATGTGACCCTAAAAATCGAACAATTAAACTTAAAAGTTTCATTAATTCGTTACCTCTAACCATTGGATCTGTATTTGGTAATACATTTTGTGTAAAATACTCTTGTTCAATACCATACAAAGTTTCTTTTGGTTGTAGATTTATTTTTGATTTAGAAGGTATATCTGTTTTATGAGAAAGAAAATAAATAAAATCTGATGCCATAGTTCCGTATGAAACAGGATTTGGTGTGTAAATACTTTGTTTTAATGTAATTTTATCTGAACTTAATTGTTCCCCAACAACATTTTTTGACCACACCAATACGCTTCCAAATTGTCTGTCTGAAGGTAATAATTTGATTTTTTTAAAGAAATTATTAACCATATTAAAATCTGTGGATGCTGAAGAAGATAATTTGTCTATATTGTTTTTTGTTGGTCTAAAGTAGAATGGAAATTGTTTTTCTAATCTTGAATCATTCTCTAAGGGAAATTGATCATACCCATCAATATTTATCTTCCCACTATTAACTCCATTTATAAATTGGTTAATTATTTTAACACCCTCATCTTGAGTTTTACCGGTAAATTCTAATTTATATTCAACGCCACTTTTATATTGATCAAGTGGTGTGTTCATATTAATTTCAGTACTTTTAGTTTTATCTTTAGGGAGTAACGAATAAAGTGATATGTTACCATTGTAAAAAGTTGATCCTGTTGTTCCACCTCCTGATGTAAATCCTGTAATTTGAATCTCGGTTGTTATTTCCCATTCTATTAATTTTTTAACTAATTGTGGTTTGTTGGAAAATAATGTTTTTTTAATTGGGTCTAATTGTTTTTTTTCTAAATCAAAGTTTGATATTTGTAAAAATCCCCTATTTTGTCTTGGTGTTGGTAAATTAAAACTTGATGTTTGTGTTGGTATGTTTTTTCCGGCCCTTATTAAAACTTCACTTTCTTTTACGACAACATCAGCAGTTCCTCTACCTAATAAAGCATTATCTCCTGGTTCAGGATAAATACCTTTTGTTTGACCTTTTAGTTCTAAACTTATTGGGTCTTTAATGTTATTTGCTTGTTTTAAGAAAACACCACTAGCAAGCATTGATTCTGAGTTGTGCCAATTTTCAAACTTATTATTTTGAGGTCTTGTTATTGGGCCTTGTATGTAAAATTTGGTATTATCGTTTATTTGTGTTTTATTGTAGTAAAATATGTGAATATATTCATCTACTTCTGGTACTTGACTAATATAATACGGTAAAAGAGGTAGATAAATTATAGGATCTTTTTCCGTCCAAATATCTTTTTCAGGATTCCAATTTTCAGGTAATAAAGCCGATTCAACCTGATCGATTGGGACTGCTCTTACTCTACCAAGCATCAAAGGATCTTGATTATTTATTACAAATCCTTGAAATATGTTTTTATCTCCATTCATTTTATTTTAATTCTATCTGAATATTCTTTATGTAATAAATTATAAGTGTTTTCTAATTTATCTAAATGGTGTGTCAACTTTATCAAAGACTCTTTTGTTATTTTGAAATCTTCTTGTATAAAATCCATTGCCAACTGAAGATCTTTGTTTGATCTTTCTTTATGTTCTTTAATAATCAGAAGTATTTCTCCTGCCTTTATTTTTTTTTCGTTAATATTAAATGAATTTTCCATATGCGTCTTTTGGTATTGTAATCCCCGCTGGAGTAATTGTTAATGGGCCTATTCCTATTGCAACTTTTCCATTTTCAGCAATTTCTTGAGAATTTCCATCAATCATCGCTTTAATTGAGGCTAAAAATTTATTTGGACTACCGTCTGGCATCGGTCCTGTTGGAATTCCTAATTCTTGTAAATTTTGAACGGTATTTAAAAATGATCTTGTCGGCGAATACCCATCTAAAAGTTTTGCAGATAATAATAAAGGTAGAGGTAAATCTGATCCGGATTCTTTTAATTTATCCAATCGTTTTTTAACACCAATATTTAATAATTGTAATAACTCATCAAGAACACTCTTACATTCTCTAAAATCTTTAACAACTTTCACCAGAGCGGGTATTAAAGCTACAATAGATAAAATCATCTGATAATTTTTTTTCTTTTTTTCGTCCGTAATATCTTTTAGTAATAATGCAACAAGAGCTTTTATTTCTTTTTTTAATTCATTAAAAACTGCTTTTGTAAATATTGCGGAAACTTTTGTTAAAAACTCATTGAAAAAATTTTTAAACTTTTTTAAAAAATCTTGGATGTTATCAATTTGATTAAATATTGGTTGATTTAACATTCCTGCAGATATCATAATTGGTAAAACCGCTTTAGGTGATAAAACAGTATTTACTAATGCTTTTACAAATTGTTCAAAAAACCCTTCATCCACCGATAATTTATAAGTCGCATCATCATCAACTACAGGATATATAATACCTAATGCTGCATTTATCTCGTTAATATCCGAAGTGTCCTCATTAAATTGTAAATCGTCTAATGCTGTTAATACCGCATCTAAGTTCATTGGTAATTTTACATTATCACATTCCTCAAACTCAATAACACCTAATTTTATATCGGAAGTTATTTGATTAATAATTCTTAAATCAATATCATTAAACTCATAAAATGATTCATCTACATTATCAATTTCAGAAACTTTAGATGTTCCACCCACGTTTATTTCTTTATTCGAATCAGAACAAAGTCCTAAAACTCTTTGCATAATCAATAAAGATTTTTGAATCGATTCTAATTTCAATTTACCATCACCTCTACCAAAAGAAATTGCTCCCGTAACGTAATCAACTAAATTGGTAAAAAAAGTTTTATAATTTAATATGTCGATTGAACTATAGTAGTCATTTAAAAATTCATCTATAGTTGGAAAATTTGTTCTTGGTTTTAAATCTACTTTGAAAAAACTTCCTTGTATTGTTTGAGATGTAACTGGATCAACATATGAATCAATATAAGAAATATCAAATAAATTTTGAAAAGATGTTCCCACATAATTATTACCAGCAACAGACGAATATGGTTGATTTAAGTTTTGAGTTCTATCATATAATTCTCGATTCATTGAAAAAGGAAATACACCATATTGTACGGGTTTTTCTTCATAGAATAATTTTCCAATTCTGTCATCAATAGAAGATTCTAAAACACCAAACAAATCCACAGATTTAACCGGAATATAATATGTTGTGTTAAATTGATATCCTTGCACATTACTACAAGCCAATGCCGACTTAACAGTTTCAATAATTAAATTTTTAACTTCTGGTTTTATTTTTTTCAGTGAATTTACAAAAACTCTTTTGATAAAAGTATCTGTTTCAAGACCTGATCCTTTTATTTCTTTTAATTGTGTAATTAATTCATCGGTAAAAGTTTTTGCGTTTGCGGTATGTTTTTTTCTCCACTTAACAAAATCACCCAATTGATTCGAAACATATTTATTCGACTTTTCTTGTGAATTTCCGGCTTTCTTTTTTAGATCTTCGTAACCTTTTTTATATTGTTTATAGGTTTTATAAACATTAGTTTTATTTGCCGCTTTTTTTAATTCGTTATCAATATCAACTGCCATATTGTGTTATTTTTTCATTTTATATGTACCATCATTACTTATGTCTTTTTTCAATAAATTTTGAAAAGTTTCATCATCGATATCCAAATCAGACAATTTAAAATCCTCTTCTTTTTCGGTATTTTTTTGCCAAATTTGTGCTTGTAATTTTGAAAGGGTTAATTTTTTCTCCACACAATCATTGATGATTTTTTGTTGTTTTTCAATAACAGGACCAATAAGAGTCATATCTTCTGGTTCCTTCATCATTGTTAACATTTTATTTTGAATTCTGATGGCGGTATTTCTTTGTTCCACAAGTTCATTATAGATTTCTTGCATCAAAGATAACATTGATTCTTTACTTAAGTTAATTTCTTTTTTTGGTGGTCTTGCCATGATTAATAAATATTAAGTCTTAACTAATTCTTGTATCAAATCAAAATACAATTTTTTATATTTTTTTATTGAATTTCTAATTTCTTTTGTTGAAAGATTTGTCATTTCCCTTAATTCAAACAAAATAATATTTTTATTAAATTTATTATTGTTAGTGTCAGGAAAAATTGTTCCATAGTTCTCAAAAAGATCGTATATTGCCGCACCTAATTTATGTTCTTGCTCATCAATGTCAACATTATCAATATCTTCTTTTAATTTTTCTAAAAATTTTTTTATAATGTATTCTGAACTTAATATATCTTCATCTATGGTGTATGACATTTCTTCTCTATTACATAAATCAGAAGAAATATCTTCATATGATATCTTTCTGTTCATTTCTTTTTGGTCTTTCATAATTTGACCCATAAGATAGTTTTTACAAATAGTCCCAAAATAAGAATAAGCCTTTTTTTCTTTCGATGGTTTGAACTTGTCTATTTTTGTCATAAGAAATGAATGTGTATCCACATGTATCTCTTCGTAGTTCATGTCTTTCCTATACAATTTATATCTTCTAATTATTGAAGATATCATCTTATCTAAAGGTTCTTTTAAAAACTCGTTGTAAATCTTATTTTTTTCTTCATAAGATTCGGCGATTAAAAAATTTCTAACCGCCGTTTCTTCTCTTTCATCAAAATAATTATTAGATGTTGGTTTTCTACCTTTCTTTTTCTTTTCAACTACTATCTCATTTTCATTAATAGACATTAAACTTCTTGAGGTTCGTAATTTATTTCTCTCTCGGTTGAGAACAGGTATTCTTTTTTCGCAGTCTCAATCCAAAATCTAGCTTCATCTTGGTTCATTTTGTTTTCACCATTTTTGTAATTCCAAAAAATTGATCCCTCTCTCAAATTCATGTGTTTGTAACCAATTCTTGGAATTGTCATAATTTTAGCTGAATTGTGTGTCAAACGTAAAAACAATTCATATCCAAAAGTTAACTTTAAATTTGATTTCATTCCACCAATTTCTTGATATTTTTCTTTTTTGAAAACCATACCTGATGTTTGGAAATTTTGGAATGTTTGTAATGTTTCATTTGTCAAAATCCCAATATCGGAAGATATATTTGCCGCAAATGTTGCTTCATTTGTAAATCCAGCAAAAACCAATTTTTCGTCTACATCTACAACGATTGGTAAAAATGCGTGAACATCTTTATAAATGTCCATGTAATTTAATGCGTTTTTAAACCAAATGTTTGAATACTCATCGTCAAACTCCAAAATAGAACACCAGTTAGAAGTTGCAATTTCAACTCCGTGATTAACTTGTTTAGCGAAATTTGGTTGATCAGACCAAGTTTCAAAAATAACATTTAAACCTTCAAAGTTGTATGAAGTTAAATGATTTTTTAAAAGGTCTTCATCTCCATGTACAATGATAAGTTCATTTACATATTCTTTTTGATTTTTAACTGATTGGATGCACTTATCAAAAAAGTCCTCGAACCCAATCGCTTTTCCCGATTTAATCGGTAAAATAATAGATATTGTGTTTTTTGTGTTCATAATTAAATTGTTTCAAATTTAGAAAGTTGATCTTCAAAAGAAGCTATACGTTTTTCAAAAATTTCTGAAAATAATTTAATAGTATCATTTTCAAATTTTTCGACCGTACTAATTGTTTCCATAGTTTTTTCCATTTGTTCAAATAAAGTTGGATTTAAGTTGTCCTCTAACCAATTTTGAATAAAGTCTGACAATACGTCAATAATGATTGTTTTATTATTAACCCAAAGACCATTATCTTCGTTCATCCAAGAAGGTGTAATATCAGGAACTAATCCTAATACTGGAATACCCATTTTCATTGATTCAAGTGGAAATGTTCCAAAAGAACTTGTTTGATCGACCCAAATAGAAACAAAACTATCTTTCATCGCATCAGCAAATTCAATTTCACTTAAACCTCTTAAGTCTCTAAAAGTGATCCATCTGTATTGTGGAAATTTAATATAAAAACTTTTAATTAAATTTGCCGTGTCTCTTGGGTCTCTTGTGTGAATATTAATAATTGTTTTTGGTGGAAATTCATTCTTTTTGAAATTGTCAGAAATACATGGTTCAATAACATCTATTGATACATTTCTCATAACAGATTCAATTAGTTCTTTTTGTTTGTTTGATGTAGTAATACATTTGTAGAAACCTAATTGATTCCAAGATTGTCCTGGTTGTAATGTTTCAAAAATATGGTCAAATGCCTGACTTAATACAATTTTACCACAAGGTAGTTTTGTAATTTGATCCATTACAAAACCATAAATCTCAGGAATGATAATTAAATCATCAGGAGAAATCTCCAAACTTGTTCCTTCAATGGATCTATGATCAAGTTCTGTCATGTATTCTTCACCCATCCAAGATGATACCCCAAAATAATCAGGTTTTTCATGTAATATAATGGCATTATAACCATTCTTCTTCAAAGTCATTGCCATCTGATAGATGTATCTAACAGATGCTTTTACATTTCCTTTTGTGTCTTGTGCCATAAAATAAATCCTTGAAAGTTTTTCTTTCATGTTATTTATGGACCTTTCTAATTTGTCAAATTGATCGTTGTTCATGTTTTTATTTATAGTTTATTTATTATGTTTTTAACTCTTAAAGTATTGAAAGAAATTTTAAATGGTATTGTGAGTTCACTATTACTAGGTCCCAACTTTTCATCAACAGGTTCTGATTCTGTAAGAATTGTTTCTACCATCATTTTTACCATTTCATATTTTATTAAATGAAATTGACTTTCTCCTGTGGTGTTTGACAACTCAACTTCTTTTTCAATTTTATCTAAATCTAGGTAGTAATTTTCACCAAAAAGACTAAACAGCATTATGTTTTAAATTTTTAATTATTTCTTGAAACTCAGAAAGTGAAGATATTTCGAGTTCTGAAGAAATGTGTTTATTGTAGATTGTGTTATATTTAACAACAATTTTTCCTACTTGTTTTTCTAATAATAAGCCAGGGTCTGCTGTAAGTAAAATGTCTACTTGATCCCACATATTATTTTTAGTTATTTCACCAAAAAAAACTACTTTTTCCAATAAACAACCAAATTTGGATAAAAAGAAAAGAGATGATGGTTTTGATTTTCCAATCTCACTTGAAACAATTAACAATTCGTTTTCATCCCTTAATTCGTGATATAAATCATTTAAAATGTTAAATGTGGTCATCTCTGTCGACGGAGCATGACCAAACAATTCCATTGCGTATTCTTCATACATAAAGTTGAAAAGTTCTTCTTTGTTTTGAAACGCAAAATGACCGAATAAATCAAGACTTGTAACATCCGATATTTTTTTATATTCAAAAATTTCTTTTGAAGATTCAATTAGTTCAGTATTCCCTGACACATCCAATTCATATGTTTGTCCCAAAAATTGATCTTCTTCTTTATCAATTAAATGTTTTTCATACAATTGTTCAAATTTTCCTATTGTGTCTCTTAACACACCATTAATATCAATTCCTATTCTCATCGTCGTATTTTTCTAATATTTTTGAAATTAATGGGTTTCTAACGTTTTTGGCATTTCTAAAATCATAAACACCAATATCATCAATACCACTAAATCTTTGTAATGCGTCATAAAGACCCGATTGTTTTTTGTCTTTATATCTATCGGTTTGTTCCAAATCACCAGATATAAAGAATTTACTATTATACCCAATTCTTGTCAATAGTAATTTCATTTGATTTGGAGTTGCGTTCTGAGCTTCCTCAAATATTAAAATTGAATTATCAATGTTCATTCCTCTCATATAAGCCAAAGCAAAAACTTCGATGATTTCAGCATCCTTTAATTTTTCTCTCGATTCTTTTCCAATTATTTTATTTAAAAGATAATATGACGGAAATATATACGGATCTAATTTTTCTTCTAAATTTCCTGGAAGACTACCTAATTTTTCTTCGGCTTCTACCGCTGGTCTAACAATAATAATTTTTTCATACCCATTGTTTGTTTCCATTAGTAAATCAACAGCCGCTTTCATTGCGATATATGATTTACCAACGCCAGCAGGTCCTGAACATATGGTTATCTGTTTTGATATTAATATGTCGTAATAATCTTTTTGATTTTCAGTTAAAAATTTACTTTTACTTTTTCTTTTTATTACTGAATTAATATAATCTTTTTTGGTTAATGGTTTGTTTGTTTGTTCCTCAATAGGAGGGGTTGGTTTTCTTCTTGTCATATTTATTTAACGAATCTTTTATTTGATTCTTGGTTATAAATTCTTTGTCTCAAACTTGATTTTAAAAACGTTATACCTATTATTTTTTAAAAAAATTAAGCCAATATTCTACCATCTCATCTAACATAGTCTCAAAAGTATATTCAGGCTCCCACCCCAATTGGGTTCTAATTTTTGTTGAATCCCCTTTTAAATAATCAAGTTCTTCTGGTCTAGTGAACTTATGGTCTTGGCTTACATATTTTGAATAATCTAATTCTAATTTATTAAAAACGTACTCTACCATATTTCTAACTGAGTGAGTAATCATTGTTGATACAACAAAATCATCAGGAGTGTCGTTATTTATTATTAAGTGCATTGCCCTAACATAATCTTTTGAATGTCCCCAATCTCTATAAGAGTCCATATTACCCAAAACTAATTGATTTGTTAATCCTAATTTAATTTCTACCGCAGTTTTAACTACTTTATTTGTAACAAAATTAGAACCTCTTCTTGGGGATTCATGATTAAATAAAATTCCATTAGATGCGTGTAATTTATATGCATTTCTGTAGTTTCTTACGATGTTATACCCAAACACTTTTGAACAACCATATGGTGATACTGGAGTCATAGGTGTGGATTCTCTTTGATACCCATCTTTATCCACTGAGCTACCAAACATTTCAGACGAACTTGCTTGATAAAATCTGGATTGAGGACAAGATCTTCGATATGCCTCTAAAATATTAATAACACCTATTGCGTTTGTTTGAACGGTAAATTGTGGAATATCGTAACTAATTCTAACGTGGCTTTGAGCCGCTAAATTGTAGATTTCATCTGGTTGTATATCACTTAACAATCTCTCTAAACTACCTTGATCTAAAAGATCTCCATAATAAATGTGTAATTTATTTCTAATTTCATCAGTAAATCTACTTTGTTGGTTTTCAGAAACTGAATTTCTTCTAATTATTCCATGAACTTCATATCCTAACCCTAAAAGATATTCCGATAAATATGAACCATCTTGTCCATTTATGCCTGTAATAAATGCTTTTTTCATTGATCTATTTTTATTTTTTATTTTCTATTTTTTAAAAATTGACATCTGCGTTAAATCTGGCCAATCATTATATACCCATTTTCTTGGTGGTGTGTTGATTGCCTTTTCTAATTTGTCTAACCCTAATTGTGCTGTTTCGGGTGTCATATAATAATGATAACCAATACAATCAATATCTTGGTCCCTCCAAGGAATGTCAGGTAATCGACCATCATACGACATTTTTTTTAAATTAATATAATCATTTTTGTCATCAAGTAAAATCATACCACCTCTTCCTAAAGACAAATGTTTTTGGTATTGGAAACTAAGACACATAAACGTGTGCGGGATATAACTATCTTTTTTCCATAGAACCGCAGCATCAATTATTCTTTTTTCATCATAATTAAGGGTGTAATAATCTTCCCACACCTCATCTCTCCATTCTCGTTCTAAACCCATTTTTTCTGCTAAAAATGGTACAGACAGATATGTTCTTTTTGGTATATTTATTTTTTTTGTTTTAGTATACCTTAAACACAACTCAATACCGTGCGTGCAACTATCAACCGCAACAGCATATTTAGACCCAAAAAAATTAGAAATTTTATTTTCAAATGTAGTTATAATTTCAAATGACATAGTAAAATGTTTTTATTTATCTTCAATGAAGGTTTTAAAAATGTAGTCCTCCGCATGAGGAAAGTCAATTGATCTTTTTAAGTTATCTATTACCGCATCAATTTTACTATGATACAGTTCAAATGATAAATCTTCAATTTTGAAGTTATCATCTAATATTATTATTCCATCCGTATTGAAGTAATCCCCAATATTACTAATCCCATAATAAATTGGAATCGTTCCTGTCATAAAACAATCTGTAATTTTTTCCGTAAACATATTTGAATATGTTGCGTTCTCCATTGCAAATGAAAAACAATAATCTTTTAACCCATCTTCTTTATTATTTATGGGGTTATAACCTCTGCCAAAATGATCACAGTCTTTAGAAAATTTATGAATCATATGTTGTCTATAAATGTGTTCCGAACACATGGTTTTGTTTGATGCAATCATAGAAACCAATTTAGTTTTTGGATATATTTCACCGTGAGATAAATAAGATTTAGCACTACATTGGGTAAGTTGAAAAATATCTGATGACTTGGATAACTCTACATCATGTGTAAAAACTTTTATGAATTTATTCTTTAATAATTCAATATTATTTTTAGCCCATTCATATAAATGTGGTATTATCGTTTTTGATTCACATAACCACCCATAATTTTTAGTTTGATAATTAAATGGTAAGTGTAAACCATTATCGATATGTATTGATATTGAAGCAGATCCGTCTTTAATCCACTCAATAAATTTTGGGGGTAAATCATTTGTTGAGATACTATGTTGGAAACCTCCACCAATCATATTAATTTTAATTTTATTCATTTTAACTTCTACCCGCAAATATTTTTGTTATATAGTTTGTTTTATTATCAAATTCAGTGTTTTGATTAATAAATGTACGCAAATAGTTTAATCTAATATCAATACCTAATTTATGTAAAAATATTGCCCATATTCTTTCACTGGCACAGGCTTCTAATTTATTTTTTGGTAAAATACGATTTAAACCTAATTTTTTTAAATCATCTAGTATTTTTCTTTTACAATAAAAACTAGTTCCAAATAACCCTGCCAATGTATTTAATTGAATATTATTAATATCTAAATTTACCGAATTTACCATATCAATACAATATTTTAATTGTTGCTCAGAATCAAACGGTAATCCCTCAAAATAACTAAAAACAGTAAAATCATAATTAGTTATTGGTGTTAAATTTTCATTGACTACCATACTATCATGTAATATAAAGAAATAATCGATATCTGTATATTTTTCATAACAATACCATATAGCACCATCTATGTAATTTTGATTGTTTATATCTTCTATTATAACATCATATTCTATAATTTGGTTGAAGTAACTTTTATCTGTAGAACCGCTATCAATAACACAGATGATATCTTTATTACCTGAATTTCTAATACTTTTAACACAATTTGTTATGTAATTAATATTTGAGTTTTTACATGTTATTACTATCATTGTTTTCATAACACATCAATTAAATTATTTGTGATATCTGTTAATTGTCTTTTTCTATTAGAAACTCTTATAGATTCACACGCAATTAAAATATCTAATTCTTTGTCTTTTATATCTAAATTTAATATGTACTCATTATAACATAAATTATAAAAAGTGGCATCTAAATTATAATATAAAATACTATATAAATGTTTTGCTGCATCGATAATATATGATTGATATACATCTTCGGAATATATTGGATCAATAAGATATAATTTATTATTACACATAATTTGATTATGTACGGAAAAATCACCGTGATTAAAGGTGTTTGATGGGTTTATCTCATTTAATTTAAGTAATAATTTATCACCATTTTTAATCAAATTATTGTTATCAATATGGTTTTCAATTCTTTCGATGTACGAGTTGAAATTAACTTTATTTGTTGGTTTAGTATTTTTAAATTTGCGTAACGTATTAATTAATAAATCTACATTATCACAGTATATACCATTAATATAAGTGGTACTAATAGTATCTTTATCGTAACTTAATACTTTAGGAATATCCAAACCAATTTCTGTTGCTTTAGAGTACCATTCATATTCATTTTTAACTTCGTCACTATTTTTAACAACACAATTATTAATCCTTCTAACTTTATTAGTTGTAAATTTTGAATCTAGTTTTTCATATTCAATATCATCTGTTATGTTATAACACTTGTCATCAATATAAGCATCACCATATTCTTTATTAAAGGATAGTTCGTTAAATTTAACATTATTAGTTATTAACCAATTAGTTATTATATTTCTATATTTTTCTTCCCTTTCTAATATAGTTTTACACGTTTTAGAACCTCTAGCAGTTACAATTTTTATACAGTTACCATCATCATACATTTTATTAATCATATGGGCTAATTTAATGTTTAATGTCATGGTTTTTATATTATTAGTATCACCTAGTGCTAACGTACCATCAAAATCAATTACAATAACCATAAATTATCAATATAAGATTTAATATCACCTAAATTGGTGTGATTTTTAGAATATATCACATTAACATTTTTAATTTGATTATAATAAACTAATAAACTTTCTTCATTCGCATTTTCTAGATATTCACAAAAAGATTTATTATTAACACTATACGCACCTATTGTTATATGCCCAGTTTCCATTTCTTTTTCGTTACCTTTTACATATTTAAAATTTTGATCTAATTCAACAAATCCATATTTTAAACCATCTGATTTATAATTAGTTATTGCTAAGGAGTTATTTTCTAATTTATTCAAAACGTAAGATTCAATAATAGTATCACAATCGTGAATAATAGTGGACTCAAACCCCTTTAGATAAGGGATACATTGTTTTAGTGTATCCAATCTACTAGTTGTTTGTTCACATAATATTATGGATACTTTTGATGTGTCAAATTTAATTTCAAAATCTTTTCTAACCGCAACAAATACTTTATCAACACATTTAAAAGCATTATTTATTATTGTATTAATTATTCTTTCATTATTATAATACAATTCGTATTTAGGTTGTTTAAAATATTTACCTAAACGAATATTGTTACCGTTAGCCTGTATTAGTAGAGATTTCATACTTATATTTTAAATAATTCTTTTATATTTTCATTCCATAGAATGGCACCAGTTAAAACACCTGATAGTCTACCAAAAAGATAATCACATTTACCTAATAATTTAGTTTGGATTATGGTTTCTTCACCTAAAAGTTTACAATGATCCAATCTTTTTGTGCTAACATTTGGCCAGCAATGTACTCTATTAACGTATTCCATAGTTTCATCTGTTCGTCTAAAAACATTTGGTATAAAATAAGAGGATGGAAATTCTGCATGTATGGCATTAACATATTCACTATCTTCACTGACAATAAATAATTTATTTATTTGTGGATTATCGGCTAATATTTTTCTTATTTTTAAGATATAATCATTAACATCAAATACACCATACATAGGGTGATGTAAATTATATTCAGTCCCACGAGCCATAACACCCAAAACTACATGATTTTTGAACTCTTGATTATAAATGTCATTAATTTTATTTAGTATATGTTGTTTTGGTTTAATATATAACTGATCTATTGTTTTTTGTCTCGCTAATTGAGATGGATCATCAAAATAATGCTTACTATGATCTATCAAATCTGGTCTTGGGGAATTTTTACACACAATTACAGAATCATCGAAAGATGGAATTTTTTGGTCAAACCAAAAGTCAAACGGATTACCATTTGGTATTAACATTTCCGATTCAAAAGGGTTGAAACCCTCAACCCAAGTTGTCTCACCCCAATCAATATATGGTGTTCCTTGACCACCTGTTTCATGATGATGAATTAATTGTTCTAAACATATTCTATAGTTAGAAAAAAAACCGTAACCATAACCCCATCCGTGATTTGTTGGTGTAATGTTATAAAATGTCTCCATATTACGGTATATATATTTTTTTAATATTTTCAGATAAAATTGTAGTTATTAATGAAACTGCCGATATTTTAGATCTTAAAAAATAGTCACATTTACTTAATAATAACATATCAATTAAAACTTCTCTACATAAATTATGTCCATGATTTTCTCTTTCAGAATTAAGTCTTTCGTAAGGAGATTCACTTGAAGTCCTATATATATTTTTTTGATAAACTATAGGTATTGGGGTTTTTTTAGATAGGTACTCTATTGCCTCATCATCGTCAGTGGCTAAAAATATTTGTTCTATCTGTGGTTCTTCTCTTAAAATATCTAAAATCTTGTTCCAATACCTATCAATGTTTGGAACATCGTGTGTCTTAACCATATCACCCAATCTAATCTGACAACCCAATGTCGTTTTATTTTTTAAATTAGTTTCATAGAATTGGTTCACTTCATTTAATATGTCATCTTTCACTTTAAAATTATTGTAGAACAACTTTTTTGATTTTAATATTAAACTGTCGTTTTGTGAATATGGATGGTTATAATTAATAATCGCAGGTCTAGGTGGCATCAATAATATCTCCTTCCCATCTACAAATTTTTCATTTTGGGTGAAGTAGTATTCCCAAGCATTATTAGTGTAATCTAAGTTATCATAACAAATAGACTTATAAGAACCCATATCTACCCAAGCCCTATCACCCTCATTCATTATTAGTAGTTCATTGATGACTATCAACATATTACCTGCCATTCCAACACCAGATATCGGTGATTCTGGGAAAAGAGGTACAAATTTTAAATTATAATTCATTATTTATTAATTTCATTAATTCTTCCTTAATAAAAATAGGATCTTTTATGTGACAATTAGTGTCAGAATATAAAGGATTTAAAAATCCTTTTTCGTTTGTGTACTTATTATAGATATCAAAAAATATAAAACCATATTTTACACAATTTTCTTTTATTTTTTCATTCATATAAAGACTATACCTAACTCTATCCTCATTTGTACCCAACGCTGGTAATACATTTGGGTTGTGCGCATTTGCCTCATCCCATTCGGATATCCACATGTTCTCAGGTAACCCTCTTTCTAATTGGGGTACAACATTATACACACATGTCTTTACGTTTAAATTTGAAACATTAGTTGATATCGCTATGAAGTATTCAGATACTAAACTATCAATCGACTCTTTCCAATCTGGTTCGTATTTGTTAACGTGAGCTCTGCAATCTATCTCTCCAAAACAAAAACAAACATAATCACCATTATTTATTTGTTCATAGTTTAATATAAAATTTTTATCTCTACCAAAACTATACATTAATTTAGGTCCAAGCCAGTTAATAACTACACTTAAACCATCTATTTGGATATTGGTCCAACCACCATGCTCAGATGCGTGGCTATCACCGTATGTGTGGAATTGTATCATTGTTATTTATTTATTAAATTTGAAAATTCATCTAAGATAAAAGGGATTGTATTTACTGATAGGTGTATGTCATCAATAACAAAAGTATTATTAGTTGACCCGTCTGGTAGTAATAATTTTTTAGAAATTTCTTTAAATAAAATACCATTTTTTTCGCACATTGATTTAAGGTAATCATTAAATAGTAATGTTATCTTATTGTATTCTATTGATTCGTCTTTGCTTATCTTTGGTTGGTTACCACACCCAATCGATGTAGATGGTGCACCATAGGCCCCAATTTTAATATTAGGGTATTTTTCTTTTAGATAGTTTAAAGTTTGTATATATCTATCAACACATATTACTATCGTGTCAATAATTGTGTGGTTGTTTTTTAACGCATTTGGTATTAAATGATTTTGGACATCTATTTGACCAAAACACATAAAAATATAATCATTAACCCCAATATTATATTCAAGTATTACTTGTTCTATTTTGGGTATTTTATTAAACGAATTATAAGCAGTGTATGATCCCACTTTTATCGCTAAAAAATCAATAAGGTTTTTTTGAAATGGATTTATTATTTGTCGTAACTGACCTTGTGATAAAGTGTAACACGTGCCGAATTCTGGTTGCATGTGCATGTTTCCGTTTTCCATTGTATCCACACCAGAAAATATAGATACGTGACTATCACCAATTATATAAATCATAACCTAATTTTTTAGCGTTTTCAATTATTTTTGTTGGGTTGATTTTTTTAACTAATACTGCTGGATTTCCTTTATAAACGCCCCATTCTTCGGTGTCACCCATTAGTAAACTACCAGCAGTTAATAACACACCTTTTCTAAGTGTCGAACCAGGTAAAACAATAGCGTTTGTACCTATATTAGAAAATTCTTCCATAACTACTGGTACTATTATTTGAGTACCTTTTAACTCTTTTGGTATCATGGCACCAAATAACCCACTATCATCAAATCTATCAGACCCGCAAACAATTCTAGCCCCAGCCATGATATTATTAAAACCAACTGCTCTGAAACTACCTTCTTTACCACCTATTACAGTTACGTATGGTCCAATATGAACGTAATCACCAATGGTAGCGTTTGTTGTGCAGTAAAACCCCTTATCTATTGCTACGTGTGAACCGTTTATGGTTAATTCTTGTTTTACAACAATATCATCATCAATAATAATATCGTTACCGAGTGTTTTAATCATATTATGCTGGGCTTTTGTGTAAATCCATTATTGTTGGATACGTTGATTTATTATCGAATTCAAAGTGAGGGTATTGGTTTAATGACTCACCGTGGAAATAATTACCATATTTATTACCCCATGTTGATAATTCACCAAATTTCTCAACCATTTTTTTTGTCGCTTCTTCACCATACAAGTTATCGGTAAAATTAACATCACCAATAAAACCCCATTGTGATGGGTTTCTGTATGGGAATAGACCATACTTCTTACTAACTAATGTAATGATTGTTTCATCATGTCTATTTTCTATGAATCCTTCGTAGTTTGGTACACCTAATTCATTTGGTGAGTCAGTTATGATTCTATGATCACAACCGTAGTCATGACATTTACCCATAAATTCTCTACTGAAGTCATTTTTTTTTAGCAAAAACCAACCACCAACTCTAGCACCAGTATGTGTATATTCTGGAGAATCCGTACCTGTTAAAATAAACGCATCTCGTTTTGTCCAAATATAACTTAAATGATTTTGTCTAAACGTCATAACGGATAAATTATCTCTTTCAAAAACTTTAATCAACTCATCAATTGACCCGATAAATTTAGACCCAGAGTCAGCATAAAAAATATAACTATCTTCTGGAATTGTATCATCATTTAATAATCTCATCGCAAAATGAAATTTCCACAACCAATATCCCGCACCTCTTGGATAATCTAAAATATGCCTATTTTTTTGATAAAACTCTTGATCAATATCTTCTTTTCTAAATTCAAATACTTTATCAAAACCACCAATACTCAATCCAGTTTCAGAGTTTAATTTTTGTGAATTATAAAATTTTAAATTTGCATAGTTGAATAAAACTTTCATTATATATTTTTTATTTACCCCATGATTCCCAAACAAATGGGTAATCAAAATTATTTTTGAATCCATTGGCTATAAAGCCTTCTTGAATTTTATTTCGTCTATCGACATTGTTGTCAATACCTAAATGAAATTGTATTTGTATGTTTTTAAATTTATTAATTGACCCTGTTAATATCATATTTTCTAAAAGTGGGTATTCATCACCTTCAATATTAATCTGTATAAGATCAACGTATTCTAAACCAAAATTATTTAGGATAGTATCAATAGTATTAAATTTAACATTTATCCCATTCTCATTAATTAAATTAGATGAAGTCCCATCTCCTCCCATATAGATAACACCATCTATATCTTCAATTCCAACACCAACATTTAATAATCTAACTTTGGGGTTATTCTCAAATTTGGAAACCATACCATCATAAAAACTATGAACAGGTTCTAAAATATAAACGTTTGGGTTATATTTTTCAACCATTTGTTGTGCCCAAACACCAGTGTATCCGCCCAAATTCATAATGATTGAGTTTTCATTTAAATCATATGTTATGTTATGGGTATAATCTCCCCTATCATTAAACCATCTACCTATCTCATTACTATTTAAAGTTAAATTACCCATATTATAAAAATGTTTTATCTAAAGATTGTCCTTCATATGGACCTGTTTTATATTCGTAAACAATAGTGTCTTCCTCAAGTATTTCATATGTGTGACCACCATAAAGGGTAAAACTTGCATCTCCAGGATATAAAATTGGAGTTGCAATAATTTGATCATCGATATCAAACAATATACATTTAACACTACCTTTAATAACAACCCAAGATTCTTGAGCAATTTGTTCCTTATAGTGTCTATCTTTAGTAATATGTTTATGGGGAGGAAAAGTTTTATTCTTTTCCATTTTCAATGTTGCGCATTGAATAAAATTATTTTCAGGTATGACTTCAGATCTACCATCAATCTCATCTAAACGATTAATTATGTGTAATAGTTTTTCAGTTTCTATTTTTGAATATATTTTTTCCATTTTTTTATTTATTTAAAACTATCCATTCAGGTGGGAATAGAGTTGATGTGTTATGGTTGGCGTTTGCAGAACCAAACCATTTATTTGTTGTTATTACTTTTTTATTTTTGTTTTGATTTAAGTATGCCGCCCACCAACTAAATGTACTATTACAAATTATGTTGTCTTTACATAAACTCATCGTATACAAATCTAACCAATCTTTTTTTGTTGTGTAGAATATTTTATTGGGTAAATAATCAAACATATTTTTAATACCATCTAAATCATCGCTGAAAATTAAATATGTTTTATTTATACCAATTATTTCAGTTGCGGTTTTGAAATATTCATTTGATTGTTGTGGATGATGGTTTGGATATTTTAAATAATCTCCTCGTCTAACGTGTATTGATACATAACTATTAACTTCAGGTAAGGTTTTTAATATATCGTTTTTAATTTCTTCCGTAGGTTTAAAAATATCTATAATAGTTTGTTTGTTATTTATAAAATATTTTTCACTCTGAAAGTATCCATCTAATAATAAATTAATTCCTTTATTGTATTTTATTTCTTGGTAATTAAATTGGGTTTCCGTATGAACAAAATAATTTTGTGGAAGTGAATTTATGAATTTAATATTTCTTAAAAGATTATTGGTGTATGTATCATAGTTTGGATCTATATTAGGTCTTATAAATTCTTTAGAAAAAATGTAATCAATATTATTATCAATTGCCATACTTATTGTTGCGGCAAGTTTAAACATTACATTACCAATACCACCTCTATGATTTGTTGTTATATAATTCATAAGGTTTAAGACTTCTTATTTTATTAACAACCTCAGTAACTTTAAACATATTAACTTTATGATCGTTTAATGGATTACTTTCATTGTATATATAATTTATATCACTCATAAATTTATAATGTTCAGGGCCAGACATTTCAACCATAGGAAACATAAATGATAAGTCTCCAGCAACACTCCAATAATCCCCATTTTCATCTTTTAAATCTTCTTGTTTTATCTGTCTCCATAAAAAAGATTTCCAAGTTCTCAAATGGGTTAATGTAAACACTTTTTGTCTAATATTTACAAAATCTTTATGTGGTTGTGCAAACCCAGGTCTGCCATCGTGATATTTAAAACTACCATTTGCTAACCAAATATCCCCCAAGGAATATGTGTCTACAACTCTTTGAAATGTTTTAGAATCCGGTAACCAATCGTCTCCATCAACCTCAACACAAATGTCTTTATCATTAACATCATAGTCACCTCTAATTACTTGATCGTAGTTACCTGGCTGATACATTTTTGATTTATTTTCAATTAAAACAAATCTTTCATCATTTTTAATAAAATTTTTAATTTTATTAACGGTATTGTCTGTAGACATATCATCGGTTATATAACATATAAAGTTTTTATAAGTTTGTGACATTATACTTGAAAGACACTTATTTATGTAGTTTTCACAATTATAACTTGTAGTTAAAATTATTAATTTCATTGTGTTAAAATTTTATAATATTCTTCTTTTATTTGTTTAACAACTAATTTAGAGTTAAACCTATCTAAATCTTCAGGTACTTGATGTAATTCCTTACTTTTAATATTCCCATTTCCATCTACATCGTAGATCCATCCAGGTTTACCAGTTAACCAACCTTCAATTGTAGTTCTTCCTAATAAAATACCTGCGGTTTCTTTACAATTTTTAACAAAATGATTCACATCGTAAGTTGAATCAAAATATTTAACATGTGAGTTTGTTAAAATATGGGGTAAATATTTTCCGTGATTTTTACCAACTAACCATAATTCTCTATTCTCGTTTCTTGTATATTCAACCAAATCGAAAATAGTATTTTGTCTTGTATAATCTATTGTTCCAACAAATAAAGTATAACCATCATCTCTTGTACCTAATGTATTGTATTTGTCAATGTCAATTGGATTATATATAACTGTAATTTTTTCTTCTGAAATCCAAAAATTATTTACTAAATGATTTTTAATTTGGGGTCTAATCGCAATATATTTTTTTATGTTAGGATGTAAAATGGGATTTTCTAATTGATATATTTCAGAATGGATTGAACATATCATTTTTTTGTTTGGAAAAATTTTTAATAGTGTTTCGGTAACTGGATAATGTTGTGAGTGAATAATATCGTAATTTTTATTTTGAAATGTTGATGATAAATTATGGGTTTTAATCCCAAAACTTCTTGCCAAATCCGTTAATGGACCACCAATATTCGGTGATGTTACCGTAACATCACATCCTAAATCAATTAAGTTTTTTGCTAATTCAAAAACATACATTTCTGAACCTGTGTATTCTCTAAATAATAGACAACCTATTAATACTTTCATTATTATTTATTTAAATATTTTATTATAATTTTCATACTAATTCTCTGTTAAAATATATTTTTTTATTTTTTCAAAATTTTCTTTTTCGGTTATAAATCTTACTAAGATGTTATTATAATCTTCAATCATTTCAGTTTCTGTTTTATCAATATCTCTTGATTGTGATTCGTAATGATATGCAACACAATAACCTAAATTTATATTAATATAATTTTTTGTTATTAGAAGTAAATTTAGATACACATCCTCAAAACAATGTCTGAAACTATCATTAAAACCGTCAAACTTATTAAAAACATTTTTTCTTATCATCATCAAACCTGCTGTGTTACCAGCAACTTCCTTTTCATTTATTTCATAATTATAGTATGAATCTTTTTTTAAATGAGTTGTGATTACCGATTTTTTATTAACGTTAACTATTATATTTACCCCATCATGCTGAAGTGTATTATTTTCAAAATGTAATCTAGCCCCAACAGTACCAACGTTTTTTTTAGTTTTAAAAACTTTTAACATATGGTAAATTACATTATTTAATATCTTAATATCATTATTACAGAATAATAAAAATTCATAATCATCATTTATATGATTTTTAACAACATCGTTATTAATCTTGGCAAAATTGTAATAATCGTATTCAATTAAATTAACATTACCTAATGGTAAAATTTGAGATTTAATTTGATTTTTTTCGTCATCTGTTGATCCTGTATCGGCAATAAATACATCAAACAAATTTGAATTGCAATTATCATATAATGATTTCACACAATCATATAACATATCAACTTTACCTTTTGTCGGTATTATTACAGCAACTTTGCCAATATTTTTTAATGGTTTTTCCTTAATTATAGGAACATAAACTTCTGATGGTTTTAAATCCAATGGTAATTTATCTCCCCACTTTTGAACAAATTTTTCTTTACTCTCCCAAAATTCTTGATTTGGTTGACCTACCGATTCGTGAGTGATTTCAAAAGAAGAAGTAACACCTAATTTAACACCATCTAAATAATTTGGTAAACAAAATCCATGATCGTAAAAATGGAACTTACCAATCGTTTCGTCAAACTGATGTTTAATTTTGGTCTTGTCAAAAGAAATAAAAAGTCCATCAATTGTTACAACAGGAATTAAGTATGGTAATTTAACTGAATATCTATTAATCCATTTTTTTTGACCTTCAGGGTGGTGATAAACTTGACCAACCATTGTTTTATTCATTCTTTCCCAATATACTCCTGACTCGGGAAAATAACAAGAACCTGCTTTTCCAATTATAGAGAAGTCATTATTATTTGAAAAATCTTCTAAAAGTTTTTTACCCCAGTTTTTTTCTAACTTTATATCGTTATGACAACAAACAACAATATCATAAATTGATTCTGTGATTCCGCTATTATAAACTTGAGCCAAAGAATATTGATTGTGGTTAACGTATTCTAAAATTTGAACATCTTTTACACCAACGCTTTGTAATAAATGTTGTTTGAACTTGTTATTATATTCTTGATTTTTATGTGTTGAGTATACTATCGTTATCATCTGATTCTAATTCTTTTAATATTTTTTCCAAAATTAATTTTCTTTCTTCCATGTATTGTTTAAACCAACCATCATTATAGTCAGACATAATAATTTCAGAATTAACTTTAAATAATTCTTTTAATATTTCTTCTTTGGTATTCATAAACCAGTAGATCCAAATCCATTATCGTTTCTATCTTTGGATTCTAAATCTTCTTTCTCGACTAAATTAACCCATTTTCCTGAAACTACTGGACAAAGAACTGCTTGAGCAATTTTTTGACCTTTTTCTATTTTAACTTTTTCTTTTGTTGTGTTGAACAAAATTACTTTTATTTCACCCAAATATCCTTGATCTACCGTGCCAGGTGAGTTTAATACCATTAAACCTTGTTTTAACGCCAAACCACTTTTTGATCTTACTTGTATTTCGTAACCATCAGGAATATCAAAATGTAATCCTGTCGATATTAATTTTCGATCAAACCCATGAATCCAAACTTCTTCTGTTGAATATAAATCAAAACCAGAATCTGATTGGTATACATAAGAAGGAGTTGTTGCATCAACTTTTGATTTTTTAAACGACAAATCAATTTGTGGAACATAATCTTCTAAATCTTGTTCCAATTCTTTAACGTCCAATCCAAAAGAATCCATTATAAGATTATAATCAATGTCGTCATTTGAAATGTCATCCAAGATTTTTAATAAATCCTCCAATTCTTCGTCATTTATATTATCGTCAATTTCACTCATTATTTTAAACTTTTTAATTTTTTTATTGCCGTAACCAACACATCAACATCTTTCTCACAATATTTTGAAATTTCATCTATTCTATTGTGATTCCAATACGCTTCGTGTACCATACCCCCATTTATTTCACCATCTTTTGGTGTTGGAATATCCAAACAAGCGCACATCAGATCTAATGACCCAATTGCGGTATATGCTCCATATTGCCAAATTTCTTTTGTGTCAATTGCTTTTACTTCCCAAGGCTTTGTATCATATGAAGGAAGAATCTTTGATGGCATAATTTCATTAATAATCATTCGTTTTGCCAACATGGGAATGTCAAAGTTTTTAAGATTATGACCACATAGATAAAAATCTAATTTATGACAACGATCCAATAAGTTTCTTACATCTACTAGAAGTTGTTTTTCATCATCACCTGAAAATGTTTGTTTTTTAATCTCACCGTTATCCAAAACAAATGCCATAGAAACACATATGATTTTAGCAAATTCAGGAACAAGTGCCGCTCTTTTTCTAAAAACAATATCCATATGTTCTTCTGTCGATCTATCTTTCTCCCATTCTTTATCTTCGGGAAATCTTTTCAAAAACCAATCAAAATACTTATCAAATTGATCGGCAACTATTGGATTAGAATTAATACACGTTTGATAATCTTTGCAACCACCAACGGTTTCAATATCTAAAAATAAAATTTTTGTTATTGGAATGTTAATCATATATTATTTAATTAAAGATTTGTAAAAAGATGCGCGATCGGCCGTAACCTTATTAAGATCATATCTGTCTTTCACCGTTTCATAAAGTCTCTCACCAAGATCGGTAATCATATTTGGATTGTCAACCAATTTTTTGATGTTTTTAGCCCAATCACTATGATTATTATTTTCATTTACCAACAAAGCATTTCCATTTGTAAATTGACCCTTATCTAAAGCATGTTTCAAGTCGATTGTATATGGTCCAACATTTGAAGCAATCAAAGCCTTTTTATAAAATCCTGCTTCAATAACTTTCAATTGTGATTTCATTCTATTAAAAATATGATTTTTAATTGGTGCCAACGAAATGTCAAAGTTTGAATAATTTCTTGCGTACTGATCAACAGGTCTTGTCCAAACTCTAACATAGTTCTCATTCTGAATTGCCGGATAATCTCCTTCTTGGAATTTATCTAAGAACGTTTTGTATTCGGGTGAAATGATTTTATAATTATTTGTAAATATTTCTTCATATCTTACCCAAACGGTTTCTTCAGGTTTAATTGGTCTTTGTTTTTGTTCACCCGTTTCTTTGTTGATTTCTGTTACACTTCCACGAATATCAAACCCACAAACATAATATTGTAATTTGTCTTGAACAGGATTAAGTTTTGAAACCATACCATCTAATAATTTCAAATCGTGTAAATGTGAAGATCCTCCCAACCATCCAACTCTGATTTTATCTGATGGTGGTGTTGGTTGTGTAAATTGTGGTTCACTTGGATCAATCGCATTTGGTAAAACAATTACATTTTTATTGAACTTTCTAATTTCATTTGCAAATAATTCTGTGGTTGTTGTAACATAACTCGCTGCCTTTAGATTATCAACAATCTTTTGGTGGAGTTTGTTTTCAATAATTAATTGATGAATTGGGTGCTCTTTTGTTGGTAACCAATAATCATCGATGTCGGCAATCATAACAATTCCCAAACTTTTTAAACTATTAATGATGTTTGGACATTGCTCAATTTGGCCAAAACTTCTGTGAAAATGAACTATTTGGTATTTTTTCCAATAATTTATATCGTTAATTTTTGGTTCATAATCTATATCAACATGAAAATCTTCGGAGTATAAGTTTTGTAATTTGATGTGGGGGTCGACTGATCGAAATTTACCTCAGCCAACCCCAGATCGATCACTTGGGAGAACCAATACTCTGATTCTCTCACGACCGTTCATGGGGCTATTTTGTGTCATATTTTTTTATTAGTTTATTAATTAATGTGTGGTCTTTTTTTAAATCAGATTCCCACACTATCTCTAAATTATAACCTTTTTCTCTTATTAAGTCAATCTTGTTTTTTGATAAAAATAAAATCATAAAGACACAAAAAAACCCCCACTTTAAATGGAGGTTTCAAAGAATTATAAAAGTATTATTTTGTCATTTTTTTAACTTTCAAGACTTTACCTTCAAATAGATGTTGACCTACTCTGAATTTGAACATTTCGGAACTTTTTGTTTCTGATTCAATCAATAAACCATTTTCAGACAATACATCTTCCATTGTTTCTCTAACAATTTGTTTGATTTCGTTTGCTGATAAACCAACCATCGATTGTTGTGTTTGTTGTTGTGGTTGTCTTACTTGTTTTTGTTCTCCGATAATATCGCCTTTAGCGTTTGTATTCATCAATCTTGATGCTTTTTCGACTAACTCATTGCTTAAAACAGCTCCTGACCCAACTCCCATTGTTGGTTGTTGAATTGGGTGTTCCATCATTAATCTTTTTATCTCATCGGGAAGTTTTGATTTTGAAATCCTATCTTCAATAGGAATGTTTGAGTTTTGATTCACAATTGGTTTTGGTTGTTCTGCCATAAACTCTTGTGGGATATTGTAAGTTGCAGGAACTGCGTCATATCCTTCTACAACAGGGGATGACATTTCTCTTACTTGACCTCTTCCAATTTCATTATGTTTATCCATGATTTTTTTTGAAACCATGAGTTTTTGTAGTAGTTCTGCTTCTGAATTCATATTAATTTAAATTATTAAAATACTGCGTTTATTATTACTCTTTCCATACTTTTATCCCCATTTGGGTTATAATTCGGTCTTGGTGTATCAAACGTTTCTTGAGTTGGTCTTATGAATTGCATTTTATCAACTCTAAAGAACCTCCATCCTGGTAATGGTTTTTTTCCTAAATACCCCGTATGTGAAGCTCCTTCTTTGTCCCATGCTCTTAAAACAGGGTTGCCTCTTTTTGTATTTCCAAAGGCAACAGGTTCGATAACCCTTAACCCTCTTCCTCCTGGTTCATCACCATCGTAATAAATTACACACACTCTTCTATTTTTTATTGCATCAATAATTTGATCTCTTGATGCTACCTCTAATATAAGATCATTAAGGGTGTTGTAAAGTTTCATTATGCTGATGGAGTGGTATAAGGTTTGTTTGGTTGATATTCATTTACTTTGATTTCGTTTTTTCTTTCAACAATATCAGTAGAAGACCCACCATTTATTGTGTCAAGAAAAATTCCCGTTCCTTTTCCTGATTCATCACCATCTGATATTGCATCAGGATTTACAGATGAATAAGGATTTACGGTTTTGTAATCATTTTTTACTATCAAACTTTTTCTTTGTAGATCAGCAATTGCTGTTAAATCATTTGCTGGTTGACTAAAATCTAATCTTTCTGTTTGCATTTTAAATTATTTTTTTAATTATTTGGTTTATTCTGTTAACATCTTCTTTAATTCTAACATCTTGTGTAAAGGTACTATGATCTTTTGATGGTCTTATCATATCGGCATATGGTCCAATATCTTTGATTGTGTTAACATCAATTTGATCTGGCATAAACTCATCATCAACTCTTGTTTCTAACGAATCGTTATTTCTTAATTGTTGAATTGTAGTTTCAGCCCAATTTTTCATATAGTCAGCACCATTTAAAATAAAAGGGGCGTCCGTTCCATCACCTTCATAATTATCAAACCAATTTTTTATTCTACCTAATTGTTGATAAGTCACATATCCACTATCTCTCAACTCTTCATTTCTTTTGTGACCTTCAATTGAAGAATCGGAGTTTGGTATCTCATCAAAACAAGTTTGTAGATATTCCATCATCTCTTTTGGTAATGTAATCGTTTTATTGTATAAACTACTATTCACTATTTCTTAAATGTTTGATTAATTTTTCTATGCTAATGTTTTCTTTTTCTGCCAACTTTTTTATTGCTTCAATATTTCTCATTAAGATTTTTGAAACGATGTTATCATCATCTTCATCTTTATATTTTTTAACAACTTCTTTGTCTTTAGATTTTTTTGAAATAATAATTTCATCAATCATTTTTTCCATTTTTTGTTTTTCAAGTTCGGACAATCTTCTTTTTGTAAAACAATTTACACATTTTCCTTGTCTTTTTTCTTGTTTTAATTGTTTGTCCAATTTTCTATCAAAACCTAATCTTTTTAATCTTTCATCTCTTTCAATTGGATCTTCAACATCCATTTTCTTTAAGATTTTGTTTGCAACATCATAAGTTGGTGCATCTTCCGTTTCTTCAAAACCAAATGATTCAGATTGATCAACTTCTGATAAAGGTGTTTGTCCTTCTTGTGATTCACCATAATAAACACGGATGAATGGAAATTGATTTGCTTTTGTCATACGAACCGTTTGATCCGTAGTTTTCTTTGCCAAATTTCTTTGATTCAAAATAGGAATACTTGACCCAATTACAGATCCGTCAGGATTTACCAATTCACCCAATTCTCCGTCAGGTGTTTCCGTTCTTTTTGCTCTTGAATCCAAAAGTTTATGAACTTGTCTTTTTGTTAATTTTTTTCCCGAGTTTAATATTTTTGAAATAATATCTTGAATTTCTTCAAAAACTTCTTTATCGACAACAATAACGTCATCTTGTTTCCTTGACTCACTAATAGTATTTGAAACCGAATAATAAACAGCAATTTTATTTCCCTTATCTTTTAAAAAGAAATAATATGGTTCGTTGTAATACTCATGGTTTAATTTAATCATGATTTAATTTTCTTAATAAATACTTTGATTTGTTGTATTTATTAGTAAAACAGATGGCATACCAAAATATAAATCAATATAATTATCAGAAATTAAAAATGCAAGTCATTTATGACGGGCAAGATATGTCATTGGCATCTGATGAAGTTGATTTTAACCAAGAAGTTATATTCTCACCTTACATTATAGGTATTGATGACGGAAAAAAATTACCAATATCTCTTAATCTTAATAGTCCCTTAACAACACAAAATCTAACTTTAAATTATGGTGATTACAATTATAGTAATGTTATTATTTCAGAAAATTTTTATCAACCAGAAGATTTAAATTTTAGTTGTTTTAGTGCAGGAACAACTTGTGATGTTGGTCTTACAGGAATTGATAATGGTTTAACTTACAGAATTAAAGGAGATTATTTAAACTTTACCAACGGATTATTTAACGACACCGAAAAATTTGATAGATTTTATTATGATAGAAGAATGAAATTTATTCAAACAACAACGAATGTTCCATCTAATCATATTTTTTCGGGTATTCCTTTATATACAACATATCAAATGGTTTCAAAGTTCAATCCCGATTTTGGAAGATACGTTGAACTTTATGGTGGTTTTTATCAAGGATTTTATAAATTATTTGGTTATGACTATGACATCTTACCTGAACGAATGAATAAAGGGTGGTCAGTTGAAATGTTATTAAATCCAAGATTTGTTGATGAATATACACCACCACCTGGTTATACCACATTAAATCAAATATACCCAAATAATAAAAACACATTTTTTTATATGGGAACAAGGGCGGAAAATAAATTTTATCATTACGCAGATGGATCTCCAAAATGTGATCCAAGTTATGTTAGAGTAACTTCAGGATTAACTTGTGAAGAAACTTGTGCTTGTTGTGATTATGGTATAACAAATAGTAGATGTATATATGTATATCCACCAAGACCTATTGGTGGTGTTTATGATCCACATTTAAATTACGGATGTAATTTATGTAATGGAAATCCTGAAACAAAATTAACTTGTGGTTGTGGTTGTAATTTAGATCCTTGTGATACTTGTGGGTGGATGTGTTTTGAACACGCTTGTTCTTCTATTATTGTTCCAACACCTACACCAACACCAACTCCCACACCAACTGTTCCTTGTGATACATATCCAACAACAATAGTTTGTGATCCAACACCACCATGTTGCACGTCTTGTCCTGATTGTGGTTGTGACACGTGCGGTTGTCCACCATCAAGTCCACCGACAATTTTTTCATCAATAGAAGACACTTGTGAAAAAGATCCAAAATGGGATGCATTATCAAACAACATTTCATTTAGATTATGTGGTGATCCACATAACCCTGGTATTGGTGTAAGAGCAATCAAACTAACGGGAGATTGTATTACAACGGGATCTTGTGTTACAGGACAAACATATACCACAGGATATACAATAGTTGATATTTGTACTCCACCAATTTATCCTTATTGTTTACAAGTAAATCCAGGTTGGTTGACTTTTAGACATTGGTTTTTAATTAATGTTGTTTGGGAAAGATACACTTATTTGGACTATTGTGATTTGAAATGGTTTGGTGGATTAGACGATATTACAAGAGTTGAACTTCTTCAAAGTTTGGCAAACAACACGGCGTCTTTAATTGCTCCCCCATATACAAATGGATATAAAGTTCCTGAAACCGTAACAATTGTTCAATTAAATCAAAGATGGTTAGACGACACAAAGTTTAGAATGGGTCGATTGAAAATATACATTAATGGTCGTATATTTTATACCATAGAAGATTTCGAAGAAGTAATTCCTCGAGGATTAGACACTGACAAAGAAAAACAAGTTGGTGTTCCTTTTAACATTTCTTGGGGTGGGGGGACACAAGGACTTCACGAAAATCTAACATTATCTGCTTGTACTGCGACCACTCAAGGATTATATATTCAAGATCCAGAATGTTTCCCTGAAAACATTCTAAACAACACATCACTTAATAAGTTAAAAACACATATATTATTAGAAGAAAATTTCGCAGGAACTTTTGATGGGGCAATATCTCAATTTAGATTTTATACCGAACCTTTGTCTTCTCCTGAAGTAAAACACAATTTTAAATTATTAAGGGACACATTTTTTATGTTTGATCCTGATTGTCCAAATTGTGATTTGTCGTCTTGTTATCCTAATGATTTCACATACACCATTATTAATACATAAAAAAGATGAGTCAAAATATATTAATAAAAAGTGTTTTTTTTGATGGCGAATTAGCAGAAGTTTTATTCAAACCGGATAATGATGATGTTGTCTTAAACTTTGACCAGATAACATTACCATTTTTATTTGAACCAAGTCTTTTGTATCCACCAAGAGAAATATATGGAACATATACGATTAAACCTGTTGTTGCTAATTGCCCATACTTTTTAAACGTGCCAAGGCCGACACCTACACCGACTCCGACACCAAGTCCAACAAGAACTTTAACACCGACACCAACACCGACAAACACTCCGACACCTACATTAGACCCATGTAAACTACCAAGTCCAACACCAACATCTACATCAACACCGACGCCAACACCTACAATTAGTTTAACACCGACACCTACTCCTACTTGGAATCCGTGTATAACACCATTACCACAACTTATTGTAAATATTTTGTTAGAGATAATGCCAGGATCGGTAATATTAAAAGCAACGGTATCATATAATAAAGGTTTACCAAATGACACATATATTTGTTTTGATGCAATATTAACAACAAAAACAAATGAAAAAATTGTAGTTCCAAAAGAAATTTTAATTAATGCTGGATCAATGATGGGTGTGTTTGAGACAAGATTAGACATGGATTTTAATTTATTAAAAGACGTAGTTATAGTCGAGAATAGTAGAATCGATGGGTCAACTATTAATCCAAAATTCCAAGTTCATACACAAAAACAAATTATACCAACGCCAACATCAACTAATACACCTACACCAACTAACACTCCAACTAACACTCCAACCCCAACTAACAATTCAACTAATACACCTACACCAACTAACACACCAACTAATACGCCTACACCAACTAACACACCAACTAATACGCCTACACCAACTAATACACCTACACCAACAGTGACCCCAAGTATTGGTGCTTCACAAACCCCAACTCCAACAAATACCCCAACACCTACAACCACACCGACAAATACCCCAACTAACACTCCAACTCCTACTATTACACCTACCTCAACACCAACAAATACCCCAACTAACACTCCAAGTAATACACCTACAAACACACCAACAAACACCCCAACCCCTACAAACACACCAACAAACACCACAACAACAACACCTACAAATACCCCAACTAACACTCCTACACAAACAACAACACCAACTCCGACAGTAACACCAACAACAACTCCTGTTATTATACCAATAATTTATTATGGTAAATCATCAAAAGTTAATTTTGATAATGGTGATGAAATCAATTTGAACTTGATTCAAACAAATCAAACCACAAATCAATATTTAAATATTGTATCAGGAAGTGGATACGTTTATATTTTAATTCCGAAATTCACAAATCAACCGTCAATATTTAGAAATAGTAATTGGGGTTGTAATGGAAATGTCATTCCAATAATCACAAAACCTGATGTCAATATAATTGACAATTTAGGAAATACGACTATTTATTCTGTATATAGGTCATACGTCTCGACTTCAGCTGGTGTAGATGTATGGTTATGTGTATAATATTATATGTATATTGATTTTTTAAATGACCGATTTTAGTAAAGTTGGTGGAGTGGGAATTATGGGTTTCATTTCACCAATGGACACCCTTGATACCTACGCAGTAATTGATCCCTTATATGGTATTGATGGACTACGTAATGTAGACAATGAAGACGATTTAAATTCAATACCTTACGATCGAAGAAGACCTGGTATGATCGTAGGAATCGAAGGTGGTCAACGATTTTTTAAACTTAAAAACGATTTTTGGTCTTTTAGCCCTTTAGATTGGGACGAAATATTTTTTTTAACGTCTCCACAATTAGAAGTACTAAATAATTTACCAAATAAATTAGTAGTCCCTGGCGTTAACTCATCAACATTTATTGATCGTGAATTAATTACAGGTTCAATTGATAGTGTAAATAAAACATATACCCTTCGTTTTACACCTGAATTAAATTCAGAACATATATACTATAATGGTCTTTTACAAGATAAAGGATCGGATCTTGATTATAGTATAAGTGGAAAAACAATCACATTTAATAATCCACCAAAAATTAATAGTAAACTTCTTTGTTCTTATAGAACTTATAGTGAAATTAATTTTATCGATCATGAATATCCTGTTGGTGAAATTAATGGGATAAATAAATCATTTGAGTTGTCAATTCTTCCTAAAACAGGAAGTGAACACATTTATTTGAATGGTTTATTACAAGATTTTGGAAATGATAATGACTATACGATTTCAGGTAAAACTATAACTTTCAAAATCGCACCTCCTAGTTGGAGTAAGATAACTTGTTCTTATCGATTTTATTAAAATAAAATTAACATAAAAACTAAATAACTTAAAAGATAAACATATTTATAATAAGAAACAAAAAAAAATGATGGAGCAAGAAGAAAAATACACAACGTCAGATTTATATTTAGGTGCATACCTTAAACTTAAAGGTTATAAAATGACCGTAGAGAAAAGTAAAAATAAGGTGATTTTTGTGTTTGAAAAAACTGAAGGTTTACAAGAAGAAGTTAATAATTATTTAAACGAAAGCGGTTCGTGTGAACCTCTTTTATATACAAATTCAATTAAGAATTTGAAAAATTTATTATATAATTTGTAAAAGTTTTGGCTTTTTCAAATTTATAAACTATTTATATGTATAGTATCGTCGCATCTTGTGACAATTATTAATATCTCTTATTTATCTTCCTATTTAAATTAGTATTTTATTACTTGGGTGTTTTTGTCCTTAAAACCACCCTGTTACTATTTGTATGCGTAATCCAACTTGTCTCAAGAGTTGAGAACAAGGTGTAAAGATCACTTTTTAAACTTGAAAACCAATTTTTTCATGGCTACTACTAAAATAGTTTTAGACTTACAATCGGACTTAATATTATCAAGTCCATCAATCACAACCCCAGTTGGTATTATCGCAAGTGACATTAAGTTTGGTTCAACATCAAACGTTAATGCGGAATTAGGTAATTTATCAACTAACATTTCAAATGAGGCAACTGCAAGAGTTGCTGGTGACAATTCTGTCGCATCTAACTTGTCTTCTGAAGTTGTTAACAGAACAAACGCTGTTTCATCTGAAGCTTCTACAAGATTGGCTAACGACAATTCATTGGCTTTAGTTATTTCTCAAGAAATTTCTACAGAACATTCTTTCAATGTTGTTGAACACGCTTCTTTGGCTTCTAACTTGTCAACTGAAATCGTTAACAGAACTGCTGATGTAGACGCTGAAGAATCAAGAGCTATCGCTGCTGAAGGTTCAATCGCTTCTAACTTGTCTTCTGAAGTTGTTAACAGAACAAACGCTGTTACTGCTGAAGCATCTTCAAGAGTTGCTGGTGATTTATCATTAGAAACTTCTTTAAATGCTGAAGGATCTCGTGCAATGTCTTCTGAAGTTTCATTGGCGAATGATTTAACTGCTGAGACAAATGCAAGAATCGCTGATGTTAACGCTGAAGAATCAAGAGCTATCGCAGCTGAAGGTTCATTATCTACTTCTATCACTTCTGAAGCGTCTGCACGTGTTGCTGGTGATTTGTCATTAAACACAAAAATTGATTTTGTTATTTCTAACACTGACCCTGCTGCGTTAGATTCATTAACTGAAATCGTTTCTGCTTTCCAATCTGTTGATGGTGACCTTAACAACACAATCACTACATTGGCATCTACAGCGTCTGTTGCGGTATCTACAGAAAAAGCTAGAGCAATGTCTGTTGAATCTTCTATTGCTAATGATTTGTCTTCTGAAATCGTAAACAGAGGATTAGATGTTGATGCTGAAGAAGCAAGAGCAGAATCTGTTGAGGCTGATTTATCTGAAGAAATTTCTTTGGAAATTGCTAACAGAGTTGCTGAAGTTTCAACTGAGGTTGCAAGAGCAACTGCCGCTGAATTGTCAATCGCTTCTAACTTGACTTCTGAAATTGCAAATAGAATCTCTGATGTTAACTCTGAAGAATCAAGAGCAATCGCAGCTGAAGGTTCAATCGCTTCTAACTTGTCAACTGAAATCGTAAACAGAATCGCTGACGTTAACGCTGAAGAATCAAGAGCGATGGTTGCTGAATCAACTATTTCTTCTAACTTATCTTCTGAAATCGTTAACAGAACTGCTGATGTTGATGCTGAAGAAGTAAGAGCAATGTCTGTTGAGGAATCATTAAGAAATGATATTTCAGTAGAGGGATTTGTAAGAGAATTGTTTGATGCATCGATGCAAAGCACCTTAGATGCTGTATCAAGTAAAACAGATTTTAATGAATTTCACATCAATACGGTGGAAGAAACTTTAAGTTTGTATATTATTTCTGCAATATCTACAGAACACTCTCATCACGTAGATGGTGACTTTTCATTAGAAACTTCAATAAATGCGGAAGCATCGTCTCGTGAAGCTGCTGACAATAGATTGTCTGCTGAAATTTCTGAGTGTTGTTCAATCCACACATCTGTTGATGTTGTATTGTCAGGTGAAATTTCAAGAGGATTTGGTTCAATTGAAACTACAGTTTCAACAAAAGAATCAATGACTGTAGTAAGAGAAAATTCAATTGACTCTAAATTATCTTCTGCAATTTCTTCTGAAGCTTCTTCAAGAGTATCTAAAGATGATTCATTAGAGTCTGTAATTTCAGAAGCTAAAACTTCTATCAACACAGTAATGACTGCTGAAGCTTCTTCAAGAGTATCTGGTAATGTTTCTTTAGAGAACGCAATCGCAAGAGAAGAAGGAAGAATTGACGCTATCCTTGATGGTTCTACAGTTGATTTAGACCAATTTGCTGAAATCGTTTCTTTCGTTAACGGAATTGACTTAGAAAACGATAACGCATTGTTATCTGCTGTAACTTCAATCGGTACTGCAATTGGTAGCGAAGAAAGTTCAAGAGTTTCTAAAGATAATTCATTAGAATCTGTAATTGCAACAAACAGAACTGACGCTAACACAGCAATGTCTACTGAAATTTCTAACAGACAATCTGCTGACACGTCATTGTTTGTACAATTGAATGACAAAATCAACAACGAAATCTCTGATAGAACTGCTGACGTTGATGCTGAACAAGCAAGAGCTGAAGGTGCTGAAGGAATGTTGAATACAAAAATCAACACTGAAATCACTAACAGAGAAAATGCTGACACTTCATTGAATACTGCAATTAATGAAGCGGTTTTAATGTTGAATACTAAGATTAATGACGAGACAAGTAGAGCTCAAGGTGCTGAAGGTTCATTAGAGGCCGCATTGTCTTCTGAAGTTGCTAACTTGTTATCAAATACAGATTTAACTGCAATTGATTCATTCTCTGAAGTAGTTACTGAATTGGATGCTGTTAAAAACATAATCAGCAACACTTACTTTAAGAAAGTATCTATTTCTGGTTTAGTTAACGGAACAAACAAAAACTTCACATTGGGTGCTACAGTTAAGACTGGTTCTGAGGCAATCTATTACAATGGATTGTTACAAGAAATGGGTGAAGACTACACTATCTCTGGTGGTGTTAACGTACAGTTTACTTATACTCCAGCTATTGGTGGTAAAGTAACTGCTTACGGTGTTTACGCTTAATCATTAACTTTTTAATGAAAACAAAAAAGGGACTCTTCGGAGTCCCTTTTTTTATTATAGTAAAAAAAAATTAAAGATTGTCGTATCTATTTGTATTTGGGTTATAAACCAAATCTTTATTTCCACCATTAAAAAGATTATAAATCAATTTGTCATAAGTTTCAATAAGTTCTTGATTATCAGCATGATATCTTTGTAAAACAATATCGTTTCTTTTATGGTATTCTAAAATATTGTTATCGTGTTCGGTTAAAATATAATTCAACATTTTGGCACCTTCTTTTGTATCACTATTTTCATAATAATAACCAAGATCTTTACAAAGAGGAGCATTATGTAAAACAGGATAACCCAAATAAGCGGCATCCAAATAAAGATAATTTAAAGGGTTTAATACTTGATGACAAAGTAAAATGTCAAAGTATTGTGTTAGAACAAAAGATGTTTGATATCTTGATTCTGCGGTAATTTTTTTATCTTCATACAGATCAAAAGTTTTGATTATTGACATAAACTCATAATTTTCTTTAAGTTTATCACCATTTGTGATCATAAGTTTATCAATTTTATTTTTTCCTGTTTCAGTTCTATATGATTCTTCAGCAACCATAGCAGGAATTAAAGAATATTTAACAACATTAATATTTGGCTCCATAATTCCCAACACTTTTTTCTCTTTGTCGGGATTATATTTGTATCCTTTACTATATCGACCTTCTTTAAATCCACTTTCAATTCCAATTACGGATTCAAGTAAAAATTTGTTATGCCAAATAAAAGGAACAATAAACGCGTTTGTTCTATATAGTGTCGTAAAGAACCCGTTATTGGTATCGTGTTGTTGTGGGATATACCATAGTTCGTCAAATGTCGTTTCATATTCAAAGTATCTTTTTTTGTTTTCTTTAAACAAAACATTTTCCATATGGATCACATAATTGTTTCCACATTTATAACCGATAAATCTTTTATTTTTATCTTCTTTGAACTTTTTAATATCTTCTTCGTATACTTGGGCACCCATCATTATAATAAGATCCATTTCCATAAATTTATCTTTAAAGTTATAGATATTAATGTCTTTAAGATAAGAAGGTTTTTGTTCTGTAAAATCAACATCAAAAGTGTTTAATATACAAACTTCATAGTCATTTTTTGATTTCTGTAATAAATGAACAAACATTAAAACATTTTGTTTCATTCCATTTGTCCAAATTGATTCTGTGTTTGATTGTAGTCCTAAAGTAATTCCAATTTTTAGATTTTTCATCTTTATTGATTTGATTGGTTTATAAATTGTTTTATTATTTCATCTTTTTCTTCTTGAGTTTCTGAGTTAGCCCATAACCATAAAAAAGATCCTGAAACTGATTGTAATTCTTTTTTCTTTTCTTCTATCGTCTTTTGTATTAATATAAAACCATTTGCCTCAAAATCTATTTCAATATTTAATTTTTTTGCAATTTTATAAAGTGTTAATAAATCATTTTTTTCATAAGCAATTTGTGATTCTTCATACCATTTTATTCTAATGGTATTTTTTGATTTATCTGGATGACATTCTTTTGCGATCGATCTAAAAATTGATTTAATTATTTTTAATTCTTTTTCTGTAACCTCAAATGGTTTATCTTTTTTTATACCACAAGATATGGTTTCTCCTGTCACTATTGGTGATTTATAACCCATTTTTACAGCTTCTTCCATAAACAATGGCTTATGATATGTTGTAAACTCATCAACATATTCTTTTTCTAATTCTAAAAGATTTAACTCTTTTAAATATAGATTTATTTTCAAGTCATTTAACTTTTTTTTAGACATATTCTATAAATAGATTAAAATGGATTTGAGTTCATATTTATTAGTGTTATTTAATTTTATTTTAACTAACGGAAATATTTATACTATAAGATGCCAGTTTATAACAGATTAACAGATAGATCGAGAGTTTCTGCGGTCACATTAAATGATATTTTCCATGTTGTTGTAACAGGAGACACATCACAAAGCCCACAAGGATCATCCTATTATGCTCCTTTAAGTGATTTACAAGCAATTTTAAGCGGTTCAACAGGACCTGCTGGAACTTCAGGAACTAGTGGAACTAATGGTTCAAGCGGAACAAGCGGGTTAAGTGGGGCAACAGGAACAAGCGGTACTTCGGGTGCTAATGGGACAAGTGGTAGTAATGGAACTTCGGGATCTAATGGAACAAGTGGAACTTCAGGTAGTAGTGGGTCTTCAGGGTCTTCAGGAACAAACGGCACAAGTGGTAGTAATGGAACTTCGGGATCTAATGGAACTTCGGGAACAAATGGGACTTCAGGTACAAATGGGACTTCAGGTACAAATGGGACTTCAGGTACAAACGGAACGTCAGGAACTAATGGAACAAACGGAACGTCAGGAACTAACGGAACATCGGGAACGAACGGAACATCGGGGACTAATGGCACATCAGGAACAAACGGAACAAGTGGGTCTTCAGGTTCAAGTGGGACATCGGGGACATCTCCTTTATGGAACTTTTTAGGACCTTATCAAGTGCAGATACATAATATAGGTGATGTCGTGACTTTTGCGGGAGAAACTTGGTATTGTATTCAATACGCCCCATCTGGTTATGGACCTTTTGGTGGTTTTATTGGTGTATATTGGACTTTACTTGCTGCGTCAGGAACTAACGGAACATCGGGAACGAACGGAACATCGGGGACTAATGGAGCTAATGGAGTATCAACAAGTTTATTCTATTATGAAGCAAAAAATAATTCACAATCAGGAAACCCTGGCGCTGGGCATGTATTGTGGGATAATGTAGTAATGACCGCATCAACCCAAATTAACATCAACCATTTAACAGATACACCAGTAACAGATATTGATATATTTTTAGCTCTTTTACAAATAGGACAACAGATTACAATTCAAGACCAAAATGATAGTGCTAATTTTCAAGTATGGACTATTACAGGAACCCCCACACTAATTGTTGGGGCATCTAATTATTGGACTATTCCCGTATCTTTGGTAAGTGCTGGTGGTAATCCACAATTTGCGAACAATCATAATATATTTGTATCAATAATTGCCGCATCAGGAACATCAGGAACGTCAGGAACTAATGGAACAAATGGAACTAGCGGAACTTCAGGTACAAACGGGACGAGTGGAACTAATGGTACAGATGGGACGAGTGGAACTAATGGTACAGATGGGACGAGTGGAACTAATGGTACAGATGGGACGAGTGGAACTAATGGTACAGATGGGACGAGTGGAACTAATGGTACAGATGGGACGAGTGGAACTAATGGTACAGATGGGACGAGTGGAACAGACGGTACTAATGGAACAGACGGCACAAGTGGGACAAGTGGTTTATCGGGGGTAAATGGTACATCAGGTACGAATGGAACTAGCGGAACAGACGGATCTTCAGGTACGAATGGAACTTCAGGTAGTAACGGTACTAGTGGGACTAATGGAACTTCAGGTACAGATGGTACTAGCGGAACAGACGGATCTTCAGGGACTAATGGTACAGATGGTACTAGCGGAACTGACGGAACTTCAGGTACTGATGGAACTAGTGGTACAGATGGGACTTCAGGTACTGATGGAACTAGTGGTACAGATGGGACTTCAGGTACTGATGGAACTAGTGGTACAGATGGGACTAGCGGGACAAGTGGATTATCAGGTGTAAACGGAACGAGCGGAACAGATGGAACTAGTGGAAGTTCGGTAATTGTTCCAGGTTTGAATAATCAGGTTTTAACTTCTGATGGTTCAGGTGGAATAGTTGCAGAAAGTAATATGACTTTTGATGGTACATTACTAAACATAACTGGCCGTACCGATATCTATGACACAATAGGAACTATTCCTTCATTGAATATATTTTCACAACATAATTTTCCACAACACTCTTCTTTATTTATCCATAACTCTGGAACGCCAACAGGTAATACTAAATTATATGGTGCGGAAATTATTGTTAATGGAGCTTCAAGTTCAAACACAGGTATTAAAATTGCTGCAGGAGGAACTGATGATGGAAATAATACGGGTATAGACGTATCGAATAATTCCACAGGATCTGGATCCCTTCAGTATGGTATAAAAGGGTCTGTTAAAGGTTCTATGACCAATGGTTTAGGTATAAAATATGGTTCTAACTTTGAAGTCCAAAATCAATCACAACAAAATATAGGTTACTCTGTCACGGTTTCAGATGCAACTATTTTTAACATAGGTTACGAAGCCTTTATTAATGGGACAACAGGAAATAGTGTTGGTATGCAAGTACTTAACACTAATGCCGACACGAATGGTGGTGATTCTCAAACAGGTGTTTTGATTGATGTTTTAGGTGGTGGTAGTTTTACAAGTACAAATAAAAAAGGTTTAGATATAAATGTTATTGGAGATGCTCAATCAAATATAGGTTTACGATCTTCTGCCAGCGGAGCTTCACAAAATTATGCAATATACACTTCAGGTGGAAGATTTTCTTTTTATCACGACCCAACAACTGAGTTAACTTCAACATCGGTTGAAGGATATGGTGATATTGTAACTTTTGGTTCAGGTACTTTAACTGCGGGTGATCTATGTTTCTTAGATGCTGGTGCAACATGGAACCAAACAGATGCATCAGGAACACCAAAATCTATAGGAATGTTATCAATTGCTTTAGGTTCATCTCCTGGCGATGGAATGCTCGTTAGAGGATATGTTAGAAATAGTTTGTGGACAACTTTTGCTATTGGTGATATTTTATATGTTGATACAACATTGGGATATATCACAAACATTGCACCATCATCAACAGGAAACGTTGTTAGAATTGTTGGATATTGTGTTAATTCAACAAATGGTGTTATTTATTTTAATCCTGATAATACTTGGGTAGAAATATAAATTATTAAAATATAAATTATTAAAATATAAATTATTATGAAAATATCAGGAGTAGTAATTCCAAATACTACATATAAATCTTATACCGCACTAATAACACAATTTGGTACAGACAATCTAATTTTAGTACGTTGGGATGATATATCGGGCGGTCCTGATTTAATAATAGGTAGAACCTATAGAATTATGGATAACACCGGATCAGATTTTACAAATGTTGGGGCTCCAAACAATAATATTGGGACTTACTTTGTTGCTACGGGTATTAGACCTAATAATTGGGGTGAGGCAATATTACAATTCAACACAGGTGCTCCAATCGTAACCGTATTAGAAAATACTATTGGTAATATATGGTTTACATATAATTTAACAGGTAATTATTATATTAATTCAAATGATTTATTTACATTACGTAAAACAACGGCATTTATTTCAACTGGTGCTGAGGGAGTTAGCAATGGGGTAATCACAGGAATAAATGTTATGGACCAGAGTGTGATTGCTTGTAATACGGTTTTAACTCCGGATACTCCTATTGATGATGAATTATACAACACCCCAATAGAAATTAGAGTTTATAATTAAAAATATATATCATATTAAAATCAATTATTAAAATAAAAAATAACTTCGTTATAATATTCTATAAAATGTTCGTTCCATAAATCCCATTTTATATTTACACCATCTATAGAATATACTTCAAAGTTATCGAACATTTGTAAAATATTATCTCTAAACCATCTGAACTTACATTGATGAAAATTTTCGTCATTTCTTAAATGGAACTCAACAACAATTTTTGGAATTGTTTTTAAAAATTCAATATTACTTTTTTGAAATACGTCATATTCCCCCCCTTCACAATCACACTTTAAAAAATCAATTTTTGAAATATTATTTTCATCTAAAAATTCTCTGAATGTAAAAGTAGGAACACTTTCACTAATTCCATCCCACGTAATTTCAATTCTTTTTTTGTCGGTAATTGCTCCTTGAATAATTTTAACATTATCTTTTCCAACGTTTCTTTTTAAAACTTCTATTTGATATGATAATGGCTCAACAACAAAACATTGTTTTGGATTGTTTGGTAAAATTGAATATGTGAATGGTCCTAATGACGCACCTAAGTCAACAACAATATCACCTTCTTCTACAATAAAACATCTATCATATATGTTATGATCTTCAATTTCTTTAATTGCGGCCTCACTATACCAATTAGTTTTTCCTCCCCAATCAAATCCATCTAATTTATTTTTTTTCTCAATAACTTTTTCTTCGTTCATAATCTTATTTATTTCTTTTATCACCATGTCTGATGTTATTTTTTTGGAGCACTCAAATTGACGATCAGTTCCTTTATGTAAAGGACACCAATTCCAATCAGAAGCATTTAATCTATCATTATTAAAACATCCATGACATACGTCTTCATTTATTACTCTATATGTGTTTAACTTTGTTTCTGCAAATTTTTCACTAAATCCTGATATTAAAATTACAGGTAATTCACATGCCCATGCCAACCAAGATAAACCTGAACCAAGACCAATAAAAAATTCGCAACTAACCAAATCGTTAATAACCTCCTGAAGATTTCCCCCTTTAAAGATAGTAACTCCTTTTGGGTAAAAATTATTCATATAACCATCACCTTCTTTTGAATAGATCATACATTCATACCCCAACGCATCAAGATGATCTATAACGGATTGCCACCCATCAGGGTTATTCCAATACTTCGCTTGTGCTGTAGAATGAAAACCAATGCCCACTTTTTTCTTTTTTGTGATGTTTGGTAAGTTTAATTTTGGTCTTATTTCTTTATAATCTAAACCCAAAATATCTGTTGCTGTTTTTTGTAATGGTTGTCTTTTAACATCATTTGGATGTGCGTTATAGTTTAAAGAATTGTCTTCGTTGTAATACCAACCCAATTTGTACTGTGCATAAATATTATGTACGACTTCTCCAGGATTTTTAAATTCAATATTTGAATATTGATCTTTAAATAAATCATTCATAAAAGTTGAAACAATAAGTTCGCAGTTATGTTTTTTTCTAAACTCTTCGCAGTAAGGAATCCAAGCCAAAGTATCACCCAACGATTTTGATCCAAATGAAATATAAACTCTTTTGTTTTTCAAATTTAATATATCATTATAAATCAACTCACCATTTTCATAAACTTCGGTTCTCCATTTTGTATAATATTCTCTGTTTAATTTAACCCAACTATTAATTGGCAAATTATTTTCATATATCAAATTATTTTGGTCAAATAACTTTATGTTAAATAAACTATCACTTTCTCCCAAAATTTCAAAAAATGGATTGACAACAAAGTGTTGTTTGAAAGTATAATCGTTTTTAATCGGTTCATTATAAATTATTGGTGTATCCATAATTTTTTTATAAAAATTCAATAACTCGTCCCCAAAATCTGTTTGATATTCAATTTCATAATTTTGGTTTGAATTAATTAGATCCAACAAATCATTTGAAATTTTAGTTATGTCTCCTTCTATTGGTTTAATAAATGAGTCAAACATTCCCATATATTGTGGAAGGTTTCTTGTTAAAATTTTCATTTTATAATTGATCGCTTCTCTAACAACCAAAGGATTACATTCGAAAATTGAGTTAAACATCAAAACATCACAAGACTCCATAAACAAATCAACATCATCTCTTTCGCCCCATATTGTAACATTTTTTGGTAGGTCTTCCATTATTGGTTTCCAATAACTTTCAAAGTTTGGAGCTTGATTTCCAATAAAATGAAAATGTAAATTCGGATTTGTGTCTTGTAATAATCTTGCTATTTCAATTCCTTCTTTTTGATTTTTCCCTTCCGTCCATAAACCAACATTTAATATATGGGTTTTTGTTTCATCAATTTTTAATTGTTGTCTTGATTCAAATTTTTTTAAAAGTGAAACTTGTTTTTCTTCGTAAGGGAACGTCAATAATTTTTTTGGTGATGGTGTAGTATTAAATTGTGAAACTTGATGATAAGGTGTTATTAAAGAATAATAATCGGGATGTAATTTTTTTAATGTGTTGGCATCATACCAAACATTATGACAGGTCTCAACAATTTTCCAAGTTCTTTTGTTTGAATATAATTGGTTTAATATGTCTTTTGGTATTTTATTAAAACTTTCAAACGCTTCTGGTATTTCTTCTGCGTGAACAATATCAATTTTATTTTCATTAATGATTTTTATTAAATCATATTTTTTATCTTTTTCTGTGGATAACCCTAACGTAAAAAAATGATTTTCATCTAATAACTCAATTATTTTATTTCTTTGAACAACATATGTGTCACTGAATTGTGAATACTCAACTAAAAATATTTCAATTTGATCTTTGTATTTTTGAAGGGATTCAATTCTTTTTAATGTGAATTGTGGCATTCCTCCTGTTGAAAGGTGGGGTGTGAGATATAAAAGTTTGATTTTATCCATATTAAAAAATAATAGTAAAATACTGATAAATGAAGTATTTATGAAAAAAGAATTATGTCATCTGCAAGACCATTTGCTTTTAATACGGGATCAACAATTTCAGGAACAATACAAGTTGGTAATTTGGCCGTAGGTTACCCAACTTCGGGTTTTGATGCCACGGGACTACAATGGTGGAATGGTCCTGATGAAGAATTGGGTTATGTAATCGCACAACCTGTACCCGATAATAGTCAACCAACACCTGTTTTTGGACAAACAGCTTCAGTTGGATTTTTTAAAACAAATGGTTTTAATGATAGTGAATTTATTAGTATTACAAATAAATTACTAAATACAACATATACTAACGCCAAAGATGCGTCTGCGGCACTAACATCAAATGGATATTGGAACTCATACATATCACCTGTTTTATATTTAGATGCGGGTGATCCGACAAGTTATCCTGGAACAGGAAGTGTTTGGACTGATACTGTAGGTGGAAAAATATTTAATTTAATTAATGGGCCTAACTATGGTGGTGGGTTTGGTGGGTTTTTAGATTTCCAAACTTCTTCATCGCAATATGCACAATGTAATACAAGTTTACCATCTTTAAATACTTGGTCAATTAGCGTTTGGCAGAATTATAATGGAACAAATATTGGTGGGTCACCATGTATTGTTTCAGAAGTATTTCCGACCGCCATCAATTATATGTTAGGAAACGGAAGTGATACAAGTCCTAATTTACAAACAGGGTTTTTTAATGGTTCTTGGAATCTTACACCGGTAGGTTATATATTAACACCTGGTTGGCATTTTATTGTTGGTACTTATGATGGATCAAATCTTAATTTATATGTTGATAACTCATTAATTTTTAGTGTTAATATTGTTAGTACACCAACTTCTGGCAATTCGGGAATAGTATTAATGAGAAGATGGGACTTAAATGAATATTGGGGTGGATTTTTATCAATTGTTGGTATATATGATAAGTCTTTAGATTCACAACAAATTAGTTCTTTGTGGAATGCCAATAAATCAAGATTTGGTCTTTAATTAATTTATAGATTTTAGAAATATTTTAATTTGGTATTTATGTTATATGTCAAATATAATTCAAATTACTTCAATATCAGGAACACCCCCATATGATATATACGTTTGTGATCAAACAATCACATATTGTTATTTGGTATCGGGTTCTACCTTCATTACACCTCCAGTAACTTTTATTGTTCCACCACCATTGGACACATCAACACCGATAATATTAAAAATTATTGACTCGTTGGGTTGTGAAAAAATATTTCTTCTTACTTGTGGTGAAATTTATGGAAAATTATTTGAAGGGTTTGAAGTATTCTTATTCCAAGATGCCTCAATTTATTTATACGAAGGCCCTTAATTTAATAAATTTTTTAACAATATGTTTTATGATTTCTAAAAAATGTACAAAATGTTATGAAGAAAAACCACTAACAGAATATCACAAAGGAGGTGATAAATACGGGCGTCAATATGTTTGTAAAGCTTGTAAAAAAAAATACGCTATTCAAAACAAAGATAGGGAAAACGAACGTAAGTTGAATTGGAAATTAAATAATATGGAAAAAATTATCATAAGTAAAAAAAAGTATTATGAGTTGAACAAAGATAAGGAAATAAAAAGAAATACAAAATATGCTAACATAAAGAAAAAAAATGATATAAATTTCAAACTTTCTTGTATTATGAGATCAAGATTAGTAAATTTTGTAAAACTAAAAAATTACACAAAAACTAATAAAACATTTGATATTGTTGGTTGTTCTCCAGAAAATTTAAAAAAATATCTTGAAAATCTATTTGTGGAAGGTATGTCTTGGGAAAACCACGGCATTGATGGGTGGCACATAGATCACAGAATTCCACTATCATCTGCAAAAACCAAAGAAGAAGTATATAAATTATCTCACTATACTAATTTACAACCTATGTGGGCCACAGAAAATTTAAAAAAAAGTTCTAAAATACTTTAGTGTTTATTCGGTTTATATTTTTTTTATTACTACTATATTTTTTAAAAAATAAAATAAAATGAATACTATATTTGTTCAAATAGCATCGTTTAGAGATCCTCAATTAGTACCAACTATTAATGATCTTTTAAATAACGCCAAATATCCAAATAATCTAAGAATTGGAATTTGTAATCAGTTTAATTCCGAAGATGAATTTAACATAGACGAGTTCAGAAATGACAAAAGATTTAAAATTATTGATGTCTTAGATGTTGAATCAAAAGGTGTTTGTTGGGCAAGACATCAAGTTCAACAATTGTATGGTAATGAAAAATATACATTACAAATTGATTCCCATATGAGATTTGAAAAAGATTGGGATGATACTCTTATTAAGATGATTAAACAACTCCAAAAGAAAGGACATAAAAAACCTTTGTTAACAGGATATGTTTCATCTTTTGATCCGGAAAACGACCCACAAGGAAGAGTTACCGAGCCGTGGAGAATGGCTTTTGATAGATTTACACCTGAAGGTGTTGTATTCTTTTTACCTGAAGTTATTCCTGGATGGAAAGAACTTAAAGAACCTGTGACAGCAAGATTTTATTCTGCTCACTTTTGTTTTACATTAGGACAATTTTCAACTGAAGTTCAACACGATCCTGAATTTTATTTTCACGGAGAAGAAATTTCAATCACTGTGAGGGCATATACTCACGGATACGATTTATTTCACCCACATAAAGTTGTTATTTGGCATGAATACACAAGAAAAGGAAGAATTAAACAATGGGACATAGATAAAGAATGGCATAAGAAAAACACCGCATGTCATATTAAAAACAGACAATTACTTGGTGTTGATGGTGAAAAATATAATGGAGATTACTCAGAATGGTTTGGAACAGAAAGAACCATAAGAGATTATGAAAAATATGCTGGCGTATTGTTTGAGACAAGAGGTATTCAACAAGAAACAATAGATAAAAAATACCCACCAAACACATACGATTATAAAACCGAAGAAGAATGGAGAAATTCATTTTCAACCATATTCAAACATTGTATTGATTTAGATCTAAATCGTGTTCCTGAAACTGATTATGATTTTTGGGTTGTTGCATTTCACGATAAAGAACATAAAACACTATTTAGACAAGACGCAGACGCCAACGAAATTTTAAGAATTAAAAATGATCCTGATGGTTACGGAAAAATATGGAGAGAGTTTAATACAACAGAAATTCCTTCGTATTGGGTGGTTTGGCCACATTCCGTTTCGAAAGATTGGTGTGAAAGAATTATTGGAAATTTATGATAAAAATTGTCACAGCAATATACTCAAACTTATACAACACTAAATTAGGGGGTAGAGATAGTCGTCAAGGACATTATTTAAATTCACTTCGAAGCTTATTAAAAATGTCTAACGCGACTTTTGTTTGTTATACAAGTATTAGTGAAATAGATATTCTGAAAGATTTTTTTTATGTTCAAAATAACTTTAATGAAAATCAAATAATATTTAAAACATTTGATTTACAAAGATGTGATTTTCACAAACACATCCAAAGAATAAAAGATGTGTCAAGTAAAGTATTAAAAGATAGATGCTATGAAATTCAATACTCAAAGTTTATTTGGTGTTTGAATGAATTAACTGATGATGTAAAACATTTATATTGGTTTGATGCAGGACTTTCACATACAGGTTTAATACCTTTCAAATATTTAGACCAAACAAAAGGATATTGGGAAAAATATTTTGAGTCTTCACTTTTTAATAACAACTTTTTAAATAATCTAATAGATTTTACAGAGGATAAAATTGTTGTTTGTGCTAAAGACAACAAAAGAAATTATTGGTCTACAACATTACCAAAAAAATATTATTCTAAATATAATAGTGATCGACATATAATTGGCGGTTTTTTTGGTGGTAAAAAAGATATAATGAAAACATTTTGTGATTTATTTACTGAAAAAATAAATGAAGTGTTGGTAAATGAAAACGAACTTTATTTAGAAGAAAATATTATGTCACTTTTATATTACAATAATCAAGACTTATTCACTTCTTTATATTTTGATATTTGGTGGCACGAAGAAGATATTATACCTGGTGTCGATCTTTTAGAATTAACAAAAACAGAAAAAAGTTTTTATAAAATTTTAGAAAACTTAAATTAAAAAATGATAACATTAGTAACTGGTTTATGGGATATTGGAAGAGGGAATCTTTCTGAAGGATGGTCGAGGTCTTTTGATCATTACTTAAATAAATTTGAACAACTATTACAAGTTGATTGTAATATGATAATTTTCGGAGACAAAGAACTAGAAAAATTTGTTTCAGAAAGAAGAAATGAAGAAAACACACAATTTATTTTAAGAGACCTAAGTTGGTTTAGAAATAATGAATTTTTCGATCAAATCCAAAACATTAGAAATAATCCAAAATGGTATAATTTGGCCGGTTGGTTAAAAGATTCAACACAAGCAAAATTAGAAATGTATAACTCACTGGTTATGTCAAAAATGTTTATCTTACACGATGCGGTTCTTTTGGATAAATTTGATTCAGAAAAACTTTATTGGATTGATGCTGGTTTAGCAAACACCGTTCATATGGGTTATTTAACTCACGACAAGGTTTTAGGTAAGATAGATAAATTATCTGATAACTTTTTATTTATTTGTTTTCCATATCAAGCGGATCGTGAAATACATGGGTTCAACATCGATAAGATGACCGAAATAACGGGAACAAGAGTTGACAAAGTTTGTCGTGGTGGTTTTTTTGGTGGAACAAAAGAACTTATTCGTCAGATGAATACTCTGTATTACAATCTTATTAAATCAACATTACAAAAAGGTTTAATGGGAACGGAAGAAAGTTTGTTTTCAATTCTACTTTATAACAATCCAACAATTACCGATTATGTTGAAATTGAATCAAATGGTTTGGTTTATAAGTTTTTTGAAGATGTTAAGAACGATACTGCAGAGGTTAAAACTTTAAAGAAAAATTATAAAGTCAAAAAAAATAAAACAGGTGATGTTGGTTTATATGTTATTACATTTAATAGTCCAAAACAATTTGAAACATTAATAACTTCTATGTTAGAATATGATTCAGATTTTATCAATAAAACAAAAAAGTTTTTGTTAGATAATTCTACAGATCTTTCAACTACTCCGAGATATAAAGAATTGTGTGAACAATATGGGTTTGAACACATTAAAAAGGATAATATTGGAATTACAGGAGGAAGAGTTTTTGTTGCAGAACACTTCCACGAATCTGATATGGATTACTATTATTTTTATGAAGACGATATGTTTTTCTATAATGGTTCAGACGACACTTGTAAAAATGGTTTTAATAGAAAAACAAAAAATTTATATAGAAAAGTTTTTCAAATATTCAAAAAAGAAGATTTTGACTTTTTAAAATTAAACTTTACAGAATTTTATGGTAGTCACGAAAAACAATGGTCTTGGTATAATGTGGATCAAGAGTTTAGAAAAACACATTGGCCTATGAATCAAAATCTACCACGAAATGGTCAAGATCCTGATTCACCAAGTTTAGAGTTTAAAAACATAAAATCCTACGAAGGTATACCTTATGCCACAGGAGAAATATATCTATCTAACTGGCCAATTCTTCTATCAAAAGAAGGAAATTACAAATGTTATATAGAAACAAAATTTCAATTTCCTTACGAACAGACTCTTATGTCTCATTGTTATAAAGAAACAATTAAGGGACGAATTCATGCTGGTGTTCTACTTATGACACCAACTGAACATAATCGATTTGACTTTTACGAAGGTAGTTTAAGAAAAGAATTTTAATTCAAGTATTTATTAATAAAGATTAAATGGAGTTCTTTATTAAGAAAAATTCTACTCTTCCAATATTAAAAATTAATGTAATTAAAGATGGAAGATCTGACTACGATAGATCTATGCGGTTTTTAGAAGAAACCGATATATTTTTTTCTATGGTAAATACCGAAACAGGTATTCCAAAAATCACAACAAGACCGGCTGGCATAATGAAAAAAGAAAAATTAAATGCCAACGAAGAAGACCAATATTATGTTTATTATCAGTTTACACCATTTGACACAAAACAAACCGCAAGATATAAAGGTCAATTTTTATTTAGAAATGATACTGGAGTTTTGGTTTTACCTTTAAATCAAGAAATTTATATAAATGTAACGGATAGTTTTGTAATTGATGATTTTGATTTTCAAAGTTGTTATATTGTGGATTATCCTTGTTGTAAATCACAACCAATACCTCCACCACCAATTCCTCCTGTTACAACAACTTCAACAATATCTCCAACAACAACATCAACAACAAGTATATGATTATATATCTGTAACTGGCGGAAATAACAACTGTGTTGGTGGTGTTTGTCCTTAACTAAAATCACAATTAAGGTATTTATAAAGAAAGTATAGATGGAATTTACTATAGGTCAAAACTCAACACTTCCTCTTTTAAAATTACAGGTTGTAAAAGATGGTATAGAAGACTATCAGTCAATGATGTCTTTTATTGAGACTTCTTCCATTTTTTTTTCTATGGTAGATACCCAAACAGGTATTCCAAAAATATATACACATGTCGCAAGTTTTGTTGAAAAAACAGAAGTTAACCCAAACGCATCTCCTGAATACTATGTTTATTACCGATTCACACCACAAGACACAAGTAGAGTTGGTAGGTATGAAGGACAATTTTTATTTATAAATGAAACGGGAACATTGGTTTTACCAATTAGAGAACAATTGTTTATCAATATTACTGAAAGTTATTTGTCGGACACTTTACCTTACAATAATTGTTATGTGTTAAATTATAATTGTTGTACCACACCATTTCCGACTAATACACCAACACCAACCCCTTACCCTGTTTTAAGTCAAACACCAACAAATACTCCTACTAACACACCAACACCAACACCAACAGTAACACCAACAGTAACACCAACAGTAACACCAACACCAACACCAACAAATACACCAATACCGACAAGTAGTGCAACACCAACTCCAACTCCAACACCAACTCAAACACCGGCTGTTGATGTATTAATTGATCCAATAATAACCGAAAATGATGAATATATTAATGTTGGTGAAAATGAATATTTAATGTTTGTTGATCCACCACCTCAAGAGTTAATAAACCCGTTAATTGTTGGTAATGATGAATATTTAATTATTGGTGACGAAGAATATTTAGAATTTGTAGATCCAATATAAAACTTTAAACTATTTATATAATAAAAAACAAATTATGGCATTAACAGGAAAAACAATTGGGGAATTATCATACCTACAATTCCCAACAAACGATACTTTAATTCCGGTACAATATATTGGGAGTACTTATCATATTACATTTTCTTCGATCACTTATAACGAAGGAACATATTCACAGTTTGTTGCGGAAGCGGGTGCCGGTGTATTAACACCTGGTAGGTTTTACTTGATGACTGATTATCAAACTTGTTATGACCAACCAAACTA
>Ga0209829_10000137_pt1 | contig 63300 bp, 58 predicted proteins | sample C_140205_EF_Meta_FD_187311 | JGI IMG/M metagenome (GOLD analysis project Ga0209829, IMG submission 187311) | Freshwater microbial communities from Lake Croche, Canada to study carbon cycling - C_140205_EF_MetaG (SPAdes) (version 2) | ecosystem: Environmental > Aquatic > Freshwater > Lake...
CAGGTCGAGATGCAGCCGGTGTACGGCTTCTGCCATTATTTTTTCCACGAGCTCTACGAAATGTTCTTCCGTGGTGATGTCGTCGGACTCGCGCACGTTCCTGCGTGCGGCGGTTTCGTCATCGCCGCCAATCACGCCAGTTTCATCGATCCGCCATTCATCGGTTCCCAAGTCCCACGCCAAATCGCCTACTTTGCCCGCAAAACACTTTGGAAACCCGGCTTCGCCTCGTGGTGGCTCGACTCCGTCGGCACGATTCCCGTCGATCGCGACGGCGGTCAGGATGTCAGCGCCATCAAGCGCGTCCTGAAAGCCATCAAGGAAGATCGCGGCCTCATCCTTTTCCCCGAAGGCACGCGCTCTCCCGACGGCCAACTCCAATCCGCCAAGGCCGGCGTCGGCCTGATCGCCTGTCGCACCCAAGTTCCCGTCGTCCCCGTGCGCATCTTCGGCTCATTCGAGGCCTTCGGCAAGGGCGCCAAACTTCCTCGGCTCGGCACGCGCGTCACAGTCGTTTTCGGCCAACCCTTGCTACCGAAAGCCTACGATGATCCCGCCGCCGGCAAAGAGCGTTACCAGATCGCCAGCGAGCGCATCATGGCTGAAATCGCCCGGCTTCGGCCGCCGCCCGTGACCGTGATTTGATTCCTTCCGGTAGCGCACACTCGGCTCAAAACGCTCCGCGGGTAGCCTCGCCTCAGCGCAGTCCGCACGCCTTGCGCGCGCGACCGATCACCTGCTCCGCCACCGCCCGCGCCCGCTGGGCCCCATCACGCAACACGGAGTCGACGTGATCGAGATTCGCCGCCAACTCCGCGCGCCGTGCCCGCGCCGCCGCGAAGTAGTTCCAGTAGTGCTCGCACAACGCCTTCTTCAAATCGCCGTAGCCGAGGCCGCCCGCCCGCAGGCGGTTTTCGTAGTCGAGCGCGACTTCGGAGGTGGCGAATAATTTCAGCAACTGGATCGCAAGATTTTTGTCCGCGTCGGGCTTTGGTTCGGCCGGGGTGCGCGAGTCCATCACGATGCCCATGATTTTTTTCCGCAGCGCCTTCTCGTCGCCGAAGATCTCGATCGTGTTGCCGTAACTCTTCGACATTTTTTGCCCGTCGAGCCCGGGGATCACCGCCACCTCATCGCGAATCTCGGACTCCGGCACGACCAGCGTTTCCCCGTAGGCTTCGTTGAACTTGATCGCCATGTCGCGCGTCATTTCGACGTGCTGCTTCTGGTCGCGTCCCACCGGCACGCGGTGCGTATCGTAAAGCAAGATGTCCGCCGCCATCAGCACAGGATATGCAAATAATCCGAAGTTCGGCGAAATGCCTTTGGCCGTCTTGTCCTTAAAGCTATGGGCGCGCTCCATCAGCCCCATCGGCGCAAGCGAGCCAAGCATCCACATCAATTCACAGACCTCGGGCACGTCGCTCTGCCGCCAAAATACACTCGTCTTCGGATCCAGCCCGCACGCGAGCCAATCGAGCGCGATGCCCTGCGTGTTTTTCCGACGCTCGGCCGCGTCCGTCACCGTCGTCATCGAGTGGTAGTCCGCGATGAAGTAGAAACAGTTGCCCCGCGTTTGCGCATCGATCGCCGGACGCATCGCGCCGAAATAATTACCGATGTGAAGCGTGCCGGAAGGCGTGATGCCGGTGAGTGTGCGCATGAAAGGATGATCGTTCTCGTTCTCTTAATCGTTCTCGTTCTCTTCCGTGACGGTTGAAAACGTACGCAGAGCTTCGGCGACGCGCCAAGTCGTCGTCAATCCCGGCGCGGAATCAATTTTATCGTCGGCCGGCAGTGCGCGATGGTCGCCGGCGGCAAATACCCTGAAAACGCCATCGCTGGCATCACGAGCGCACGCGGCCCGAGCAGCGTGCCGGGATTGAGCACCGCGTTACACCCGACCTCGGCATTGTCACCGACGATCGCGCCAAATTTTTTTAGTCCCGTCTCATAGGTGGCATCCGGCAGTCGCACGATGATCGGCTGCTGATCCAAACGAAGATTCGAGCAGATCACGCCCGCTCCAAAATGCGCGCCGTTGCCGAGGATCGAATCACCCACGTAGCTGAAGTGCGGCACCTGCACTTTGTCCATCAAGAGGCAGTTCTTAAATTCGCACGCATTTCCGAGCACGCACCCTTCGCCGACAATCACGTTGCCGCGAATAAACGCCCCCGGCCGAATCTCCGTCTTCGCCCCGATCCAAGCCGGCCCGATGATGGTCGCATACGTCGGCAGCTTCACCGTCGGGTGGATAAACACGGCGCCCTCGATGTGCACACCCGCCGGCCGGGCTGGTAACGGGCCGTCCAGTTTTTGCTCGGCCAACGCCGTTCCAATGCGCTTCAGCCATTCCCACGGCGGCACCTCCGCGGAAAAATGAGCCGCGAATGGCGCGAGCGACACCGGCAGGGTAAAGAATTCGGAAGCTTTCACAGCGCGAACGTGCACAAAAATCCGCTATGAGGGAAGCTGGACTTAAACCGCCATCCCCCTTGCTTCGACGGAAGCACGTTTTTCGCCATTCGCTTCGGACCCGCGGTCATGGTCGACCGGCCTGCCTCCATCGACTCCTGCTTCGCGGTTAAAATCGTCTGTCCAATTGGTTCCCGCCGCTCATGTTTTGGGTCGCATGTCGCAGCCCGATCCTTCTTCCCCACGTTACCGCCTGGCCGCAATTGATCTCGACGGCACCCTCCTCGGACCGGACCACACCATCAGTTCGGCGAACGCGGCCGCCGTCGCGCGCCTGCAATCCGCCGGGATCGAGGTGGTCTTGGCGTCAGGGCGGCATCACGGAACCATGCACGCCTTCGCTCGTGCGTTACCCGGCGTCCGGTGGGTCGTCGCCGTGCAAGGCGCGGAAGTTTCCGACGCTGCCCGCGCCCAGACTCTCCACCAATCGTTTCTTGATACCGACGCCACCCAGCAAGTATTGGCGCTCGGCACGCGGCTCAACTTTCCGGCCCTCGTCTACGGACGCGAGGGCATCCTTAGCGACAGCGACGTAGCCGTGGAGGCCTATTGGAAACACTTCGGCCACCGCCCGAAGCTTGTTTCCTCCGACGAATTTCGCGCCACGCGCACCTTTAAGATTGTCTGGGTCGGCGCACCCGATCGCCTCGCCAACCTCGCGTCAGAAGCTGCCGTCGCCGCAATGCCGACTGACAAGCTCCGCTCACACCGCCACCTGTTTGAATTTGTGCAGCCCGGCGTGACCAAGGCCACGGGGCTTGCAGCCCTCGCCAAAGCACTCGGTATTCAACGCGAAGAAACCATGGCATTCGGTGATGCGGACAATGACGTCCCGATGTTCGCTTGGGTGCGCACCTCCATCGCGATGCCTCATGCCTGGCCAGCCGCTATCGCCCGCGCCACCCTCGTCGCGCCTGCCGGCCCTCCGGAAAGCGCCGTCGCCCGTGGCGTCGATGTGGTATTGAACGGAGCGGCGTGATTACCCAGCGGTGACTCAAGCCACCGCGTTACGCCAGCGCGTCGCGGCAATATTTCACGGCCCGCGCGATTTCCGCCATCCGCGTCGAACTCTCCGGCACCTTGTATTCAAACTCGATGGTCGCCTGGATCGACCACTTATTGTCTCGGATCAGGCGCAGGACCTCCTTGATCGGGGTGTCGCCTTCTCCAAACGGCGTATTTGGACCGTTCTTCGTCTCCTTGTTCAATTTCCGATCTTTGATGTGAACATGGGAAATTCGCGCGTGGTGCTGCTTAATGAAGTCCACCGGCGAGCCATTGTCCCCGGCCACAAAGTGACCGATGTCCAGATTCGTACCGACGAATTTTCCTAACGTGTAGCTATGTTCATACTGCACGCGCGTCGTGGTCGCATGACCGTGCAGGGCGAGGAGCAATTTATGTTTCTCGGCAAACTCTCCGACTCGCTTCACTTCAGCATCGACCTTGGAAATCTCCGTGGAAACTGCCCGTGCGCCGAGCATCTTTGCCATCGTGAAACTGTAATCGAGTTCCTCGGGCGTCATCGCGAAAATACCGTCAACCTTGAGGATTTCGATGTTCACCCCGCCCTCGTCATACATGCGGCGAAAATCCTTCACGCGATCCATCGAAACAGTCTTCCGCCACTCGCGAATCTTGGCGGTGTTACCGTCAACCGCCGCTCCCGCCTTGGGCGAGCCTGTCTTGGCCGCGACCATAGCGGCGGGCATCCCCAGAAACAACTCCACCGGCTGAGCCCGCAATTCGACCGCACTGACGTTGAGTTCCCGGCAGTTCTTCAAAATCTCATCCCCGGCCATCGTGCGCCCACCAAAACTGTAGGGCACATTGAGTCCGATGTGCACACCCGCGACCCGCGAGTTCGGTTTGCCTGTGCTATCAGCCGCGCGCAACGGATTCAGCGCTGAAAACATACCAGCCGCCGGCAGCGCGGTGAGCGCGAGTTTCGTAAATTCACGACGAGTGTAGTGCGACATAGGAGGTGCTTTTCTTGGAATGAGGTTGGGGACTCACGGCGGGCACCTTGCCCGCACGGAGCGCAAGAGCTAGGAACCGGCACTCACCCCGCGCAAGCCCTTTCCTGTATTTCTCGACACGCCGTTTCGATTCTAGGTTCAGCTTCGTTCCCGGCGCTGTTTAGCTCGCTGAGCCGACTCGAAAGCTGACGCCACGCTCCTTCGTCGCTACGCAGAATCCGGCTCTCGCGCCGCCTTCACCGGGTACGTCCATCGCCACGCCGAGCTGGTCTACCGCGCCGCACTCCGGCGGACCTCTGGTGATACCCACCGTACCGCCGACGTTGCCCAACAGGTCGTCACCACCGTCGCCCGCGACGCCCGCCAACTCGCCCGGCACTCCGCCCTCGTTGCGTCGCTTCACACCGCCACGCGCCACGCCGCCCACAACCTCATGATCTCCGATCAGCGCCGCCAGGCTCGCGAACTCGCCGCGCAATCTCTCGCTCCCGCTGCCGATTCCGCAGTGGAAAATCCCGAATGGGCGCCGCTTCGTCCGTCCAAGATTCGGCCATCGACGAACTTCCGGAAGCTGATCGCACGGCCGTGATTTTCCGCTTCCTTGAACAACGACCCTTCGCTGACGTCGGCGCCGCCCTCCGTGTTTCCGAAGATGCCGCCCGGGTGCGCACGACCGCGAACTGGAGGGGGTTCGCCGCGCGTGCGAGCTGCCTGGCAAGCTGGCTCCGTTGATCGTCATATTGGATCAGCGCGACGAACTCTCCATCAGCGGGCTGAAGGTTCCCGTCGTGTCGGCTTGCCGACATCACTGATCTTGCTCCTGCTTACCGCATGCACGCGCGCCTCCGCTTTCTCATCGCCTTCGTCGCGCTCTGCTCCTTGGCCTTCGCCGCTGCACCGACCGGCGAACCCATCAAATTCGGTTTCTTCATGTCGATCACCGGGCGCGATGCGTCCTTTGGCGAGGCCGCACTTCGCGGCGCCCGCCTCGCCGTCGATGATCTTAACACCGCGGGCGGTGTTCTCGGCCGCCCCGTCGAACTCATCGTCGAGGACAACCGCTCAATCCCCGGCGAATCCGCCACCGCTGCGAAAAAGCTGCTTTCCCGCGACAAGGTCGTCGCGCTGATCGGCGAGTGTGCCTCAGCTCGCACGCTCGAAGCAGCCCCCATCGCGCAGGCCGCCGGCATTCCCCTGGTTACCCCTGCGTCCACCAATCCCAAAGTAACCGCGGTCGGCGACTGCATTTTTCGCATGTGCTTCGCCGATCCATTTCAGGGTGCGGTGCTCGCCACCTACGCCTGGAAGAACCTCGGCCTGCGCCGCGCCGCGCTCCTGATCGACTCCACCGCCCCCTACTCCGTTGGACTGGCTGAAGTTTTCGCGAAAACCTTCACCGCGCTTGGCGGCGAAATCGCCGCATCCCAAAAATATAGCGGCGACGCCAAAGATTTCCGTGCCCAGCTCACTACTATCCGCTCCACCAAAGCCGACGCCATTTTTCTCCCAGGCTACTATGTCGCCGCCGGTCTTGTCGCTCAACAATCTCGCGAACTAGGGCTCCGCGCTACGCTTCTCGGCGGCGATGGCTTCGAGGCACCGCAACTCCTCGAAATTGGCGGCGCCGCCCTCGAAGGAACCGTGTATTCGACCCACTACTCCGCTGAGAGCAAAGATCCTGTTTCCCGACGCTTCGTTTCCACTTATGAAGCTCGCCACGGCAACGCGCCCGTTGGCCTCGCCGCCCTCGCCTACGATTCGGTCCAACTCGTCGCCGACGCCGCCCGCCGCGCCGGCACGACCGAGCGCACTGCCCTAAAACAGGCCCTCGCTTCCACCCATGATTTCCCCGGGATCACCGGCCGCACCACGCTGGACGCAAACCGCGACGCCATCAAAGACGCCGCGATTATCACCGTGCGCGACGGCCGCTGCGTTTTCCTCGACTCCATCCGTCCCTGACGATCGGGTTTTAGTTCCTCCCGACTTGCGCCGATAGGAGACGAATGAGGAAACTCCTGCCGACCGCGCTGCTCGCCATCGTGGTGGGTTTGGCGGGCTGTGAAGATACTGAATCGCGTCCGCCAAACATCGCACTGCGCAGCGAAACGTCGATCGAACGGCGGGCGACCTTGTCGATCCTGCGACGGGCGTGGGCCGATCGACCTGACACGGTGAATGACAACCATTTTTGGTATGAGCGCCGACTCTTGGACCGCAGCGCCTTCTTCGGTCGAAAGATCAAAGACAGTGAGACCTATCGTGAAGCCTGCAGTTTTTGGATGGGTTGCGTGCGCGAGCACGTCGAGCGCTACGACGACGATCGATACAAGCGTCGCTGAGCGCTCCATTCCGCTCGACGCCTCCGCGCGTTTTTGGCTCCTTTGGCGCGCCCCATGAAATCTACGCCCCGTCTGCTCCGTGCCTACCTAACCGCTGTGGTGTTTACTGCGTCGATCGCCGTCGCCGCACCCACCGATGACGTCTACAAGCTCGGCCCCGACTCCGAAGTGCAAACGGGTGTACCCCAAGGTAAGCTCACCGAGTGGTCGCAACTACCGAGCACCGCCTATCCCGGCACGCTCCACGACTATTGCGTATTCGTCCCTGCCCAATACGACCCGGCCACACCCGCCGCGCTCATGATTTTTCAAGACGGCCAGGCCTTCACCGGTCCCAAGGGCGATTACCGGGTTCCCAACGTCTTCAACAATCTCATCTACCGCCGGGAAATGCCCGTCACGATCGCCGTCTTCATCAATCCCGGCCGCAAGCCCGAGCAACCGGTCGCGAGCTCCTCTGACTGGGGTGATCGCTCCACGAACCGCCCCCAAGAATACAACGCCCTCGACGACAAATACGCCCGCGTGATCGTCGATGAACTTCTGCCGGTGCTCGCCAAGGATTACAACCTCTCCACTAATCCGAACGACCGCGCCATCGGCGGCGCGAGTTCCGGCGCCATCGCCGCGTTCACCGTCGCATGGCACCGCCCGACCCATTTCAGCAAGGTGCTCAGCACAATCGGTAGCTTCACCAATATCCGCGGTGGCCACGTCTATCCCGACCTCATCCGTCGCACCGCCAAAAAGCCGATCCGCATTTTCCTCCAAGACGGCGTCAACGACAACCGTGGCCTCCGCGGCGAAGGCGCCGCCACCTCCTACTCCCCCGACCGCGATTGGCACGCGCAAAACATCAAGATGGTCGCCGCCCTCACGGAAAAAGGCTACGACGTGAACTTCACTTGGGGCATCGGCACGCACTCCGGCAAACAGGGCGGCGCCATTCTCCCTGATATGCTCCGCTGGCTCTGGCGCGACTACCCGCGCACCGACGACGCCCGCGATACCAGCAACCGCACACTCTTGGTCCCGGCGGGCTATGTTCCGCCGCCCGCCGCGCCGACCAAGGCGCCCTGAGCTCAGCGCCGTTCGGGCGCACCCTTGGACGGCGCCTCCGCGAGCCGGATACCCGCCTTCTCGATCACGATTTTTCCGGATTTGAACAGGACGCCGATCGCCTGTTTAAACGCCTTCTTGCTTATCCCGAAGGCCGCGCGAATTTCCTCCGGCGGACTATTGTCGTGCAAAAGCAACCGGCCCCCGCGACTCGCCGTGAGCGTTTCCAGGATTTTCTCCGTCACCGGCACGATTCGCTGGTAGCCGACGCGCACGCGATCCAGCGCCAGATCGAGTTTTCCATCCGGTCGCACCAGCCGCACAAATCCATCCATCGATTGCCCGATCGTCAGCGGCCCCGCCAAATCGCCATGATAGAGCAACCCGCGATGCGCGTGGTTCACGGCAACATTATAACCAAGCGGCGATTCTCCGATCACCAACAGCTTGACCGCCTGCCCGGCCACGTAGGGCGGAGGCGTGAGATTGAGATATCGGTTCAACCGCGAACTCGCGATGATGCGCTCCGTGCGAGTGTCCAAGGCCACGTGCACCACCAACCAATCTCCTTCGCGCAGCGGCTGGGTCTGCTCGCGGATCGGCAGCAACAAATCCTTCTCCAATCCCCAGTCGAGAAACACCCCGATGCGCGGATTGACGCTCACGACTCGCAGAAAAGCGAATTCTCCTACCGAAGCGTAGGGCGTCTCGATCGTCGCCACGAGCCGATCCTCCGAATCCCGGTAAACAAACACATCCACCAGACTGCCGACCGTTGGACGGCGCGTGAGATACCGCCCCGGCAGCAAAATTTCACCATGGAGATCCCCATTAAGGTAAAACCCCGGAGTTGCCTCGCGCACGAAGGGGAGCTGGTTGCGTTTGCCGATGAGTGCCATTGACGACCGAACGTGCCCTGAACCCCTGCTCAAGGGGAGGCAAATCGCCGCAATATCCGTGTTTCGCGCGTTTCACGCGGCCAGCGATCATGATTTTTCGCGCAATCGTCAAATCCGGGCAAAAAAGTGCCCGCCGTATACCCCTATACGGCGGGCTTTGCTTTCTTAGTTACCCCATCCTCCGCTAAGCGGAGGAGTTGAGAACGACCATGCCTTTGAATCTGAATCCTACAATCTCAAACATCGCCACAAGCGATGCCAGTAGCGCGACGCGCGAGCAGCATTAGCGAAGCCTGATCACTCGCCTTACTTAATCCAGATCTGCACCGCAAGTCGTCACAGGCCTGCCCATGCGTGCAAATTTGGGCAAAAAATATGCCGTCTCGACCCCTCGAGACGGCAATCTGACCTAACCCCAAGCAAACCTTGAACTGACTACCACGGAGAAAGACGCGGAACTCCGCCAAGCGTTCAAATTACCACAACGCATTTCAAAAAAATCCGACGCACGCTTTCGCGTCGTTAACCCCATACGAGTCCCGACGAATCGTGAGCAAATGTCCTGCATTGCTCCACCGAGTTTCATGTCTTTCGTGTCGTTCGTGGTCCCCCTCTCCGCCTCTCCGGTCTCTTCTCTTACACTTCCCGTTCGCCTCTCGCAGCAGATCGCCTTCATCGCCGAGTGCGACAAGCTGAAGGAAATTTTCCGCCAAACCATCAACACGCAGAGTCGCCGCCCCGAAAACGACGCCGAGCACTCCTGGGCCTTCTGCCTCTGCGTCATGGTCCTCGCCGAACACGCCAACGTCCCGCACCTCGATGTCCTCCGCGTCCTGAAAATGGGTCTCATCCACGATCTCGTGGAGATCGACGCGGGCGATACTTTTGCCTACGACACGGCCGCGATGGTCAACCAGCACGACCGCGAAGCCCGCGCCGCCGACCGCATCTTCGGCCTCCTTCCCGCCGACCAGTCCTATGAGTTTCGCGCCCTCTGGGATGAGTTTGAAGCCCGCACTACGCCGGAGGCGAAATTCGCCCACGCCTGCGATCGCTTCCAACCCATGCTTCTCAATGCGCGCACCGAGGGCGGCAGTTGGCGCAAGCACCACGTCACCCACGAAAAAGCCCAGGGACGCAGCCTCCCCGTCGCCGATGGCTCGACTGTCCTCTGGGAAGCCATCGAGCAGATGCTCCGCGAGGCGGTCGCCGCCGGCCACCTCGCGCCAACGCCAACACCGGAATAGCCCCGGCCTGGTCGCCTTTCGTTAAGGCATACTTTCATCCCTTCCCTCACCGGCGCCTTCGCTAATTTCCCGACCTTCGGCCAAACCTCGTTGCGCACACGCTCATGCCCTAGGCCGGCGGATCGAGTTTGGCGATCCACTCGGGTTTGAAAATAAGCCCGCCCGATTTCCATTGGGCCGACTTCAACGGCGTCTCCCTTCTCCCGGTTGCCCGGGACCACGATGCTCGACTCCCCGCCAACCTCGCTGCGACCGTCAACACCTCCCTTCTCCGCGCTTGCGCCGCGATTAAGAGACGTAACGTTGGCCCCGGCTACACCAACATCGCGATCAGGGGTGCCTACGTGACACTCTAAGCCGGTGAACTTCTCGGCAACGACGGGTTCCGCACCTCCGGTCTCGAACGTCTCACCCGGTTCCACACCTACACCCGCGAAAACGGCACCTTCGAGGAATACAACATCCGCTCACGCCGGTATGCTCAAAGTTGATCCCCGCGAGTGAAGGCGGAAGTCAACTTTGAGGATGCGCGGCATTTTGAAGACCGGCGGAGGGATCTTCTGGGGCGCGGTGCCCCCGGCCGCGCTCGCGCAACAAGTCGGCATAGAAGTCCGACAAGGTCGAGAGAGCGGCCCTGATTCGGCGCCCACAGCCTCAGCGGCGACTCGCTCAACCTCAGCACGACCACCAAGCCCACTCCGTAGCACGTTGCTCGCGCCCGCCCTCAGACTGTCCGCCAACCCGCTGCGCATCGCTTTCCAAGGCTTCGCGTCAGGCCCCCAACCCTCACCCTATGCGCTCCCACCTCCGCGTTTTTTCGTTTGTTTTGAGTCTTACCTGGTTCGTCCTCCATGCCTGCGCCGCTGACGTTGCTGCTCCAACGCCCACCGCCGCCCCGCCACCCAGCGAATGGATCGACCCTGACACCGGCCACCGCGTCATCCGGCTGTCTCCCGATCAGGGTGGCTCGAGCCTCTACTTTCACCAAAACGGTTACACCCCCGAGGGAGACAAACTCATTCTCCACACCCGCGACGGAGCACTCGCCACCGTCAACCTCACCACGCTCGGTGTCTCGCCGACGAAACTAGAGATCGTTGCGCCCGCCACGCGCGCCATCGCCACCGCCTGGCGCACCCGCGAAGCCTACGTCCGACGAGACAACACCATCGTCGCGCTCCATCTCGACACGCACGCCGAGCGTCTCGTCCTGAAACTCCCCGAGGTCGCCCTCGGGCGTGGCGCCGCCTACGCGCTCAATTGCGACGAATCCCTCCTCGTCGGCATCGCACGCGACCCCGCTGGCCCGACCATCCCGCGCACGCCACCGACCGGCGGCGCCGGCGGCACGCTCGAAGCCCAATGGGCGGCCGGCACCGCGAAGATGATCTACACCATCGACGTGAAAACCGGCACCTTTCGCGTCATCCACCGCGAAAACGATTGGACGAACCATCTCCAGTGCTCGCCCACCGACCCACTCCAAATCCTCTTCTGCCACGAGGGCCCATGGCATTTCAACGACCGCACGTGGACCGTCCGCGCCGACGGCACCCCTGCCCGCCTGCTCCACGAGCGCACGATGAACATGGAGATCGAGGGCCACGAGTTCTTTAGCCCCGACGGCAAAAAGGTCTGGTATGACCTCCAGACCCCGCGCAGCACCGTCTTCTGGCTCGCCAACGTGGACCTCACCACTGGCCACCGCACGTGGTATCACCTCAAGCGCGAAGAGTGGTCCGTCCACTACAACGTCTCCCCTGACGGCACCTCTTTTGCCGGCGACGGCGGCGGCCCCGGCAGCGTTGCCTCCACCAGCGGCGACGGAGTAAAACTCTCGCCACCCGGCAACGGCCAGTGGATCTACGCCTTTTACCCCTCGCCTGTCCGTGGCAGCTCATTCCGCGATCAGAAACCGCTGATCGACATCGGCGTCCTCCGCTCCGAACGCCTCGTGAACATGGCTAATCACAACTACAGCAAAGAAACCGGCGTCGAACCGAATCTTACTTTCACCCGCGACGGTAAATGGCTGATCTTCTCCGGCAATTTCCACACCAATCCCGGCCGAGGCCAACGCGCCACGACCCATACCTACGCCGTTCAGATCTCCAAGTAGTGTAGGGTGTCCGACCCGTCCTGCTCGCGCCACCCTCTCTCGCCGACCCCATGCGCCCTTCCGTCCTCTGCCTATCCTTCACCGCCTTCACCCTCACGGCGTTATCCGCGCAACCGCCCGCCTCCTCCACCCCGCCGCCCGCAGACTGGATTGATCCCGACACCGGTCACCGCATCATCCGCCTCTCCACCGAGCCTGGCAGCTCCACGCTGTATTTTCACGACAACAGCTACACCCCCGAGGGCGACAAACTCATTTTCAACAGCCCCTCCGGCGTCGTGCTTCTCGACCTCACAAAGCTCGGCACCACGCCCCCTGCGCCTGAGGTAATCGTACCGTCCACCCGTGGACCCTACGCAGCCCGCCGGTCGCGCGAGATCTATTTTGTGCGCGATGGGACGCCTCCCGGACGCAGCGGCCCACCCGCCTCCGCGCAAGCCACCCGCGACGGCAGCCCAGCCGCGCCCACCCCAACGACCGAATCTTCGTCCCCGACCAGCGCTCCCGTTGATCCCGCCGCTCCCAGCAAACGCGGCGGCCGCAGCGGCGGAAATTTCGGCGGCGGCGAAGTCTTCGCCTATCACGTCGACACCCAAGCCACCCGCAAAGTGGCCCACGCCTCACGCACCCTGATCAACAGCGACGAAACGTTCACGCTCGCCACCGTCGTCGCAGAAGACCCCTCCGGTGCGACTTCGAAGCCCGCGTTCCGTGAACCTCGCCCGCAACTCGCTCGCATGTTCCCCGGCAAGAAACTCGCAGAGCTCACGCCCGAGCAACAATACGCCGTGAATAAAGAGGAAAGTCTGGCCCGTCGCGCCATGAATCCCACCGGCATGGCCTTCACGTTTACGAACCTCAAAACCGGCGAAGCGAAAACCACCGGCTACCAATACGGCTCGCTCAATCACATGCAGTTTTCACCCACCGATCCGAACCTCCTGCTCTACTGCCACGAGGGCACGTGGCACGAGGTCGATCGCATCTGGACCATCCGCATCGACGGCACCGAAAAAACACTCCGCCACAAGCGCACGCTGGACATGGAAATCGCCGGCCACGAATTCTGGAGCTACGACGGCAAAACCATCTGGTTCGATCTCCAGACCCCGCGCAGCCAGGTCTTCTGGATCGCCGGCGTCGATCTCGCAACGGGCCGTGAGACGCGTTACCCCGTCGAGCGCAACGCTTGGTCCGTTCACTACAACATCTCCCGCGACAGCCGCCTCTTCATGGGTGATGGCGGCGATCCCACGCAGGTCGCCTTCGCCTCCGACGGTCAGTGGATCAACCTCTTCCGCCCCCAAACCGACGGCACTCTCCTCCGCGAGAAACTCGTGAATATGGAGAAGCACAACTACGTCACCGGCCGCGGCGGCATCGAGCCCAACGGCTCCATCACCCCCGATAACCGGTGGGTTATTTTTTCCGGCAATTTCCACGGCGCCCGCCACGTCTACGCGGTCGAAATCGCGAAATCAAAATAGTCTTCCCGTCCCATTCACCCCTATGAAAATCGTCTCCATTGTCTCGGTCCTCGCCGTAATCTTCGCCTCACTTTTCCAGCCGATCATCGCCTCGGCTGCTATCCCCACCGACCGCCCGATCATCCCCCTCTGGCCCAACGGAGCGCCCGGCTCTGAAGCCCGCCGTGCCGAGCCCGAAAAAATCGTCGGCGCCAACGTCTCCAATATTCACCAACCGACTCTCACTGTTTATCTCCCGTCGAAAGAAACCGCCACCGGCTGCGCCCTCATCGTCGCTCCCGGCGGCGGCCACGCCCGCCTCGCGATCGAACACGAAGGCTACAACGTCGGCCAATGGTGCGCCGACCACGGCATTGCTGCCTTCATCCTCAAATACCGCCTCGCCAAAGACGACGCCAACGCTGCCGGCACACCCCAGCCCTACACGATTGATCGCGACGCCCTCGCCGACGCCCAACGCGCCCTTCGCCTCGTCCGCAGCCGCGCCACCGAATGGTCCATCAATCCCGCCGCCGTTGGCATCATCGGTTTCTCCGCCGGAGGCGAAGTCGCCGGCCAGGCCGCCATGCGCCCCGCCGCCGGGGACACCAACGCCGCCGATCCCATCGACCGGCTCGACGCTCGTCCCGATTTTCAAGGTCTGATCTATCCCGGCCAGTCGCAGCGCATCGTTCCGGAAAAAGGCGCACCACCCGCCTTCCTTGCCGCCGGCGTCAACGACCGCCCCGATATTTCCGAGGGCCTCGCGAGCGTCTACTTGTTGTTCAAGAAAGCCGCCGTGCCAGTCGAACTGCATATTTACGCCGGCGCTGGCCACGGCTTTGGCCTCCGGTCCGCCAACAAGTCCCCTGCCGGCGCCTGGCCCGACCGTCTCCGCGAGTGGCTGATCGACCGCAAGTTCATCGCCGCGAAATGATCGTCCCGTAGCCGCGAGCGCCCGCGAGCCGACGACGTTCTCCCACCGCCCCTTCCTGCCGATACCCGCCATGCGCTACTTCCGATTGGGCTCATCCGTCACCACGATCCTCTTCTTACTATCGCCTTGGTTTGTTTCCGCCGCGTCCATCCCCGTCGCTCCCTTCCCACAAAACCTCTCCGCCGCCAACGCCGCGTCCACCTCCGTGCCTCGGATGTTTTCGTTCGGCGCCTCACCCGCCGCACCCGGCTGCACCGCCATCTCCACCGACACTCCCTTCACAACTGAGCGCAGCCACGGCTTCGAGCACTCTTCACCCTCCTCTTCACAGCTCTCCTTCACCGCCGATTCCGTCGCCAGCGAAAAACCCTTCCTTTTCTCCGTCACTCTCCCTGAGGGCAACTACCGGATCGTCGTCACCACTCCTGCCGCCTCCACTGCACCGCTTACCATCAAATCCGAGTCGCGCCGGCTAATGATCGAATCCTCCGGCGCCACCCGCCACGAATTCATTGTCAACACCCGCAACGCCAAGGTCGCCCCGCCGCCCCTCAACGCCCCCGGCAACGACCACGTCGAACTCAACAACCGCGAAAACTCCCCGACCAACGGCCTTGTTTACCACTGGGACGACAAACTCACCCTCGAGTTCAATGGCCCGCGACCCGCAATCTCGACGCTCACGATCACGCCCGCGCCCGAGGTGCCCACGATCTTCCTCGCCGGCGACTCCACCGTCACTGACCAACCCCGCGAGCCGGGAGCGAGTTGGGGTCAAATGATCCCTCGTTGGTTGAAGCCCACCATCGCCGTCGCCAATCACGCCGAGTCCGGCGAGACGATGAAGTCCTTCCTCACCGAACTCCGCCTCGACAAACTCCTCAGCACGCTGAAGCGCGGCGACTACCTTCTCCTCCAGTTCGGCCACAACGATTCGAAGACCAACTGGCCGCAGACCTACGTCGAAGCCGGCACCACCTACAACGCCTACCTCAAGGTCTTCATCGCCGAGGCTCGCCGCCGCGGCGCCACGCCGATTCTCCTTTCGCCCGTCCAGCGCCGTCAGTTCGGCTCCGACGGAAAAATCCGCAACTCCCACGGCGACTACCCTGCCGCCGTCGCTCAGGTTGCGCTTGAGGAACACGTCCCCTTCATCGACCTCGCTACAATTAGCGCTCAATTCTACGAAACACTCGGCCCCGAAAAATCTCCGCTCGCGTTCAGCGCCGGAGGTCGCGACGTCACGCACCACAACAACTACGGAGCCTACCAACTCGCCCGCGCCGTCGTCACTGCCCTCCGCACCCAAGTCCCCTCCCTCGCTCCGCTCGTCACCGACGACTTTCCCGGCTTCGATCCAGCGCACCCTGACGATCCCGCGACCTTCCCGCTCGCCGCCAGCCCCGGCCGCACGAATCAAACCCCACGCGGAAACTGAAATTAGGCCGGTCTCCCACCGGCCCATTCACGCCGCACACCTCCCCACTCCATGAGCCTTACCCGCCGGGCCCTCGCCCTCACTCTCAGCCTCACCGCCCCTCAGATCGCACACGCCGCCGCGCCGAACGTCCTCTCCGCCCCGACCCCGCAAGCTCCCCTGCGCTTTACCTTCGGCACCGCTGCACCCACTGGCACCGCCGCCCAGGTCTCCACTGACACTACCTTCTCTTCCACCCGCGGCTACGGCTTCGAAGCCGCCCCCCACCTCGTTGCAACCGCCGACGCTGTCACGAGCAGCGCACCGTTCTATTTTTCCGCCGCCGTCCCCTCCGAGGGCAACTACCTCGTCACCGTCACCTTTCCCGCCGGCACCGATGCCACCGTAAAGGCCGAACTTCGCCGCCTCATGATCGAGCGCGTCGTCGTTCCTCTCTCCCAGCCTGCCGCCACCCGCACCTTCCTCGTCAACACCCGTACTCCGACCATCGGCGCAAAGCCCCCCACACACACCGCCCCCGCCATTGCCGCCGGCTCTGTCCGCCTAAAAGCCCCGCGCGAAACCACGCAGGAAGCCTGGGCCTGGGACAACCTCATCACCCTCGAATTCAACGGCGAACATCCCGCGATTTCCGCCATCGAGATCAAGCCCGCTCCCAACACTCCCACCATCTTTCTCCTCGGCGACTCCACCGTATGCGACCAGTCGAAGGAGCCCTACAACAGCTGGGGCCAGATGCTCACGCGCTGGTTTACGCCCGATGTCGCAATCGCCAACCACGGCGAATCTGGCGAAACCTACCGCGACTCCCTCGGTCGGCGGCGCCTCGACAAGATTCTCAGTGTGATGCTACCCGGCGACTGGCTCCTCATGCAATTTGGGCACAACGACCAAAAACAAATCGCCGCCAAATCCGGCAGCCCCTTTACCACCTACAAAGCCGAAATCAAAAAACACGTCGACGCCGTCCGCGCCCACGCCGGCCATCCCCTCATAATCTCCCCCATGGAGCGCCGCGGCTTCGGTGCGGCGGGCAAGGTCATCGCCTCGCTCGCCGACTACGCGGAAGCCTCCCGTCAATCCGCGCAAGAACTCAACGTCCCCTACATCGATCTCAACGCGCTCTCCCAACCGTTCTACGAAGCCCTAGAATCCCGCGGCCCTGAATTCTCCCGAAAAGCGTTCGCGGGCCAAGACAACACTCACCACAACAACTACGGCAGTTACGAGCTTTCTAAACTGATCGTTCAGTCGTTGCGCGACCAGAAGCTCCCGCTTGCGAAATTCATCGTTGATGATTTTCGACCCATCGACCCGGCCAACCCCGACGATCCTGCCACGTTCGCCATCCCTGCCAGCCCCAACTTCAGCAACCAACGACCGCTCGGAGACGAAAAATAGCTGCGAGTCGCCCGTCCCGAAGCCGCTCGCCTGTACCAAACTTCGCCCAGGCAGGAATGCGCTCACGCGCGCACGTCATTTCATTTCGGCACCCTACCGAATTCTTCGGGCCCAGTGGCAGGATCCTACTCGCAGGCGAATCAAGTGCCCTGAATCCCCCACACGCAGGCGTCCTGCGTGAAAAACTTGAATTCCGCTTGGTCGACCCACCGCCTCAGACCACGGTCACGCGCCCACTTGAGTCACCGATCCGCTCCAGTCCCTGCACGCCCATGCGATCAGTCATGCTCAGGAAAAGATTAGTCATCGGCTTGCCACCGATATTCACATGACGACCCGTGTTGAGTGTGCCGCCTCCGACGCCCGCGAGGATTGCCGGGAGGTTTTCGTGAGTATGACGGTTTCCATCAGCATTTCCCGAACCGTAAACAATCATGGAATTGTGCAGAACCGACTGCCCATCGATATCCTTTTTCGCATCAAGGCGCTTTAGGAACCGCGCAAAATGATCCATGTAGTAACGGTCGATCCGAGCGATTTTATCCATTAGGTCCGCGTCATTGCGATGGTGCGAACAGTAGTGATGCCCCTCCGCGATCCCGATCTGCGGATAGGCACGATTCGAACCGTCGCCCGCGAGCAGCAAGGTCGCCACGCGCGTCGAATCTGTCTCGAATGCCATGGCGAGCAGGTCATACATGATGTCCATGTGCTCACCAAAATCCCCCGGAATTCCCGCCGGCGTGTCGGCCTGGGGATCAGGCAACGCACCAAACCCCTCGGTCCGCTGGATCCGCTGTTCGATTTCGCGCACCCCCGTCAAGTATTCGTCGAGCTTTGCTCGGTCGGTCTGACCCAGCTCCCGCTGGAGCGACTTGGTATCCTGCATGACAAAATCGAGCAGCGATTTCTGCGTGGCTTGCCGTAGACGGAAATTTTCCTGCCGCTCTGCTCCTCCGACGCCTGTCCCAAACAACCGCTCGAATACGAGCCGCGGGTTTGGCTCAGGCGACATCGGCACACTCCCCGAACGCCACGACAAATTATATTGGTAGGCGCACGAATAACCCGAATCGCAACGCCCCGACTTGCGCACGCTGTCGCACGACAACTCGAGCGAAGAGAAACGCGTGAGGTGCCCGACCTGTTGGGCCGTTACTTGGTCGACGGAAACGCCGACCTGGATATCCGCGCTGTCCGTCTTGCGCGCGCGCGCGCCGGTCAAGAACGTCGCGTTGGCCCGCGCGTGGTCACCCGCCCCATCGTTACCCGCCTTGGCGTTCAGGTGATCCAGACCGCCGAGCACCTGCAGCGAAGATCGCAACGGAGCCAGCGGCTCCATCGTTTTGCCGAGTTGAAACGCGCTGCCTTCGCCGGTTGGCCACCAATTCGCCTGGTGCACGCCGTTCGGAATATAGACAAAAGCCATCCGCAACGGCGCGCCGCTCGCGGTCGTAGCCAAAGGAGCTCCGCCCGGCGTGGTCGCCGCCCGCAACACCCCCGGCAGCGCCGATTCGAACAACGGCAATGCCAGCGACACACCCACGCCGCGAAGAAATTGCCGCCGGTTCAACGCGAGTTGGCGTTGCTGGACACGATCCGACGGGGAAGCAATCGATGGTTTTTTCATGGGGAATTGGATAAAGAGACGTCGTTTAACGAGGGGACAGCGGGCGACACAGACGTTACCGCCCGGCTGACACGGCGCAACTTCTGAAACGGAGCCGAGTCGATTACATCATTGACCAATACCCCGATCCGCCCGCCTGCCTGCTCCAACCGCTCAACGATTCCGTCGACCGTTTCCACGTCACGGTAATCGAGCCCGCGCCCGAGCGCATAGGTCAGCATCTTTTCCGTCAGGCAACGGTAGTAGTCGAATCGGCGCTCATGCGTCAGCACGTGCTTGAGCTCCTTTACACTGGCAAACTTTTCACCCGTTACCAAACGCCCGGCTACGTCTATGTCCTGTTTCGCCTCCTGATCACGCCAAACCCCGAGCGCATTAAAATTTTCAAAGGCCAGCCCCAGTGGATCCATCCGCTCGTGACACGAATTACAAAGCTTGTTCTCCCGGTGCACGGCCAACATTTCGCTCAACTTCGGTTCGCGGCCGCCAAAGCGCTTCGTCGCTTCCTCGAGCGCCGGCACGTCGGGCGGTGGCGGCGGTGGTGGTGTACCAAGGATATTTTCCAGCACGAACAAACCGCGCTTCACTGGCGAGGTTCGGGTCGGGTTTGACGTCACCGCCAGCACCGCGCCTTGCGTCAACACGCCGCCACGCGGGCTGTCCGCCGGAAGTTTTACCAGTCTCATCTGCTCACCGACCACCTCCGGCACGCCGTAGTGTTTCGCGAGCTTTTCATTGAGAAACGTGTAATCGCCTTCAATCAACTCCAACACACTGCGGTCTTCTTTCAGGACATAATCGAAAACCATTTCTGTTTCGCTGCGCATGGCCCGGCGCATCGTTCCATCAAACTCAATGCGACTTCCATCGCGATTCCTCGTCGCGGTGGCGCCAAGCACGACCCGGGCATTGATCGGCACCGTCTCGACATCGCGCACCTGTAACCACTGTCCCGTGAAGTTTTTTACCAGTGCCTGCGCCTTCGGGTCGGCCAACATGCGCGCGACCTGCGCCCGCAAATTCCGTCGCAGCTCCCCTTTTTCCGCCAACTGAAAAAGCTCGGGATCGGGCATCGATGACCAAAGAAAATACGAAAGCCGGGATGCCAACGTGTAGTCATCCGCATTCGCCACGGCTTCGACACCCGTAACCGGAACTTCGATCCGAAACAGAAACCGCGGCGACGCCAGCACGGCCATCATGGCGCGGCTTACGCCTTCTTCAAAGGTCATTCCCCGCTGGGCATAGGTCCCGCGTGCAATTGCGACGAGCTGCTTCACGTGGGCCGGATCAACCGGACGGCGGTAGGCACGCGCGGCAAAATCCGTCAGTATTTCTTGGGAGTAGCGATCACGACCGAGAACGTCCGACGGCGCGGGCCCGCGTGGAAAGAAGCGCGCATATGCGGGCGGCGGCGCCCAATGGGTCGGGTCGAGGGGCCCCTTGACCGTCACACTGACAATTCTCGCGATCACACTCGTCGCACCGGGCACCGACTGCGGACGCTCCACCGGAGCCGCCTCGCCACTTGCACGCCTTCGCGGCACCATTTCAAATTGGACGACGTGGGCTCCTGCCGGCCATTTCACTTCTCGCGTTCGATGCAGTGTTTTCCGCTCCTGCCAAGCCAAGTCCTCACGAAACCATTCCTCGCCGTCGATCCGCGCGATTAGCGTGCCCTGCCCTGGATCGAAATCAAATGAACCGCGAATCTCTATTTCCGTCTCCACGCCATAGTTTTCGGCCAGATCAACGCGAAACGTGCGTGCGACCAACGCCGCTTTCGTCACGTTCATTTTTTCCCCAGTGCCCTCGCCTTTTCCCGCGCGAAATTCCCGGCCGGTGGCGGTCTGCACCGGCATGATCCGCGCGACTTTGGGCACCGCCCGATCAACGATCGCCTCCGCTGCCTGCAGATATTTTTCTAGGAGCAGCGGCGAAACGGTCAGGACCTCGCCGATGTTGTCGAAACCGTTGCCCGTATCGTCCGGTGGAAACTCCACCTCGCTGTTAAACTCAACCCCGAGCAAGTCCTTGATCGTGTTCCGGTATTCCGCCCGGTTGAGTCGCCGCACCGTCGCCTTGCCTGGATCAATTGCCGCCGGAGATAGCCCGAACGCCTCATACTTGATCCATTTTGCAAGCAGACCAATCTCATCGACGGACGGACGGCCCACCCCTTCTTCAACGGGCGGCATGATCCCGGCCCGCACATTCTTCAAGGCCGCAAACCACAGGTCATGTCGACCCAAGATATCTTGCTCCACCTGTAATTCGTCGAATACCACGCCCCCTTTGTTCACCCCGTCGGCGTGACAATCATAGCAATACTTCGCCAGTAGCGGTTGGATATTCTTGCGAAAATTGACCGTCGCGGTCGCTTCCGCCGCACCCGCCCCGACCACTGACGCGATTGCCGCCACAATTGATCCAACCGCCTTTATGCGAAACGCAAAGCGCCTATCGGGAATAGGGAGAATCGGCAGGGTGTGGGGCATCGGTGGGACTGACGCACGGAGGAAAGCGCGGTTGCGCGGCGTGCAACGGTTTTCCGACGGTGCCCATCTTCCCGTGAAGCGCAATGCGCCGTCCGCCGAACAGTCCGACCATCTCAGCTCAAATCTCGGATACTCCCAAACTGCGGATCAAAGAGGCGTTGGTAAGTGCGCACAATCATCCCATCCGTTAGCCCTGCCAGCCAGTCGCAGATCTGGCGAGCCTTGGCGGCCTGTGTCGTCTCCGCCTCCAGCAATCGTCCGACCCGGGGCGGCAAAATATTGATCACGCGGTCGCCCTTTTCGACATAGTTGCGCCAGCATGATTCCCACAGCTGAAACAGCACCCGCCGCGCCTTGTGCTCCATCTGCTGGAGTTGCGGGCTCTCAAAAATAATGTCGTTCGCCATTTTCTTGTAGAACGCCGCCTCCCGTTCCGCGCCCGGTGCAACCACGAGTTCAAAACGATAACGGTTCGTCTTCGCCGACATGAAGTTCGTCCGTTCTTTTAATTTACACGCCGTAATGAACACCCCGACCTTTTGAGCGAATACGTTCTCCAAACGGTCCCCACGAATCGCCGTCGCCAATTGATCCAACCAGCGCTGTCGCTCCGCATCGATCGCCTCGCCCGCTGCCCAAGTTTCAATCCGCTCAATCGTCAGAAAGCCGGCCTTCACCCCGTCAACGATATCGTTCAGCGAATAAGCGGCGTCGTCCGCCCAGTCCATGATCTGACACTCGACACTTTTGAACGCATTGAGTTTTTCGCCGATGTGCAGCGCCTCAGGAATGCTTCCATCGCCAAATACAAACGCGCGATGTCGCTCCTGCGGATCATAGAGAAAATGATTCGTCGGCGTGGCGGAAAATTCCTTGAAAAGCTTTTTGTATTTGAGCACGCCGTCGAGTAACGCCCGGGTGGGCGCCATTCCTCGCACGCCCGTTTCGTTCTGATACATGGTCTCCGTCAGCAGGTGCAGGGTCTGGGCATTCCCCTCAAACCCGCCCCATTTCCCCATCAGCTCCTGCAGCGTGCGCTCACCCGAATGGCCAAACGGCGGATGACCGAGGTCGTGGGAAAGACAGACCGCCTCGACGAGATCGCTGTCGATGTGGAAATTATTCCGCAGCGGTGCGCCCCGCGAAAGCAAGTAAACACAGATTGAGCGACCGATCTGCGCGACCTCCATCGAGTGAGTGAGACGCGTCCGGTAGAAATCATATTCACCCGAAAGAAAAACCTGCGTCTTCGACTGGAGCTTGCGAAACGCATGCGCATGGATGATTCGATCGCGATCCATCTGAAACGGGGTGCGATAATCCCCCTTGCGCACATCACCCGGAGTTTCGCTGTCGAATGCGTTGTAGAAACGATTGGTCATCGGCTTTCATTTCGACACGAACCGCTCGCCGTCCACGATGCAACCTCGCATATGCCGCCTGCGATTTTCCCTACCCCGCTCGGGCTATGCGCCATTGCGTGGAGCCCCGACGGCCTCACAGCGTTTTTCCTGCCCGGATCGGAAAAGCGATGACCTCCGGGCGCAGACACCGCCGAGCCGCCGTTATGGGTTTCCGTCATTATTATGCGCGTGCAGCGTCACCTTGGGGGCGACCCACAGGACTTCTCAAATCTACGCTACGACTTCACCGCCCTTCCAGAATTTCACCGTGCCGTTCTCCACGCGGCTCTCGCCGTGAAAGCCGGCCATACCACGACCTACGGCGCCATCGCCGCAGCCCCGGGCCAACCACCCGGCGCCAGCCGCGCCGTCGGCACCGCCTTGGGTGCCAATCCTTGGCCGCTCCTCATTCCCTAGCACCGCGTCGTCGCCGCGAACGGAAAGATGACAGGCTTCTCGGGCCCCGGTGGCGTTGATACCAAAGTGAAGCTTCTCGCCATCGACGGCGCGCAGCTACTGTAGGCCCGACTTGCAGGTCGCCCCAAACTCCGCCCCACTCGCTCCGTGAAAACCCGCCAGTCCGGATTCCCTCCCTCCCATGGGACCATCCCCCTACCACTCATGCGCCGAATGGAAAAAGCAGCGCGCTCGGCTGCGCGGGCATCTTACTCACCTTACTCCAAGTTTCCCGTCGGTGCCGCCATCCTCACGAAATCGGGCAAAATCTTCACAGGATGTAACGTCGAAAACGCATCCTACGGCCTCTGCAACTGCGCCGAGCGCACCGCAATTTTCTCCGCCACCGCCGCGGGAGAACGTGAGATCAAGGCCGTCCTAGTCTACACCCCAACTCAGACGCCGAGCAGCCCCTGCGGCGCGTGTCGCCAAGTGATCAACGAGTTCGGGCCGAGGGCGATCGTGATCAGCGTCTGCGATGCTCCCGGTCGCATTGAAACCACGCTCGATGTTTTGCTACCAGCCGCCTTTGGTCCGCAGAATCTTCTCTGAGCTCGAGCGTTGCCGGTGAAGTCAGCTCCGGCCGATCCTAAAGATAACAAACGCGCAGCGATTCCGCGCGTTATTCGACGAAGTCTACGCCGAGAAAAAATCCCGCACTGTCGATACGACTTGCGCCCGCGGCACGTCGCGCTCGGAACGATCAGTGAGATCGCGAATTTTCACCACGCCGTTGGCCAATTCGTCGCCACCATAGATGAGCGCCAGCTTGGCTCCGGATTCGGACGCCGTCTTGAACTGTTTGCCGAAGGCGACTTCCTTTAGGGGATAGTCGACGCGATAGCCTGCAGCGCGCAGCGCGTGAATATCCCCGAACGCCGCCAAGCGTTCCGCTTCGCCTCCCATCACGCAGTAGACGTCGGGCGCCTGCACCAACGTCGGCATCAGACCGCGCTGCTCCAGCAAGAGCGCAAAAGTCATATCGCCGATGGCAAAGCCCACGGCCGGCAAAGCCGGACCGCCGAGCTTTTGCACAAGATCGTCGTAGCGCCCGCCACCCGCCAGCGCACGGAGTTCGCCCTTGCGATCAAAGGCTTCGAACACAAAGCCCGTGTAGTAGGCCAACCCCCGCACTACACCGAGGTCGACTTCGATGAATCGGGCCAGGCCCATCGCCTCGAGATTTCCGAGTAGTTTTTTCCAATCCGCCAAGCGCGTGACAAGTTTTTCGCCACCGATCGGTCCAAGCACTTGCTCCAGCTCCGCCAGCGATTTGATCTTCAAGAACGCGAGCACCTTGGCCTTTAGACCTTCGTCGAGCGGACCGAATTGTTCGGTGTAACCCTTGAACGCGTCATCGCCATATTTCTCAAATCGGTCCACGGCGCCCAGCACACCACGAATGCGCGGTTCATCGAGACCGAGCGCTTCAAGGTAGTAGAACCACACGTTGCGGTCGCTCAACCGCACGTAGAAATCCTGCTCCGTCAGCCCAAAAGAACTCAGGCACTGCACGAGCAGCGCAATCAACTCGGTCTCGGCCTCCGGACCCGGTTCTCCGAAAATGTCAGCATTGAACTGGAAGAAGCAGCGCCCCCGCCCCTTCTGCATGCGTTCATAGCGGTAGAACTCGGCGATGCTAAACCACTTGATCGGTCGTTTGAGCGCACTCGCTTTTGCCCCCACCAGCCGACAGACCGTCGGCGTCATCTCCGGACGCAACGCAACTTCGCGACCGCCTTTGTCGGTGAAGCTGAAGAGCTGCCCCTCGATCTCGTCGCCTGACTTGGCTTTATAGAGTTCCAGCGGCTCCAAAACCGGCGCATCGTATTCCGCGAAACCGAACACGTTGGCCGATTGGCGCCACAGTCGAAAAATATGGTTCCGCCGCGCAAGTTCCTCGGGATAGAATTCGCGAAATCCAGGTAGAGTTTGGAAGGTGGCCATGAGTCGGACAACTTGCGAAACGCCTCACACTAGGGCGAATAAAAAGTTACGCCGGCCTAAAAGACCGGCGCACGCACCTACCAAGGTCCCGCCTAACAACAAGATGCACCAATGAGGCGACCAGCAAAATCCCCAACTCTTCCGATCAAACGGTCGGGTTTTGGAGCTTGCCGAGGTCGAGCTTCTTAAGCTGCTGCTTAAGGATCTTGCCCGACTTAAATTTCACCACCGCGCGCTGGGGTATAATCACCTCAGCCTCGGGCTTGTTGGGGTTGCGGCCGATGCGCTGTTTGCGCACCTGCACCTCGAGCACGCCAAAATTGCGAAGCTCGACGTTGCGACCGGTTGCTAGCGCTTTTTGAACGATATCGAGCGTTTGTTGCACGGTATCGACGATCTGTTTTTGCGGGAAGCCAGACTTCCGATAAATCTCCAGCACGATTTCGCGTTTGGTCAAGTTGGACATTGGGGATCCTTTCACTGCGGCCTTGTTTAACTGAAGCAAGTTAAACTATTTGCACCTTTTCGATTCCGTCAATGATTATGACAACTTAGCGCAATTCCATTTTAACCTGCTTTTGGCTCATTCCCAACAATGCCCGATCCCATTGCCGTCAACTCCATGTTTGGCCGTATCGCCCGCCGCTACGACCTCGCCAACCGCCTCCTCAGTGGCGGCATGGATTTATGGTGGCGCCGCCGGCTCGTCGGCGCCGTCATGCGCGACGCTCCACAAACCATCGTCGATCTCGCAACGGGCAGCGGCGATGTCGCGTTTGCGCTCGCCCGTCGTTTCCCACCCGACACTCAAATCGTCGGCATGGATTTTTGTCAGCCGATGCTTGATGAAGCCGAGCTCAAGAAAACGGTGGCCGGCGCCGGCTGTTTCACAAACATCACTTTTCGCCATGGTGACGGACTCGCACTTCCGCTGCCCGCAGAATATTGCGATGCGCTTACCATTTCATTCGGACTGCGCAATTTGGCCGAACGCGCCCGTGGACTCCGTGAAATGCACCGAGTGCTGCGGCCAGGAGGCCGTCTCTTCGTCTTGGAATTTTCGCAACCACAAGCTTGGTTCCGCCCTCTCTATTTTTTCTATCTGCGAAGAATCCTGCCGTTTGTGGCGGGGGCCGTCACGGGTGATCGCGCAGCCTACGTGTATCTCAACGAGACCATCGAACAGTTCCCAGGTAAGAATGCGCTCAGTGAGGAAATTCGCGCCGCAGGATTTCGATCCGTCAATGCCATCGGCATGACGTTCGGCATTGTCGCTTTGCACGAGGCAGTGAAATGAATCACGCCGCGACGTGTTGTCCATCGCTGCATCTCCGGGCAACAAGCGCAAAACGCACTGTCAACTAAACGACTTGCCACATCCGCAGGTGCTCTGCGCGTTGGGATTCTTTATCTCAAACCCCTTTCCATGCAGACCGTCGTCAAAATCAACTGACGAACCACTCAAGTAGGCCAAGCTCGCCGGGTCCATGAGGATCGGCACGCCCTCGCTGTTAAGTTCAGTGTCTCCCGGCTTTTTCTCGTCGAACGACATGCCGTATTGGAAACCAGAGCAACCGCCCGATTCGACCAACACGCGGAGTCGCTTTTCCGAAGAATTCAACTCGGCTTGCATCGTGCGAACTTGCGCTGCTGCGCGAGGAGTTAACGTGATCACGAGGCCACGTTAGGATCGCATCGCCCGCTGTCAATTGGCGCCACAGCAAATTCCGCGCCGGATCGCATCTGCGCACTTGCCAGACCCGCTAATGCCCGCCTTCGTCAACGCCTGTGGCGTCCCTAAAGCATATTTTCAACGAGCTTCACTACGAGATGACCCGTAAGATCGCCGAAGGCGGTATGGGAGTTGTCTTTGAGGCCGTCCAACTCGGAGCGGGCAATTTTCGCAAGGTCGTCGCGGTGAAAATCATTCGTGAAGAGTATTCCGCCATCGAGGAATTCCAGAATAACTTCATTGGTGAGGCCCGCCTCGTAGCCGACCTAATCCACACCAATATTGTCCAAACCTACCATCTCGGGCAGGTGGGAGGACAGTATTTCATGGTGATGGAATTCGTAAAGGGAGTTAACCTTGAACAGTTGCTCGAACGCCACCGCCAATTGGGCAAACCGATGCCGATCGACTTGGCGGCATTTATTGTCTCGAGGATCGCCCGTGGCCTAACCTACGCCCATATGAAGTGCGATCGTGAAGGTCGACACTTGAACATTGTTCACCGCGACATCGGCCCCAAGAACGTGTTGGTTGCGCTAGAGGGCGATGTAAAGCTGACGGACTTCGGCATCGCAAAGGCCCTCGACCTGATGTATAATGAGGAAGGCAAAGTGATCGCAGGGAAAGACGAGTATCTTTCGCCAGAGCAAGCAACCTACGCGATCACCGACGCGCGCGCCGACTTATTCCCCCTTGGAATTGTCTTAACCGAACTGCTCCTCGGAAAAAATATCTTCCGTTCCCATGATCGTGCGCAGTCCCGTCGCAATATCCTGACGATGGATGTTCCCCGCTTCGCGATGATCCGCTCGGACATCGACCCGAAGTTGGAAGCAATCATTCAACGTGCGCTGCAACGGGATCGGGAAAAACGCTACCAGTCCGCCTACGATTTCCTGACCGACTTGGAGCTTTATCTCTACAGCGACCGTTACGGCCCCACCAACGAGAAGCTCGGCGTTTATGTGAAGGATCTTTTTGGCGTCAAAGATCCGGTCATTCCTTCGCTTTCTTCGCGTCCTCCCATCTGAGATGAACCCCTCTCTCTTTCATCCAGTATATGAGCGGGCAAGGATTTAGCCACGAACTCCGCCAACGCCAAACCCAATCACTGGTTTTGGCGCCGCAGCTGCGCCATTCACTGAAAATCCTTCAGGTGGCGGCCTTGGATCTTCGCTCGGTCATTCAAGAAGAGTTGCAAAGCAATCCCACCTTGGAGGAGCTTCCGATGGAAGGGGTCAGCTTGGATAGCCCCGCCCCTGAGGACAATGCGACCGACAGCGATTCAGATTCAGCCGGGAAGGTCGATACGGACAACAGCGATGCAACTGCACCGACTGATACGTCCGAAGTAAAACGCGATGAGATGGATTTCTCCAAGGACAAGGAATTCGAAATCCTAGGTAAACTCGACGAAGACTGGCGAGACCACATGGCCAGCGCCGGAGGCGCCCAGCCCTACACGTCCGAGGACGCGGAGAAGCGCCAGCATTTTTTTGATTCCCTCGTCAGTGAAACTTCCCTCCAAGAGCATCTCATGCGTCAGGTTGAGATGACTGACCTTTCATCCGGTGGCGTTGAGGCGATGAAACACTTGGTTGGTGGGCTCGATGACCGAGGGTTCCTCACCCAGACGGCGGCCGACGTCGCCCTGCAAACCAGTCTACCACTGGACGCCGTGCAGGAGGCCTTGAAGGTCCTCAAAACGTTCGATCCGCCCGGCATCGGCGCAAAAAATCTGGCCGAGTGTCTCCTCTTGCAACTCGCCTCGAAAGGTCGAAGTGACTCGCTCGCGCTGCGCATGATCCGCGATCACTTTGAATTGCTTACCCGCCGGCGGATTCCTGAACTCGCCCGAAAATTGTCTGCCGACGCGGATGACGTGCAATCTGCCATCGAAGAAATTGGCAAACTAGATCCCGCACCTGGGCGCCGTTTCGCGGAAGATAACAACCGCGTCGTCATCGCAGATGTCACCGTCGAGAAAGACGACAACGAATGGAAAATCCATCTCAATGGGGATTACATTCCGCGCCTTCGCCTATCCAGCACCTACCGCGATCTGATCGCGAAAGGAACGCTCTCCAAAGAAGAGCGCGACTACCTACGTGAACGGATGCGCTCCGGAAAATTCCTAATCGATTCGATCGAACAACGACAGCGCACGATCGAGCGGATTACACGGGAAATCATCAATGCGCAGACACCGTTTTTCGAGAACGGCGTCTCCGACCTTAAGCCGCTCACGATGACGCAAATCGCTGATGTGGTCGGAGTCCACGAGACCACGGTAAGCCGGGCGATCGCCAACAAGTATATCAAGACGCCGCACGGCATTTTCGAATTCAAGTATTTCTTCACCCCTGGCTACCAAGCCGACAGTGGAGCATCTGTTTCAAATACTAGCGTGAAAGAGATGATTGCAGATCTCATTTCTGGTGAAGACAAGGCGAGCCCGCTCAGTGATCAGGAACTCGTCGTGAAACTGCAGGAGAAAGGTATCAAGATCGCTCGTCGCACGGTAGCAAAGTATCGCGAAGAGCTTTCAATTCTCCCCAGTAATTTACGCAGAGACTACAAGTAAAGTGCTACGCGAGTCCTGCGCTTGGCTCGATGCCCAGAGCCAGCTGCGAATCACGATCCACTCCGGTCGTGTCCGCCCAAGCTGCAAACGCAATCATACCCGCATTGTCTCCCGTATGTTTTGGCTCCGCAGCATAGAAGGGGATGCCCACACGCAGCGCCTCGGCCGCGAGGGCGTCGCGCAATTTACGGTTGTTCGCCACGCCGCCTGAGAGGCCAAGACTCCGGAATTTTCCATCATCCAATCGGAGTGCCGCGCGCGTCTTGCGAGTAAGCGCATCGACTACGGCCTGTTGGTAACTCGCGCAAAGGTCAGGGAGACACATCTCAACTTCGGCCGTGGGCATTTTTTCGATCAAATACCGCAGACTAGTTTTTAGTCCGGAGAAGCTGAAATCCAATTCGTCGCGCCGACCAATTCCGCGAGGGAAATCATAAGCATCCGATCGGCCATTCGCGCCAATCGTCTCAATCAACGGCCCCCCGGGGTATCCTAAGCCGAGCAACTTCGCGCCCTTGTCCAACGCCTCGCCGGCCGCGTCGTCGCGAGTCGACGAAATCACCGATACGCGTCGCTCTGCATCCAAAGAAAACAGCAGCGTATTCCCACCCGAAACGATCAGGCCCAAATGGGGCAACAATGCCTTTAGCCGCCCGTCGAAATCGCTCGGCCGCTCCGCATGCAGCGAAATAAAAGGCGACCATACGTGACCGCGCAAGTGATTCACGCCGACGACCGGCAAGCGCAACGCGAGCGAAAGCGATTTTGCCGATGCCACCCCAATCGCAAGGCATGCCGCGAGCCCAGGGCCATTCGTCACGGCAACCTGCGTTACTGCGCCGAACTCCACCATTCCCCGGGCTCGCGCGAGCAAAGGTCCGAAATGTCGCAGATGCTCACGTGTGGCGAGGTCCGGCACGACCCCGCCGTGTTTTTCGTGGAGCGCTATCTGACTGTGCACCCACTCGCCCACCAAGCCGCGAGCCGCGTCAAATACCGCGACCGCCGTTTCATCACAGGAACTCTCGAGGGCTAGAATCATCCCGTGCTTACCCACCTTGGACGTTGAGGCATGGACTCATGGCGACGTCAAACTCCCGGCACGTTCCGTCAAGAGTCGCACGCCCCGGAGAACTTCGATGGCCGTCAGCAGTTGACGGTCCGCAATTGGTTCGAATCCAAACCGCACCTTGAACTCGCTTGGGTCCGAAATGTCGGGTCGCGCGCGTTGGCGTCGAATTTTCCCATCCTCCTCTGGCGTCATCACCACCTCAACATGAGGCGCAATCCCCTTCTCATGGATACTCACTCCACTGGGTGTATAGTAACGGGCCGTTGTCAGCCGCAACCCTTCGCCATTCTTCAGTTTGAAAACCGACTGCACCGAACCTTTCCCGAAAGAACGTTCACCGACGACCACGGCGCGCCCCGTGTCCTTGAGTGCTCCCGTCACCACTTCCGCCGCACTGGCACTGCCTGCATTGATCAACACAGCGATGGGCAAGGCGAGCGGAGCCCCATTCGTCTCTGCTTTGTAGTCCTCGCGGTCAGTGGGTTTTCGCCCCTTCGTAAAAACAATTGTTTCCCCTTTATTGAAAAACGGCTCGGCCACGTCGACCGCCGCATCAAGGAGGCCGCCCGGATTATCCCGCATGTCGATCACCAAGCTCGTCGCACCGTCCTTTAGTAACTGTTCCAGCGCCTTCCCAAATTGCTCACCGGTGTGTTCGGAAAACTCCGTCAGTTGCACATAGCCGACGCTATCACCAATGACGTGCACATCGCGCACGCTCTCAATTTTGATGATCTCACGCACGAGCGACAAATCCAACGTGGCTTTGGTCGAAGGGCGAAAAATACTCACCAACACTTTGGTCTGTGGTTTACCGCGGAGCCGGCTCACAATTCCGTCCATGGTTGTGTTCGTTTCGACCGCTTTACCGTCGATACTCACGATGATATCTCCTCGTTGAATCCCCGCCCGTTCGCCCGGTGTGCCGGCCAAAGGCGCAATAACGATCGCCTTTCCGTTCCGAGTTTCTACTTGGATACCAATTCCGCCAAATTCACCGATCAGATCTTCTTCGAACTCCTCGTTGTCCTTCGCCTCCAGAAATTCTGAGTGCGGGTCGAGCGATTCAACCATTCCGTGCAAAGCAGCCTTGGCCAGTTGGCCATAGGCGGCGGCTTTTTCATCGACGTAATTTTCACCGACCAATTGCATGACTTCGCGCACATAGGCTGACGACCGGCTAAGGTCGCGATTCGGGAAAAGATTCCACGCCGTAGCGATCCGCGCCGTAGCGACGGTCACTGCGATCCCCAGCAGCAAGCCGGTGACGAGTGTGAGAATCCGTTTGAACATCTTCGCGACAGTGTGCATCCGCATCAGTTTGTAAATGGGATCGTCAGCTACATCGACTCTACCTCCTTCGCCCGAGTTCCTTGCGGCATTCCGTGCGCGAGCCGATGCCAGCGGCACGATGACGTTTGCCCAATTTATGGAGCTCGCCCTCTACCACCCGGAGGTCGGCTACTATCGTCGGACGCTCGCGCGGGTAGGCTATGCGCCGGGCACCGATTTCTTCACCGCTAGCACCAGCGGAGCAATCTTTGGCGAACTAGTCGTCGCCGCCTGTGTGCATTTGCTCGGCACCCAAAATCCAAAAGACCACACCTTCGTAGAAATTGGCGCCGAGTCAGCAGAAGGAATTCTTGCTGGAGTGCCTCACCCTTTTTGCGCAACCCGCATCATTCGCTCCGGCGAGCCGATAAAGCTAACCGGACGCTGCGTGGTGTTTTCGAACGAGCTTTTCGATGCTCAACCTTGCACTCGGCTCGTCTTTCGCCGCAATCGCTGGTGGGAAATCGGTGTGCAGGAATCCTCCGGCTCACTCGTCGAGGTCGAACTTCCGTCGGACTATGCCGCGGCTGGAACCGAAAACTACCATTTCGACCAGCCGATCGCAGCGACCGCGCTCGCTGAATCCATTGCGCAGCAATCGTGGACGGGACTATTCGTCGCCTTCGACTACGGGAAAAGTCTGCGCGAACTCACTGAGGCCACGCCCGCAGGCACCGTGCGCGCCTACCACCGACACACCCAGTCTAACGATCTTCTATCGCGCCCCGGCGAACAGGATCTTACCTGCCACATCTGCTGGACATGGCTGGCCAATGCACTCGCACAGCAAGGGTTTCCCTCACCCCAGATTGATTCCCAAGAAGCATTTTTCATCCGCCACGCCGCCACCTTCATCGAGACCACAGCGGCGGTCGAAGCCAACCGCTTGAGCCAGCGCAAGCTCGCGTTACTCCAGCTTCTCCATCCGTCCCATCTTGGTCAAAAGTTCCAAGTGCTACACGCTTTGCGATAATCCAAATTTCCCCTTGCTTCGCTCACCCGGCGACTTTTATCTCTGAACCTTTAACCAACTCGAAATCAACATGGCCAGAATCTGTGCAATCACCGGTCGCCGTCCCGTCAAGGGCTCGATCATCAACCGCAAGGGTCAGTCCAAAAAGAGCGGCGGCATCGGCACGCACGTGACTAGCATCACCAAGCGCAAGTTCCGCCCGAACCTCCAACGCATCCGCATCAAGACTGCCAACGGCGGAACGAAGCGCGTTTGGGTTGCGGTCAAAGCCATCAAGGCTGGACTTGTCGAGAAAGCATAGCCTGACCTCCGAGAGGATTACTCTACGCCTGCGGCTTAACAGCCGCAGGTTTTTTTTCGCCTCGCCCGGGCCACGCAAACGGTTGCCCGGACCAAACCACAACCTCAGAGAGCTCGAAAAACGATCGAGGCGTTTTGCCCGCCGAATCCAAGGTTGTTGCTTAACACCGTCCGCACTCTGGCTGGACGGGCGACGTTGGGCACGTAGTCGAGGTCACACTCTGGGTCAGGTTCTTCAAGATTGATCGTCGGGGCGATCAACTGCGATTGAATCGTTTTCACACAAATCACCGACTCAATCCCTCCCGCGGCTCCCAAAAGATGGCCCGTCATCGATTTCGTGGAACTGACCGGAATCTTGGGTGCATGCTCACCGAAAACCTTCTTGATCGCGAGCGTCTCAAACTTGTCGTTGTAAGGAGTGCTCGTGCCGTGCGCGTTGATGTAATCGACCTGATCGGGTGCGACGCCCGCACTTGCCAAGGCGCGCTTCATGGCCATCGAAAGTCCCTTACCCTCCGGATCGGGTTGGGTAATATGGAATGCGTCACAGGTGGCAGCGTAGCCGGCGAGCTCGCAGTAAATCCGAGCGCCGCGCGCTTGGGCGTGCTCCAGCGACTCCAACACCAGCACCCCGGCCCCCTCCCCCATAATAAACCCGTCGCGCCCGCGATCGAACGGACGACACGCCTTTTCTGGGCTGTCGTTCCGTGTGCTCATCGCCTTCATCGAACAAAAACTCGCATAAGCAAACGGAGTTATCGCCGCTTCGCTACCACCGGCAATCATGACATCGGCATCTCCTCGACGGATGGCATGAGCCGCCTCGCCGAGTGCGTGCGTGCCCGTAGCACAGGCTGAAACCACACCGAAGTTCGGTCCACGCGCCCCATATTCGATCGCCACAAGCCCGGAACACATATTGCCGATCAACGACGGTATGGTGAAAGGTGAAACCTTTCGTGGTCCACGTTCAGCGAGCACCTTGAGCTGTGATTCATAGGTCCACATGCCGCCGATACCTGAACCGACGATAACTCCCACACGGTCCCCATCCTCTTTCGTCATGTCGATGCCAGAATCGCTCATCGCCTGCTTTGCCGCAACGAAGCCGAAATGCGTGTAGCGGTCGTTGCGACGCACCTCCTTCGGTTCCATATGGTCAACCGGATCCCAATCACGAACCTCTGCTCCAATCTGGCTCGCGTAGTCCTTCGGATCAAAAAGTGTAATCCGGTGAATGCCGCCGCGGCCTGCAATCAAGCTCGCCCAGAATGTATCAACGGTGTGTCCGACAGAGGCCACGACCCCGAGGCCAGTAACAACCACACGACGGGAAGACAGAGTAGTTTCCATAGTCAGCAAGTAAGAGCCGGCGATTGCCGAAAACAAAAAGGCGTCCTGCCAGATATTTCCGCGAGGGAAATGGGCAGAACGCCTGAAATTCTAGAAGAGCGGAATTAGGCCGCGCCAGCTTTGGCTTTGATGTAGTCGATGACTTGACCGACCGTCTGAAGCTTTTCCGCATCAGACTCGGGGATTTCACCCTTAATTTCATCCTTAAATTCTTCTTCAAAGGCCATGATCAACTCGACGGTGTCGAGTGAATCAGCGCCGAGATCGTCGAGGAAAGAGGCGGTCGGTGTGATTTGCTCTTCGTTTACGTTGAGCTGGTTCACAATGATCTCTTTAACGCGTTGTTCGATGGTTTTTTGGTCAGCCATTTTCGGAAATTTTCAGGAGAGAAGCTAGTAGGCGGAGGGTTCACATCGCCATGCCGCCGTCAACGGAAAAAACCTGCCCCGTGATGTAGCCAGCTTCTTCAGAGCAAAGATAGGCAGTTATATTCGCGACATCAGCCGCCTCGCCAAACCGTTTTAGGGGCACCGCCTCCAATATCTTGGCCGATACCTCGGGGTTATTCACGAAGTCGGTCGTCATGTCGGTTTTAATGAATCCCGGGGCTACCGCGTTGACCGTCACGCTCCGGCCCGCGAACTCCCGCGCAAGCGTCTTCGTGAGACCAATCATTCCCGCTTTCGCCGCCGAATAGTTCGCCTGGCCGGCATTGCCCATAATTCCGCTGACGGACGCGATGTTCACGATCCGCCCCCAACGAGCCCGGGTCATCGGGCGGCCAATCAACTTCGTCCAATGAAAACAACTCGTAAGGTTTGTGCCGATAACGTCGCTCCAGTCTGCTTCGCTCATCCGAAACAACAACCCATCCCGGGTAATGCCAGCGTTGTTTACGAGAATATCGATCGTGGGAAACTCTTTCAGTAGTTCTTCGGATGCCTTCGCAATAGCCGCGCCATCGGCTACATCAACCGCGAGCGCCTTAGCCTTGCCGCCCGACGCTACAATCGCGGCCGCAGTCGCGCCGCATGAATCGGCCGACTTCGATACGCAAATGACTGTGACGCCCTGTTTGGCGAGAATTTCAGCGATGGCCTTGCCGATGCCTCGGCCAGCGCCAGTGATGAGAGCGGTGCGATTAGTAAACGTAAGCATGAGGAAATTGATGTGCGCCCGATGTGAACCGACTGAAATCCAATCGGCAATCGCCAATCTTGAGCGCGACTTCAGTAGACGTCGCGCTGGTAGCGTTTGTCTTTCTTCAGTTGTTTCACATACTCAACTGACTGCAAAGCCGTCATACCGCCCTGTCCCGAAATAATTTCGTGCAGCGCGACATCGACGTCTTTCGCCATGCGTTTTGCATCGCCACAGACATAGAAACAGGCGCCTCCCTGTAGCCACGCCCACAGCTCCGCCGCACTGGCGCGCATTTTATCCTGCACATAAACCTTCAGCAGCTGATCGCGCGACCAAGCCAAATCGAGCCGAGCCAATTGTCCTTTAGCGAGGTATTCCTCCCATTCGTCACCGTAGAGAAAATCCGTCGCGTGCCGCTGATCACCGTAGAACAACCAGTTTCGACCGGTCGCCGCGCTCGCCACCCGGTCCTGCACGAACGCCCGGAACGGCGCGATCCCCGTGCCCGGCCCAACCATAATGCAATCTTTTGCCCCATCCGCCGGGGGCCCGAAATGCGAATCCGAAACAAACACCTCCGTCGGCGTGGAGCCCAATTGAACCCGGTCCGCCATAAAACTCGAACACACCCCGACCCGCTCGCGCTGGTTCGTCTGGTAACGGACCACCGCGACGGTGAGGTGAATATCCGACGGGTAGACTTTCGAGGACGAAGCGATGGAATACAGTCGCGGCATCAGCTTGCGCAGGTGATCCACGAATTCTTGCGGCGTGAGTTTCGCGCTAGGAAATTCCGTCAATAAATCGACGTATTCGCGTTCATCCAGGAATGCCTCCAACACCTCTTTCGATTCCGGCGCCAGCAATCCCGTCAACTTGGCCCGCTCATGTCCGTCCGTCGCTATCGCCGCAAGCGTGCCGAGAATTTTTTGCGTCGGGTCGGCGAGCGCGAGTCGAGACGTGAGCGCCTCGCGCAGTGCAATCGGGGCCGGCAACTTCAGCATCGCGGGCGACACCAACTCGTCGCCGGATGCGCCGAGCCGCTGGAGAATTTCCGCTACGTCGCCCGGCCGATTGGACGGGAAAACGCCGAGCGAATCGCCTGCTTTGTAGTGCAAGCCGCTACCGGCCAGACTCACGACAAAATGCCGAGTTTCCTTCGCCGACCCAGGTTTATTGAGCAGGCGGTTCTCGGTGATTTTCGCCGGGAACGGTTGATCTTTTGAATAGATGGAAGCGTTGGTGGGGGCCGACATAGGGGAGGCACGGATGAAGGGGAGCGGTGCACGCGCACGCAAGCCGCATTCGGGCAGTGCGCAGGCTTGCAGCGCCCTTAGATTTACCGCCCACTACTCTCCGATCATGTCATCTACCGAGCCCATTCGCCTGCAAAAATACCTCGCCGACTCCGGCCTCTGTTCGAGGCGCGCCGCCGAGGCGTTGATCGCGCAAGGCGAGGTCTGGGTAAACAGTGTGGTGGCGACACTTGGTCAAAAGGTCACTCCGGGAGTCGACCGCGTCACCGCCAGCGGCAAGAATGTGCGCTCCACCGTGCAACCGCGTCTAACTCTGGCGATGAATAAGCCTAGGGGCCTCGCTTGCACCAACGATGACCCGCACAACCCCGATACTGTCTTCACCGTGCTCCCGCGGGAATTCTCCAAATTTCGCTTTTTTTGTGCCGGTCGTCTCGACAAGGACAGCGAAGGCTTGGTCATCCTGACCACCGACGGTGATTTGGCCCAACGGCTCACACACCCATCAAACTTGGTCACCAAACGTTACCACGTGGTTCTGAAGAATCCTTTCCCGGCGAAACGCCTCCCACTGTTGATCAAGGGTATCACATTCGACGGTGAACGACTGAAGGTCGAACGTGCAGCCCTGATCCATCCAGGTGTCGGAAAAGAGGCCACCAACCTCGATGTGCACATGCACCACGGGAAAAAGCGGGAAATCCGCCTGCTCTTTACGACTCTCGGCTACGACGTGAAACGCCTCCGTCGCTATCAAATCGGAGCTTTTCCGCTGAAAGGAATTCCCTCGCGGGCGATGAAGAAACTTTCCAACAAGGAAATCGAACTGCTGTTCCAGAATCCACACACGCCGCACGCCGCTCTCGAAGCCACCGCTGTCCTCCCCGACGACGTAACTCCCCTCCATGAAGACTAAGTTCCTGACGCTCATCGCACTTCTTGCTCCGCTCGCGTCGATCAGCGCTCCGCTGACCGAGACCGCCGCCGTTCATACGAAACCTGATCAAGCTTCAGCGGTTGTGACGTTTCTTAAAGCTGGAACCGAACCCGCCGCCGTGACCGACGCCATGGCTAATTCACCGGCTGGTTGGCTCGCGGTCGAACTGCCGGGTCCTTTTGAAGCGTATGTGCAAAACAAAGACCTGACGAAAGGTCTCGATGTAAAAGTCGGCGCAAACATCTATCTCGCGCCTAAACCCGATGCCGGTGTGCTCACAGTTGCGATCAAGGATGACAAGGTTACCCTTACGGGACTCCACGGCAGATGGACGCAGATCCAACTCACTCGAAAGCTTGTTGGCTACGTCTTCATTGGCGGAACGCCAAGCTACCTACCCTCAATTGCCACTACGCCCGCTCAGACAGTCACCTCCTCCCCGTCGACTATGTCGGCCCCACCCGTGACACCAGGCGTCTATGGAGTTGCGACACCAGGCCATGCTGCGCCGATGGTCAATCTCGGAGACGGCGGCTCCACCACACTTCCACGTCAGTTCGCGGGAAAATTCATATCCACTCGACGCCCGCTCGCGCCCCGTCGCCCCTTCGATTGGGCCTTGGCCGACGACGCCGGCAAACGCTACGCCTATCTCGACGTTTCCAAGCTCCTTCTTACCGATCAAATTGAGAACTACGTGAACCACTCGGTCGTCGTCTTCGGCGCCGCCAAGAACGCTCCTGATACGAAGGAAATCGTAATCCAGGTCGAATCGCTGCAGTTGAAATAAGCCAATTTCCCGTCTCTCGCATACAAGTTTGCGCGTAGGGATCATCACTTCTCCCGCACCCGCGACGCCACTGGGTCATATCACATGGAACTAATTGACGGCAACCAAATCGCCACCGCCCTCATCACCGAACTTAAGGCCGAGGTCGCCAAAATTGATGGACGCAAGCCTTGCCTGGCACTCGTGCGCGTCGGGGAAGACCCGGCCTCGGTCTCCTACGTGAAGAAGAAGGAGAAAACTGCCGCTGATATCGGCGTCACGAGCCGAATCATCCTCCCCCCGGTCACCATCACGCAGGACGAGCTATTCCTCTTGATTGACAGCCTCAACAGTGACCCGGCAGTCGATGGAATTTTGGTCCAATCGCCGCTCCCCAAACACATCGATGAGGTCGCCGTGTTCCGGCGGGTCGCTCCGGAAAAAGACGTTGATGGCTTCAATACGCTCAATATCGGCAAGGTAGCTCAAGAAGATGACACCGGATTTGTCTCCTGCACACCCGCCGGCATCATGGAACTCCTCGCGCGGAGCGGAACTGACCTCAAGGGCAAGCACGTCGTCGTCCTCGGCCGATCACTCATTGTCGGAAAACCCGTCGCCCTGCTCGCGCTGCAGAAAAGGGCCGGCGCCAACGGCACAGTGACCATCTGCCACTCGGGAACGACCAATCTCGCGACCCTCACCCGCCAAGCCGACGTGCTCATTGCCGCTATCGGTCGAGCAGAATTTGTCACGGCAGAAATGGTAAAACCGGGAGCCGTCGTGATCGATGTCGGCATCAACCGTGTGCCCGACGCCACGAAAAAGACTGGTTACCGACTCACAGGGGACGTCCACTTCCCGACGGTGGCGCCGATAACTGCCAAAATCACCCCTGTCCCCGGCGGTGTTGGTCCTATGACTGTCGCCATGTTGATGAAGAACACCGTCAAGGCGTTTCACCTTCGCGTCGCACGCTAGCTTGCTCTGGGCGCTCCGCACCGTTTTCCTCTACCCCTAAATGGCTGCCCCCTCGATTTTGGTCGTCGATGACCAACCCATCAACGTCCAGCTCCTGAAGCGCAAACTAGAACGCGAAGGTATCCGCGTGACAGCCGCCTACAACGGACTCGAGGCTTTGGATCTCACGAAAAAAGTGATGCCCGACCTCATCTTACTCGATGTAATGATGCCAGACATGGATGGCATTGAAGTCTGCCAACGTCTCCAAGCCGACGAAGCAACTCGGGGCATTCCAGTAATATTCATCACGGCACGAACCACCAAAGAGAGCAAACTAGAGGGCCTCGGAGTCGGCGCGGTTGATTACATTACGAAGCCCATCGACCTCGACGAAACACTGGCTCGCGTGCAGACCCAGTTACGGTTCGTATCGATCAACCGACAGGTCGTCGACCTGACCCGGCGACTCGAAGAGGCTCGACGTGCAGCAACAATTGGAGCGGTGACTCAAGGCATCGCACATAATCTCAACAATCTGCTCGGTGTCGTCATCGGCTACCTCGATCTCGTTAAAGCCTACTACGACAAGCCCGAGCAGGTGAAGAAAAACGCACAGCACGTCGAGGACGCAGTGCAACGGATCGTCACGATCATAAAGCAGCTCAGCACGCTGGTCGTAAAATCACGCCCCCCATTAATCAAAGCTCCCCTCCAACGCCTGCTCGACGGGTGTGTTACCCGCTTTCACGAGGACTACAAAATTACCGCACCAGTCACCATCGACAACCCGTTGGCAGACCTGCTGGTCGAAACCAATTTCGAAATCTTCGAGGAAGTGCTGGAAAAAATTCTTATCAACGCGTGGGAATCCTACGAAAACAAGCCAACCGATCCCCGCCCGCTATCGCTCCACACGCGCATCGTGGAAAAAATCGACGAAGGAAAATTTATTGAAATTAGAATCATTGACCACGGCCATGGACTCGATCCGGACGTGCGAGACAAGATGTTCGAGCCCTTCGTTAGCACCAAGAATACAGTAGGTGTCGGCATGGGACTTACCGTAGCTCGCCATGCGCTGCGCAATTTGGGGGGCGAAGTCACCATGGTAGATACCGAGGGTGGCGGAGCAACCGCGATCCTGATGCACCCCATTGAGAAGAGGGTCCGAAAGACTAACGATGAGTAAAATCGCATTTCTAGGTGCCGGCAATATGGCTGCTGCCATCGTCGAAGGCCTCCTCGCCAAGAACGCCACGGCGAAATCCGAATTGATATGTTACAGCGCTTCCGGAAGCACCGCCGCTGCGTTGGCTGCAAAAACCGGAATTTCCCAAGCGCATTCACTTCAGGAACTCTTGATCGCTGCTGACACGCTTATCGTCGCATTCAAGCCCCAGCATCTTGCGACTGCCAATCCACAACTTGGAGAACTTACGCGCGGCAAGCTGATTGTTTCCGTCCTGGCCGGTAAGAAAATTACCAGTCTCGCAAAGACGTTTCCTCTGGCCCGGAACTTGGTGCGAACGATGCCGAACACGCCCAGCCAGATTGGTGCCGGAATCACCGGTTGGTGCACGCTTGCGCCGCTCACTCCCGCCGATCAGACCACGATTGAGGCAATCCTTGGTGCACTGGGTAAATCCGTCGAGGTGGCGGAGAATCAAATGGATGGCCTCACAGCCGTCAGCGGCAGCGGCCCGGCCTATGTATTTGAATTCGCGGCAGCCCTCCGTGATGCCGGTGTCGCCGCCGGACTTTCACCCGAAACCGCGCAAAAGCTTTCAGTCGAAACATTGCTGGGCGCCGCGCGGCTACTAGCGCGGAAAAACATCGAACCAGAAACATTGCGCAATCAGGTCACGTCACCGAACGGCACCACGTTTGCCGGCCTGCAACGTATGGCAGCACACGACTTCCGCGGCATGATTCGTGACACGGTCCTTACCGCGAAGGCACGATCAGAGGAGCTTGCTCGGGATAGCTGAGATCCGGTTGAGCGAGTTTTCCCGGGCGACTTTCTTCAACCTGCGCTTTTCTAAAAATGAGCACTCTTCATGGCCGAATTCTTGTAACCGGTGGTGCCGGATTTATCGGCAGTGCGCTCGTCTGGGCGCTCAATCAACGTGGTCATACGAATATTCTGGTCACGGACATTCTTGGGCAAGACGAGAAGTGGAAGAACCTCGTGCCCCTGAAGTTTGCCGACTATGTCGAGGCCGGAACATTCCGGGAACAACTTCGGCACAATCCTGCGGCGTTCGGCCGGTTCTCGACGGTGTTTCACCTTGGCGCCTGCTCTGCGACGACCGAAAAAGACGCCTCTTATCTCATCGACAATAATTACAATGTGACGAAAGAGCTCGCGGCTTGGTCGCTGGAGCACGGAGCGCGTTTTATCTACGCCTCTTCGGCCGCGACGTATGGCGACGGGGCGCAAGGAATGAGCGACATGAGTGAGGACCTCAACCAACTCCGTCCGCTCAACATGTATGGTTATTCAAAGCATCTCTTTGATCTTCACGCCCAGCGGGAAGGTTGGCTGAACCGCATTGTCGGCGTAAAATATTTCAATGTTTTCGGTCCAAATGAGGACCACAAAGGCGAAATGCGCTCGCTCGTAAATAAAGCTTACCAACAGATTCTCAGCACCGGGCGCGTGCAACTCTTCAAGAGTCATAAGCCGGATTTCAAAGACGGCGAACAAATGCGAGATTTCCTCTACGTAAAGGACGCCATCGAAATGACGCTACATTTTGCGGAAAATGCGACCACGGTCGGTGGCCTCTACAACCTTGGCAGCGGAAAAGCGAATACTTGGATCACCTTAACCCGCGCCATCTTCACCGCGTTGGGCCGAGAACCGTCCATTGATTTTATCGCCATGCCAGAGGTGCTGCGGGGAAAATACCAATATTTCACCCAGGCAAATACGGCAAAGATCCGCGCGACCGGCTTCCTTAAGCCCATCACGCTACTCGAACAATCCGTCTGTGACTACGTGACCAACTACCTCGTCCCGGCAAAGAAGCTAGGCGACAAGTAGCCGATCCGGCGTCAGGGCACTAAAAACCGCGCTGAGCATTCGGCGCGGTTTTTGAAACGGTGGCGAGGAGGTTACTGAATCTTCAATAACTCTTCCTGCGTGTAGGGTTTGCGGTCGCCCTCTTTGGTCCGAATTGCCGTGACCTGTTCGGTGGTAATTGCCGGCGAGCTGTTGCCCCATTCATGGCGAACGTAGGTCAAGACCGCGGCGACCTTTTCATCGTTGAGATTGAAACCGCTACCCACGACTTTTCCAATGGTCGGCATCGGAGCAGCTCCATAATCAAGCCCCTTAACTTTCAATGGACCGTTGAGCCCGTAGACCACCAAACGAATCAGGCGCTCTTGAGAGCCAGTAACCCATTCAGATCCTGCCAACGGCGGAAATACTCCCGGGGCACCAAGGCCGGTCGCCTGATGACAGGTAATGCAAACCGTATCATACTGTTTCTTGCCCAGCACCAAGGGGTCTTGTTTTTCAACAACAACCTCACCCGTCGTCGGGTGGGCGTTCTCGTTGAAAACATGGGGATCAAATGATCCGGAATAACGGTTGAGGTAGGTGCCTGCGAAAAAAATGAGCCCGCTAAAAATGAACAGAAGGTTCAACGGGAGCAATTTATAGCGCGCTTTTTCATCAGGCTGCTTTCCGAGTAACTTCTCGTGAGAGGCGAGCAGACTTTCGTCCGAGGCCGCAGCCTGATCGAGGCGCGGATCGTGGTTCGAGGGCGTGCTCATTTGTGGGCGGCCTCCGTTTTTGGAACCAAGGGCGTTACCGGACGCGCCTCAGGAAATTGATAGGGCGTATTCAAGCTCTGAAGATAGGCGACCAACGTTTGTGCACGCTCACTAGCGACAATTTGCCGTCCGGGAGCGGAAGATGCGCTCATGGGCGAGGCGTTCGCGGAGACCTCCCCGACAATCACGCGACTCTCAAAAAGAAACTTATATGGCGGATGCGAGACAGCCTTCCCACCTGCAACGATTCCGGAGCGGAGGAATTGGAAAAGTTCAGACGAGTCCATCTTACGGTTCGCGAAATTAGCGAGGTCAGGACCCGTTCGGGATTCTCCGATTTGAGGACGGATCTGATGGATATAATCGCGGGCTACACTCTGTCGGTCTCCCCAGCCGCGGTCTTTATCCGCACCAAAGTCAGGCCGGCGCACTTGTTGGGTATGGCAAGAGGCGCACCCTAAATCCGCGTAAACGAGTTGCCCACGGGCCGCCAAACCTTGGGGGCGAGCTGGAAAAGAAGATCCTTCTGAGTCATCGTAAAAGGGAGCCAGACCTCCAAGCTGCTTGTGAGAGCCCAAAGCGATCCCCGCCCACCCAAAGACAAATGCGGAAAGTAGTCCGACAAAGAAAAGGAATCCGTTTTTCATCATGACGCGTGTGCCTCCATCGCGGAAGGTTGGCGGAAAGCGACTTCAGCTGGAACAGAAGTATTGCAAAAAGCGCAGCAAACGCTCCGGACATAGTTCACTAACAAAATCAAATTTCCAGTAAGCAAAATCACATTCGCCGTGGTGACTCCCAATAGCCAAACCCGCGCATGGGAATTCATTTCGGCAAATGAGGTCTTGGCGTTATTCAAGTCGTGCCCCTGCGTCCAACCAGCTGCAGCGAGGCAAACAACCAGCAGCAACACTCCCGAAAGTGAGAGTGCAGTATGGCCTCGCACCAAAGAAGCTGAAGCCCAGGCCCGTCCAGTTAGCCGCGGCACGGCAAAATAAATTGAGCCCAACAACATCATCGAAATACCCCCGTAAACCGCCAATTGCTGCTGGGCAGCTGATACATAAGTAAACTGCGTGAGTAAAGCCACCCCGCGGAAGGACGTAATCGCATCCAACACTGCCCCGAAGAGATACGCGGCGAGCCCAAATGAAATGAATCTGAGCGCAGTGCCGCCGCCGAAGAATGAACCACGGAGATTAAGGGCCACCACTGCGTAGTGGAAAAGGAGCATGCAGCAGGCAGCATTAGCCAAGGTAGGTATCCACGCCGGCACAGGACCGCCAATCAGGTGACGACCGCCCGTCAATGAACCAACAAACAACAGGGTCCAAAAAGATAGGGAGGCAAATTCATAGCTAGGAAGCGTGCGTCCAGTTGACTTCGGCACTACATAATAGGCACCAGCAAGAGCCAGCGGCGCGAGCCAGAGAGAGAACACGCCCTGGACATACCACCCGTCCACAACCGCCTGGAGCACCCCACGCACCGGGCTCCAGAGCAGCATTGTCTGCGCGGCAATCAGCAACCATGGAAAAATAAAAAGGGCCGCGACTGCATACCATTGGGAGGCAAACGTCCCATCGGTACGGCGACCATTCCAAGCGAGGATTCCGGAAACTCCAATGGAAACATATGCCGCTACGAGGAGCGGTTGCACATAACGTGGCATTTGGAGCAGCGCAAAGGATGTCGCATCACCGGTTGCGATACCGATGAGTCCGAGCATGACCGCACTATTCCAAAATAGCGTGCCTACCACAGCCCAGTTCATTGCACGAAGCGGAGCGCCGCCAAGACGACCGAGCACCCAAAGGGCAATCCCCAGCCCAGCATTGGCCGCCCAACCGTAAACAAACGCGGTTTCGGTGAGCGCGGTCATCCGGCCGTGTGTGAACCATTCGCAGTCCGCCATGAAGGCAAGGTTATGCAACTGAATCGAACCGATCAGTGAAAGGACGCTGGCAATCACAAGCCACGTGAGCGCAGAACCGAAGAGCAGGAGCAGCGGCCAACGGCCGGCGGTATCAGCGGCGGTGACTTCAGCATTGATAGAAGGCGAAGACATCGAGAATGGGTAATTACTTCTTGGAGCCGTATTGCTCGGCAGTCAGTTGCATCGCACGTTCGATCGGCAGCTGGATCACGCCAGCGTTCTGGTCGAGCCAGGCATAGGAAGTCGCCTGCTTGGATTGTTTCTCGCGAAGTCCTGAAAGAGCCTCTTTACGACTGGCGGGAGTCGCCTTCCACGCAAGGTCCTTAGGCAAATTGTCTGCAACGGTATTTTGCGGCGCAATCAATGAAGGATGGTAGTAGCGTTGAACCACGAAAAATCCCGCTGCCGCAAGGACGAAAACGAACAACGTGGTGATTAGCGCTACGGGCGGAGGAGTGTGTGCGGATGATTCACTCATGGTGGGTGAGGCTCTCGGTGATGCGCGGATCGCGGATCGGAATGAGCTTGGCCGTGGGGAAACTCCTCAAATAAGACCAAAAACACACGCCGCCAATTCCGACGACGGAGGTAAGGACCCAAAGAAGGTTGAGCGAGAGGAAGGGCAAAGAATCGCCATGGGCATCCTTCAGGGCCGGCAATATATTGTAGCACATGTCGATAAGGATCACAGTCAATATCCACCACATGATCGGCTTAATCTTCGATTGGACGACCTTGTGCTTGTACGAAAGCAAGTAAAGAAACGGGACGAAAAAGTGACCGAAGAGGAGAACGAGTCCAACATACCACCACTGGTTGGTCGATCCGTCGTGGTTTACCTCGCGAAGGTTATACCAGAAGGTCTCCTCAGGGACATTCGCATTCCAAATTAGAAAATACTGAGAAAACGTGATATAGGCCCAGAACACCGTGAAGGCAAAGGCCAGCATGCCTATCGAGTAGAAATGGTTGGTATTGAGCACGCCCTTGTAGTCGCCGCGATTCCAGAGCCAGATCATAATGATAACGCCGACTGCCAGTGCTCCCCGGATGCAATTGGCGAAAAACCAAACGCCATACATGGTCGAGAACCAGTGATATTCGAGCGATTTTACCCAGTAGATAGCCGCAAAGCTCAGAGTGAGGGCGCCAATCGGCAAACCGAATGCCGCCGTCTGCCGATTCATGAAAGTCCATTTGGTATCACCGTCCGAGTCTTGGGAGAACGACGCCTTGCGGAGACGGGCTGAGAGCCAAACCCACCCGCCGAAGAACGCGAGGGTCATACCAGTGAACATATTCAGGTTCAGGAAGCCTGACTTCTTCTGATAGAGAATGTCGGAGCCAACAGTTCCATGCCCATGCAGTTCGTGAGAGAGATCCATCCAAGGCCAAACAAAGCCAGGCTTGACCCAGGCAAGCACCAACAGAGGGAGAAAGAGAACAAACAGCCACTTAAACGCCGTGAGTGCGTGTTCAAACTGGCGACGAATCACGACCGACCACGACGCATCGACGATGTGGTGAATCAGAATCAGCATGAGCATGCCGATCAGGATCGAGGTGCAGTAGGTGATGCCGACGAGGTAGGACATCACGGGTCCGTGACGATCGGGCGTGAAGACCACGCCGATGGCCGTGACGGCAAGTCCGACGAGACCGACGGATAGCGCCTTGCCCGCCGTGCCGGCGGTCGAGTTCGCGGACGGGAGGGCCGCTGAGGCGGTGGCTGCGTGCGTGCTGCTCATTTGAGACCGAGAGTTTGTTTAGCGGCGGCGTCGGCAACGTCGACGACGCCACCTTGCTGCGCGCGCTGCAGAGCGCGGACGTAGGCGATGACCGCCCAGCGGTCCTCGGGCGACAATTTGTCGGCGTAGGACTGCATGTTTTTGTTGGGCGAACCAACGGTGATCGTGTTGAAAATTTCCCCTTCGGGCATCTTGCGGAGGCGATCATCGTGGTAGGTGGGCGTCGCGCCCATGCCGTATTGCTTCGTGATCCCGGCGCCGTCACCGACCGCACTGTGACAGGGTGCGCAGTAGATCTCGTAACGATCCTTACCGCGTTGAATGAACTTGATGTCTACGGGCGTGGAGAGTGCAGCGGGGAAACCGCGGGCAAAGGCACCGGTCGCGTCTTTACCGCGATTCAAATGGTCGTCTTCCCGCAGCATTCCACGCATCAGGGTATGTTCAACTGGCGTCCGATCAGCCCGTCCATCAGCAAAAAACTCAGATGCGCCTTGGGCCCGGGGCTTAGGCTGGTTTTTCATTCCGGGAAAGGCCCATTCAGGAAATACCTCAATCGGAGGTGAGGTGAACTTAGTGCCCCGGAATCCAAAGATGGAAACAATGAGGACGCCGACGAATGCGGTGACGAGGTAGACGTTGCGCATGGCTCAGGCCTCGAGTTCCGAGATATTTTTCCCGCCGGCTTTTTCAAGCAGGGCCTTGGTGTTGGCGAGATTGAAGCGCGGATCGCGCGTCTCAATGACGATAAAGAACTGATCATCCATGCCGCGACGGATATGTTCGTATTTCAGCACAGGGTGATAGTGCATCGGCAGACCGTTGACGAAAAACATCCCACCGATGGTCGCAAACGCAGTGAAGAGAATCGTTAGCTCGTAGCTCACGGGAAAAGCAAACATGGGACTGAAGAGCGGCTTACCACCGACGATGAGCTGGTAATCCACCGCTCCCGTCCACCAAATCATGGACATACCGGTGCAAAAACCAGTGATGCCGCCCACGAGGGAAATACGCGGAACGATCGAGCGCTTGAGGCCCATCGCCTTGTCGAGTCCATGCACGGGGAATGGCGTGATACAGTCCCAATTACGGTAACCGGCATCACGAACTTTCTCCGCCGCATGATAGAGGTCAGGCGTGGTATCAAAGGTGGCAATCAAGCCGTAGGAGGGTGCAGCCATGGGCGTGAAACTTAGTGGTGATCGCTGCCGCCATGCACGTCGGCCTGCGGGGTGACCGCCTTGAGCTCAGCCATCGGCATAATGGGCAGGAAGCGAATGAAGAGGAGGAAGAGCACCGAGAAGACGCCGAACGTACCGAAGAAGGTAAAGATTTCCACGATGCTAGGGGAATAGTAACCCCAGCTTGAAGGCAGGAAGTCACGAGCGAGTGAAGTGACGATAATTACGAAGCGTTCGAACCACATTCCCACGTTGACGAAGATCGACAAAATCCAAACGAAACTGGTGTTCTCGCGAACCGCTTTGAACCAGAAAAACTGCGGCGTGATGACATTACACGAAATCATGATCCAGTAAGCCCACGCGTAGTGACCGAATGCGCGGTTGATGAAGGCGAAGCCCTCATACGGATTCGCGCTATACCACGCGATGAAGAACTCCATGCCGTAGGCGTATCCGACGATCGTGCCCGTCGCCAAAGTGATCTTGCACATGCAGTCGATGTGATACTGCGTGATAAGATCTTCCATCTTGTAGATAGCGCGCAGCGGCAACATCAGCGTAAGCACCATCCCGAAGCCGGAAAAGATAGCGCCTGCGACGAAATACGGTGGGAAAATGGTGGTATGCCATCCAGGGAGCAAGGAAACGGCGAAGTCGAACGAGACGATGGTGTGCACCGAAAGGACCAGCGGGGTCGAGATACCTGCGAGGATCAAATAAGCCATCTCGTAGTTGCTCCAATGGCGATTCGACCCGCGCCAGCCGAGGGCGAAGAAACCATAGAGGGCCGACCGAAGCTTATTGCCGGAGGAATAGAACCGGTCACGAAGAACGGCGAGGTCGGGCAAGAGACCGACATACCAGAACAGCACCGAAACCGTGCCGTAGGTAGAGACGGCAAAGACGTCCCATTCCAAGGGAGAACGGAAGTTCTGCCAAATGGCGTTGGAATTCGGGATTGGGAATAAATACCACGCATACCAAACGCGACCGACGTGAAAGACAGGGAAGATCGCGGCGCACACCACGGCGAAGATCGTCATGGCTTCAGCGGCGCGATTGATCGAGGTGCGCCATTTCTGACGCAACAGGCACAAAATCGCGGAAATCAAGGTGCCGGCGTGGCCGATGCCGATCCAGAAGACGAAGTTGACGATATCCCAAGCCCAGTTGACGGGATTAGCGTGGCCCCAAACGCCGACACCCGTGGCAATCAAGTAGGCAATACCGGCAACCGTGAACGACGCGATAAAGCACGCGAGGGCGAAACAAACCCACCACCATGTGGGTGTCTTACCTTCGATGATTCCGCAGATTTTCTCGGTAATCCAAGAAAAGCTACGGTTATTGGCGACGAGGACCGCACGCGGGAGCACCGCGGGTTTGACCTCGTGCAAGATCGCGGGGACCGCAGTGGCGGCGTGATCAGCGTGGGCCATTAGCTAAGCCCTCCGAACGTTTTCGCGGCGTCGATCATACCATGCTTTTTCTCCGCCTTCGGGGCCTCGGGAGCGTGGCTGTCGTGACCATGCGCACCGTGACCATGATCGGAGGGAGGGTGGTTTTTGTTGCTATATTCAACGCGACTGAGTGGCAGCGCTTGGTAATCGGGCATCTTCGGATTCGGATTGCGGAGCTTGCCGAGATACGTGGTGCGCGGGCGGATATTGAGATAGCCGAGGAGTGAATAGTCCTGCTCCAAGGCCTTTGCCCGGGATACTTTGCTGGTCGGATCGTCGATATTGCCGAACTCGATGGCTTCGACGGGGCACACTTGCTGGCAGGCGACCTTGATGGTGCCGTCAGGGACGACAACGTCACCGGGTCGGCCGGCTTGGGCCATGGCGACCTTGTGTTGGATCTTCCCGTTCTGGATACGTTGGACGCAATAGGTGCACTTCTCCATCACGCCACGCATACGGACGGTTACTTCGGGATTCTTCACCATCTTGACCAACTCCGGCATACCCTTCGGCCCGAGTTGACCGAGGTAAAGGCTGTCGAGCTGACGCAGGTTGAAGTCGAAGAAATTAAAGCGGCGGACCTTATACGGACAATTGTTCGCGCAATAACGCGTGCCAATGCAACGGTTGTAGGCCATCGTGTTGAGGCCTTCTTCGTCATGCACGGTCGCGTTGACTGGGCAAACGACTTCGCACGGGGCGAGTTCGCACTGCGCACATGCGACTGGCTGGAGTGAAACCTGCGGATCTTCCGGGATTTCGCGATTACCTTCGCCGCCGAAGGCAGCGCCCTCGGCCTTGCCGTCAGAGTAGTACCGGTCGAGACGGATCCAATGCATCTCGCGGCCACGAAGGACCTGGTCCTTGCCGACGATCGGTATGTTGTTTTCCGCCTGACAGGCGACGACGCAGGCGTTGCAACCGATGCAGGTGTTAAGATCGATCGACATGCCCCACTGGTGCTGACCGTCAAACTTCGGCGTAGAATACATCGAGCCGCCACGGGGAATTTCCTTGGCACGAACGGTCGCCTGTTTCGCACGATCTTCGCGCGAGAGCTTGTTATCGTTGGTCGGCGTATTTTCCGCACCGTAGATTGCCGGTGAATGCGACTCCGTGCCGATGTCGTCGACGTAACCGGGATTCTTCTGGTACTCCTCAAAATTAGCCTCGCGCACGATATCGCGGCCTTCCATCGACCAGTGCTCTTGGGTGTTGGCAAGGAGCAGGCGGGTGCCGGTGTCGGCGAGTGTCCCACCTGTTGCCACTGCTTGGTTGGCAACCGTGCGGATCGGATAGGCGTTGAAACCCGCCCCTTTGCCAACGTGACCGGTGGTGGTGCGGCCGTAGCCGAGTGGAACTACGACCGTGTAATTGGAGAGACCTGGCTGGATATGGAGCGGGCCTTTGATCTTACGACCGTCAACGGTGAGTTCGAAAACCCGACCGTTCTCCTTACCTATCGTAAATTCGTTTTCCTCAACGCGCGCGATCTGAAGTTTTGAACCCTGCGGCGTAATGCCGAGTTCTTTGCCGAGCTTCGGGCTAACCAAAATGGCATTATCCCACGAAATCTTAGTGATCGGATCCGGGCACTCTTGGAGCCAGCCGTTGTTATTAAAACGGCCATCGTCCATTTTGTGGTCGGTGACGAAACGAACTTCGAGGTTCTTCAGCGAGAACGCTTCGACTTTCTTGGGAGGATCTCTGAATAATACCTGTGCTCCCCGTTGATCAAAAGAAACCGATGCTTTCTTGAAGGCTGAACCCGCGAGGATTCCATCGTGGAGGAAACGGCGCATGGCCTTTTCCGCGTCGCCACCCGCCAGTGCGGTGATTGTCTCACTGACTAGCGCGTAACCATCGGCGTTGGCTTCCCCAGCGATCCGGGCAAGGACTTCGAGTTGAGTGATGCCGCCAAAGAGCGGCAAAATCATCGGCTGCACGGGCACAACCGTGCCATCGGCCGTCCGGGCGTCGCCCCATGACTCGAGGTAGTGGGCCGATGCCAAGCTCGTCCCAGCGAGCTCGGATGTTTCATCCGCAGCGTAACCGAGGCGGATCACGTCGGCAATAGAGCCCTGCAACTTACCCCAATCGAGATCCACTGGTGCGTTATAGACTGGATTGCCACCGAGAATCACGAGTGTCTTCACTGATCCGGCCTTGATCGACGTAGCAAGGTCGCCAATAGACGCGGCAGACGATCCTTCGACCGTCACGAAATCAACCGTCTGGCCAATGTTACCAAGGAGCGCGTTGATTGCGTAGGCGATGGCGTGGACCTGAGGCGGCAGGTGCGCACCGGCGACAACCAGCGACTCACCTTTGTGGTCAACCAAGTCCTGAGCGCATTCATCGACCCACTGCTGGCTAACGAACGCTTCGAGTCCTTCCGTGAGCGGCTTAAGAATCTCGGTGTTGAGCGCCTTGCCTCCGACCGCTGCGGCCAACGCCAGCATGTGGCTCGTGGCGATCCGCAGACGATGATCTGCCATGCTGCCGGTCAACGTAAACGCACTTTCCGCCACGTACAGGCGGTTCATCGGGTCGGTCGTCTTCGTCACGCGACGGCCTTTGGCAAACTCCCTAGCGTAATAAAGGCTCCCGGACTCGGCGTGGAAAAAATCGGCGTCGAGGGAGAGAATGCGCTTTGCCTTCGCAAACTGATAAATGGGTTTTACGTCGGCACCAAACGCAGCCTGGGCGGCGGCAATCGGCGGCTCATCGTTGATTGGCTCGTATTCAGCCCAAACCGCCTTCGGGAACTTGCGACGAAGCTTTTTAACCAGCCGTGCGCGCGTCGGCGAAGACGACTGATCCGCCAAAAACCCCAATCCTGCACCATCGATCGCTGAGAAATTTTTACCAATATTGGCTAACAGCTCGTTAACGGCCTCAGCCTTAAGCACCGATCCGCCCTTAGTGTGCGCCGTCGCACGATCCGGGTCGTAAAGATCCAAAATCGATGCCTGAGCAAGGAGTGAACTGGCGCCACCGTGCGGAAGGTAACTCGGGTTGCCTTCGAGCTTCGTCGGACGGCCTTGGTGCGTTTCTGCGAGCAACGGAATGGCTGACTTACGCAGCGGCATCGCGGTCGCGTAATATTGGGGCAGGCCCGGGATCACGCCTTCGACTGATTTGCCAAACGGCAAAATGTTTAGCTCCGGACGACGGCAACCCGCGAGGCCGACGCCTCCGAGGGCAAACGACGCCGCCATGATCTTCATGAAGTGACGGCGATCAACTCCGTCCAACTCCGCAGCTCCCTGAGGGAACTCGCGCTTCAGCTGATCCGCGAAACCGGGGCTCTCCGCGAGTTCATCGAGGCTGCGCCAGTATTTCGGGCCGTTCAGCTCACGTGCTGACGGAGCGGGATGTTCAAATTTACGTTTCATCAGCGATGGCAGCCGGAGCAGCTCTGGGGAGGTTTCACTTTCCAGTCATCTTTGAGCGCCTTCGCCTGTTTCACACCAGCTTCGCCTTGGTCGGCGAGGCGTTTCGAATCTAGGTTAAAGACATCCTTCGGGTTACGCATAGCGGCCTCGGGATTGCGGTGGCAATCCAAGCAGAAACCCATACTGAGGGGCTGCGAATGGGTGACCGTGTCCATCTCGTTAACCTTGCCATGGCACTCCACGCAGGAGATGCCACGGTTTACGTGGATCGAGTGGTTGAAATAGGCGTAGTCTGGCGTCTTGTGAATCCAAACCCACGGGACAGGCTTTCCGGTGGCGGCACTCTCCCGCACCGGGGCGAGGAGTGCACTCGTCGTCTTAATCTGGTTGTGGCAGTTCATGCACGTCTGCGCCGTGGGAACATTTGAATGCCCTGACTTGTCGACATTTGAGTGACAGTAACGACAATCCAGCCCGACCTCTTGCACGTGTTTCGCGTGACTGAACGGCACCGGTTGCAAAGGAGCGTAGCCGACGCGGGTATACTTCGGCGTCATGTAATAGGTCACCCCAGCAGTCGCGACACAGACAAGCACCCCAAGGTAGACAATTATTTGGAACGGAAGCTTGTTCGCCGACTTCGGAAAAAGTTTCGACATGGCGGTGGGTCTTCGGGTGCCGTGGGCGGTTTAAACCGAACCTGCGCGTCGGGCAACAGCGCGGACTTCGGAACGCACGATCACGGGCAGGGCCGACACGGCGGAAGATGAGTTAGGTTGTCCATTCTGAGCCTGAACCTGAGGCGCTACGGCCACGGCGGCGGCTGCTCCGAGGAGCTTGGCAAAGAATTGTTTTCGCGATGGGTCGTGGATCACGGGACGGTTGAAAGGGATTGGAATCGCGGTCGAAAGAAGGGTGCCACGTTTCGCTTGTAAACCATAATTTCCGAATGATTTTTTTTAGCCTCAAGAATTAGCGCGCGCCGTCGGGGAACTTCGCGGCGCTTATCGCCAAAAATTCGGGACTAAACAAACAAACCATCCCGCATCGGTCGCGTGACATCACAGCGCTGGGCGATTTCCGGGTTATGCGTCACCAAAATAACCGCCTGGCCATTGTCCTTCGCTAGATTCGTCAACAAATCGAAGACGAGCGCCGAATTTTTCACGTCAAGATTTCCCGTCGGTTCGTCGGCGAGGATAATGGAAGGTTGGTTGGCGAGCGCTCGGGCCACCGCCACGCGTTGTTGTTCACCGCCGGACAGTTGGGTACCCAAGCGATGCGTCTTCGCTCCGAGACCGACTGCTTCGAGAAGCGAACGAGCCCGGGCCTCCATCGCGGCGGGCGCCAGACGGCCGAGCTTGCGCATCGGCATCATGACGTTTTCCAACGCGGTGAACTCGAGCATCAAAAAGTGAAACTGAAACACGAAACCGATGTGAGCTCCCCGCGCTGCGGTGCGCGCGACGTCGTCACTATTCGACATCGGCTGGCCGTTGATTTCGATCGCCCCGCCGTCGGGTTGATCGAGCAAGCCAAGTAGGTAGAGCAACGTGGATTTCCCGCAGCCAGAGGGTCCGACGATCGCGTAAACTTGGCCACGTCGGGCTTCAAAGGAGACCCCCTTCAACACGTGCACCCTGCCCTCCCCCTCACCCAAGTAGCGCTGAAGGCCAGTGCAGCGCAGTGCAAACTCTCCGGCGGAAACCATGCTGGGTGCGGAAACCAGGGTCCTCATTGGGCTGTGCCGCGAACAATGTCACCGGGTTCAAGTCGGGCCGCACGACGGGCGGGCACAAGGCTGGCAATCATCACCATCACAACCGCCGTGGAGATCGCCTGAACGTAGTGCCAAGCCGACCAAGACACGATGAACGTTTGCGTCTTGAACAGGGTATTAATCGGCAGCGGGACCCTACTCACTCCCCACGTGACCACCGCGCCGAATAGCCCGCCGAGGAGCGCTCCGATTGCGAGCACGATGGCCGCTTGCCAGAGGAAAATCTGAGTGATGTCTCGCCGCTCATATCCCATCGAGCGCAAAATCGCGATGTCCTTGGTCTTCTCGAGGACGATCATCGCAAGCGTATTGAACATCGCGAGACTGGCGATGAGCGTGAACACCGTCACCGTGATCGCCGACGACACGCGAAGGGCACGGAAGACGGAGAGCCATTCTTTTTCGCGCTCCTGCCAAGGACGCACACTGTGCCCCAGCACGTCCTCCATGTGCACGGCGTCTTCACGTGCGCGGTTTGGCTCGTGGAGGCTGATCTGCACAAAGGTTACTCCCGTGGGCCGGCGCAGCAGCGAGCGCGCCTCGCCAAGGTCGAGGTAGATGCGCGTTTTATCGATGTCGCGCGAACCGCTTTCGTATATTCCCGCTACGTTATACCGCCGTGATTCGCCGCGGGCGTTGACGGAAATTGTATCGTTGACCCTCAACTGAAGTCGGTCGGCGAGGACGCGCCCAACCAATACCGAAGAGGTAGATTCCAGGAATTTTCCGAGTCCACCTGGCGTGGTGATCTTGCGCTCCAGCTCCGACACCAGCCGATGCTCGTCGAGCTTGATCCCGAAAATCTGCGCGTCGTCGGACTTGAACGAACTCGTCACCTGCACGTTGCCACGGAGGACCGCAGAAACGCCACGGACGTTGGCAAAATTCCGCACGGCATCCTTGATCAATTGCGGCTCCTCGACGCCTTCGATGTATTTCACCCCTTCGCGTTGGAGGATATGCGCACCCGAGCCGCCGGCGGCTTCCATGCTCTGCATCGTGGATTGCTTGCGGTCTTCGATGCGGATGGCTCCATCGGTCCCGAGCAAGGTATTCACAAAGAACTCCTCGAAGCCACTGGTTGTCGCCTGAGTCACGATGAACAAGCCCACGCCGAGCACCGTGCAGGAAAGACTCATCAACATGGCCCGCTTTTTCGCCGTGAGGAAACGGAAGGCGATGCGGAGATTCGGTGACATGAGCGGCAAAACGGTGCGAATGGGAGCGAGCGGCGGACCAGCGTTACTTGACCGCCGGCACTCGGACGCTTTGGCCATCCCGGAACTTATCGATATTCTCGACAATCACCGCTTCGCCCTCCCTCAGCCCGTCTAAGACCTCGGCGCGGTTGAGATCCAAAAAACCGAGTTTGATCTGCCGAATTTCGACCCGGCCGTTCTTGACGACGAAAACGTTGTCACTGTTGAAGAGTGCGCGGCGCGGGACCAACAGCGCGTTTTGCCGTTCACCGACGGTGATCGTGATTTGGCCGCTGCTGCCGTGGATGAGACGCGCCGCGTCGATCGCGACATCGACGTAAACCGTATAGCGTTGAGTGGTCTCCTCCGCCACGGACAGGATTTTTGAGACTACGGCATCGAACGGCGCCTCTCCCGGATAGCTAAGTAGCCGAACTTTTGCTTTCTGCCCGAGTCTGATTGCGCCGAAATTCTCTTCGCTGACCTTGGCTGCAACCAAACGTTTATTGGAAACAAACGTCGCGACCGGCGAACTTGGTCCAATCAGCGCCCCAGTCCAAACCAAGACGTCTTTTACGATTCCGTCCTCCTGCGCGATCACGGTCATTCTTTGCAGCTGAATATTCTTGGTCTGGATCAGGGCATCGTAGTCCGCCTTCGCCTTCTCGTTCCGAAATTCCTCGATTTTGTATTTGCTCTCTATCGCCTCCACCGCGCGGCGCGACGCCTTCACGGTTTCCGCCGAGAGGTCACCGCGGGCGAGCAGGCGTTCGTGGTTGGCGAGTGTCTCCTTCGCGACTTCGAGCGAGATATCCGCCGCGAGGAGCAGTTTCCGTTCTGCCTGCGCCGACTCAAAGTTCCGCCTAGTCTCAGCGATTTCTCGCACCAAGTCCGACGCATCAAGCTTCATGAGGACGTCGCCCTTCTTAAAATGGGCATCCGGGAACAAGGCCTCGCATGATTCGACGCGCCCACCCAATTCACTCTTCAGCGGCCGGATCCCCCCCTGATCGGCCGACACCTCAATACTGCCGGGAACCGCGCTAATCGCTGCGCCTCGGGTGACAGCCGCGACGACCACGGTCTCGCTGAGACGCTGAAGCGCGACCATGACGACGGCTCCGACGACACAGGCGGCGAGGACGAGCTTGAGGACGAGGCGGATGTTACCGTTTTTCGCGGTCATGGCGGGCAGGGATTTTATTGAGCACGGGATCGGCGCCGACGAGAGAGGCAAACTCGCTCCAATGAGCCAAGAAGGTCGCCCGGGCATTGGCCGCGTAGAATTCACTGACCTTTAAACTTGAAATGACGTTATCAACGGCGGTTTGAGGAATATTTCCGATCGCCAACTCTTCTTTGAATTTCCCGACTTGAGCCGAGGCCAATCCCATCCGCAGATCGCTCATCTCCATGAATTCTGCATCGAGTTCCAGTTGCTGCGCCAAAGATTGGGCAGCATCGAGAGCCGCATCCGATACCGTTTGGAGCTGACGCTCGTAGGCGCGTTTCGTCGCGAGTGCCTCAAGTTTGGCTCCTTTCGTCGCGAAGCCGTCGAAAATATTCCAATTGGCGGCTACCGCGATGGTCTGCCGAGCCACGCCCTGCTGGCTTACCGACGTGGCGGAAGCATTGGTGGTATTTTCGAGACTAAAACCGAGGCTGGCATTGAACTTTGGCAACAAGCCCACCCGCGCGATGCGGTAGTTGAGCTCGGACTCGCGAACCTTCAGCTCGCTCACTTGCGCTTGGAATGTCTGGCGCCCGCCGTCGCGCACGATCGTCGCCAGCAGAGCCGAAGCCGCAGCCGGATCATGGCGGGGCTTCGGCACTTCACTCGGAATCGCGGCCTCGGCTAGATCGTTCATGCCAGCGAGCCGCGCGAATGACCGCCGCGAAGCGGCAAACTCGATTTCATTTTTCTTAATCTGATAGGTGCTCTCTCCCAAATTTAGCTTCCGTCCCGCGATGTCCCCTTCGGCAAGCGTGCCATTCTTCCTTTTTTCCTCCGCCAGTGCCAACTCCGCCACGAGGAGATCGCGCGCGTATCGCATCTGCAGCAGGAGAGATTTTTTCACGATCAGTTCGAGATAAGAGCGACGTAGGGTCACGGCGAGTGCCCGCATCGCCTCGTCGTAACTCTTCTGCGCGATCAACACCCCGATGCGGGCCTTGTCGCTCTCGTTCTTCAAAGCTCCCCAGTGGTAAAGCGACTGCCCCACTCCGAAGTTATAAAATACACCATTGTCGCGCGTCCGGGTGTTATTGTTGCTCGAAATCGCCGTTTCGTTGCTCGCAAAACTGAGATTCCCACTCACGCCCGGCAATCGCCGCGAATCTGCCCCGAAAACCCGCGCAGCCGTCTGTTCGAGTTCGATCTGCTTCGCGATGACTTGCGGCGACTGTTTCAGCGCGGTCTCAAGGATTGCTTTCAATCCGGGCAAGTAATCCTCGGGAAAAGTCCCGGCGACCTCAGCCCGCAGCATCCCAACGGTCGTGAGCGCGCAGAAAACCGCCAGCAACGGCATCGCGCGTCTCAAACGACGCAGTGACATGAGAACCAACGACAACATGAAATCGTGAAAAAATTGAGGGGTCAGACCGCGCCAATTCGAAAGCGATTGCAACCCATAAGTCTTGAGCCCGACCCCGAGACCACGCCAACGTAGGAACGTTCCAGCGCGCAACCGCCGCGACGACGAAATGCACACCGAACTCTCCGCCCTCGCCCGCGAACACCTCGACCGGGTCCGCGATTTCTATGATGCGGCTCCCACCACGCCCCAGACCGGAGCGAGAGCCTATCGTGCGCTACTCGCCTACTACTACAACCTCCTCATCCCCGCTGACGCTCATGTGCTCGAGATCGGCTGCGGCTCCGGCGAACTCCTCGCCCTCCTCCGGGCCAAGCGAAAAACGGGAGTTGATCTTTCCGCCAAGCAAATCGCCGCCGCCCGCCAGCGCGCGCCCGCCGCTGAATTCTTCGTTCAAGCCGGCGAACTCATCGACCTCGGCGACCGGCGTTTCGACGTCATTATCATTTCCGATACGCTGAACCTCGCGGCCGACGTTCAACATCTGCTTGAGCGCCTCCACCTCGTTTCCCACGCCGGCACGCGCCTGTTGCTCAACTTCCAAAATTCCCTCTGGCGCCCGCTCCTCTCGCTCGCCCATCTGCTCGGCCTCAAGGCCCACCAGCCACAGAACAGCTGGCTCGCCTCGTCCGACCTCCTCAATCTGCTCCAACTCGCCGGTTGGAGCACGGTGTGCCGCCGCGGCCACATCCTCGTCCCCTTTTCCGCCTTCGGTCTCGGCCCGCTCATCAACCGCTGGCTCGCTCCTCTCCTCCAGTGGTTTTGCCTCACCATCTTTGTGGTCGCGCGACCCGAGCGCACCACGCCCTCCCGCAAACTCACCGTCTCCGTTGTTATCCCCGCCCGCAACGAGGCCGGCAACATCGCCGCCGCCGTAGCGCGCACCGCCGACATGGGTGCAGGAACTGAACTGATTTTCGTTGAAGGCCACTCGCGCGACGACACGTGGGCGCAGATCCAAAAAGTAGCCGCCGAAAATCCATCGCGGAAAATCAGAATTCTCCAGCAAACCGGCAAGGGCAAGGGCGATGCCGTGCGCGCCGGGTTCGCCGTCGCAACTGGCGACATCCTGATGATTCTAGATGCGGATCTCACGATGCCGCCCGAGGACCTGCCGAAGTTCTACGACGTGCTCGCGAGCGGCCGCGCCGAGTTCGCCAATGGCGTGCGCCTCGTCTACCCGATGGACGAAAAAGCCATGCAGTTCCTCAATCTCTGCGCCAACAAAGCGTTCGGCCTCATCTTCACCTGGCTCCTCGGTCAACCCGTGAAAGACACCCTTTGCGGCACGAAAGTCCTGAGTCGCGCCCACTACGACAGCATTGCCGCGAACCGCACTTACTTCGGCGACTTCGACCCCTTCGGTGATTTCGATCTCCTCTTCGGCGCCGCCAAACTGAACCTCAAAATCGCCGACGTTCCGATCCGCTACCGCGAACGCACCTACGGCACGACCAACATTCAACGCTGGAAACACGGCTGGCTGCTGCTGCGGATGGTGATGTTCGCCGCCCGCAAACTCAAATTCGTCTGAGCCCCTCCGTGAAGATCCCCATCCTCGACCTCAAGCCCGCTTACGACGAGCTCCGCTCCGAACTCGACGCCGCCTACCACCGCGTAATGGACTCCGGTTGGCTCCTCCTGGGGAAAGAACTCGAATCGTTCGAAGCCGAATACGCCGCCAGCGTCGGCGTCACGCACTGCATCGGCGTCGCCAACGGGCTCGAAGCCATGCAGCTCGTGCTCATGGCCCTCGGCGTCGGCCCGGGCGACGAAGTGATCGTCCCTTCGCACGGCTATATCGCCACGTGGCTCGCCGTCACGCACGTCGGCGCCCGTCCCGTCCCCTGCGAACCCGCTCCCCACACCTACAATCTCGATCCCGCCCTCCTCGCCGCCCTCATCACTCCGCGCACGAAAGTTATCCTGCCGATTCACCTCTACGGTCAGACCGCCGACCTGACGGCGATCAACGCAGTCGCCGCCCGCCACGGCCTCTTCGTGCTCGAAGACGCCGCGCAATCCCACGGCGCCCGCAGCCATGGCCAACAAGCCGGCGCGCTCGGCCATGCCGCCGGAGTAAGTTTTTATCCCACCAAAAATCTCGGCGCCCTCGCCGATGCCGGTGCTATCACCACGAATGACCCTACCCTCGCCGAGAAACTCCGTCACCTGCGCAACTACGGCTCAAAGGTCCGCTATCATAACGAAGTCCTCGGCCTGAACTCCCGGCTCAGCGAACTCCAAGCCGCCTTCCTACGCGCCAAGCTTCCGCACCTCCCGGCTTGGAACGCCCGCCGCTCTCCCCTCGCCGCCCGCTATCTCACGCAGCTCGCGCCCCTCGCCGCCGCCGGCCATCTCACGCTGCCCCACGTCCCCGCTTGGGCCGAACCCGTCTGGCACCTCTTCGTGATTCGCACCCTTCGCCGCGACGCCCTGCAAGCCCACCTGGCCGCCCAGGGTATCGGCACGGGCATTCATTATCCGATCCCGCCGCACCTCTCGCACGCCTACCGCGAGTCCGGCTGGAAACGCGGCGATTTTCCGCTGGCCGAAAAATTCGCGGACGAAGTCCTCAGCCTCCCTATCGGCCCGCATCACACCGCCGAGCAGATCGATTTGGTCTGCGCAGCGATCCGGGATTTTTTCAAAAAATAAGGCGGACGCCCGGAGAGCGCCCGCCTGCCAGCCCGCCTCGGATCACGCTCCGAGTGCCTGGGTGATATCTGCTTTGACATCGTCGATATGCTCGATCCCGAGCGACACCCGCAAACCACCCGGCGCGACGCCCGCCGCGACCTGCTCGGCAGCCGATAACTGCGAGTGCGTCGTGGACGCCGGATGGATAATCAGTGTCTTGGCATCACCCACGTTCGCGAGATGGGAAATCAGTTTGAGGCTGTTCACAAATTTTTCCGCCCGGGCGCGATCGCCCTTCAGCTGAAACGACAACACGCCACCAAAACCACGCGTCAGATACGTCTTTGCCGACGCATGCGTCGGGTGATTTTCCAAACCGGGATAATTCACCGAAACGACCTCCGGATGCGCCGCCAACCAACGCGCGAGCGCCAGCGCGTTCTCACACGTGCGCTCCACGCGAAGCGATAGCGTCTCCAATCCTTGCAGGAGGAGAAACGAGTTGAACGGGCTCTGCGACGGACCGAAGTCGCGCAGTCCTTCCACGCGGCAACGAATGATAAACTGGATATTTCCAAACGGCCCGCCGAGGCCAAACACACTGTTCAACACCATGCCGTGATAGCTCGGCGACGGCGACGTGAATTGCGGATACTTCCCATTGCCCCAGTTGAAGGTGCCCGCATCGACAATCACGCCGCCCATGCTCGTGCCGTGCCCGCCGATCCACTTCGTGGCCGACTCGACGAGGATGTGCGCCCCGTGCTTCAACGGCTGGCAAATCGCCCCACCCGCGCCGAACGTGTTGTCGACGATCAACGGCAAATCGTGCTTCTTCGCCAGCGCCGCAAACGCCGCAAAATCCGGCACCGTGAGCCCCGGATTGCCGATCGTTTCCAGATAGATCGCCTTCGTCTTCGCATCGATCAACGGCTCGAAGCTCGCCACGTTGACGCCATCGGCAAAACGCGCTTCGACGCCGAGATTCCGAAAAGCGTTTTTGAACTGATTATAGGAGCCACCGTAGAGGTGCGACGTCGTGACAAAATTATCGCCCACCGAGGTGATGTTGTTGATCGCGAGAAACTGCGCCGAGTGTCCCGACGACGTCGCCAGCGCCGCTACGCCACCTTCGAGTGCGGCCACGCGCTTCTCGAAGACGTCGTTCGTCGGATTCATCAGGCGCGTGTAGATGTTGCCGAACTCTTGCAGGGCGAACAGCCGGGCGCCGTGCGCCGAGTCTTTGAATTGATACGCCGTCGTCTGATAGATCGGAACCGCGCGGGAACGGGTCGTCGGATCGATCTCTTGGCCGGCGTGCAATTGGAGGGTTTCGAAATTCATGGGATAAAAACAATCGGGTGGGTTGGAGGAATGAACGACGCGCCAGCATCGTTGGATTTCGCGCCCGCCCGCAACTCCGGAAATTCGGCCGATCTTGCCCGCGCCCGCTCACCACCAGCCGCGCACCCACCGCCTCCGGCGCACCCGCTCCTCTCCCGGTTCACGCAGGGGATGGCAAAAAATTGGCGCGATTCTCACGGTGTGGCGGAACGAGTGAGGTATACCCACCTTCGCTTGATCTCTGAACCTTCGGTGGATGGAGGTAGGGACGGACCTCCGGGCCCGGTCACGAGTGAACGGCAGACCAAAACCATCGGGCCCGGAGGTCCCGACGCCTGTGGGTAACAAAAACTCCATCCGCTAGTGAGGGTAGTGGGTGCGATGAAGTTACCGCGAGCAGTGCAGCGCCCTGCGGCTGCCGTCGTGAGGCACGGCGGGCACGAGCGCAGGAACGTCGCGGCAAGTCGTGCAATATCTAGGCGCACGGAGGGGTTTTTTGGCGGTGAGCGCAG
>Ga0209829_10000138_pt1 | contig 63103 bp, 51 predicted proteins | sample C_140205_EF_Meta_FD_187311 | JGI IMG/M metagenome (GOLD analysis project Ga0209829, IMG submission 187311) | Freshwater microbial communities from Lake Croche, Canada to study carbon cycling - C_140205_EF_MetaG (SPAdes) (version 2) | ecosystem: Environmental > Aquatic > Freshwater > Lake...
GTAGTGGTTGCGGCGATGGGGTTGTTGGGATTGATGGGTCTGGTGGCGGCGGGGCGGGCCGCAAGCCGCAGAAGGCACTAGGAAAGGGACCGCGGGACCACGGGGCCACAGTGTGATAGAGGGAGGTCGCGCCTTCGGTTTTTTCAAGCTCCAGAGAAGCGACCTGTCTATACAACCCGGTTCGAAACAAAATCGAAGTTCCGTAGGAGCGGCCCAAACGGGAGCTGCGCGAGCGGGCAAATCGGTTCAAGCGGTTGTGTAAACGTGGCTGGTTTTGCGATGAATTAGCCGGCATGATCTCCACCGCCATGAAAAAAATAATGATGGTGCTTTGCTTTGCGTGGATTGTTGGCATGCCTGCCGGCCAGGGCGCCGTACCCGCGCCGCGCTGGAATATCCTTTTTGTTTTCGCCGATGACTGGGGCCGTTATGCGAGCTGCTTGAAAGGGATGGATGGCCGCCCAACGCTCAACGACGTCGTCAAGACGCCCAATGTGGATCGCGTCGCGCGAGAGGGTGTGCTGTTCAAGAATGCCTTTGTCAACGCGCCGAGCTGCACCCCCTGCCGGAGCTCATTACTCTCGGGTCGCTACTTTTTCAACTGCAACCGCGGCGCGATCCTCAGCGGGGCGGTGTGGGACGAGTCCATTCCCACCTTCCCTCTATTGCTGCGCGATGCCGGTTATTCGATTGGCAAGAGTTATAAGGTGTGGAGTCCGGGGAGTCCTGCGGACGCGCCATTTGGGGGGCAACGGTATGCTTTTGAAAAGCGCGGATCTTTGCCGCAGCATTTTTCAAAGAACGCCATGCCTCTGGTGAGGAACGGGGCGAGCGTGGCCGAGGCGCGCGAGAAGATTCTCGCCCAAGTCCGCGGGAACTTTGATGATTTCCTCGCGGCGTGTAAGCCGGGGCAGCCCTGGCATTATTTCTTCGGCCCCACAACCACCCATAGAAAATGGGTCAAAGGGTCCGGCAAGTTGCTGTGGGGAATCGATCCCGATTCCTTGAAGGGCAGGCTGCCACGCTTCCTTCCCGATGTGCCGGAGGTCCGGGAGGATGTGGCGGATTATCTCGGTGAATGTCAGGCGGTGGATGCGTATGTCGGTGTCCTGCTCAAAAGGTTGGAGGAGAACGGCCAAGCCGATCACACCCTCGTGGTGCTGAGCGGCGATCATGGAATGCCCGGGGTGCCTTCGGGAAAGTGCAACCTTTACGACATGGGGGTGCAGGTTGCACTGGTTGTCCGCGTGCCCGGCGGAAAGGGTGGACGGATTGTGGATGATTATGTCCGGCTTCCCGATCTTGCCCCGACATTCATGGAGGTTGGAGGCGTGACTCCGCCTGCGGGGCTTTATGGGAAATCCCTGATGCCTTTGCTGCGCTCAGAAAAAAACGGGCGGATTGATCCCGCCCGCAACTGGGTTGTCACCGGACGCGAGCGGCATGTGGGATCCGCGCGTGAGGGGAATCTTCCTTATCCGATGCGCGCCTTGCGAACGCCGGAGTTTGTCTATATTCACAACTACGCCCCGGACCGGTGGCCGATGGGGTCGCCCAAAGCCGTCACGCCGACCAATGCGCCCGGGTTCTCCGAGCTTGAGAATGAAACTTATGCCGGCTTTGCAGACATGGATTCCAGCCCCACCAAAGCGTGGATCGTCACTCATCGCAACGAGCCGGAGTGGAGATGGTATTATGACTTTGCGTTTGGGAAACGTCCGGGCGAGGAACTGTATGATGTGCGCCAGGATCCAGACCAAGTGCACAACCTCGCAGGCGACCCGGCCTTGGCGGAAATCAAATCGGAGCTTTCCAGCCGCTTGACCAAGATGCTTGCCGAGGCGAAGGATCCCCGCTTGGTTGAGCATCCGCCCCGCTTCGAGCGCCCGCCTTTTGTGGAAAGCGCAGTGCCCGCATCCGTGAAGAAACCCGTGAGCGCCGGCAATCTGGAGTAGTGGGTTTCAGAGGATTCAAGAGGGTCGACCCGCAAGAGTGCCGGCCGATTGATCGGAGTGGTTTTACCGTGAATGTGCTTCTGTGGCTTTGGAAGGCTCAGGGCTGTTGGGTGTCGGCATCACGGCATTGACTTCTTTGCGCCAGGCGATGAGCCGGGTGTGAAGCGCGCTGACTTTTTCTGGATTCTGGACGGCGAGGTTTTTCGTCTCGCCCAGATCCTGGTGCAGGTTGAAAAGCTCCAAGCGTCCATCCTCATACCATTCCACGAGTTTCCAATCTCCGTCGCGAATCGTGCCGCAAGGGCCGCCGCCCTGATTGGCATAGTGCGGGTAATGCCAGAACAAGGCGCGCGGAGGGAGCCCGCCGCCTTTGAGCAATGGCAACAGGCTTACCCCGTCCTTGTGCTGCCCGGGCATCAGTGGAAGGCCGGCCAGTTGGAGCAGAGTCGGATAAAAGTCGGTGCTGATCACCGGCGTCTGGCAAACGCTTCCGGGTTTGGTGACGCCGGGCGCGCAGATGATCAGCGGTTCGCGGACGCCGCCCTCGTAAGGCCAGCCCTTGCCGGCACGGAGGGGGAGATTCGATGTTGGGTGCCCTTCGGCCGTGGAGAGTCCGCCGTTGTCGGACATAAAGATCACGATGGTGCGTTCGGCCACTCCGTTGCTTGAGAGCGCAGAAATCACACGCCCGATGGCCGAGTCGAGTTGTTCAAGCATCGCCGCGTATCCGGCGTGGTTTTGAACGAGTCGCACTTTGTTTTCACCCTCTTTTCCCCACGCGTCCGGGGTTGCGGACTCTGCCTTGCGCTTGTATTTCCCGAGGAGATCAGCCCGGGCTTGGATGGGGATGTGGGGTGCTTGGAAGGGCAGATAGGCAAAGAAGGGCCGGTTGCGATTCGACTCGATAAACTTCACGGCCAGATTTGCGATGTAGTCGCTGGTCTTGCCGTCGTCTTTATGGTTTGGCGGCGGAAGAATTGATTCGCCATAACCGAAGGGAGTCCCGTCAGAAAAACCCACGTCGAAGCCCTGCGCTCCGGGGCTGTATGAGTCCTTGCCGAGATGCCATTTGCCGGCGAAGAAATTTGTATAGCCGCCGTTGCGCAGGCTTTCGGCAACGGTGACTTCCTCAAGGGCGAGATGGTCCTGGTAGGGTGCGGGCAGCATTTTGCCTGTTTTTCGTCCGCCAATGAAATTCGTGACATGGACGCGCGGCGGATATTTTCCGGTCATGATGCTGGCGCGCGTCGGCGAGCAGACACAGCAGGCGGCATAGCCCTGAGTGAAGCGCATCCCGTTTCTGGCAAGCCGGTCAATGTTGGGTGTCTCGTAAAATGTGGACGGATTGTTCGCCCCGATGTCCATGTAGCCAAGATCATCGGCGAGGATGAAGACGATGTTCGGGCGGGGCGCGGCGGACCCTCCCTGAGGGAGGGAAAGGACGGCGCACGCCGCGAGAAAAACCGTTTTTGCCAATTTGTTTTTTAGGGGGTTCATTGTGGTTTTGTTTTTTATATCCAGCTTGGATGACAGGAGGGAGGTGGGATGAGCCGGTTTGCATCCGGCGCATTGGAAAACTTCTGCGGTTTGCAGTCCCATTGGATCATGCGGCCCAAACGGAGGCACAGAAAGCCCATCTGCGTGACGACGCCGGCCGCCCTGGCGCCGGCGTGCAAACCGCGGCGGTGCAGTGTGCGTTGGTCAATCGCAGTCCCTCCCCGGCCAGCCGGTTGATGTTCGGCGTCTTGACGTGGATTGCGCAGCAGCACCCCGCGTCGCCGCAGCCCGCGACGTCGCTCAGTATGTAAATGATGTTGGGCATCTCTGCCGGTGTCGAGGCGGACAGGATCAGAGCCGGTTCCAGAACCCGCATTGGCGCCTGAAACCAGGCGAGGCCCGGTGCGTCCGGCCCAAGGCATATCAATCGGGGAGATAAGACCATGCGTCGCAATTGCAGCCATTGGGTTCAAGCCGGCACAGCCGCGTCCGGGGGCGCGGCCCGCACATGGCGGGTTTTGTCCGGGAACGTCAGGGGCAAGCCCGGGTTTCATGGAGGCTGCGGGAGGAATGGGGCAGCCCGGTGGGGTATGGTTTTCCAATGCCGGGAAGAGACCTGTCGCGTCTGGCTTTCTTGGCTTGAACATCATGTTCGGGATTCTATAGCGGTGCCTGTTGTTTTCCATACCCCAAACGCGTTTTCAGCAAGTGCTGGTTCCAATCCATTTCAGGGTGGAAATCTGTTGTCTTGCGCGGCCGTCGCGGTGGATCGCAATAGGGCTTTGGGTGTTGTCAGGCAAAACCCCGGGCATCGCGTTGCGGATCAAGTGCGCAAAGGAGTGCCGGGGGGGTGCATTTTTCGTTTGCGGCCGCGGCTGCGCGTCAGGTCCGTTGCACCATTTCCACGGATGCTTTGGGGCAGGCTGTTTATTTCGTGTATTTGTCGAGCGTCTTCATTGTTTCCTCGAGGCAATACTTGATGTAGTAATCTGGCTTTTCCGGGTTTGACTCCTTTTCCAGTGCGCTCAGGGCGACTTCAGCCGCCCTGGCATTTTTGAAGAAGCTGCAGGCGCGAACGGCTTCGAGCCTGACCCGCGGGCTTTCGTCCACCGCTTGCGCCTCGAGCAGTTTCAAGGGATCGCTCAAGCGATCGCGCCAGTAACACAGCACGCGTGTCGCGGCGGCGCGGGCATGGAAATCCGGCGACCGGAGCAAGCGCAGGAGGAGTTTTTCATCCACCACGTTGCGCCATTGATGAACCCATAGGGCTTCGGTGAGGTGGTGCTGGTAGGAGTTGTCATTCGGGTCGAGTTTCGTGATCCATCGGTTCATGGCAGCAAAGACCTTGGTGCTGTCGTGTTTGCTTAATTCGATTTTCGCCCGGGTGCGCACGCCGTCTTCCGGGGTCTGGAGCGCTTCGAGCAGGCGCTCAATGGATTGGCCGTCGATCCGTACCGGCTTGAGCAGCGGCCTGGCCGGGTAGGTGATCCGATAGATGCGGCCGTGCGATTTGTCGCGGTGCGGATCTCGGATGTGATGCTGCATGTGTCCGATGAGCTGATTGCTCCAGTCCAGGAAATAAACCGAGCCGTCCGGCGCAACACCCACGGCCACCGGCCGGAAGTTGGGGTCCTCCGATTTGACCAGGTCTTCCAAGGTCGAGCCTTTCAGGCCCGAGCCGTCCTCGGAGACCCTGACCCGGAAGATGGCGCGATTGCCAATGACGTTGCAGTTGAGGAAGTTGCCGTTGAAATCGTCTGGGAAGTGGCGGCTTGAAAGGAACGCCGTGCCCGCGCAAGGGCGCGAGGGGCGGTCCCAGAACTGTTGCATTTTCGGATGCTTGGCGGGGAATTCGATGTAGCCGCTGAAGGCCGGCGCAAAATAATTCGCGTTCCCGGTTCCGTCGGTGATGATGTCGCTTCCCCAGTAGTCGAAAGCCCGGCCGTGCGGGTTGGCGAATCCATACGACACATAGCGTTCGAACTTGAAGGTGGCCGGCTCAAACCGGTAAATTGCCCCATCGATGTTCCGCACCGGCCCGCTGATGGATTCGACCTGTGTCCGGTGGAACACCCCGTCGCTCAGGTAGGTGGCCCCTCCCGGATCCAGGACCAGGGAGTTCGCCGTATGGTGTGAATCTGCCGAATCCAACCCCATGAGCACCCGCTCCTTCCAGTCCGCCTTGCCGTCGCCGTTGGTGTCGCGCAGATACCAGAGGTCCGGAGCCTGCATGAGGAGGATGCCGTCCTTGTGGATCTGGAACCCGGTCGGGCAGTTGAGGTTGTCGGCAAAATGAATGCATTTGTCGGCAACGCCGTCGCCATTGGTGTCCTTAAAAATCAGGATGCTGTCGCCTTTGGTGCTGGAGGGCGTGCGTTCGGGATAGCTCGGCCAGACGGCCACCCAAAGGCGTCCCTTGGTGTCCCAGGCCATTTGCACGGGATTGGCCAGTTCAGGAAACCTTTTCTCGTCCGCAAACAAGGTGACCTTGCAGCCCGAAGCCGCAGTCATCTTTTTGATGGCTTCCTGGCCGTCCAGATAGGGGGCCGGTTGGCCGACATTCGGCGGCACTTGGGTGACCTTGGGCAGGTTCGAATCGTCCACTTCCAAATCGCCGCCCCTGGCAACGGCCCAGATGCGGCGGTCGCGATTTGCAGTCTTGATATCGCGCTGTATCATCTCTTCCTGCATGACCTGATAGTTGGAAATCTTCGGGGCGTTTTTGTCCGCCGGCGGGCGGGTGGTGCGTCCGGCGGCTGTCTCCGTGGCGCCCTTCGAGTCCGGGGCGGCGGCTTTGAATTCCAAATGGGACCGGCCTCCGAAAACATTGAACCCGTCCACCGTGCGATATCGCGCATGCCATTCCGCGTTCTTGTCGTTGATGGCGGAGCGGAGTTTTTCAAGGTTTCCACCGGGGGCCGCCTCATCAAACAAGGCCCGGAACATTTCCGGCGCGATCAGCTTGTCGCCCGCTTCTGTCATATGCACCGTGTCCATCGTCAGTCGTTTCGGGGCCGCCTTCTTGTAAAGCTGCCCGGATATCGTCATCAGGTCGATAAACGGGACGCCGTTCGCCTTGGCGACTTCCGCCATCGCGGTCTTGTAATTGCGCATGTTTTCATTCTTCTCGTCCGGATCGGGCAGGTTCGGATCGTCGGCTTTTTCCGCGGCGATGGGGGAGAAGAGCACCAGGCGCGGCGCCTCCTTGCCGTTATATTTTCCGGCTTTGATGTGGCTGAGCATTCTGGCCAGATCCTCCTTGAATTTTGGGATTCCCGCGGAGCCGGCGAAGGACTCGTTGTAGCCGTAGAAGGCCAGAACCACGTCGGCTTTGGCTTTTGTCAGCCACTCGTCGGATGTGCCAAAGTTCGAGGAGCGCTGGCGGTAAATATTGCGCGGGTCTTTCTTGCTGTTCGGATCGGACTCAAAACCGGCCACCTCATCTCCCGGCACGGCGAGGTTGCGAAACACCAGGTCCATCTGCGGATAGCGGGCGTGGATCAACGATTCGAGGTGTCCGAAATGCTGCATGCGGTCGGCCAGCGCGTTGCCAACCAGCGCGATGTGATCGTACCTCTGCAGGGTCAACGCGGGGGAGGCGGATGAATTGAGGCTGGTCCATAGGCACAAAGCCGCCAGGGCCCCGGTTAACTCGCGCAGTTTTCTCCACTGTTTGGTTTGTTTCATTTGAATGCGGGCCTGCGCTGTTTTGGGGTTGGATTGGAGCTTTTGTTCAGCGGGCTGGCTGTGGTTTTGCTTCATGTTGGTTTGTCCGTGGTCTGATCCAAAGGCAATGACCTCCTCCGGGGGCGAGTTTGGCCTGCACAGTGTCATGTCGCGTCACCGTGGCCTTGTGGATTTGATAAGATTCCCTGTTCGTGATGGAATGGGTGCCGGGCGCGTCCTCATAGAAGGTCGCATCGTAGATCAACCCGGGCGCGAGAAAGTCCAGGGGGATCGGCAATTCCCCCCCGCTTTCATTGATCACGCTGCCGACAAACCATTGATCCCCGCTGCGTCGGGCGGTTGTAATGCTCACCCCGATCCGGCTGTTGAGGATTCTGGTTTCATCCCAGGTTGCCGGCGGCATCCGGCGGATGAATTCGAAGAGGTCGGCCTTTTTTGCGTATTCCTCAGGCGCGTCCGGCAGGCAGATCAGGCCGCTGAAAACAACCAGCATCCGCGCAGCCTCCGAAACGACCGTGGAGTTGTAGGACTCGCGTTCCTTTGGTCCGCGCAGCCGTTGGCCGGCGTTGATCCCGTTGAGTCCGAACGCGCCGTTGGCCTGGTCCAGAGGCCCGCTCAGGGCATTAACCATGGCCATTTTGAGAAAGCTCCGGGGGCTGAACGCGCGCCGCGAGTCCTGTTGCGCATGGCAATACTCGCGCGTGATCGCATTGGGCATCGTGCGCTCCACCCCCGTCATGGGGCAGGGGGAATCATGGAAATCGACCAGCAGGTGACTGTCCGCCGCCAGTCCGATGGCGTCGCGAGTGAACGCGGCGTTGTTGCCCATGAAACCGTATTTGGCGCCGGCCGCACCCAGGCTGGAGAGGAGCGGAAACAACAGGTCATCGCCAACCTCGCCTTTGTTCCGGTCAAAATACAACAGCACGCCGACACCCAGCTCGCGCGCAACCCGCATGATCCGGGCTACATCCACGTCGGCCGATGCTTCCAGGCGGCCTGCCGATGCGCGCTTGAACCAATGGTTATCCATGAGCAGATACTGGATGTTATTTGTCGCCGCAAAGTGGATGAAGCGCAGGTAGCTGGCCGTGTCCACCCCGTAGCGAAAAGTCCCCGCTTGATAACCATGCACGCGCCAATCCCACATGCTTTTGCCGGGCTTGATCCATGAGGTGTCTGCTTGGCGGCACTCGGCCGCGAGATTGAGCGGGGTGCTGGAAACCAGCAGGTCGCCGGGGCTGCCCCCGAACAAGAGCACCCGCCAAGATGTTTGCCATTTTTCCCTGCCAACCTCGGCACCCGATTCGGCCGTCAGAACAGCGTCGTCACCGGCCGCATGTCCCATCTGCATGGCTGAAAACCCCGGCGCGGAAAACAAATCCGATTCCAGCACGGCGGCGAACACTCCGCCACCCTCCACGACCAGGGGGAAATTGCCCGAGGGCTTATCCCGTGCAAATTCGGCGGGGGCCAAGGGGCCGAGGGGTTCTCTTTCACCCCGCGCCAAAAAGAGTGAGCGCTGCCCAGGCCATCTATATTCGCTGCGGAAGTTCACCTTCTTATTAACCGCCCCGGGTGCCGCTCCGGAGCTGAACCTCAATCCCACCCCGTCGTTGAACAAGCGGCACTGAAGGTTGACTCCCAGGCCCGTCTCATTGGTCAGGTTGAGCGTCAATTCGCGGAAGTGATTGCGCATCTGGTTGAACTGTCCCCAGACCGGTTTCCACACAACGTCTGATTCATTTGCCGACGCGCTGCTGATTTCTAATTTCCCGCCTTCGAACACGGACAGTTTGGAGGGAAGCAATACTTTGTGGTCCCGCCAGGTAACCGAGCAGTCCAGGCGGCCGGCGTCGGTGGTGATTTCCAGAACCGCTTGGTTGTCGGGGGAGGTGAGGATCTGCCGTTCTGCCGCGGCACTGGTCAGAACGCCGGCCGCAAGTGCGAGGATGGCAAAGCCGTTGGTGCGTCTTTCCATGGTTTCTTTGGGTCGGGCCGGAACCTATTCCTTCTCGCTCTCCGGCTTTCTGTCCGGTTTATGGAGTTTCACCGGAACATCGTTGCTCCTCTTTCCGCCGGGGGTGCTTCGGCCATCCGCCACGTATTTATCCAGCAGTTTGGACAGGGCGGCGACGATTTCAGGATGGGCCGCTTGCAGGTTGTTGGTTTCGCCGGGGTCTTGAGTGAGATGGTAGAGTTGCACGGGCGGCAATCCCTGCTTTCGGGCGGCGGCGTCATTTGGAGCCGACCAGCCACCCGAGCCGGGGCAAAGGGCCAGTTTCCACGGACCTTTTCGGATGGCGAACTCGCCTTGAATGGAATGATGAACCAGGGCTTCGCGCAGAGGCTCCTTGGATTCCCGCCCAAGCAAGGCCGGGAGCATGTTCACGCTGTCTTCCCCGGCGGTCTGCGGCAGCTTTGCTCCCACAATGGCCGCGCTCGTCGCGAGAAAATCACTCAGGCAGATTGTCTCCTTGCTTGTGGTCCCGGCTTTCACCTTTCCCGGCCAGCGTGCAATGTAGGGCACCCGATGTCCGCCTTCCCAGATGTCCGCTTTGTGGCCGCGCCAAGGGCCGGAAGGGTTGTGCCCCTTGGCTTTGAGTTGTCCGAAGTTGGCTGACGGCGAACACCCGTTGTCGCTGGTGAAGATGACAAGGGTGTTGGTTGAGAACCCCGCGATTTCCAAGGCTTCCATCAATTCTCCCACTGCGGCGTCGGTCTGCATCACAAAATCCGCGTAGGCGTTCAAGCCGCTTTTGCCCTGCCATTCAGGCGTGGGCAGGATAGGGGTGTGCGGGGCGGAGTAGGCCAGGTAGAGGAAAAACGGCTTTTTCTCCGCGGCCCGTTGCTCAATCCATCTCTTGGCTTTCCGGGTCAGTTGCGGCATCACTTCCCGGGCCTCAAAGTTCTCCGCTGCCGGCCCGGCCCGGCCCCACCTCTTTTCGGTCGTTGGGATATCGGTGACATGATCGTTCTCAATGAACACAAACGGCGGCATGTCCAGCGATGCGGAAATCCCGTAGTAGTAATCGAATCCAAGGGCGATCGGCCCGTTGAGGATCGGCTTCGTCCAAGCCACGCTCATGGCTTTCCTGCCTTTGGGCCGGTTGCCCGGTGGCAGGTCCGTGGGATTGGAATTCTCTTTCTTTTGCCAATCCAGACCCAGATGCCACTTGCCGATTCCTGCGGTCGCGTAGCCATTGGCCTTGAGGAGCGATGCGACAGTCAGCCGGTCCGAAGCGATCAACGGAACCGAAAATCCATCCAGCACGCCTGCTTGCAGATGCGTGCGCCAGGCGTATCGGCCGGTGAGCGTCGAGTAACGCGTCGGCGTGCAAACACTCGATGACGTGTGAGCATCCTCGAACATCATTCCTTGCGCGGCGAGCCGGTCCAGATTGGGCGTTGGGATTTTCGACTCCCGATTGTAAGAGGCCACGTCGCCGTAGCCCAGGTCGTCGGCGAGGATGAAAACAATGTTGGGCTTGCCGCCTGTCAATTCAGCCGAGGATGCCGCTGAAGCGCAAAGGCAGATGAGCAACGTCAGCAGGGACTGCGTCAAACGGTGGATTTTCATGGTTAAATCTGGGACATCAAAAACTGTAGTTCATTCTGGCTGTGCAGGACGGAAAGTCCAATAACTCATTAGGGGGATTGCGCGGCGCTCTCGCCGGTTCAGTGGCCGCAGCTTTTTGGACGTTCGCGAACTGGAGGTGCGGTCGATGTTCAAGGGGCCTCAAGTCCAGGGTGCTCCGCGGGTTTTGAAAGGGATGGTTTGGTTGTGGGCGGTGCCCATGTTGAATCATATCCCGGCCAGCAGTGGGAGCTTGGAATTGCTTTTGGCAATCGCCCCCAATCATGAGCGAGCCACCGGCAGACTGATCCGACTTTGTCCGGATGTGGCTTTGCGGCACCGTCGGCACCGCGGATATGGCTGCCAGTGCTGTTGGCGGGTGGATACGGCAGGGCAGGGCTGCAGGCTTGTTCATTGGCGCACAGGAGGCGATGAGTTGTGTGCTGGAATTTCACCGTATGGCGGCTTCCACGGCCAGGGGATGGCATGCGTGCGCCGTGCCCATTGATCCCAGAGAGAACTCATTGATTTGAGCCTTTCCGGCTGCCTGACGGCGAGGTCATGCATCTCGGTGCGATCCAGGCTCATGTCGTAGAGTTCCCAGGGGCCCGCCGCGCCTTTGGCCACCAGCTTCCAATTTTCAACACGGAGGGCGCGGTTGCCTTCGTGTTCCCAGAAGATTGCATCTCGCTGAATAGGCCGGGCGGAAAACGCAGGTGTCAGGCTGCAGCCTTCCAGCGGCTGAATCTGGAGTCCGTGATGCCTGGCAGGGTAAGTGGCGCCTGCCACATCGACGCATGTTGCCATGATGTCGATAAGGTGGCCTGGTTGGTGTTCCAAGTCCCCGTGTCGCTTGATGAAAGCGGGCCAGTGGACAATCAGCGGTGTCGAGATGCCGCCTTCGTGGACGAAATGTTTGTAATAGCGGAAGGGCGTGTTGGAAACATTTGCCCAAGCGGCGCCGTAGGCAAGGAAGGTCTCTTTGCCGCCCGGCATGGGGGGAGGAGCGCTTCCTTTCTTCGCGTTGCGGCCGACCGGCTCGGCGCAAGCCCCGTTGTCCTGGAGGAAGAAAATCAGCGTGTTATCGAGTTGCCCCGCGCTTCGAAGCGCCGCGACGATCTTTCCAACATTCTGGTCCATCCGGTCCACTTGGGCGGCATACACCTCCATGCAGCGAGCCTCCCAATCCTTGCGGGGCATGGCAGACCAGTCCCCGACCTGCGCGCTGAGATCCCATTGAGGGTCGATGACACCGAACTTTTTGGCCCGTGTAAACCGCGCCTGCCGGATGGGTTCATAGCCGTCGTCATATTTGCCTTTGTATCTGGCAATATCCTCCGGGAGGGCGTGCAAGGGCCAGTGGGCTGCCGTGAAAGCGACGTAGAGGAAGAAGGGTTGTCCGGTGTTCTGCTTGGTGTGGTCATTAACATAACGCACCGCATTGTCTGCGATGGCATCGGTCAAATAATACCGCGCCGGATGATAATCCGGGTCGGCGTCAAACTGAATAGTCGTGTTGTCCCGGGTCAGCCGCCCGGGTGTAAAGTAGTTGGCCGCTCCGGGGATGATGCCGTAGTAGCGGTCAAAGCCGCGCTGCAAGGGCCAGTTATGCTTGCTCTTGCCCTCCATCTCCTTTGTGACGTGCCATTTGCCGACCGCGTAGGAGCGATAGCCGACAGGCTTGAGAGCTTCGGCAATGGTCATTGTGTCCGGGCGCAGATCGCCCCGATACCAGTCATTGATCCAATTTCCCGAGCTGTAGCCCGCTGGATCGCTCATGAACCCCATGCCCGCCTGGTGCGGATACAGTCCCGTCAGGAGGGATGCGCGGGTGGGGCAACAACGCGCCGTGTTGTAAAATTGGGTGAACCGCAGCCCGCCGGCCGCCAGCGCGTCCAGATTCGGAGTTCTGATTTCCCCCCCGTAGCATCCAAGGTCCGAAAAGCCCATGTCATCGGCCAAGATGAGCACGATGTTGGGCCGGCTGGAAGCGCCAAGGGTTGGGAGCGTCAACAGGCCGAGGCCCGCGATCAGGTTCAATAGCTTTCGTTTCAACAATTTTTTCATATCGCGGACTGCCTGCGTGCCGGCGGGTCAATTTTTTCCGCCCAAGCCGACCGCCTTTAAGCGCTGGTCCATGGATCGGGCCATTTTTTTCAACTCGCCGGCATGTTTCGGATCTGATGCTAGATTTGTGATCTGTCCCGGGTCGGCTTGCATGTCGTATAACTCCTCGGAGCCATCCGTGTAGCGCAGATAGGCCCAGTCTTTGGTGCGCCATCCGCTTCCATTGTTGAAGGATAAGGCTCCCTCCTTAACCGTTGAGGAGTGGTCTTTGAGAATTGGAACCAGGCTTGTGCCCTGGGTAGCTATCGGAGCTGGCAGGCCGGCGAGTTCGGAGAGTGTCGGGAACAGGTCCACCAATTCCGCGATGGAATCCGACCGGCCCGGTGCGAAGCCCGGGACCGAGAGGATCAGCGGAACCCGGGTCACCTGTTCGTGGATATTCGCTTTTTCCCAGAAGGTATGGTCGGCAAGGTGGTAGCCTTGGTCACTTATGAAGACGATCGCCGTTGTCTGGCGAAGTCCGAGCCGTTCCAGTTCATCCACAACGCGCCCCACCTGAGCATCCATGAACGCGACTGCCGCATAATAGGCCGCCCACATTCGTTTCTGGTTCTCGGGGTGGTTGGCCAGCCCGTTGTTCGCCGAACGGTTTTTGGCCCGGCCCGCTTCGGGAATGTCATCCAGATCGTTCCCAACTTGTTCGGGCAATTGCATCTCCTGCCAGCGATAGGGCTCAAAGTATTTTCTCGGCGCAACCATCGGATAATGCGGACGCACGAATCCGGCGGCGATGAAGAAGGGGCTGTCCTTGTGTTTTTGCAACAGTTCTATCGTCTTGGCGGCCGTCTTGTAGTCCGGCTGGTCGCTGCCATCTCCGTCACAAATCACCGACACAAACATCCTGTGAGGCATGCCGCTGGATTGACGCCCTTGCATGCCGTTTGTGAACACGTTCAAGTTCATGCACGCATAATCCCCCGGCGTGAGCGACTCGCTCCCGCGGGAATTGAAACGCTCGGTCCAGGATGCCGGGACATCGGCTCCGTCGCTGCCGTTCATGATGTCGTCGGGTACCGCCATGTGAAATATTTTGCCGGACCGTGCGCTGTAAAAACCATTCTCCTTGAAATGCTGTGCGAGTGTGACTTGCCCTCCGCCCTTGTAGCGGCTGTACATGAAGGAGGTGCGCGACGGAAGACACCATGAGCCCTGGCAGTAGGCGCGGTCGAAGACCAGACCCCCTTTTGCAAGTTTGTCAATGTTCGGCGTCTTGCAGGTCTTGTTTCCGTAGCATCCTAAAGCGCCCGCCCTCAAGTCATCGGAGACCATGAAAAGCACGTTCCGGATGGGTGGGTTGGGCGATTGCCCGCGCAGGGCCGTTAGCGAGCAGAAAATCAGCAGCGCCATTATCGGTGGTTTTCTCATGCGTGAATTCATAGTCCGTCGAGACTGTTGTATTCCAGTGGGCCAGGTGTTCATTCTTTTTGACGCGGAGGCCAGGTGCGTCCAGATGATTGCGCTGATGTCCGTGCCCTCGCCAATCCTCAATCCCGTTGCCTGTAGAGACGCTGGATTCTGAGCGGATCGGGCCCCGAACTCCTGCGGCAGCTCGGCCCCGGCAATCGCTGTGCCGGTCCGTTTTACAAAGTCCCGGCTGTGCAGACTGAGGTTGTTTGGCATGTGGATACCTCCTAATTCTAGGGGATCTAACCTCGCAATCAATACCACGAACGGGTTATTCATCCAGTGCCGTGCCCTCATTTGGGAATAGAGGCAGGGCCGTGGGATCTGGCGTCTGACGGTTTCCAGGCTCGGGATTCTTCCGGGTTTGCCGGGTTGGCACCAGTCGCGCAGCTGGGCTAAACCGGGTCGTCCACCAGCAGGGGCGGGTATGGTTGTTTTCACGGATCGGGTCTGCAAAGAGGCCGCCGGGGTTGGATTGAGCATCCGCCTTTTAGCTGAAAACCCTTGCTATCATTTCCGGGATTTTGATAATCAACACTTGATGTCCCTGACGCATTTGCTCCCGTTCCAGCGCCGGTTTGCGCCCGGCACCATTGGCAATCCAGACATCCTTTTCACCAGCGTCAAAACCGGCACTTAAACCGTCATCCCACCCGCCATGAACACCGGAAAACTCAGTCCCGATCAGATCGCCGCTTATCACCGCGACGGCTATGTCATCGTCAAAAGTCTTTTTGATCCGGAGGAGATCGAGCTGTTGCGCCGGGCCAGCAAGGAGGACAAAGCCCTGGACGATCACGCATTCAGCAAGGATGACGGCACCGGTGCCAGGGTCCGGCTCTCTCTCTGGAACCACCCCGGCGAGGGCATCTACGGAATGTTCGCCCGCTGCCGCAAGCTTGTGGATTCAGTCGAGCAACTGCTTGGGGACGAGGCGTATCATTACCATTCCAAGATGATCATGAAAGACGCCCGGGTGGGCGGCGCTTGGGCGTGGCATCAGGATTACGGTTACTGGTATCAGAACGGCGTGCTGTATCCGGATTTGTGCAGTGCGTCGATCGCTGTGGACCGCGCCACGCGGGAAAACGGATGTCTGCAGGTGCTCAAAGGCTCGCACAAGCTGGGGAGGGTGGACCACGTGCTTTCGGGTGATCAAGCGGGGGCGGATCCGGAGCGGGTGCACGAGGCCAAGAAACGCATGGAGCTGGTTTATTGCATGATGGAACCTGGCGATGTGGTTTTCTTTCACGGCAACCTGCTTCACGCCTCTGACCGGAACGATTCCGAGCACCCCCGCTGGTCCATGATTTGTTGTTACAATTACAAACAGAACGATCCATTCAAGGATGCGCATCATCCCCGCTACACTCCGCTGGCCAAGGTGGCCGATGAAATGATCAAGCAGGTCGGGGTCAAGCGGTTTGCCGACGACAGCTCGAATGTGGCGTGGCTTGAGGACAAGCAGGATGTGAGTGCGATCGTCTTGAAGGACAAATCCGCCGCGCAATAATCCGCCCGCCCTGCGCATCATTCTTCCCCTGAATTCACATGGATCCCAATCCGCCTCCCAAGCTGCGCTTTGCCCTGAACCTCTGGACGCTGGTGGGGCACCCTTCCGGGGTGAACGAGTGGACGCTGGATGAAAAACTGCATGCGGTCAAAGCCGCCGGCTTCGATGCCGTCAATTCCTTTGCCTTGCCAGCGATCACCAGCCGTCTGCCGGGGCTGGGTTTGGGCTTCGCCGGAGGCTTTAATTTCCCCCGGGAACACGAGTTTGAGGCCTTGATACGGGCCCAGATGGCCGCCGGCGCGGAAACCATCAACGTGCAGCTTGGCGGTCACGACACCCCGGTGGCCGAAGCGGTCCGGCTCGTCTTGCTTTTGATGGCGGAGGCTCAACGGCAGGGGGCCGGGGTCCATCTGGAAATCCATCGGGGCACCTGCACGGAGACTCCGGAGAAGGCCTATGCCATTGCCGATGCCTATCACCAGTCGACGGGCAAGCTGCTGCGGATGAACCACGATTTCTCGCACCTGGCCGTTGTCAAACACCTGATGCCGGAGGAATTCTCCAAGCGGCTTCTGGTCCGGCGCGACTTGGTTCAGAACGCCAATCTTATCCATTGCCGCCCATTCAACGGGCACCACTGTCAAGTGCCGGTCACCGACGGCCGCGGCGGACTGACCCGCGAGTTTCTGGACTATCTCCCCTTCGTGGAAGATGTGTTCCGTTGTTGGCTGGAGGGATCCCGCCCCCAGCATCAACTCTGGGTCGTGCCGGAACTGGGGCCGGTCGACTCGGGTTATGGGATCAGCACCTGGCCTGCGCCTTGGGAGGATGCGCTGGTGCTCAAGGCGGAGTTGTTAAAAGTCTGGCGGCGGGCCATCCTCAAACCATGACCCCGGCCTCCTTTGATCTTGCAGCAGGCCCCCCTTCGCCGCAGCGCAAGGATTATCGCATCGGCATTCTCGGCAGCGGCTTCATCGTCAATGACTGCCATCTGGTCGGCTACCGGCAGGCCGGGTTCAATCCGGTCGCCTTGGCTTCGCGCACGCCGGAGAATGCCGCCAGGGTCGCCGCGCGTCATTCCGTGTCCAAGGTCTACCCCACGTGCGAAGAGCTGCTTGATGATTCCAGTCTTGAGGTGCTCGACATTGCCGTGCCGCCGGATGCGCAGTTGGCGTTGATTAAAGCCGCCTGCGCCCGCGGGACGCTCAAAGGCATCCTCGCCCAAAAACCTCTCGGGATGAATTATGCCGAGGCGCTGGAGGCGGTGCTCTGCTGCGAGGCGGCGGGCATCACCTTGGCCGTGAACCAGAATATGCGTTACGACCAGTCCGTGCGCTCCGCCAAAACGCTGCTCTCCAACGGCACCCTGGGCGAGCCGGTGTTCGCCACCATCGATATGCGCGGCATCCCGCACTGGATGCCTTGGCAGGCTCGTCTGGGCTGGGTTACCCTGCGCGTCATGTCCATCCATCACCTGGATTGTTTCCGCTATTGGTTCGGCGATCCGGAAGGGATCTATTGCAGCACCCGGCCCGATCCGCGCACGGGCTTTCCCCACACCGATGGCATCTGCGCCTACATTCTCGAATATGCCGCAGGCCTGCGCTGCGTGGCGATTGACGACACATGGACCGGTCCGGCAAAGGAGGGGTGCCCCGGCGACCTCGGCATCAAGTGGCGCATTGAAGGCCTCAACGGACTAGCCCTAGGCGACATTGGCTGGTGCAAAGATCCCCATACCAGTCCGTCGACGATGCGTTACGCCAGCAAGGGCGATGCGGGATTTAGCGAGCCGCGCTGGACCGGGAGCTGGTTTCCCGATGCCTTTGCCGCGACGATGGGGCAGCTTCTTGTTGCGCTTGAAACCGGGCAGGAACCCGCCATTGGCGGCCGCGACAATTTGAAGACAATGGCGCTGGTGGATGCGGCGTATTTGAGCGCCTCCCAAAAGCGGCTGGTCACCCTCTCCGAGATTCTCTCCCCACCTCAACCCCATTAACCCGCACCCATGAAACTTGGCATCATCAACAGCGCCTTCGCCCAGGCCGGCGTGGACACCCTCACCGGCCTGCGGCAGATCGCCCGAATCGGATTTGATTGTGTGGACATCTTCACCGAGGCCATGACTCTTACCAAAAAGGAGAAGTTGCTCATCGCCCGGACTTGTGAGAAAGCCCGACTGCCCATCGTCTCCCTGCCGGTGGTGGCGGTTGGCCTGGTGGATTTCAACGACCCGGTCCGCGCTTTTCATCTGGAGCGGTGCAAGAGGTTCATTGATTTGGCAGCCGAGTGGGGTGCCAAGAACATCCTGCTCGTGCTGGGCGAGTATCTTTGGCAGCGCGAAGTCATACCGCCCGCCGCGCAATGGCAGTGGGCCTTGGAAACCTGCCGCCAACTGGGCGATTACGCCGGCAAGAGGAATCTGGACATCGCCCTGGAACTGGAACCCTTCCGACTGAGCCTGCTCAACAGCGTGGATGAAATGCTCCGTTTCGTGAAGGATTGCCGCCATCCACGGGTCCGGGCCAACATTGATATCAGCCATCTGGTGCTGGCCGACGCGGGTCCGCTGGAGTTGGCCAAGCTCAAGGGCAAGGCCATCCATGTCCATATCAGCGACTGTGACGGCAAGGTGCATGGAGATCTGCCGCCGGGGCGGGGGATTGTGAAATTCGAGCCTTATTTGCAGGCTATCAAGGAACTTAAGATCGATGGAGCAGTGGCCATCGAGCTGGAATATTCGCCCGACCCCAAGCGGATTGTGGAGTGGGTGCAGGAGGCTTATTCGCAAACCGACGGCTTGATGCAGTTGACCGGGTTGCGGGGGTGATTGCCATAGCGGATCGTCCACGGTTGGAAAGGCGTGATGCGTAATAAGTCCTGCGCAAACGGCGACCCGTATTGGTTTTACAATGGGATTGGTGAGCCGCTGCGTCCAATCCCGCCGCCCAAGGCCGGCAACGCAAACGGTGTAAAGGCAATTGTCACCTGCGGCGATTTGATGCAAGATGCCCGGGTGATCGCCCGAAACTCAAGCGATGTGTTCGCCGCAGCCCGAGCCGCCCAAGGTCTTCTTCAGTCTGCCGCGGCAAATCCCCACTCTCTGTGACGACATCTCTTCAATCCACGCTGGACTATCAGCCTGTCTGCCTGAAGTTTGGCACCAGCGGCCGGCGCGGTCGGGTGGTGGATCTGACCCAATTGGAAGTCTACCTCAATGCGCTGGCCGAGGTGGAGTATTTGCAGTCGCTGCCGCTTTCGCAGGGAGGCGTCGCCCCGGGCGACGAGTTTTTCTTTGCCTGCGATCTGCGCCCCAGTTCCAGTCAGTTTGATGGCGCCCAGCAGGGGCGGGGAGAGATTGCCCAAGCCATCGCCCGAGCTCTGGCGGAGGCGGGGATGTGGCCGGTGTATTTGGGCCAGATTCCCACGCCGGCCTTGTCTGCCTTTGCGCTGGAACGGCGCAAGGGGAGCATGATGGTGACCGGCAGCCATATTCCCTTCGACCGGAACGGATATAAAACCAACACATCCCGGGGCGAGCTGCTTAAAAGGGACGAGGCACCCATCCAGGCCCGGGTGGACCAGGTGCGGCAGCGTGTTTACAGCCAGCCGTGGGTGGAGTCACCGTTTGACCGTCGCGGCATGTTCAAGAGCGGTCATTCCGAACTGCCCGCCACCAACCCGGCGGCCTTTGAATCCTTCCTCCGTCGCTACACTGATTTCTTTCCCGCCGCTGGTTTGAAGGGCCGCCGCTTTCTGGTCTATCAGCATTCAGCCGTCGGGCGTGATCTCTTGGTGGAGCTGCTTCGCCGCTTCGAGGCGGAGGTTGTCCCGGCCGGGCGCAGCGAGACCTTCGTGCCCATCGACACCGAGAACATCGAGTCGGCGCAGTTGGCCGCCATTCAGGCCCTGGCCGATGATGCCTGGCAGACCCATGGGCCTTTGGACGCGGTGGTGTCCACCGATGGAGACAGCGACCGGCCCCTGCTCTTGGGGCTCGAGCCGGAGGGGAAAGGCTGCCGGGTCCGCTTTTTTGGCGGGGACTTGATCGGAATGATTGTCGCCGAATTTCTCGGCGCCGATGCCGTGGTTGTGCCCATCAGTTGCAATGATGCCGTGGATCATGGCGCCCTCAAAAATGTCGTCGCCCCAAAAACGCGGATCGGATCGCCCTTTGTGATCGAGGGGATGCAGTCGGCTCTGGCACAAGGGTGCAAAGCGGTCTGTGGCTGGGAGGCTAATGGAGGGTTTCTCACCGCGACGGAATTCAAGCGGGAGGGGCGCGTGCTTAAGCCTCTTCCGACAAGGGACGCTTTTCTGCCGCTGCTGGCCGTGTTGTTCCGCGCGGTGGAAGCCCAGACAAGCCTCTGTGTCCTGTTTGACCGGTTGCCCCCGCGTTTCAGCCGGGCCGCTTTGCTCAAGAATTTTCCCCGCCCCGCCAGCCTGAGTCTGGTGAGGCTTTTTTCCCCCGCGGACAACCGGGTCCGGGAACTTTTGTTCAAGGGCGGAGAAGGTTTGGCCCTCGCCGCAGGGGGGGGGCAAGTTGAGGTTGCGCCGGGCGAAGCCCTGAGATTCAACGAGCTGGCCGCCGGGCTGGAAGGGTTCTTCAGCCGCGACCTGGGCTTTTCCCGGATCGCGGGCATCAACTACACCGACGGGGTGCGGATTTATTTTGCCGACGGTGAGATTGCGCATATTCGGCCTTCGGGCAATGCGGACGAATTACGCATCTACGCCGTGGCTTCCAGTCCCGAACGCGCGGAGCGCATGGTCCAACTGGGCGTGGCTGAGCCGGCCGGGATTTTGCGCCGGATGGAAGCGGCGACGTCCGAAGCCCTCCAGCAAGAGGCCATTGAGGATTTCCTGAGGCGCCCCCGGTTGGTCAAGCTGCAGGGCGCGGTGCAGCACTACGACTGGGGCGGTCGCCAGTTTATCGCCGGTCTGCTCGGGCAACCGCAGCCTTCCGCCCAACCCTGTGCGGAGTTGTGGATGGGGACGCATGCCAACGGGCCGTCTGCGGCCTTGCTGGATGCCGTCGAGGTGCCTCTTTCCGGGTTGATCGCCGCTGCTCCGCGGCAAACCCTCGGGGAAACTGTCGCGGCGCGTTATCACGGCCGACTTCCCTATTTGTTCAAGATCCTCGATGCGCGCAAAATGCTTTCGATCCAAGCGCATCCGACCTTGGTGCAGGCGGCGGCGGGCTTTGAGCGCGAGGAGGCTGCGGCGATCGACCTGTCCGCCCCCACCCGCAATTACAAGGACAGAAACCATAAGCCCGAGGTCCACGTGGCATTGACCGAATTCTGGATGCTGCATGGGTTCCGTCCTCCGGCGGAGATCGCAGCCACCTTTGCGGTTGTGCCGGAGTTGAGTGCGCTGCTGCCGGACTTTGCCGTGCGATTGGCCGGGGCGCGGGATTCCTCCGCCCAAGCCGGCTTGCTGCGCCAGCTTTATGAAACGGCCATGACGCTGCCGCAGGCGGCGATTGATGAAATCCTCAACCCTTTGCTGGCAAGGTTGGAAATCGGGCCGCCGCCTTCCAAGGACACTGCGGATTACTGGGCTTTGCGGGCGGCCCGGGATTTTCCCCTGCCTGGCGGGCATCGGGATCGGGGCATTTTATCCGTTTACTTTTTGAACCTGATCCGGCTGGAGCCTGGGGAAGCCACCTACCAGCCAGCCGGCACGCTGCACGCCTATCTGGAAGGGGTGAATGTGGAGTTGATGGCCAATTCGGACAATGTGCTGCGCGGCGGTTTGACACCCAAGCGGGTGGATGTGCCGGAATTGCTCCGGATCCTGCGATTTGAAGGCGAAGCCCCGCGCATCCTCTCCGGCCGCGAGGTGTCCGAGGTGGAGCGGGTCTATTCCACACCCGCCGCCGAATTCCAACTCAGCCGCGTGCGGCTCGCCGCTTCACACTCCTTCGTCCGGGACCCTTCCGCCGGACCGGAAATCTGGATCCAGTTGGCGGGAGAGGCGCGGGTGCAGGCCGGCCCGCAGAGGCTGGAGTTGGGGCGGGGCGGGATCTTTTTCGCCCCGGCTGGAGTGGGTTTCACCCTGACATCGGGGGATGAAGAGTCCGTTCTGTTCAGGGCGGCTGTGCCAATGGAGTCTTCATTGGGAGCGGAACCGAAATAAAGCAGCAGCGGCCGGGTGAAACCGGCCTTCGAGATCGGACTGCGCCAGGGGATTGGTCCTGTGCGTGATTTCTTGTCTCAGCCGGCCGAAGTTGGCCGGTTCGTTTCAGGATTTCAGGCTTCGCGAATTGGAAACGGTGGTGGCGGTCTTTGAGCGCCGTGTCGGACGGCGCTTGAAAAGTAAAACAGAAAAAACGGGAAGGGCATGGAAACCGGTATAGGGCTGTTTGGAATTTCTGGTTTCAGCCCGGCCGCTTGAATCTGCGGCTTGAAATAAACCGAAGGCTCGTTAAGATTTCGGGTAATGTCTCTTTCTGGAACTCCGGTCCTTCCCAAGCCTTGGACGCAGTCCGACTCCGAACTTCCAGCTTGGATTCGATGTTGGCGGGAGTGGATATTTTGGCCTGCCAATGTCCTGTTCTGGATGCTGCTGGGATTGGGGAGTTTTTTTGTGCTGGAGATTTACCGGCCGGATGTTTTGAACCGCATCCAAGTTGTGCCCCTGCGGTGTGGGTTCGGGTTTCTTTCCAGCTGCCTGCTGCGGTGGGGCTACCGGCGTCCTTTTTTTTTCCGGCGCAGCCTGCTGTGCCGAATCTCAATCGTGCTGGGCTGTTCGCTGGGCATCGCGCTGCTCGAGGCGTTCCTGCAATCGATTGGGATGCCCCGGTTGCAGGGGATATTGGTCCCAACACCGCACTCGTATTTGCGGTTGTTGGGCTTGCGCATGGTGGTGGTGTTTCTTTGGAGCTTGATGTATTTCGGGCTTTCCGCGATGATTCGGGAACAGGTGCTGGAGCGCCGCAACTTGGAGGTGGCCGCGATCAGCCGGCTCAGCGAACTTCGCCAACTACAGGCTCAAATCAACCCCCACTTTCTCTTTAACTCGCTCAATGCCATCCTGGCCGTTCGCACCGACCCCGTGGCGGTGGCCGAGGTGACTCACAGTCTCTCCAGTTTTCTGCGGTTCTCCTTGCACAAGGTCGCCGTTCTGGAACCGCTGGCCCGCGAACTCGACGCCCTGGAGCACTACCTGTCCATTCAAAAATTCCGCTTCGGCAACGATCTGATCTGCAGCCTCCAGTGCCAGCCCGCCGCCCGCGATTTCCTCGCCCCACCCATGCTGATCCAGCCCCTCCTGGAAAATGCAATCGCCTACGGCAAGGAGACGAGCGATGGCCCGCTCCAGATTCACATTTCCGCCACCTTGGAGCGGGAGATACTCCTGGTGACCGTGGCCAACACGGGTCGATGGGTCGCGCCGGGAACGCTCTCCTCCCCCGGAACGGGCATGGATAATTTGAGCCGGCGTTTGCGGTTGATCCTCGGCGAGTCCGCCACCCTGACTTGGGAGTCCGATGCGACCTGGGTCCGGGTCTTTGTCCGGATCCCAAAAAACGCAAGCAGGCAGGCAGGCAGTGGTTTCTCCCCTTTCCCTGTATGATCACCGCGCTGCTTGTGGATGACGAGCCTCTGGCCATTCGCTATCTGGCCGAACTCCTGGCCGGTTATCCTTGGTTGCAGGTCGTGGGCATGGTCAAAAGCGTCTCCGAGGCACGTTGTTTTCTGGAGCGGCACATCCCCGATCTGATCTTTCTGGATGTCGAGATGCCCCGGGGTTCCGGCTTGGACCTTTTGCCTGTGCTCCCCCCGGCCACCAAGGTGGTGTTTGTCACCGCCTATGAGTCCTATGCCGTCGCGGCTTTCGCCGCCGGGGCCTTGGATTATTTGGTGAAGCCCGTCCTTCCCGATCGGCTCGGGCTCACACTCGAGCGCTTCGGATCCTGCGATCCGGACACGATTGATCCGGCAGCGGAGGCGCCGGCCGGGGAAGACGGCAAAACAACCACCGTCTTTTGCCGCAAAGAAGGCAAGGCCAATTTGATCAACTTGTCTCAAATCGCATGGATTGAAGGACTTCAAAACTACACCCGCGTGCAAATCCGCGGCGCCAGTCAGGGCAGCCTTTTCCGTCGGCGTCTTTCCGACTGGGCGGTGGAACTTCCCGAGTCGGCTTTTCCTCGCCTGGGGCGTTCGTTTATTTTGCAATTGGCCCTCATCCGCAATGTGGAGTGGCGATCGCGGGACGAAACACTGTTGTTCTTTCAGGATGTGACCGAACCGGTCGTGATCAGTCGCACTTATTCCGCGCGGTTGAAGACGTTGTTGATGCGCGGCGCTTCCATGGAGTGACGGCCGCACTCCTTTCGAGTCCGGGTTCCGGTCCGCCCCGCGGCGCAAAGTGCAGACCAGATGGCGTATGACCGGTGATCAAAGCGGGGGGGTATGCGAAAAACGCCAGGTCTGCGTGATCCTTGCGTCGTGCGCCACAGGGGAGGGGACTGAAGCCTGAAGGAGCAACGAACAAGAAATCCGCGCCTGTGCCTTTAAAACCTTCGGTTGCAGGCCGGCGCGAGGTGAGGCTCAAAGCTCGTCTGCCCGGTCTATTGTTTTTTTAGGCTAACCACGCAGTGGATTGCAGAACAATTCCACCATCTTGAACCAAACTTGAATTTGTGCAGGCAATGAGGAGGGCCTCAGGAGGTTCTTGGGAGGATAGCTCAAGGAACAGCTTTGGGCAGGGAAGGCGCAGGTGGGTTTCCCTGAACCTCTTGTTGGTCGCGGCCCTTGTTTGACCTAAGATTCTGAAAATAAGAATGGTGCGCGATACAGGTTTCGAACCTGTGACCCCTACCGTGTCAAGGTAGTGCTCTACCACTGAGCTAACCGCGCAACGAGCGGAAATCCAGCATTGCAAAGATGCTGGGGGGGTGCAAGCGCGATTTGTCACAAAAATAAGGTTCGGCGTCTCTTGACCTTTGCCGGGAATCTGAGAGGATACGCTATTCGGTCACACCTTTTGCCCAGTCAGGCAGGCGGTCGCCTGCGATTCCCGTTCGCGCCCGTTTCTGGCGTCGGTTGTGTTGGGGCAGGGGTGAGCCGGTTATTTACGATATGCAGCACATTCGAAACATTGCGATCATAGCGCACGTTGACCATGGCAAGACCACGCTCGTGGACTGCCTCTTGAAACAATCCGGCACCTTCCGGGCCAACCAGCACGAATCCTCCGTGGAGCGGTTGATGGACTCGATGGATTTGGAACGCGAGAAGGGTATCACCATCCGCGCCAAAAACGCCGCATTCAAATACAAAGACTTTCATATCAACATCGTCGACACGCCCGGACACGCGGATTTCGGCGGCGAGGTGGAGCGGATCATGAACATGATCGACGGCGTGCTGCTGGTGGTGGACTCGGCCGAGGGTCCGCAGGCCCAGACTCGTTTTGTGCTGCGCAAGGCGCTGGAAGCGGGGGCCAAGCCGATTGTGGTCATCAATAAAATCGACCGTGAGAACGCAAACCCCAAGAAGGTGTTGGATCTGGTGTTCGAGCTTTTCATGTCGCTCAACGCCACGGACGAGCAGTTGGATTTCCCCTTCATTTATTGCTCGGCCAAGGAAGGTTACGCGAAGCTCGAACTCGACCATGTCAGCGGCACGATGGAGCCTCTTTTCGAGGCGATCACCAAGCATATTCCGCCGCCTCGCGCCAAGGCAGGCGAGGGATTTCAGTTGCTGGTGGCCAATCTGGATTACAGCGACTATTTGGGTCGTATCGCTTTCGGGAAGATTTACGAGGGCAAGGTGAAGATTGGAGATCCGGCCATTTGTCGTCACGGCAACGGCAAGATCACCAAGAACAAAATAACCGCTATCTATCATTTCGAGGGGATGAAGCGGATCGAAGTCCAGGAGGCCCACGCCGGCGACATTGTCGGGCTGGCAGGGTTCGAGGAGGTGTTCATTGGTGAGACGATCTGCGACTCCGAGTTGCGGGCGACCTTGCCGTATATTCCGATTGATCCGCCCACGATCCAGATGCAGTTTGCCGTCAACGACGGGCCGCTGGCGGGGCAGGATGGCAAGTTGGTGACCGCGCGGCATATTTGGGACCGGTTGGTGAAGGAGATCCGGACCAACGTTGCGCTGCGGATAGAGCCCACGAGTGATCCCAAGATATTCGCGGTTAGCGGGCGTGGAGAGATGCAGATTGCCATTCTTGTTGAGCAGATGCGTCGCGAGGGGCACGAGGTTTTGGTTTCGCGTCCGGAGGTGCTTTGGAAAAAGGGGCCCAATGGCGAGCCTCTGGAACCGATCGAGAAGTTGTTCGTGGAGGTTCCGAGCGAAAACCTTGGCACCATCATGGAGAATCTCTCCAATCGCAAGGCGCAGATCACCAATATGAACCATGTCGGAAATCAGGTTTCCGTCGAGGCGCTGGTGCCCATGCGCGGTCTGATCGGTTTTGAGACCGATCTGGTGAACTCCACCAAGGGCATGGGGGTGATGAGCCACTTGTTTCATGAGTATGGCGAGGACCGGGGAGAGATTGCCGCCCGCAAGAACGGCTCGTTGGTCTCCATGGATAATGGCGAGGCGACTTCCTATGCCTTGAACATGGTGCAGGAGCGCGGCCGGCTGATGGTGGAGGCCGGGGATCAGATTTACGTGGGCATGATTGTGGGTGAAAACACCCGTGAGAATGACATTCCTGTCAATCCGGTGAAGGAGAAACGCCTGACAAACATGCGTTCACAGGGGGACGGCAAGGGGATTCATCTGGCCCCGCCGCTCAAACTCTCCCTGGAGCGTGCGCTGGAATACATCGATGTGGACGAGTATGTGGAAGCAACGCCGAAGAATCTCCGGCTCCGTAAAAAAGAGTTGGACGAGAACAAGCGCAAGCGTGGCGAGAAGGCGCGCTCGATTAAATTCATTTCTGAATAGTCTTTGAGGTGTCTTGTGTCAGCGGCCCGGCCTGAGCAAGGCCGGGCCTTTTTTTTGTTCAACATCCACCCCAGTTCCGCTAAACCTTGAGCATGCTAGGCGAGACCGCAGCTCTGACTGCCGTCCTGAAAAGATATTTCGGGTATGGTTCCTTTCGTCCCCTGCAGGAGGACATCATCCGTGATGCACTGTCGGGTCGGGATGTTTTCGCCGTCCTGCCAACCGGGGGAGGCAAGTCGCTGTGTTTCCAGTTGCCCGCCCTGGTCCGCCCCGGGTTGACGGTGGTGGTTTCGCCGCTCATTGCTTTGATGAAGGATCAGGTGGATGCGTTGCAGGCTGCGGGGGTGGCTGCAACCTTTTTGAATTCTTCGCTGGCTCAGGGTGAATCGCGTCCCCGGTTGCGAGGCTTGCACCGTGGGGAGTTCCGGCTGCTCTACGTCGCGCCGGAGCGACTGCTGCTCTCCGGGTTTGTGGAGGACCTGAAGAAGTGGCAGGTGAACCTCTTCGCCATCGACGAGGCCCATTGCATCAGTGAGTGGGGGCACGATTTCCGTCCGGAATACCGGCAGATTGCTTCCTTGCGCGAGCAGTTTCCCGGAGTGCCGGTCATGGCGCTGACAGCCACGGCCACCCAACGGGTGCGCGGGGATATTGTCAGGCAGCTGCAGCTTCAGGATCCGCGCTGTTATGTGGCGAGTTTCAACCGGCCGAACCTGACCTATCGTGTGTCAGCCAAGTCCGGCGCTTACGAGCAAATTCTCTCCTATATCCGCCGCCGCCCCCGGGAAAGCGGCATTGTCTACGTGCAGGCCCGCAAGACAGCGGAAGATCTGGCCCGGAAATTAAGCGCCGACGGTGTCAGATCCGCACCCTATCATGCCGGTTTGACGCCGACGGAGCGCTCGAAAAATCAGGAGGCTTTTTTGCGCGACGAGGTGCGCGTCGTCTGCGCCACCATTGCCTTTGGCATGGGGATCAACAAGCCCAACGTGCGGTTTGTCATTCACCATGACCTTCCGAAAAATATTGAGGGTTACTATCAGGAAACCGGCCGTGCGGGCCGCGACGGATTGCCCGGTGAATGCCTGCTACTCTTCAGTCCGGGCGACCGCATCAAGCAGATGCGTTTTATCGACGAGAAACCCAATCCTGAGGAGCGCGAGGTGGCGCGTGCGCAGCTGGAGCAGATGCTGCATTACGCCGAGGTGTCATCCTGCCGGAGAGAGTTTTTACTGGGCTATTTTGGCGAGCGCTTCGGGCACCCCGCCTCGGATTCCGGCGATCCCCTGACCAACGAACCGGTCAACTGCGGGGGATGTGACAACTGCCTTACGCCGCGTGCCACATGGGACGGAACGGTTGCGGCCCAGAAATTTCTCTCTTGTGTCTATCGGATTCGGGAGAAAAGCCGCTTTGGCGTTGGTATCCTTCATGTGGGGGAGGTTCTTTGCGGGGCGGAGACCGAGAAGATTCGCAAGTTCGGGCATCAGTCGCTTTCCACCTATGGCATTGGCAGCGAGCATAGCCGTGCCGAGTGGGGGGCGATCGGGCGGGAGCTGGTGCGATTGGGGTTGCTCTTTCAGAACCCGGAAAGGTTTCACAGCGTGGAATTGACCGAAGCCGGCAGGGCGGCGCTGCGCGCGCGGCAAAAAATCACGCTCACTAGGCCCGTTGCCATTCCCGCTACCGAGGTCAAGAAGGTCGGCCAAATCGACTGCGACGAAGTCCTCTTCGACCAGTTACGCACGCTGCGCAAGCAGTTGGCCGACGAGAGGGGGGTTCCGGCCTACATCGTTTTTTCGGACGTGGCTCTTCGGCAGATGGCGCGATTCTATCCACGGACCGACGCCGAGTTTTCCCGCATCAGCGGCGTTGGTGAGAAAAAACTTCGTGAATTCGGTGTGCTGTTTCTGGCCGCCATCGCCACTCATCTCCAATTCAATCCACGCCAGATTTTCGCTGAGGACTCGTTTCGCTGAAGGGAAGGGCCGGAGCGCTGAAAAGCTGGAATTGATTCCGCCGGACAAATCTGTGATTGCGCGTGGCGATCAATGTTTTTGATGACATCATCAACACGACACCCGCGGCCCCGCCGCCGATCATGAACCCGCCTAGGATCAAGGCCAAGACGACGATGCCCAAGGTGATGATCACGGGCGCTTGGCAGGTATGCCCTGAGGGAGTGAGCCTGACTCGTAGCGGTGCATGTAGGAGCGGACCGCGAGAATTGCCTGGGCATGAATCTGACAGATCCGGGATTCAGTGAGGCCGAAGACTTGTGCGATCTCCCGCAGGTGGAGGTCTTCAACGTAATAAAGGGCGAGCACTTTGCGTTGGATCTCGGGGAGTTGGTTGAGTCGTTTAAGGATCAGGGCTTTCAACTCGCGGCGGGAGACCTCCTCCACCGGACTGTCCTGGTCGGGATGGGCAACCACCTCGTAGAGGCTGCCCATTTCGCCGCTCTCCGAGCTGCAGGCGGAATCCAGACAGACAAATGCCGCGGGCCGGATTTCATCGACCAGTTCGCGATAGTCGCGTGGGCTCAACTCCAGAGCCTGTGCCAGCTCCGTCTCCGTGGGGTTGCGGCCGAGTTGCTGCTCCAATTGGCTTATGGTGGCCTGAAATTTGCGGGCTTTTTCGTGGATGGTTCGGGGCACCCAATCCATTCTTCGCAACTCATCAAGCATGGCGCCGCGGATGCGCAGGCGGGCGTAAGCCTCGAAAGAGTTGCCGCAGTTCGGATCATAATTGCGCAGTGCCTGCAGCAGTCCGATGGTCCCGGCGCTGTGCAAGTCGTCATGGTCCACATGGTCGGGCAGGGTCATGGCAAGGCGGCCCAGGGCGGAGCGGACCAGCGGCAGATATTGTTCGACCAAGGCGTTTTCCGCATGGCTGTCGGTGAACTGGTGATAACGCCCCCAGAGCTCATTAGGGGTGGGCTTGGGTTCGACCAAGACTGGCAGCATCAGTTCGCAGGTGGCTGGGCTCATAGTTTCTTAGGAGACGGGTTGAGGATGGCGGGCGGGGAATGGCGAAGGGCCTGTTGATCTTCCAAAGATTGGCGCAGGCTTTGAATCCATATGCGGCTCCACCAACGCGCGAGCAGGGCGGCGGCTAGGGCGGCGGCGCAAGCCCGCCACAAGGCGGCCGGCCAAGGACTGCTGCCGGTCAGTCCAAACCCGGCTCCGATCAGGAATCCCACAAGTGCTCCGAGGAGCGTTACGGCTTTCATTTGCAATTCAAGGCGAGTGTCAGCATTTAGTTTGCCAGTTTTTCTAAATGGTGGTGGAGGGTGTTTTTTTAGGCGTTTTGAATGGGGGATTGTGCGGGGTGGAAGCACCGGCGTGGCGATAGGAGGGGCTGGGGGAGTTTTTTGCCTGCTGCTCAGGAACCTTAAACTGCAATTTGTGCCGCAGAGGAGGTTCGAGAGCCTGATTTGGCGAGATTCCTCATCCAGCTGTGTCCGAGTCAATTTTTTCGGCGCTAATTGCCTGGTTCCCATGCCCGCTGCGATGGGGGCTCACAATCGATCGGCACACTGGTGCTGTGGCAACGGTATTTACAGAAAACCGGACACCAAGAAAACCGGACACCAAACGTTCGTGATTCGTGTCGCGGTTTTATCGGATTGCCCGTCAGGCAGAGCAAGGAGAAGGGCGTGTTGCAGCGGAAACAGTGTCTTTATGAGTATTGCTGTGATAAGAATTTCGCCTACACTGACGACAATCAGGTTGACTCGGATCGATTATTTTTAAAGCCCCATCGAACATGAACATTGGAGTGACCAGTTTACACAGGTACATTTTACTGTCTCGGGTTCAGGCCCGGTGGGTGGGTGTTGCGCTGGCATGTCTGGGTTTTTTACCGCTGCTGGGTTTGTTTTTCCGTTTGTCCTGGAGCCGGCCGGCTTATCAGTTTTTCCCGTTGGCGTTGGTTGGGGTTGTGATGCTGGGGTGGCGGGCGATAAGGCAAACCGGGTTGGTCGGCGGGGCCGGAAGCCTGAGGCTGACCCGCTTGTTGACGCTGGCTGCCGGCGGAGTGTGTTTGGCGGCCAATCTTTTGTGGTCCCCATGGCTGGCTTATCTTGCTTTTTTACTGGGGCTGATGGCCGGTTTATGGGGGGTGGGGGGCAGAGCGTTATTGAAAGCTTTTGTTCCGGTATTTCTGCTGCTGTTGGCCATGCTTCCGCCGCCATTGGGCGGGGATCAGATTCTGACGCTGTGGCTGCGTTCGGTGGCGGTGGATGCCAGCAGTGCGCTGCTGGATTTTATGCACGTGCTTCATGTGAGGGACGGCAACACTCTGTTGTTGCCTGGAAAGAACCTGCTTGTGGAAGAGGCTTGCAGCGGGATCAACTCGTTTGTTTTGTGCAACGTTGCCGGTCTTTTTTGGGGGCTATGGCGCCGTCGTCCTCTGCGTTGGTTGCTGCTGAGCCTGCCGGTTATCAGCCTCTTTGTGGTTCTGGGCAACGTGCTTCGCATCACGCTGGCCACTGTTGCGGATTACTACTGGCAGGTGAATCTGCTGACCGGTTGGCCGCATGAAAGCTTCGGTTTGGGGTTGTTGATGGGCTACTGCCTCCTGATCTGGAGCACGGATCACTTGCTCCTGTTTCTGACCAGGTCGGACGAGGAACCTCCAGCGGAACCCGCTGCGCAAGAGGTCGCGGCACCATCAATGCGGGCCGGGTTGCCGGATGAGCCGCGCAGCTGCGGCCCCGTGTTCGGGTTTCGGTTTGCCGGGGTCTTTTTTGCGGTGACGGGTTTGAGTTTTTTCATCGCCCACCTTTTCGCCAAGGGCGGGCCGGCCCTTGCGGCCTTGCCGATGTTCCCTTCAGTGCCGGAACTCAAGCTGTCAATGCCTGAGAGTTTGGCGGGTTGGCAAAGGATGAGCTCGAACGTGGGCGAGCAGACACTGGTACAAACCCTGGGGGTTCATTCCACCGTCTGGCATTTCCAGCGCAATGGGATCGAAGCGGTGGTGGCGGTGGACTATCCGTTGAACGGTTTTCACAATGTGAAGACGTGCTATCTGGGGAACGGTTGGCAGGTTGCTTCGCAAGAGGAGTTGTTCCGTCCGTCAGGCCGCGAAATGCTCCATGCCATCAGGCTGACGCTGCAGAAAACAATCCGGCACGCCATGGTTTACCATTCGGTGGTGGACGGGCATGGGGAATGGCTTTCGGAGCAGACCTCGTTGGGTGTGAAGTTTGGGGATTCCCCGAGCCGTTTTGCGGCTGGTTATAGGATTCAATTGATCACGGGGGGATACGCTCCGTTATCGAGTTCGGCGGCGGCTGTCAGTCAGGATCTTTTTTTCCAGGCCCGGCAGCTCTTAGTGCCCCAAATGGTGGACCAATTGCGAAAGGAGCCCGGCAAGTGAAAAGACATGTCCGCCAAGGGGCGGCCTGCAGAGCCGGGTTGCGGGTGAAACGGAGTTTATGATGAGTCTTTTTGCATGGGCGATCAATCTTATCCTGAGCAATAGGATAACTCTTTGGCTGCAGCGACGGCAGTGGCGGCGCTTCAAGTTCTGTCTGCCGGCATTGATGGCGGGTGTTGTTTTGGTGGTGGCTGTGGGAATGGTGTTTTTCATCCGGGAACGTCATGCCAGATTGCAGGCTCGGTATCATCATCTGGCACTCTCAGCCTTGGTAGGGGACAGGTTTGAGGTGGCGCGGGTGGCCTGCTTGCGAGGGCTGGAGGAGGAGAGAAACGAGCAACGCCGGCCGGAATGGCTTTTTTATCTGTCTATGGCGATGAATGGTTTGGGGAATTCGGCGGCGGCCTCCGATTTGCTGGTCGCAGCCTCACCGCTGAATCGCGCGGGTTGGGCCAAGGCCCATTTGCTTGTGGCACAAACATTTTTGAATGCCACCAACCTGACCCGCAGTCAGCTTGGCCAGGCCGAGCAGCATTTGCAGGCCGCCCTGGTTTTGGAACCCCAACTGTCAGGCGCCAACGAATTGCTGGGACGTTTTTATCTCAACACGCAGCGACCCGCCCTGGCCCGGGCGCGATTCCTCAACATCTATCCCGCCCAACCCGCCGCCGCCTTTCTGATTGCCATCAGCTACGATATGGAGAAGAACGGCACCGAGGCGCTGCGCTGGGGCAATTTGGCGGTTAGAGCCGTTCGTGATCGCCTGGTCGCTCTGGCCCCCGAGGTCACTTCAGCCGACCGCTTGGAGTTGGTCCAAGCCGTGTGGATCAAGGGGAAATATTCGCCGCTGAAGGATCCCGTTGAACGGGCCATGCTTACGGGCACCAATGCGGTCCCGCAGAACCGGATAGCCGTATGGCTTTATTTGGTGCGTGAACTGAAGCGCGCACAGAAATACTGGGCTGCGCTGGAAATCTTGGACCGTGCCGCCCATATCAGTCCCAGCCCGGTTTATCCTGCGGCGGTGGCCGACATTTGCGTGGATTGGGTTGGGAAACTTCCCCTTTCGCAAACAGGCGAGCGGCTGAGGTTGATTCAAAAAGGCCTGCGAAACACTCCGCTGAACCTGAAATTATGTTGGTTGTTGATTGAGGCCACGCATGCTCTTGGACCTACCGCCGTGGAAGCCAAGAAAACGTTGGACGGGGCACTGGCCGATGCCACAGGTCCCGCCGCCGCGTGGTGGTATTTACTTTTATGGCGTGATGCCCGGATGAGGGGGGATCTGGCCACGGGGCGGGCGTATTTAAAAACCGCGGAGAAATTCGGTTCGCAAATCCCGCATATTCAAAACGATATTGCCATGGATCTTGCCACCACCGGCCAGCGTCAGGATTTGGAACGCGGCAGGGCCATCATTGATGCGGTGATTGAAAAGTTTCCCTCCTATCCGGGGTTCCGTGAGACCCGAGGACGGATTTTAGCCGGGCTCGGGCGCAACGAGGCGGCGGTGCGCGACTTGGAATTTGCCGTCGACCGGCTTGCAGATCCGAGAGAAACGCGGTTGCTGCTTGGAAAAGTTAAAGCTGCTTTGGTTCAATCAAAACCGGCCAGCTAGCCGGGCCTGCGCGCTTCCCAAGCCCTGTTTTAGACAGGGCCAAGATCCAAGCCCCTCACAGCCGGGGAGCGTCAGTTGGAGAGTGTTTCTCCCTTCCAAGCGGGGAGGGCATTCAACGAAATCCTTTTTGCGTTTTGCCACCTGTCGAGGTCCTGTGAGCAAAGTCTTATCGGTCCGTAGGGGCGGGCGCCGGGGAGTAGGATATTCAATTCGATGCCACACAGGGAGGAGCTTGGGCTCCTGATACCGATTGGATGCCGCGGTTTTGCTCGTCCCTTTGCACTACCCACCCCACGGTTTTTTAATGGGTGTGCTTTGGCGTCCTGATTCCTCCAAGCCGGTTGCCTGGGGCTTGCCATGGAGGCCTCGCCCGGCACCAACGGTTATCCGGGGGGAATGAAAGCGGGAGCGCACCCTTTGGGCGCGCTCCCGAATGTTTTTTTGCCAAGCGGGTTAGTCGATTTTCACTTCGATCAGGTGCGGTTGCGCCTTCTCGTTCTTGGTCACATGGACCCGCAGCAGGCCATCTTGGAACTCGGCCTTGATGTTTTCGGTTGTGGCGTCCTCCGGCAGTTCAAAGCTTCGTTCAAACCGTCCGTAAGCCCGTTCCACCCGGTGGAAGATACGTCCTTTTTCCTCCGGCTCCGCTTTCCTTTCTCCGCTGATGCTCAGTGTGCCGGCTTCCATCGTCAACCTGACGTCCTCCCGCTGCACTCCGGGGAGTTCCACTTTGATCAGGTATTCTTTCCCATCCTCGGTGATATCCACCAACGGTGTCCACATCGCCGGGGCGAGGGATTCCTGGGCTGTGCTCACCAGGCCGGGGCGGGTTTGGGGCCAGTCGAACAGCGACGCCATTTGGCGCTGCATGGCTTCCATTTCTTGGAAGGGGTTCCAACGAATCAATGTGCTCATAGGATCAATCTTTCCCTTTGGTGCCAGAATTTTTTGGCGTCTCTCCGGGGTTGCTGGCGCTCCCGTGAGGGCGGGTGATTTCAAATCGCCCAGCTCCAACTTCGTCCCATCCCCCCCAAAAATAAAGCGGCGGCGGCGCGGATTGGCGAAGGGGTAGGTTAAGTTTTGCGCTGAAAACTAACGGGAGAGTTTCTTTCCGGTGTTTTTTGTTTGAAACCGGGGCATGTTGGCGCTTGGCCACAATCCGTTATTCTTTCCGGTGACGGACTTAGGTGGAAGGATTCAGATTCCGGCCGGCCGGGCCGCAGTTTTCCGAGAGCCGTTTTTTGGGTGTGGGTGTGCCCGGCAGGCGGGGCATGATTGCCGCTGAGGTTCTGAATGCAACATGAGCGTTTGCGCAAAGGTCTTGGACCGGGCGGCAATAGGGTGGCAAGATGCCATCCATGAAACGCCGGACTCTGACGCATCTGCGTGCCGGGGGCCAAGCCACCGGGCATCATCACCATGTTTATGTTGTGCTGCTTGAACCCCTCGCAGCAAGGACCCGCAAAGTGCGGGCGGAAAACCCCGGGCGCGATCCGCTCATGCCCTGTGTGTATGTGGGAATGACCGGGTTGACGCCTCAGCATCGTCTGGCCAATCACAAGGCAGGGATTAAAGATGCGTGGGTGGTGAGGCGCTACGGATTGCGGTTGTTGCCGGAACTTTTCGAGCATCTTAACCCGATGCCTTTTGAGGCGGCGGTGCGGATGGAAAAGGATCTGGCGGAGGATTTGCGCCGGGCTGGTTACACCGTTGCCGGTGGTCATTAGGCTTTTGAGGCCGAATTCATTTTGGGGCTGATTAATATCCGGTGCGCCTGTGCCGAAGGGAGTCAGGATCCCCCAGCCTTGATCCTATCCAATCGGCGGTGGGGCAATCTGGAATAGAATGAAAATCAAACTGTTGCAATAGCCCGAGGAGATTGATCGGCAGTGGGATGGGGGGTGGGGTGGGTTCGGGTTTTGTTTTCGCAATCGGATTGGGTTGGCCGCGGGCGTGCGGTGTCGGGTTGCGCGTGTTTTCTATCCGTTTGGAGCGGGGGTGCCGCTTGAGGGCGGAACGTGATTTGGGTGGTGGAAAACGAATTTCATCGGGTTGAAGTCGGAAACCGCCCGGGGCGGTGGCAGGCATTTTTCAGGGGCCAGACAGGCCGTATGACGGGTGCCCAAACTGAGTAGAAATCCCTCAGGCGTGAGTTCGGCGTTTTTGAGCGGGAATTGGCTGATGTAGCCGACTTCATGCTCCACATCCACCTCCAGATCAGCGGAGCCGAGGAAAGACACGGCTTTATCGAGGATTTTCAGGAGTTTCGCCGCAGTGAGCCGGTGGTGCAGGTCGTTGGCCACCCAGGTTTGCAGGCGGCAGCAGGTGTCGCTGCGCAGAGTGCCGCCGCAATCGACAAAGCGCTTATTGATAAGCGCCACCTCGGTGACGTGCGCGTGATCCGGAATGGTTTGGCCGCTGGGCAGGCGGAAACGCAGGTTGGCCTCGGGCTTTTTGCCCAACTGTTCTTTCAAATGCGAGAGTTTCATGGTTTTGGATTTTTTGGCTTATGGCCTGAACGGTTGGGTGGCTAGCCTCCAGCCTGCATTCGCCCGGCAAAACCCGTGGTGTGTTTTCTTTCCGTTCCAGTCATGAGCAGGGGGCTCTGATGCGATGAAACGGGTCCGGTTAAAGTCCCAGTTTTTTGAAGCGGTTATCGACTTCCTTGAAGTGGAAATCGAGCGAGCAAAGTTTTTCCAGTTCGCCCTTCTTGAAATGTCTGGATACTTCAGGGTTGGACTTGAGCTGCTCGACGAAGTCGGCATCGTCGCGGCCGGCGTGTTTGACCTCCCAGGTTTTCATTGCGGCGTCCTGAACCAGTTGGTAGGCGGCTTCCCGGGTCAGTCCTTTTTTGATCAATGCCAACAGGACGGTCTGTGAGTTCCACATCCCGAGCGAGAGGGCGAGGTTTTTGCGCATGTTGGCCGGGTAAACCACCAGGCCGTCCATGAGCCGGATGAGCAGTCCGAACATATAGTCCAGAAGCGTGCAGGAATCGGGGAAGATGATGCGTTCGACGGAGGAATGAGAGATGTCGCGTTCATGCCATAGGGCGACGTTTTCCAAGGCGGCGACGGCGTTGCCGCGAAGCACGCGGGCCAAGCCGGTGAGTCGTTCCCAGGTGATGGGGTTGCGTTTGTGCGGCATCGCGCTGGAGCCCTTCTGCCCTTTGGTAAAGGGCTCCTCGGCCTCCAGCACTTCGGTGCGCTGGAGGTGGCGGAATTCCACAGCCCAGCGCTCGATGCTGGCTCCGACGATTGCCAGGGTGGTTTGAAATTCGGCATGGATATCGCGCTGAACCACTTGTGTGGCGATGGGGGCGGGGGCCAAGCCCAGTTGTTTGCAGACATGGGCCTCGACGCGGGGGGAGAGATGCGCGCTGGTGCCGACGGCGCCGGAAACCTTGCCGACGGCGACCACATCCCTGACGGTTTTGAGCCGGCGCAGGGCCCGGCCGAATTCATCGTGCATCAGCGCCAGTTTCAAACCAAAGGTGGTGGGCTCGGCATGGATTCCGTGACTGCGGCCGATGCAGGGGGTGAACTTGTGTTCTTGGGCCCGTTTGGCAATGGACTTGAGGAGGAGCTGGACATCGGCAACCAATAGGTCTGCGCTCTGGGTCATCTGCGCTGCGTAGCAGGTGTCGCCCACATCGCTGCTGGTCAGGCCGAAATGGAACCAGCGGCTGGCTGGGTCGTTGATGGCCTCGGCCACGGCGGTGGTGAAGCCGATGACGTCGTGGTTTAGGGTTTTCTCCAGCTCGCGCTGGCGGGCGACCAGTCCCGGGAGGTCGGCGAACCACTTGTCGCAGCCGGCCTTGATTTTGGCGAAGTCGCCGGCGGGGACGGTTTTTTCCTTCACCAAAGCTTCGCTGGCGAGCAGTTCAATTTGCAGCCAGAGTTTGAGTTTGTTTTCGTCCGTCCAAATGGCCCGCATCTCCGGGCGGGAATAGCGCGTAATCATGGTGCGGAAAATAACGGAACCGGGGCGGAGTGGAAAATGTTAAATCGCACGTGTTAAATCGCAAGCACGCTCCGGCGGGACGACCGGGTGGGGAACACTCTTCAAGCCGGGGGTTTTAGAGTCGGGGATTTCCGCCCGGGCAGGTGGACGACGAGGTTGGCGGCGGTGATCAGGCCGCCACCGAGGAGCAGTCGGGAGGTCAGGGTTTCATTGAGATAATGAATCCCGGCCCACTGCGAAAAAACGGCCGGCAGGAACAGGGCCATGAGGCTGGCGAACACCGGTTCCATGGTGTAGATGACGCCGGCTTCGGTGGCGCTGATCTGGCGTTGCCAGATGTTCATGAGCAGGAAAGCCGTAAGGGTGCAAAACAGGACGAGGATGGCCAGAAACGCGCCGGTGGCAGGAACGGAATAGGCCTGCCAGCAGGCGGAAGCGGAAGGGGCGGTGAGCAATGTCAGTGGCAGCGCCAGCAGTGATGTGGCAAAGAGCATCAAGACCGTCAGGCCCAGAGGACGGTTTGCGGTGAAACGGGGATGTTCCAGTGAAAGGATCTGGCCGCTGAAACAGAACGAGGCGACGAGTGTTTCAAGTTCGCCGCGTCCGAGTTTGAACTCGTTACCCCGGATGCCGGCCAGAATTCCGCCTCCGGTCATCACCAGGAGGATGCTTAGGACGGTCCTGGGCGAAGGAGCCGATCGGTTGGAGCACGCCACCCAAATCGGGATGAAGACGCAGTAGCCCTGGGTTAGAAACGCCGAGGTGGAGGCGGAAGTGTAGGCCAGGCCGTCCATCTGGAATAAAAGTCCCGATCCGCCGAAAGCGGCCATGAGCAGGGCCTGTTCGACCTCGCGCCGGCGCAGGGTGCGGATTTGATTCCACGCAAAGGGCAGGAGGAGCAAAGCGGCGATGGCAAACCGGGCTGTCACGCACAGGGCCGTGAAAAACCAACTGTCAGCCCCGGGCAGGAGTTGTTGTTGGGTGAGTTCCAGAGCCTTCATTGAGGTGAAGCTCAGGCCCCAGAAGAGGGTGCAAGCCACGAGCATTCGGGCGGCTCGCGGGCGTTGTCCTGTGAAAATAGCGGGGGCGGGGATCAAGGGCGGCTCATGTGCTTGCGGGCCGCTTCCAGGGTTTTGCGTTCCTGCTCCGTGAGGCTCTGAATGCCGTGGGCAGATATCTTGTCGAGAATTGGATCCACTTCGCGGCTGATATAGTTCTCGGATGCGGGTTTGGCTGGGAGCTTGTTTTTGGGGCTGGTGCCCTGAGGGGAATTGAAGAGGGAAGGTTTTCGTGCGGCGGCCTGCGCCCGGTTGAAGGCCCGGGCGAGGGTTTCATTCCAGCGCACGAAGGCCAGACCGGTCAGGATGCCGCCCAGATGTGCCACATGTGCCACATTGCCGGCGAAGAAGGAACGGGGAAAAGCGATGCCCAGACCGGTCAGGGCCAGATTGACCAGAAGCAGGCTGCGGGCCCGCAGATTGAGGGGGATGACAAAGAACAAGAGCAGGGTCAAGCGACGGTCAGGCCACAGCATTGCAAAGGCGGACACAACGCCGAAGACACCGGCCGAGGCGCCGACCACGGGGGAGTTGAAGTAGCTTGGCCAAGCGAAGGCCGCGAAGGCGTGCAGGAGTCCGCCACCCACGCCGCTGGCCAGATAGAGGAGCAGAAAGCGGGTCCGGCCCAGTTCATCCTCCACCTCCCGGCCGAAAACATAGAGAGCCCAGCAGTTGAAGAGAAGGTGCCATAAACCGCTGTGCAAGAACTGAAAGGTAAGCAACTGCCAGACGCGGCCATGGCTTAATCCTTCCAGACTCAACGCAAGATGGTTCTCCGAGATCAGGCTGGGGAACAATGTGTTTTGCAGCAGGAAGGCAACCGCATTCAGGATCACCAATCCTATGGTGGCCGACCACTCAAAGCGGCGTGGCGCTTCGCGCATGTAATCCCGATCCTCAAGCATGCGCCACACTAGCCGCCGCAGAGTGTTTTTTCAACGCGCTTCTTCGGTTCAGAGTGAGATTCCTGCAGAAGATGCGTCAAACCCGTCGCCGGATTTCATGAGCAGCAGCGCTTTGCTCCCGGGGCGCAGTCGCGCCAGTTTTTCCAAGCCGGCCCGACCCGAGACGAGCAGGGCGGTGGAGAGCGCGTCGGTTTCCATGGCGGATGGGAGTGCGATTGCCGCCAGCAAGGCGCCTGTCACCGGAGCGCCATTGCGAGGATCAAGAACATGGCCGAAAGTTTTGCCGCGGCTTTCAAAAAACTTCCCCCACACAGCGGAAATCGAGAGCGATTCATCTCGAAGTGGGACTTTAGTGAGCATTGAGGGCTTCGTTCCCGGTCCGCCTTCCCGGCCGGGCGGTCTGTCGATACCCACCACCCAACTCTCCTCATCCGGCGGGGTGCCCAATCCGTAAATCGTGCTGGTTCCCCCGTGGATTAGGGCGCTGGTCACGCCACCCTCGCGCAGGATTTCCACGGCCTTTTCCACGGCATACCCCTTGCCAATGGCCCCCAGATCAAGCATCACCCCGGGGCGTTCAAACCGAACGCTGTAATCGGCGGCGTTGAGGTGTACGAGATTCATGCCCACTTTCGACCGCGCGTCCGTCACCGCTTCGGGGGTGGGAAGGCTGCCACCGCCCCCCATGAAACCCCAGCAGCGCACCAAGGGAGCGATGGTGACGTCGAAAGCCCCTTCGGTTTGATCATGAAGTGTCCGGGCTTGTTGCAGCAGGAAGAAGACTTCGGGTGTCACGACGACAGGTTGGACGGCTGCGCGGGAATTGACTTGGGCGATGTCGCTGCCGGGGCGATAGAGGCTTAGACGGGCCTCAAGCCGTTCAATTTCCAGCAGGGCTTCCTCGCCGGCCGCCCGCAGGTTGGCTGGGTTTGAGCCGTGCAGCACCAGTTCAAAGCGTGTCGCCATGGCGTGAAGAGCAAGGGTCACGGGAGTTGTCATGTGTCAAGAAGGGGGCTGTCCCGGGCTGCTCTCAGTTTGATTGGCGTTTTCTTGCGGGGGAAGGTTTAAGGCAAGAGATGCGGGCGATCGTTCTAGAATCAAGGGTTCAGCCCGTTTTCCGCCGCCACCAGAGCATCAGTTCCAAGCCGGTGCGATTGGGGTAGGACCGGGGGATCCATTCCGAGAGAAGGTCAAAGTGCGGCGAAAACATCCGTAATACCTCCTCGCGTGTTGTGCCAAAGGGCGGGCCGTCCGTATCGGGAATCAGGTAGTGCACCGCAAGGAATTGTCCGCCGGGCTTGAGCCAGCGCAGGACGGACTGGACGTAGGCGCCCCGTTCGGCGGGTTGAATGGCGCAGAACAAAGTGTGCTCAAAGATCCAGTCAAAAGGGCGCGGCGGGGGATCAAGCAGGAAGTCGGCGAGTTGGAACCGAGCGGACAGCCCCGCGAGGGCGGTTTTTTCCACTGCCAGCCTGATTCCGCTGGGTGCCAGATCGAATCCAGAGGCGTGAAAACCAGCTCTGGCAAAGGCGCGGACATCGTGTCCCGTGCCGCAGCCCGGGACGCAGACTGTCTGGTCGGTCGGCGGCGGCAACGTCTCCAGAAAGTCCACCAGACCGGGCGACGGTCCGCCCTTTTCCCAGGGCATGTCCTGTGTTTGATAGCGGTTTTCCCAATAATCTCGGCTCATATCACGGCAGATCGACTGTCACGTCTTTTCGTACGATACAGGATCAACGTCTTAGACTTTAGTTTGAAACAGCGACTGCACAATTTATTTGTTTTTGCGGCGCGGGCTCTTCCGGGGGGGATTCAAACGACCTCTCCCGTCGAATAAGTTTCCAAGTTGTAACAATCTCAAAATTGACTGACGAGGCTGTTTGACTAGTCTACAACCGACAGAAGATAAGCAGGCTGTTGCCGGGTCTGTAATCCTGTCCCGATCCGTTTGCAAAGATGAAAACCGATAGCCCCAATTCCTCGGCAAAACCAGTCGAGCGCGGAAGAAATATTCTCCGATTGACCTGTTTTCTTTGCCTTATTCTTCTGGTGAATGCTGCTATCGCTCTGTTTCAGCTCAGCCAAGCCAATGAGCAGCATCTGGCCGATCTGAAGCGCCTGAAGCGGATGACCCAAGCGATGGAAAAAGCCCGTTCGGCTCAGGTGCATCTGAAAAAGCAGGTTCAGGAATGGAAGAATATTTTACTCAGAGGTCACGATCATCAGCAAATGGTGCGGCACGTTGGATTGTTTGAGCAGGAGGAGCATCAAGTTGCCGAAGATCTTAATTCCCTGACTGTTTTGGCGGGGGGGCTGGATTTTGTGACGGCCAGCGAGCTTGAGCAGTTGCTTCAGGCCCACAGGGATCTTGGCGTTAGGTATCGCAGTGCCCTCAAGGAGCTTCATCCCGAAGATACGGCCAGCAGCAAAAGGACCGATGAGAAAGTGCGAGGGATCGATCGAGAGCCGACTGACCAGATGGATCGGGTTGTGGCAGAAATGATGGGTGGGGTTGATGTGCTTTTGGAGAGTGCGGCTAGGAAGACCCGGTATGGCTATGAAATTTCGAGGATCTTGTGTTTTGGAGGCAGTGTCGCGGGTGTTCTGATCGTTTTGCTTCTGGCCTGGGTTTCGGAAAAGGCGCCTTCAAAAAAATACCGCTATGGGAATTGAAATCGCCGCCAACCTTCTGGCTGGTCTCGCTCTCTTCTTTATTGGAGTCAAATTCATCGGGGAGAATATGAAGCAGATGGCCGGGCGCGGCTTTCGTCGCTTCGTCGGATTTCTCACCCGAAATCCCCTTCTTTCGGCTCTGGCTGGTTTGATTTCCGGCGCGTTGGTGCAGAGTGCCACCGCAGTGACCTTCATCATGACCAGCCTGGTTTCAGGGCGGTTGCTCAGTGTGTCCAAATCGATGCCGATTATTGCCTGGGCCAACATTGGTAATTCGCTCATTGTGCTCTTGGCGGTGTTGGATCTGAGGCTGATTGCGCTTTTTTTGATGGGGGGGATCGGGGTGTGCTACTACATGAACTTGGACAAGTCGGACCGGCACCGGGCGATTGTCGGGGCTGGCATGGGGCTGGGGATGCTGATGACGGGTTTGATTTTCATGAAGGCGGGTGCGGCCCCACTCAAACAAGTGACCTGGCTGGCCCAGTTTCTGAGTTATACCAAGACCTCGTATCTGCTGGCATTTCTTGCTGCCGCGCTGGTGACGCTCGTGGCGCAATCCTCGACGACGGTGGCGGTGGTGGCCATTGCCATGGCTCGAGCCGGACTTCTGGGGCAGGAGCAGACCTTGATGATCATCTATGGCTCCAATTTTGGTTCGGGTCTGAGTGTGTGGTTTATGTCCTCCAACCTGAGGGGGAGCTCGCGGCAACTGGCCCTTTATCAGGCCCTTTTCAAGGTTGCCGGAGCCGTGGTGCTGGTGCCGTGGTTTTACCTTGAGATTTATTTGAATATCCCCGGTGTTCAGGCATTTGCGCGCTTTTTAAGCGGCGATTTCGGGAAGCAGATGGCCTATGTCTTTCTCTTCTTTCAGCTCGCGGCGACCGGTGTTCTTGCAGCCACGTCTTCTCTCGTTCTAAGGCTGATGCAGCGCATCTGTCCGGCCTCGGCTGAGGAGGAGTTGAACCGGCCGCAATACATCTATGAGCAGGCCTTGGAGGAGCCCGAGACAGCGCTGGATCTGGCGGAAAAGGAGTGCCTGAGACTTGTCCGGCATTTACCTGATTTTCTGGATGCGGCGAGGGAGGAAACCTCGCAGAGTGTCAAGACCTCCTCGGCTGTCCTTTCCAAAGCCCTGGCCTCCGTCTCGGGCGAGGTGAAGGGATTTGTCACCGCTGTTATGGGACGCCAGCAGTCCCGGGACGGACTGGAGCGGGCGTTGAATCTCCAGAGCCGATTTGACTTGTTGGGCTCTCTTGCAGGAGCCTTGGACGAGTTTGTCACCGTGTCTGTGGAATCCAAAGACGTCGAGCGTCTGGCTTCGTTCAGTCAGCGGTCCGCGGAGGCGCTTCACATGATCCTCACCACTGCGGTGGAAAGTGCGGAGACGCCGGATGAGGATAGTTTTTTCATGCTGCAGGAGCTGACTTCGGACCGGGCTGACATGATGGTTCAGATGCGCCGATCCCTGGCGGGCGAAAAAAACATGGATCCGCAGCACTATCAAACTTTACTGGCGCTGACGGCCTTGTTTGAACGGATCATCTGGCTGCTTCGGCGTCTAGGGATGCTGCTCGTAAAGGAAGCGGTGGAACAAGCTGTCTGAACCAAGCGCCTTAGGTTCAGAGGGGTTTCCGCTCAGAGAGCCTTGATGAAATTGGAGCCGAAGTTCATGAAGTCGAAGGCGTGCAGACCGTACTCCTCGGCCAGATCGGTGCACACTTTGATGCCGCGAACGCTGTTTCCGCGCGCATCAAGTCGAGGGGAATAGACGGCGATGCTCAATTGGCGGTTGACCACCGCCAGAATTCCCCCGGCGACCCCGCTTTTGGCCGGCACGCCCACACGATAGGCCCACTCCCCTGCATAATCATACATGCCGCAGGTCAGCATCACAGACAGGGCGTCCTTGACGTAGCGCATGTCAAACACCTCTTCGTGGGTGAGTGGATTTTCCCCGATGTTGGCCAAGGTGGCCCCGATCATGGCGAGGTCTCGGGTGTTGACCAGGACCGAGCACTGCGAAAAGTATTGGTGCAGGCTGTGGTCTACCTGATCGTCGACGACCTCGAAGTTCCGGAGGAGATAAGCGATTGAGCGGTTGCGGTTGCCTGTTGCGGATTCGGAAGCGCATACCGAACTGTCGACGCGCAACTCCCGCCCGGCAGCCAGGCTGAGGCGCTTCACGAAGTCATTCACACCCGATTCCGGGGAGTCGCCCTTGATCAGCGATGCCACGGCGATCGCTCCGGCATTAACCATTGGATTGAAGGGGCGATTGGATCGGTCGAGTTGGATGGAGTTGAACGCCTCGCCGCTGGGTTCGATGCCGACGTGCCTGAGGGTCTCCTCACGGCCATAGCGCTCAAGTGCCATTAGGAAGGCCAGCGGCTTGCAGATGGACTGAATGGTGAATTCCTGCTGGACATCACCTACGGAGAATTCCTGTCCGTCGGCGGTGACCATAGTGATGCCGAAGTGGTCGGGGTTGGCTTTGCCCAATTCTGGAATATAGGTGGCAAGGGTCCCGTCGTGGTTGTTTCGATAGCGCTCGTGGAGCTCGGAGATGTAGTTCTTAAGATGCGCTAGGTCGCTCATATGGATGCCTGCGGGCGTTGGTTTTCATGCAACCGCGGCAGTGGCAGCCTCCCGATTGGGGTGCATCGGGAAAAACGCAGCCAGGCCGCTGAGCTGGAAAACCTCGGCCACCTGGGGGATGACAGCTTGCAGCGCGATCTTGGTGTTTTGTTTGCGGCAACGCTTTGCGGTGGAAAGCATGACGCGCAACCCGAGACTGCTGACGAAATCGACCGCGGCCATGTCCAAGATAAGTCCCTTGGGCGTGGTGTCCAAGGCTGCGTTGATTTTCGCCTCGATTTCGGCGGAGGTTGAATTGTCGATGCGGCCTCTGAGCTCGATGATGCTTATGTTTTGCATGGTGAAGAGTGGTTGGTTGGATGCGTGCTTGTTTGCGGGTTTTTGGATTTGTTCCGGGCGTTTTTAATGGTCTTGTCGTCTTAATATCCCAGTTGAATGAACGAAAACTAAGGGGGCCTCCGGGCAAGTCAAGAGCCAAAGCCGTAAAGTGGGTGCAGCTGATCCCGGCGGTTCGATTCCATCTGATTTCAGGCGCGCCACCGCTCAGGCGGATTTTGATAAGAGAGGCAGCCGGAGGGCCGCCCGGGTTTCTCCTGATTTTGGTGTATTAGAATAGTGAATTGTTTTGGACAATTTTCCTTTTTTGCCAATCACTCTGTTGCGTGATTGCAATCAAACAGTCTTACAAATGACTTGCTTTCGTCGGGTGCGACTCGATAAGTTTTGAATGTTGTAAATGACGCCGCACGCCACCAACGCATTCAAGTTCTCCAAAGCCTCGGAATTGCTTGGTCAGATGGGGGAGGAGATGGCTTTTCTTGTTCCGGATCTTGACTCTGGTCTGCTCCCCATCAATGGCATTGTTATGGATCTGGAAGAGTTGGCGGAAGCTGGGGCGCCAGCCTCCTTCTCAGCGGCAATTAATGTTGCTCGTCAATGGCTGAATGGGATTCTGGACGGCACGGGTAAGTTCACGGCTGATTCCATCCAGAAGTTCAATGAGTGGCACGAGTGGGTTTCGGGGCTCCTGGCAGCTTTGGAAGAGGGTGAGGCCGTTCCTGATGCGCCGGCGGCTTGGGGGATGGCTTTGAAATCCGCGGGGGCGGCGACCCAGGCTGCAGCTCCAAGTGCTTCGGTGGAGTCCGTCATTGCGGAAGACTCCCAGGGCTCCGAGCCGGCCATCCTCCTTAACTTATCAGAGGACCTGGATCTGCTTCGCGAATTCCACTCCGAATCGCTTGAGCTGCTGCAGAACATCGAGCAGGGATTGCTGGTGCTGGAGGAAAAGCCCAAGGACAGCACGACGATCAATTCCATCTTCCGGGCGTTTCACACGTTCAAGGGGGGGGCCGGGTTTCTGCATCTGGACGCCATGCGTGATCTTGCGCACGAGCTGGAATCGTTGCTGGACGCGGTCCGGCGATCCGAGTTGCAGATCACCTCTGGGATCATTGACTTGGTTTTGGCGGGTGCGGATGCGCTTAAAAAATTCACCCGGGAAATCGGTGCCCAACTCCAGGACCCCGGTTGTCACGGTCCTATCATTGTCCCCACCTCCCAGCTCATCCGACGTCTGAAGGCGGCTCTGAAAGGCGAAGTGGAGGTGAAGTGCGCACCCGAACTTGTGGCTCAGGTTCCTGTGGTTCCAGTGGTCGAGGCGGTTCCTCCCCCGGCCACCCCGGTCTCCCCGTCCGTTCCATCCCCCAAGCCGCCCGTCGTTGCAGTGCCCTGCATGGATCCTCCGCCGGCAGCGGTTGTCCAGCCTGCGCCGATAAAGCAAGGATCCGAAAAAAACGAGGCTGCACCCCTACCCGCAACCGCGAAGGAGACGTCCGGTTCCGGAGCGGCGTCGAGTTTTGTAAAGCTGGACACGTCGAAGCTGGACAACCTGGTGGATCTGGTGGGGGAGTTGGTGATTGCCCAGTCGATGGTGGTGCAGAATCCGGACGTCTCGAAGATCAATAGTCTGGCCTTGGCGCGTGCGCTGCGGCAGCTGAGTCGTATCACGACCGAGTTGCAGCGCAATGCCATGTCGCTCCGGATGGTGCCCATCCGCGGCACCTTCAACAAGATGTCCCGGCTGGTGCGTGATCTTGCAGCGCACCAGCAAAAGCAGGTTCAACTAGAACTGGCAGGGGAAGACACCGAACTGGATCGCAACATTGTTGAAAAGCTTGGCGATGCGCTGGTTCACATGATTCGCAACTCGGTGGATCATGGAATCGAACTCCCTGCTGACCGGGTTGCGCAAGGCAAGGCGCCCCAAGGGACTGTTCGGCTGAGTGCGTCCCACCAGCGTGGCGGCATTGTGATCCGGATTGAGGATGATGGCCGCGGGCTGAACCGTGATCGCATATTGGCCAAGGCCTTGGAACGCGGGCTGATCAAACCGAATGCGGACCTGACCGATTCAGAAATCTATTCTCTGATTTTTCTCCCGGGTTTTTCCACGGCTGAAAAAATCACCGATGTTTCCGGTCGCGGCGTGGGAATGGACGTGGTGCAGCGCAATATTGAAAACCTGAGAGGCAGCATCGAAACCCATTCCGTGTTGGGGGAGGGGACCACGTTTACTATTCTTCTGCCGCTCACCCTTGCGATTATTGACGGCCTGCTGGTGGGGATAGGCGAGGACCGCTACATCATTCCTACCCTCTCGGTGAGGGAATCTTTCCGACCCCGGCCCGGCATGGTCACCACAGTCCATGAGCGGGGGGAGATTGTCAGCGTAAGGGGCCGACAGACTCCGCTCTTGAGGCTGGGGCAATATCTCGGATCCAGTCACCGCGCGACAACGCCGGAGGAAGGCATCATCGTGGTGGTGGAATCCGGGGATGCCGCTCGTGGATTGCTGGTGGACGAACTGATCGGCAAGCAGGAGGTGGTTATCAAGAGCCTGGGTGAAACTTTTCAGGGCCAGAATCTGCTTGCCGGAGCGGCCGTGCTTGGGGACGGTTGGGTTGGATTGATTCTCGATGTGGACACGCTGGTTAAGTTACCCAACCCGCAACGGGTCCCCAAACCTGCCGCACCTACTCTAAACTAATGAAGCCGAGCAATAACAACCTGAAGCAGGCGGATGTTAAAACCAGCCGCTATCTCACCTTCTCCCTGGGGGCCGAGTCCTACGGCATTCCTGTTTTGAACGTGCGTGAAATCATCCGCCTCTGCCCGATCACACCGGTGCCCCGCATGCCGGGACACATCAAGGGTGTGATCAATCTGCGCGGAACGGTCATTGCGGTGCTGGACTTGCGCGCGAAATTCCAGCTCTCCTCCATTCAGCAAGGCGAGAGGGCGTGCATCATTGTGGTTCAGATCAAAGGCCACTCGGGCCAAAACACCCACATGGGCGCCATCGTGGATGCGGTGGAGGAAGTGGTTCACCTCAGCGCGGCGGATATTGAGCCCACGCCCGATTTTGGAGGGGCGCCGGACACCCATTTTATTTTTGGCGTCGCCACCATTCGAGGAGGAGTCAAGACGCTGCTGAACATCGAAAAAATCTTTCTTGAGGATGGAGCCATTGTTCTCCCTGCCATTTCTAAATCAAAAAACACCTCCGAAACCCAACAACCTGAATTGAAATCATGAAAAACTGGACCGTATCACGCCGGATCATCACCGGTTTTGTCGTTCTGCTGTTCATCACAGTGGCTCTGGGTGGCTTCTCCCTCATTCGGGCAACAGGCCTGAAGCAAAACATTTTTGATTTGGGGAAAAACACGATGCCCAGCCTGGAGCTGCAGGCTGAAATCATGGCCGCCGTGCAGGAGAAGATGATCGCCATCCAGCAGCTCAACGACACGATTTCCACGGAACGCCGCGCGGAGCTCACGAAGCGGTTGAATGCTTCAACCCAAAAGGCCTCAGATCTTCTTAAAAAGTATGAGCCGCTCCTCTCGGATGCTCAGGACAAATCCTTCTGGAACGAAGCCACCAAACAGAACGAAGCCCTGACTGCATCGATCAACAAGACGCAGGAACTGCTGGCCAGGAACATGACATCGACAGCCGAGACCGCCTCGGAGCTTTCAAAGTATCTTCAGGGCACCCTTGATCCTGTGTATGATGCCACCCTCAAGGCTATTAAAGCTGACTTGGACTACAATGTTGAGCTGGGCAATGCCGCTGCCAACAAAGGCGAGTCCAATGCCGCCTCTGCCATTTTTTTGATCAGTATTGCCCTGGGCATAGCCGTGGTGGTGGCTCTTGTTGTGGCCTGGAAGGTGACCAGCACCACCAACAAGGCGCTTCAGGACATTGCCTCCAACCTCGACCGCGGAGCTCTGCAGACAGCCGCCGCTGCCCGCCAGGTCTCCATGGCCAGCCAGACCCTTTCCTCCGGATCCAGCGAGCAGGCTTCCTCTGTTGAGGAGACCAGCACGTCGCTGGAGGAGATGTCCAGCATGATCCGGGCGACTGCGGAGAATGCGCAGAAGGCCAAATCTCTGGCCTCGGAAGCCCGTGGTGTGGCCCAAGCCGGTTCCAAAACAATGGTCGAGATGACCCAGGCGATGGCCGCCATCGACTCCTCCAGTGCCGAGGTTGCCAAGATTGTGAAGAACATCGATGAGATTGCTTTCCAGACGAATATTCTGGCGCTGAACGCGGCGGTCGAGGCGGCTCGTGCGGGCGAAGCGGGTGCAGGGTTTGCAGTCGTGGCCGACGAAGTTCGCTCGCTGGCACAGCGCAGCGCCGCCGCAGCCAAGGAAACAGCCGATAAGATCGAGGCTGCGATTGCGAACAGCCGCAAGGGCTCCCAGAGCACGGCCAAGGTGGAAGAGGCTCTCACCCAGATCGCCGAAAAGGTTTCCGCGACCGATACGCTTGTGGCAGACATTGCCACTGCCGCCCGGGAACAGGCGCAGGGTATTGAGCAGATTAACAACGCCATCGCTCAGATGGACAAGGTCACCCAGAGTAATGCAGCCAGTGCCGAGGAGAGTGCCAGCGCCGCCGAAGAGCTGGACGCCCAATCAGAGACTCTAAAGGATCTCGTCGGGCAATTGCGTTTGCTGGTCGGTGGCGCGGGGGTGGGCGGGCCTTCCACGCATCAATCCACAAATCACCAATCTGCAGTAGTCTCATCGTCCAATCATCCCCGGGGCCATGCCCGTGCAAAGGCCGGAGTTTCCTCCTCAAACAACGGCCGCAAATCCATCCCGATGCCCGAGGACGGAGTGATGGCCGCTGGCAAGGAAGATGGAAACTTCCGTAATTTCTAGGACTCTGAGGAGGTCATCGGCGGTCGAGTTGAATGAGATTCTCCTCAGAGGCGGATTTTTCCGAAAAGGCCTATCAGACGCTGGTCGAGCTGGTCTACAAGCACAGCCGGATCCGGTTGGGCTCCGATAAGCATACGCTGCTGACAAATCGCCTCCGCAAACGTCTGATCACACTGGGGATTTCATCCTACGACGAGTATTGTGATCTTCTTCAGTCAGTGAACGGAGTGGAGGAAATTGAGCATTTGGTGGATCTGATTTCCACCAACCATACAAAGTTCTATCGCGAGCCCGAACATTTCAATTTTCTCACCAGGAGTATTCTTCCGGGGTTGATGCCTCAGTTGCTTTCTGAAAAGACGCCCCTGAGAATCTGGTCTGCGGCTGCCTCATCCGGTGAGGAGCCCTATACTCTCGCCATCGTACTCAGCGAATATCTCCGAGCTTATCCCTCTGCGGACTGGAATCTGATTGCTTCGGACATTTCCCGCAGAATGATTGCAAAGGCTCAACAGGCCGTCTACAGCATGGATTCGGTTCAGCCCGTCCCGGTGGAATTGCTAAAGCGGTATTTTCAAAAGGGAGTAGGACCCGCCGAGGGGTATTGCCGCTTTAAGCCGGAGCTGCGCCAGCGGGTCCGTTTCGAGCGCGTCAACCTGTTCCAGAATGAATATCCCGTGCCCCTGAAACAGCATGTGATTTTCTGCCGGAATGTGATGATATATTTTGATCCCCCCTCCCGGGCGATTGCGGTGCAGCGACTGGCCCGATATCTGGCTCCGGGTGGCTACCTGTTTGTGGGGCACTCGGAAAGTCTACTCGGAATCCGGCATGGGTTGGTCTCCATTAAGCAAGGAATTTATCGCCGGCCCTGACTTGAAGGATGAATGTTTTTTTAGAATGCCCGGCCGCGTCCATGCCGCCTGCCGCCGCAGGGTGGGGGTCGCATTGTTTGCCGGGTCACTTTAACGGCTTGCGGCCACTCGGGTTCTTGGGTCTCATTCAATCCATGCAAACCACTTCCGGATCGCGCGCGGCTCTGAGGCTTCCCGAATCCCGCGTTTCTAAAACCATCCGGGTCGGGGCGCGACTCGCGGAAAAATAAGCGTCAATGAAACCCGCACAAAAAATCCGGGTGATTGTGGTCGACGATTCCGCGTTGGCCCGTCTGGCTATCCGGGATGCCCTGGCGCAGGATCCGGAGATCGAGGTCGTTGCTTTGGCAAGCGATCCTTACGATGCCCGGGAGAAAATCCTCCAGCTGGAACCCGACGTCATCACGTTGGATCTGGAGATGCCTCGGATGGATGGGCTGACCTTTCTCAAAATTTTACAGGAGCATCATCCCGTCCCGGTGATTGTGGTCAGTTCCCTGACCCCGGCTGGATCCGCGAAGGCTTTGGAGGCGCTAAACGCAGGAGCCTTGGATGTGCTGGGCAAACCGGATGGCAGCCGCAATTTGCGACAGTTGTCCCGGAAACTGGCGAGCCTCGTCAAAGCGGCGGCACGATCAAGGCGGCGCCAGCCTAAAACGGTGGCTGCTGTTCCATCCAGTCCGGCTCTGGCGCCTGTCGTGCCCGGCCAATTCTCCAGTCGCCGGATCATTCTTATCGGTTCTTCGACGGGAGGCGTCGAGGCGTTGCGTTCCCTGCTCCCGCAGCTGCCCAACGGGCTGCCTCCGATCGTGATTGTGCAGCATATTCCAAGCACTTTTTCGCGTATTATGGCCCAACACCTTGATCAAATGTGCCCGTTCACGGTGCGCGAGGCTGTGGATGGTGAGGAGTTGCATCCGGGGCTTTGCGTGGTGGCTCCGGGGGATTTTCATTTGATTCTGATGCCGGGAGGGCGCGGATACAAGGTTCGGCTGACCCAGTCGCCGCCTGTGCATCATTGCAGGCCGGCGGTGGATTTGCTTTTTCGCTCCGGTGCGGAACTGGCCGGGCGTAACGCGGTGGCGGCTCTTCTGACCGGTATGGGAGTGGATGGTGCCCGAGGGTTGCTCGCCCTTCGTGCGGCGGGTGCCTACACCCTGGCTGAACATGAGGACAGCTGTGTTGTTTACGGCATGCCTCAGGCGGCGATTAAACTCAATGCGGCTGTCGACATCCAGCCCCTGCCAAGAATTCCCCAAGCCATTCTTAGTGCTTTGTCCCGCCCCTCCCATTCATAATTCATGTCACTTTCCGCACTTCAATCGCGCCAGCTGGCTGAGTCGGCTATCACCGCCGTCCTGCCGCAATTGTTGTCCTTGCCCGTGGTTGTCCTCAGCGAGGGCGATTCCAGGATTCCTGCCGCTGTAATTCCCTGTCTTGATGGGGTGGTGACGATTTCCGAGGGCCGCGCTCTTTGCACGGTTACCCTTCGGTTTGCCCCGGACCTTGCCCGGGCCGCCGCTGCACGGGTCTTTGGTCATGCGGATCCGAACGAGGTGCCCGCCGCCGAGCTAAAGGATATTGTCGGCGAGATTTGTAATATGTTAGCCGGCCGGGTGGCCGCGCATTGGATTTCCAATGGAAAGTCCTGCCTTCTGAGCCCTCCGGTGGTTCGGATTGAGCCTGATTACAAAGTCGATTTAACACCCGGGCATGAGGATGTCTGCACACACTGGTGTTGTGCAGGACAGTGGTTCAGTCTGGAAATCAAAACCTACTGAGGTCGTTATGCCTCCCAAAATTCTAAGCGTTGATGACAGCAAAACCATCCGGGTCCTGCTCGGCCGTGTGTTTCGTCCTTTTGAATGTGAACTGCTGGAGGCCGCAAACGGTGAGGAGGGGTTGGCTGTGGCTGCCCGCGAGCGTCCGGACTTGATTATACTGGACTACAATATGCCGGTCATGGATGGCATTGCGATGCTGCAGAACCTGCGCGCTAATCCGGAACTTAAAAGGACTCCGGTCATCATGTTGACGGCAGATTCAAGTCCTGAGAAAATCGCCATCGTCGCCCGACTGGGCGTAAGGGACTATATCATCAAGCCCTTTCAGGACGATAAGCTTTTGGCAAAAGCGGCAAGATTGATTCCCCTCATGCCTCGTGCGTAGGCATAATTCCAGACCCCTCCCCATTTGTTGAACTGAAGTTATTTCTAAAAAATTATGTCCAATCAAATTCCATCTCCGGTCGCAGCCGCTGCCAATATCCCGCTTCCGAAGAGCGATATTCCCGCAGTGGCAGTGCTGGTGGACGACCCCTCCGCTGCGCTTAAGTCAACGCCCGTATTGGTGGTGGACGATAGTCGCACCATGCGGCTGGCTTTAATCCGGTCTCTGAAGGCGCTGGGCTTTGAAAATATTACCGAAGCTGCAGATGGGCGCCAGGCGGTCGAGCTGGCGCAGAAGCACCCGTTCGGGCTGATGCTGCTGGACATGGAAATGCCGGAGATGAACGGGATGGAGGTTTTGGTGGCCATCAAAGGGGATCCTCAGCTGCGGGGACTGCCGGTCATTGTGATTTCCGGAGCCGAGCAGGTGGACAATGCGGTGAAATGCATCGAGGCGGGTGCGGAAGACTATTTGCCAAAACCTTTCAATCCCACCTTGCTCCGGGCTCGCGTCACCTCGTCGATCGAGAAGCAGCGCCTCCGCGAATTGGACCGGGTGCGATTAGCTCAATTGCAGGCCGAGAAGGAGTTGTTGGAGCAGACAAAGCGGCGGCTCGACAAGGAGTTGGCGGAGGCCGAGATCTATGTGCGCTCCATTTTTCCGGCTCCCTCGAAATCCCCACTCCCGGTAGATTGGCAGCATCAACCCTCTACCGAGCTGGGCGGAGACGCCTTTGGTTATCACTGGATTGACAGCGAAAATTTCGCCGTTTACCTCCTCGATGTTTGCGGGCATGGCGTCGGGGCCTCCCTGTTATCGGTTACGGCCATCAACGTGATCCGGTCTGGCTCGTTGCCCAACACAGACTTCCGCGATCCCGGGGCGGTTCTGTCGGCGCTCAACAATGCATTCCTGATGGAGCGCCAGAACAATATGTATTTCACGCTTTGGTACGGCGTTTATCATGCACCGACCCGGACCCTGCGTCATGCCAGCGGTGGACATCCTGCATCCTTATTATTGACTCCTTCTACGGCGGGTGGCAGCACCAGTCAGCGTTTGCTGGCTCCCGGACTGATCATTGGGGCGATGGAGGATATGGTTTATACTGCCCAGTCCTGTCAGGTGCCGCCTGGTTCGCAGTTGCTGGTATTGTGTGACGGATGTTACGAGGTGGCTGATTCCGCGGGCAGGATGCTGGAGTTTGATGAATTTGAGCGGTTCATGCAGCAACACGGGCCCCAACCCGATGGGTTAGAGCGCCTTTTTCAGTGGTTGCGGGCACGTCACGGAGAAGGTCCGCTGGATGATGATTTTTCAATTGTTCGGGTCCAATTTTGATCCGGACCACAGGCGGCTCCACGCCGGGAGGCTTTGATGTTCCCGTTTGTGCCCCTCTGATTTTGCCTCGATTTTGAAACGAGAGCGGAAGAGTCACACGGATATTTTTAAGGCCGATTCCTGAAGGGTTTTTCCGTCTTGTAAATGGTGTCCTTCATCGGATGTTCTTACTTTTTTCAAAGCAAGCCCACAGCTAAGGATACTCGGAATCGGACGCTGCCAACTGTGGTTTTGTCTTCCGCTGACCCCAGGGAAAATTACGGAAACTGGGGCGTGAGGCCCTGAGGGATTTTCAGCCATCGCGTGGGGGCTCTTTCCACTGGCGTTGGGGCTCCGGATCAAATATCAGTTGGGGATGATTTCGACCGGTTGGTTGCTGGCCATTTATTGTTTTCTTGTCCTTTTTGCCTCGCTGGCAGGCGGGTCTCTTCCACTTCTTATCCATCTAACTCACACACGCTTGCAGTTGGCGACAAGTTTTGTTGCCGGACTCATGCTGGGGATTGCGTTGCTGCATTTCCTGCCGGAGGCGGCGGTGCAATTGCACTCAGCTGACCGGGCTGTGGTCTGGGTGCTGGCCGGATTTTTGGTGATGTTTTTTCTGCAGCGCTTCTTTCATTTCCACCATCACGACCTGCCGGAAGGTGATCCGGAGGATTGTTGTTCCCATGATCAAGAGGATCAATCCGGTCCGGGTGGGAGCGCCGGCACCGTGGTGGCAAGCCACGCGCACACCTTGGCGGATAAATCGGCCAAGCAGTTGTCCTGGGTGGGGACCGCTCTGGGATTAAGCCTGCACTCGCTTCTGGATGGATTGGCTCTGGCTGCTGCGGTGGAGGCAGGCATTCATGGTCATGCCGGGCTGGCCGGTTTGGGTGTGGCTCTGGCGGTGATTCTTCATAAGCCCTTCGACGCCATGGCTGTGGCCACCCTGATGACAGCGGGTGGGAGTTCGAGGTTTTCGCGCCAGCTCCTCAACGGCCTGTTTGCCTTGGCCACCCCCTTGGGGGCCGCACTGTTTTATTTCGGGGCGGGGCAATACACGGATTCCAACGCGGTGTTTCTGGGATGCGCGTTGGCATTTTGCGCCGGCACCTTTCTCTGTATTGCGGGAAGCGACCTGCTGCCGGAACTGCAGTTCCATTCTCATGACAGGTTCAAGCTCTCCATCGCGCTGATCTTGGGCTTGACGGCGGCGGTGCTGATTGGCCGCCTGGAAGCCGGAGCGAGCGCTTCGCTTGGCAGCGGTTTGGCAGGCTAACCTTGCCTCTTATCGGGCCGCCCTCCGGAAATCCCGGACCGGCGGCCCTTCCACCCCGGAATCACCGGACCAGCTCAAAGGCAAAGCCCTTGAGATACTCCGTCTCCGGAATCATCGGGATGACCGGGTGGTCGAGTCCTTGGGAGTAAGTGGCGACGCGGCGCAGGATCTTGTGGGCGTCAAAGGCCGCCGAAAGCAGGCTGTCTTGGAACAGCTCCGCGTCGACATGATGCGAGCAGCAGAATGTGGCGAGGATGCCGCGCGGCCGCAGCAGTTTGAGCGCGCGGAGATGGATTTCCTTGTAGCCGCGCAGCGCGTCGGGTACCGAGGCGCGGTTGCGGGTGAAGGACGGGGGATCCAGAATGATCAGGTCGAACTTTGGGACGAGTTTCTCATTGGCCTCGGTGCGGGTCTGGGCCTTGAGCCAGTCAAACACATTGGTTGTTTCAAAAGAGCACTTTTCCGCCAGCCCATTGGCCGCGGCATTGCGCTGGCTGGCTGCAACGGCCTCGGCACTCTGGTCGAGCAGGTGGACGCTGGCGGCACCTGCATGGGCGGCGTGGAGTCCGAAACCGCCCAGGAAGCTGAAGCAATCGAGCACGTGCGCCCCGGGAGCGAACCTGGCCACGGCCTGGTAATTGGCCTGCTGGTCGAGATACAGTCCGGTCTTGTGGCCGGCGACCGGATCAGTTTCAAACTTTAGTCCGTTGAGCCGGACGTTGATCGGTCCGGTCAATTCGCCCCGGAGGATTCCGCTGGATTCGGCCAGCCCTTCGAATTTGCGCGAGGCCGCCTCGCTCCGTTCCAGGATCGCCCGCGGGTTGAAGATTTTTTCCAGCGCGGTGATGATCAGATCCTTCCGCAGGTCCATGCCCAAAGAGGAAATCTGCAAGACGAGCACGTCTTCGTATTTGTCCACGATCACGCCGCTGAGAAAATCGCTTTCGGCGTTGACCACCCGGAAGGATGTGGCGTCGGGAAGGTGCTTCTGCCGCACGGCCAAGGATTCGCGAATCCGCTGCTCGAAGAAGGCCAGATCCAGTTCGATCCTGTCCGGTGCCAGCACCCGCACATGGATCTTGGATTTGGAATTGAAGCAACCCACGCCCAGCAAACGCTGCCGGTGGTCCTTGACCTGAACGAGGTCCCCGTCAGCAGGAGTGTGGGTGACGCGCAAGATGGATCCGTGGTAGATCCAAGGATGTCCGGCGAGGATGCGGTCCGCCTCGCCCGGTCTTACCAAGACAGTGGGTAGTGTGTTCATAATTGTAAACAGGGGCTGGAACATCCTCAAAAACAACGCCCGGCGCAAGAGGCATGATTGGGTGTCCGCCCCGGAAAAGTTTGTTGGGGCGGTGGTCGACCCTGCGGTTGGCCTGAGCCGGGTTGGGTTAACAACCTGAGCTGGAACCTAGTGCAGTATATGGATCCGGATGTCCTTGAGTTCTCCCACACCCAGTTCGAGCAGGGACGATGCGTTGTTGTAGAGTTCGGATTGAGGGGCGACAGGGGGGGCTTTGGCGATCCGGCGCTGGCGGTTGAGTTCCGCAATCGATGTGACGTCCAGAGCCACCGGATCACGGCTAAATCGCAACTGGTTGAGGGGCACCGAGTAATGCAAAAGGCTTCGCTCCCTGCCCTCGTACTGGCAGACAAGCGCATCAACGATGTTCAGAACGACGTGGTCGCCCAGGCTAGGGAGGTTGTAAATGTCCGGAACGGCGACGGGCAGTCGCGCCGGATCGGACTCGAACCGGTTGATGTTGTCCACGCTGCCCATGGCCAAGCTCCAGAGGTTGCCGCAGACACCCACCTGGTTGTGGTTCATCAAGGGGGTGATGTTGATGATACGGGTCAGTTCGAGGCTGACGAGTTTTGAGACGAAGGATTTACGCCCCGTGCCGATGGTTTTCTTGCCGAATTCTAAATCGCCCCAGACCAGCCGGCCCAGAAGCGGGGTGTCATAAAAATTGGCCTCATCGTAGCCGCTTTCCGCGCTGCCGGCCAGCCGGACCCCGAATTCCCGGCCCAACTCGAAAAAACCCGCCAGCCGCAAATCCGTCAGATGCCTGTCCCAGATCACCATCCGCCCCGCCGGCAGTCCGGCGGCCAGCAGCCCTTCGATCACCGCTGCCACCACGGCCGGGCGGGTGCCGCTGTTCGGGCCGGGCTCGGAAAAAACCTTCAGCCCGACCGTGTCGTTGGTGCGGATCAGGCTGCGCCACGCGGCGATGACACTCGTCTGACAGGTGAGGTTGGTGATGGCCCGGTCGACCATGAGCCGGACGCGTGCGCGGTTGGCCTGGAAAGCTTCGGTGGCCTGGGCGTCCTCGACCACCCAGATCTCCGCCTGCTTGCCCTGACCGGCGGGAAAGGGTGGATACGCTTGGGCTTGGGCGGGCTGAGTGGTCAGGGCAAGGCAAAGCCAGGCTGGGAAAATCCAGCCGGAAAAGAGGGCTTTCAACTGTGCGTTACTTGACACGTCAGGGCATGGATGTTAACACCAGCCGCAATGCTGACCATAAAAAATTGGGCTGAAAAAATCCCGGTGATTTCCCTCGGCCTGGTTCTGCTGTTGCAAGGGTGCAGTCCTTCCGGTCCGCACGCCCTTTTGGACGGCATCAAACGGTTGGATCGGGGTGACACTGCGGGCGCGCTGCCTTGTCTGCGGCGGGCCGCGGAGCTGCTTTCCACCAATGCTCCGGCTTGGAACTATCTTGGGATCGCCTGCCATCGTTCCGGGGATCTGCCCGGTGCCATTCTGGCATATCAGCGCGCGCTGCTTCTGGATCATGACCTTTTCGAGGCGCACTACAATCTGGGGTGCGCGTGGATGGATCAAAACCGGATGGATCCGGCCAAGTTGGAATTCACCACCTACACATTGCGTCGGCCTAACGCGGTGGAAGGCTGGCTGAAGCTCGGTTCGGCCCAGTTGCGCTCCGCCCGGGTCGAACCCCAATCGCGCGAGCTGCTTGCCGCCGAGCGCAGTTTCACCGAGGCGCTGCGTCTGTCCGCCCTGAACCCCGAAGCCCTCAATGGCATCGGGCTGACGCGGTTGGAGCGAAGCAGGCCCCGCGAGGCGGTGCAATATTTCGAGGCCGCGCTGCGCCAGCAAAAAGATTATGCGCCCGCACTGCTTAATTTGGGAGTGGTGGCGCAGGTCTATCTCAACAACCGTGAGTTGGCTCTGCAAAAATACCGGGACTATCTCGCCCTGCCCGTTCGAGGCGCCGCCTGGGAGGCGGTCAATGCCGCAATCCAAAGAATCCAAGTTGAATCGGGTGGGGGCACTCCCCGGCCGTACGAGGCCCCTCCCGCCGCTCATGCCCCGACCAACAGCGCGTCCCGCCCGGCTGCGGCTGGAAACCCGCCCGCATCCCGCGGGGTTGGAACCGTTTCTGAACCGTCTGGTTCCGGAGCCGAACCCGCCCGGCCGTCTTCGCCGCCCTCAACCGTTCCCATTGCGGGCGGCGAGCGCTACGCTTATGCGGCACCCAAACCAGCCGTGGCGGGGGATACTGCCGCGGCGCATCGGGTTTTGCAGCAGGGGATCTTGGCGCATCAAGAGTCCCGGCTGCCGGAGGCGATGCAATTCTACGCCCAAGCAATCCAGTTGGACCCGGCTTATTTTGACGCTTACTACGACCTGGGGCTGGCCGCCACCTCGGCGGGGCGTCTGACACAGGCTCTGAACGCCTTGGAAACCGCCTTGGTGTTGCGGCCGGACTCACTGGATGCGCGTTATTACTTCGGACTTGCCCTCAAACAGGGTGGTTTTTTTGTGGATGCCGCCAATGAACTGGAGCGGCTTCTGTCCACCAGTCCAGGTCAGGCCCGGGCGCACTTGGCGGCGGCCGATCTTTATGCCAAAAACCTGCGCCAGCCGGCCCAGGCCAGAGAACATTACCTCAAGGCGCTGGAGGCTGATCCCCATCTGTCGCAAGCCGCGGCGATCCGCGATTGGTTGACCATCCACACCCGATAGAGTTCAATGCGGCCTCAATTGAACATGGAACCCGTCAGTTTTCTTCTTCAGCCCGCCGCCACTCCGGCCGATGGCAGGATGCTGGGATCTTTATGAATTCAGGGCGTTTACCGGTGAACTGGTTCGATGTGGTGCTGCTTCTCGTTTTAGGGTTGGGGCTCAGGCAGGGGCGACGGGCGGGCTTGTCGGTGGAGCTGATTGGCATGCTGCAGTGGGTGGCGATTGTTTTTGGTTGCGCCTTTATGTACGAGCCGCTGGGGCGGCTTTTGGCCCAGAGCGGCTCGGTCAGCCGGCTTTACAGTTACCTCTTTGCCTATGTGGCCAGCGGGTTGGTTGTTGCCGGCCTCTTTCTGGCCATCAAAGGCATGCTCGGGGACAAACTGGTGGGAACGGATTTCTTTGGTGGCAGCGAATTCTATCTGGGCATGGTTGCCGGAGGGGTCCGGTTCACCTGCGTCCTTGTTGTCGGGTTGGCCCTGCTTAACGCCCGTGCCTATACCGCTGCCGAGGTCAAGGCACACCTCCGCTATCAGAATGATGTTTACGGAAGCAGTTTTTTTCCTACCCTCCACTCCGTTCAGGCGCAGGTGTTCGAGCGATCACTGGCAGGCTCATGGATTAAAAAACGGTTCCCTTCGCTCCTGATCCAGTCCACTGCGCCGGATCTCAGTCAACCCAAGCAAAAAGAGTTCGTTCTGCCCTAGGCCAAATCGGCCGCGGCAGGCGGCCCAGCGGAACAACCCAATGCCCGGCTTCTTTTCCCCGACCACTCTCGAGCAGATCCGCGCCGCCAGCGACATCGTGGATGTGATCGGTTCCGCGCTGCCGCTCAAGCGCGCTGGAGCGAACTTCGTGGCCCTGTGCCCCTTTCACAAGGAGAAGTCCCCCAGCTTCAATGTCAGTCCGAACCGCCAGATCTTTCATTGCTTCGGCTGCCAGAAGGGCGGGGATGTCTTCGCCTTCGTCAAGGAATACGAGAACCTGACCTTTCCCGAAGCGGTCAAGCGGCTGGCAGACCGGGCTAAGATCCCCCTTGAATCCGAGCAGGGTGCCGGCGAGCAGATATCCCGCCACCTCAAAGACCAGTTGCTCCAGATCCACGAGCAGATTGCCCAGCGTTGGCACCAGTGCCTTCTCAACGAGGCGGCCGGTCAGCCCGCCCGCGAGTATCTGGACCGCCGCGGCGTCGGCACCGACGCAATCCGCCTGTTCCGTCTGGGCGCCGCCCCGGAACTGTGGGACGACACCGTCAACTGGGCCGTGGGCAAGCATCATGAACTGGAAGTGGTCGAGAAGGCCGGACTTGTCATCCGGAAGTCCGAAGGGCCGGACGTTCCTTCCGGTGCTCCGGAGTTCAGAGCCCAAACCCGGAATTTTTACGATCGGTTCCGCGGCCGGCTTATGTTCCCTATCTGCGACGAGCAGGGGCGGGTGATCGGGTTCAGCGGCCGCATTTTGTCCGCGGACGCCAAGGCGGCCAAATACGTGAATTCCCCCGAAACGCCCATTTTTACCAAGAGCAAGGTCTTCTTCGGCTTGGACAAATCCAAACGCGCCATTCTTGATGCGGGCCGGGCCATTGTTTGCGAAGGACAGTTGGACCTCATCGCCTGTTTTATGGCTGGCGTGCAAAACATCGTCGCACCCCAGGGCACCGCCCTGACCGATCAGCATGCCCGGATCCTTAAACGATATGTGGACGAGGTGGTGTTGTGCTTCGATTCGGACGCCGCCGGTCAAAACGCGGCCGTGCGCTCGCAGGATCATTTGCTGGCTTGCGGCTTGGCGGTGCGCGTGGCGGTGGTCCCCGCGCCCCACGATCCGGATAGTTTCATCAAGGAACACGGGGGCCAGGCGTTTGCAAATCTGATTCAGGCCGCCGGCGGGTTCTTTGATTATTATCTCAACCGGCTCTGCGTCATCAACGACGCTGGAAGTGACAAGGGCCGGCTGGCCATTCTTAGGAGCATGGCCGAGGCGGTTCACAAGTCCGGGAATATGGTGTTGGTTGATAAATACGCCCAGAAAACCGCTCTGCGCTTGGGCGTTTCGCCCGAATCTGTCCGCAGCGAATTCAAAAAAGCCGCCCCCGGCCGGCCCGCCCAGGCCCATGCCGCTCCGCATGAGCCGGTCCAAGTCGAGGTTCCCTCCGTGCCGCCCAACCTGCAGGAATCCTGGCTGCTCAAACTGATTTTCCGGCACGAGGAGTTCGCAGGGTGGTGTGTCTCCCGGCTTGACCCTGAGTGGATCGCTCACGCCCAAGTGCGCCAGTTGGTCGCCCGCCGCTTGGAGATGCAGCGCGAAGAGTCCTGGACCAGCCTGGGTTCTTTTCTTGAAGAATGCGACTCGTCTGAGATGCGAAATCTGGTGACCGCCGCCGTGGCGGAGGATCGGCCTTTGAAAAACCCGGCCCAGCAGTTCGCCGATGTGGCCACCTGGTTGCGCAACCAGCATCTGGACCGTCAGATTCAGGCCCTGATTCACCGCGCCAACCAGTCGGGGATCGGGGATGATGAGCGCGATGCCCTGCTGCGGCGGCAACCGGAGATTAGGCAGCTCAAACGTCAACCGATTCCTCCGCCCGCTTGAGCTGAGCTGAGCACTTGCCGGCGCAGATACTATGCAAAATGTTCTGGGCTGTGTTTTGTAAACGGCGGTTGAAAAGTGCGGCATCTTCATTAACCACGAAGCATGCATCGGAATATGGATGACTTGACCTGGATTCGAAGAAGAGTGCTGGTGGAGGGTGTTAGCCGGCGGCAGATCCTCCGGGAGACGTTGAAGAAAATTCTGGGACACAGTAAGCTCCCGGGCTACCCGCAGCAGCAGCCGCTACCAAGAAAGAGGCTGGGCTTGTTTCTGGCACCAGCACCATATGGCCGACGAAGGGCTTAATCGGGTTGGGTGTCGTCTGGTTCTGAAGCATACCGCCGAAGGTGCGGGCGTTGAGGTCCGGCTCACGGCAGACGAACCGCAGGGAATTGTTCGCGCTGATCCGGTTGCTGACCCTCGCTGCCGCATCCTTGATAGAGAGCATGTGGTTGATCGCGCTCAGGTTTTGGAGCAGGCCGTTGCCACCTAGCGTCTGGAACAGTGGGGCTAATTGGTTTGCGTGATTTCCCGCCTGCTGGCAGCATATGAAAGTCGGTTTTGCAGTCCGGTCTCAGTCTTGTGCGCAAGATCCCGACTTAGTAGCGCCAAGCCTCAAGCCGGAAGAAGAGCGGACTGTTCGTTAATACCGGTCGGTCAGATTGAATTAAGATCATCCGATTACTAGACGTCTCAACGAACATAGGCTGTTGAAAAAAAATTCCCTGGACTGTGGCTCCCGTCGCTATATCCAATCCAGCCACACT